>LAZR01000162.1_pt1 | contig 82530 bp, 71 predicted proteins | sample 329461 | NCBI WGS metagenome assembly LAZR01 (sample SAMN03002196, study PRJNA259156) | marine sediment metagenome | biome: sea floor; feature: Hydrothermal impacted sediments; material: marine sediment; isolation source: Loki non-amplified sample from Loki's castle hydrothermal vent sediment ... | reverse complement strand
AGACATGTCCATCCTCGTCGACAAGAACACCAAGATCATCGTGCAGGGTCTGACCGGCAAGACCGGATCGTTCCACACCGAGCAGGCGCTGGCTTATCACGGCACACAGATGGTCGCCGGCACGCATCCCAAGAAGGGCGGCGAGACCTGGCAGGGCAGCGCCGACGGCCGCGCCGTCGAGCTGCCGATCTTCGCCTCGGTCGCCGAAGCGAAAGCCAAGACCGGCGCCGACGCCAGCGTGATCTACGTGCCGCCGGCGGGCGCGGCGGCCGCGATCGAGGAGGCGATCGCCGCCGAGATCGGCCTGATCGTCTGCATCACCGAAGGCATCCCGGTGATGGACATGGTGCGCGTGAAGGCCAGGCTCGACACATCCAAATCGCGGCTGCTCGGGCCGAACTGCCCGGGCGTCCTGACCCCGGACGAATGCAAGATCGGCATCATGCCGGGCAACATCTTCAAGAAGGGCAATGTCGGGATTGTCTCGCGCTCCGGCACGTTGACCTATGAGGCGGTGTTCCAGACCACCAGCGCGGGGCTCGGCCAGACGACGGCGGTCGGCATCGGCGGCGATCCGGTGAAGGGCACCGAGTTCATCGACATGCTGGAGCTGTTCCTGGCGGACGACGCAACCCAGTCGATCATCATGATCGGCGAGATCGGCGGCGCGGCCGAGGAAGAGGCGGCGCAGTTCCTCAAGGACGAGGCGAAGAAGGGCCGCTCGAAGCCGACGGTCGGCTTCATTGCCGGGCGCACGGCGCCGAAGGGCCGCACCATGGGCCATGCCGGGGCGGTGGTCTCCGGCGGCAAGGGCGGCGCCGAGGACAAGATCGCGGCGATGGAAGACGCCGGCATCCGCGTCTCGCCCTCCCCGGCCCAGCTCGGCAAGACCCTCGTCGAATTGCTCAAAGGCTGACGACGGGGCGGCCCTCCACTCGGTTGGGCGCGATCTCGCGATTTGATACCGCGTCCCTTTCCCCGTTAAAGCATCCAACGACGAGATGGCCCCCACGCGGGGCCATCATGCGTGGTTCAACAACCGAGGAGACAGCCGCGATGCCCAAGGCGATGAAAACAATCGAAATGCGCGAGGCCGGCGAACCGGATGTCCTGGAAATCGGCTCGCGTCCGCTTCCGGTTCCCGCCGCTCACGAGGTTCTGGTCAAGGTCACCGCCGCCGGTATCAACGGTCCGGATCTGGTGCAGCGGCGCGGCCACTACCCGCCCCCCAAGGGCGCGTCCGATCTGTTGGGGCTCGAAGTCTCGGGCGAAATTTCCGCGCTCGGCGCGGAGGTGACGGCCTGGTCCGTCGGCGACAAGGTCTGCGGGCTGACCAATGGTGGCGGTTACGCCGAATATGTGGCGGTCGACGCCGGCCATTGCCTGCCGATACCGGAGGGCGTCAGCGACATCGACGCAGCCGGCCTGTGCGAAACCTTCTTCACCGTCTGGAGCAATTGCTTCCTCGGGCGCGCATCCAGCAAGGGCCATATCTTCCTGGTTCATGGTGGCGCCGGCGGCATCGGCTCAACCGCCACCCAGTTGGGTGTGGCGCTCGGCATGCGCGTCTTCGTCACCTGCGCGAATGCTGACGACGCGCAATTCTGTCTCGCCAACGGCGCGGAACGGGCGATCGACTACACCAAGGAAGATTTCGTCGAAGTCGTCCGCGCGGCCGGCAGTGCGAACCTGATCCTGGACATCATCGGCGGGCCTTACATTGCCCGCAACATCAAGGCCGCCAAGGCCGACGGCCATATCGTGCAATTGGCTTTCAACGCCGGGTCGAAGGTCGAAATCGACCTGATGCCGGTTATGCTCAAGCGTCTGACCTATACCGGCTCGACGCTGCGTAGCCGTCCCGACGCGTTCAAGGCGGCGGTGGCGGCCGACCTCAAGGAAAAAGTCTGGCCGCTGTTCGCCGACGGCACGCTAAAAACCAAGACCCATGCCGTGCTGCCGTTCGAGCAAGCGGCCGAGGCGCATAAGATGATGGAAGCGGCCACCCATCGCGGGAAAATCCTGCTGACGCCGTAACGCCTTCGCGGAGGCGCCCGGAAACGACAACGCCGACGAAGCGACCCTATCGTTTCGTCGGCGTTTTGCTGTCCTCGGCCGCCGCGTCGCGCGGCGGCCGAAACCCTGCCCTATTCCGCGGCTTCTCGCATCGACGCGGCCGACACTTTCGCCGCGCAGAACTTGAACTCCGGGATCTTCCCGTAGGGGTCCAGCATCGGGTTGGTCAGACGGTTCGCCGGCGATTCGTTGAAGCAGAATGGGATGAACACCATCCCGTCGGCGACTTCCCGATCGGCCCGCAGCACGGCCTCGATCGTGCCACGGCGTGTCTCCACCGCGATCATCTCGCCGGCCCGTAGGCCGTGCTTGGCGATCTCGCGCGGATTCATAGCGGCGATACCCTCCGGCTCGATCGCGTCGAGCACCTCGGCGCGCCGGGTCATCGACCCGGTGTGCCAATGCTCCAGCAGCCGCCCGGTGGTCAGCACCATCGGGAACTCCTCGTCGGGCACCTCGTCCGGCGCGCGCAGATCGGCCGGCACGATGCGGCCGCGCCCGTCGGCAGTCGGGAATCCATCGCTGAAGACCACCCATTGCTCCTCGCCGTCGGGTTTCGACGGATAGGTGACGCTCTCATTCGCCTCCAACCGGTCCCAGGAGATGTAGTTCAGCGAGGCCATCACCTGCCGCATTTCCTCGTAGACCGCCGGCACACCGTCATAGGACCAGTCGAGCCCGGAACGATTGGCGAGTTCGACGATCAATTCCCAGTCCTGCCGCGCCTCGCCCGGCATATCGATCGCGGGTCGCCCGATCTGCACCTGCCGATTGGTGTTGGAATAGGTCCCGAGTTTTTCGGCATGGGCGGATGCCGGCAGAATGACGTCGGCATGCCAGGCCGTCTCGGTGAGGAAGATGTCCTGCACGACGAGATGGTCGAGCTTGGCCAGCGCCGCCCGCGCATGGATCTGGTCGGGGTCCGACATCGCCGGATTCTCGCCCATGACATACATGCCCTTGATCGATCCCTCATGGATCGCGTCGATGATCTCGACAACCGTGAGGCCCTTTTTGGGGTCGAGCGTCCGGCCCCAGAAATCCTCCATCTCGCCGCGGATATCGACATTCTCGACGGACCGGTAGTCCGGGAAGAACATCGGGATCAGCCCGGCGTCGGACGCGCCTTGCACGTTGTTCTGCCCGCGCAGCGGGTGCAGCCCGGTGCCCGGACGCCCGACATGGCCGGTGATCAGCGCCAGGGCGATCAGGCAGCGCGAATTGTCGGTGCCATGGGTGTGCTGGGAAATGCCCATGCCCCAGAAGATGACCGAGCGTTCCGACGTCGCGTAGGTGCGGGCCACGTCGCGGATCACCTCGGCCGCGATGCCGCAGATTTCGGCCATCGCTTCCGGCGCGAAATCCTTGACCTTCTCCTTCAGCGCCTCGAAGCCGCTGACATTGGCCTGGATATATTGCTGGTCGTAGAGATTCTCCTCGATGATGACGTGCAGCATCGCGTTGAGAAGCGCCACGTCCGTTCCCGGCTTGAAGCGCAGTCCGTGCGAAGCGTGGCGCATCAGTTCCTGGCCGCGCGGGTCCATCACGATCAGCTTGGTGCCATTTTTCACCGCCTGCTTGAGATAGGTCGCGGCGACCGGATGGTTCTGACCCGGCCTTGCCCCGATGACGATGACGCAATCGGCCTTCAAGGCATCCATGAACGGCGCGGAGACAGCGCCCGATCCGACGCCCTCCAGCAGCGCCGCCACCGACGAGGCGTGGCACAGCCGCGTGCAGTGATCGACGTTGTTGGTGCCGAAGCCCTGCCGGATGAGCTTCTGGAAGAGATACGCCTCCTCGTTGGAGCCCTTGGCCGAACCGAAACCGGCGATCGCGCCGCCACCGTCCGCATCGCGGATCTTGGTGAGGCCTGAGGCGGCCCGATCCATCGCCTCTTCCCAGGTCGCTTCGCGGAAGACGTCGGAGACGTCCATGAAGCGCATGTCGATATCGCCGCGCTTCGGCGCGTCGTCGCGGCGGATCAGCGGCTTGGTCAGCCGGTCTTTCGACATGGCGTAGTCGAAGCCGAAACGGCCCTTGACGCAGAGCCGGTTCTCGTTGGACGGCCCATCGCGACCGTCGACCAGCACGATCTTGTTGTCCTTGGAATAAACCGTCGTCTGGCAGCCGACGCCGCAGAACGGGCAGACCGAATCCGTCACCTTGTCGAATTCGGTGACGACGCGCTTGCGGCCGTCCGTGTCCATCAGCGTCTTTTCGTACAAAGCGCCGGTCGGACAGACTTGGACGCACTCGCCGCAGGTCACGCAGGTCGAAAAGCCCATCGGGTCGTGGATGTCGAACACCGGCACCGCGTGGTGGCCGCGATCGGCCATGCCGAGCACGTCGTTGACCTGCACCTCGCGGCAGGCGCGCACACACAGATTGCAGGCGATGCAGGCATCGAGATTGACGGCGATCGCCGGGTTGGAAATATCGTGGATGCCGGGGGTGTTGTCCGGCATGCCGTGAGTGGTGGACGCCGCGATACTGCTTGGCCCGGCCTCGCCGTTCAGCGACGGGTTCTTGCCGTCGAATTTCGACGGCAAGCGCTTGGAACCGGTGATCCCGAAATCCGCCGCCCAATTCCAGAAGGACGATTGGCTGTCCGGGCTTTCCTCGGGCGGGCGCATGTCGGCGGCCAGCATCTCGAACACCATCTCGCGCGATTTCTTGGCTCGCTCGCTCGCCGTCTTCACGACCATGCCGTCGGCCACCTTGCGCTGGCACGACGCCGCCAGCACGCGCTCGCCCTCGACCTCGACCATGCAGGCCCGGCAATTGCCGTCCGCGCGATAGCCGGGCTTGTCGAGGTAACACAGATGCGGAATCCGGTTGCCCTCGCGCTTGGCGACCTGCCAGATGGTCTCGTCCTTGGCGGCGGAAACCGACTGGCCGTCCAGGGTGAAGGTAATCTGCTCGACTTGCGTCTCGAGCCTGTCGGCATGGTCGCCGGCGACGCGGCCACCGTCGGCGGAGGCCGCACGTCCCACTGCGTTGTCAGGCGATACATTGCTCATATCGGCTGGGCTTTCGTTGCTGTTGTTCTGATCGGAGCCGCTCATCACAAATCCCCCCGGAAATATTGCAGCAGATGGTTCACCGGGTTCGGTGCCGCCTGCCCCAGCCCGCAAATCGAGGCATCACGCATGACCTGTTCCAGATCGCGGATCGTCGCCTCGTCGAGCTTGCCTTCGGTCCTCAAGAGCTTGCCCATCTTCTCGGTGCCGCCCCGGCACGGGGTGCACTGGCCGCAGCTTTCATGGGTGAAGAAATCGACAAGGTTCAGCGCCACGTCCTTGATGTTGTCCGCATCGGAAAACACCACGATCGCGTGGCTGCCGACGAACGAACCCAGTTCCGCGAGCTTGCCACCGAAATCGAGTGGCACGTCGTCGAGGCTCGCCGGCAGAATCCCGCCTGACGCACCGCCCGGCAGATAGGCCTTGAAGCTGTGGCCGTCGGCCATGCCGCCGCAATGATCCTCGATCAGCTCGCGGATCGTCACACCCGCCGGCGCAACTTTGACGCCGGGATCTTTCACTCTGCCGGAGACCGACCAGGAGCGCATGCCGGGATGGTCGGGCTTGCCTTGCGCGTGGAACCACTCGACACCGTGTTCGAGGATCTTCGGCACCCAGTAGAGCGTCTCGACATTGTTGTTGAGCGTCGGACGGCCGAAGACACCGACTTCGGCGATGTAGGGCGGCCGGTGGCGCGGCAGGCCGCGCTTGCCCTCGATCGACTCGATCATCGCGCTTTCTTCGCCGCAGATGTAGGCGCCTGCCCCGCGCCGCAGTTCGATGAAGCCCGGCTCGACCAGTCCGGCTGCCTCCAGTGCGGCGATCTCGGTCCGCAGGATCTCCAGCACCGCGGGATATTCGTCGCGCATGTAGAGGTAGATCCGCTCCGCCTCGACGACATGCGCGCCGATCAAGGCGCCCTCGAACATCGGATGCGGATTACGTTCGAGGTGGAACCGATCCTTGAAGGTGCCAGGCTCGCCCTCATCACCATTGATTGTCATCAGGCGCGGGCCGGGATAGCCGCGTACGAAACCCCATTTCTTCCCCAACGGGAAGCCGGCGCCGCCGAGGCCGCGCAACGACGCGTCGTTGAGCTTCTCGATGATGGTATCCGCGGCGAGTGCGCCGGAGCGCACCTGCTCCCAAATTCCGTATCCGCCCTTGGCCTGGTAGGCCGCCAGCCCATCGTAGTCGGGTTTCTGGACGCCGGTTTCGCCGGTCTCGGCCAACTTAAGCAGCCCCGCCGCACTGGCGTGACCGACCTCGCGGTCGCCGATTCGGGCAGCCGGCGCGACATCGCAGCCGCCCATGCAGGGTGCGCGCACGACACGCACCTTGGTAGGATCGACTTCCGCTTCCAGTTCGGCGATCACATCCTCGGCGCCCATGCACATGCAGGTCACCGAATCGCAGACCCGGATGGTCAGCGGCGCGGGCGTCGGCTCCCCTTCCTTCACCACGTCGAAGTGATCGTAGAAGGAGGCGACTTCGTAGATCTCGACCTGGCTGAGCCGCATTTCCTCGGCCAAGGCCCGGATATGCTTGGCCTGCAAACAGCCGAATCGGTCTTGAATCAGGTGCAAATGCTCGATCAGCAGGTCGCGCCGCCGCGGCCGATCTCCGAGCAGATCGTGAACCTCGCGGTGCGCGCTCTCGTCGAGCTGGCGTCCTTTTGGCTTGCCGCTGTCGCGTTTGCGCGGCATTGGCGCGGCCGGTTGGTCAAGCATAATTCGGCTCCCCCCGTTTCGCGGATATCGGCGAAACATCAATTCCCACGCTCAAGCTCCGCGGAGATCTCCACGAAAACTCTGCGGTCCTCAAATGAAATGGCCGGGATGCGATCCGTTTGCTGGCGATCAGGTGGCGCCACGCCCGCTATCCCTCCGGGAGCCCTGTCCGGGGTGATTACCCTAACACGCCAGCCATGTGATGCAAGGCGTCGATCGATGCATTGCCGATGCGATTGCTATCGAATTCCAAGTGCTTGCGTCAGCGTGAGCCCGTCTACCGCTCCACGGGTTCCGGGGGCCGGTCACGGCTGAAGGCGTAGGCGACCAGGCCCGCCACCAGCAACACGGCGTAGAAGGCGAAAACGGTGGCGTAGGCCGATTCGGAGGAGATTTCGGGATCGGCGAGGGCGAAGACGCCACCCGAGAGGAACTGGATGGCGCCGGCGCCGCCGATCGAGAAAAAATTCAGCAAAGTGATGCCGCGCCCCAGCAAATGCGGCGGCATGAAGCTGCGCGCATGAGCCATGATCAGGGCGTAGTTGGCGCCAAACAGCGTGATCGCGGTGAGCAGAATGACGGCAGTCGGTGCGGAACCGGAGCCGAGAAGGGCCAGTCCCGTCAGCAGGATCGCGTTCACCGACGAGCCGACGATGGGGATCCATTTGCGGGTCCGGAAGATGACATCGAGCGGTCCGTGGGCAACCGTCCCCACGATCAGGGCGATGGCCATCAGCAAGGTCGCGTTGCCGACCCGTGCCAAGTCGAAACCGTAGACGTCGGCGAGATAGGGGCCGGCCCACAGGCCGCGCAGATTCGCCGCCGGCGCATAGGCGACGAAGGCCATGGCCATCAAGGGCCAGAGTTCGCGCATCCGTAAAAGGTCGAGGAGCGAGCCGCGATCCGCCGCGTTTTCAACGGCCGGCACGGGCGGATCGCGCAGCACCCACATGATGATCAAGGCCAGAAGCAGGGTCACGACGGCGAGCCCGGCCATCACCTGGCGCCAGCCGACCGCCTCCACCGCGAGCGCCAACGGCGCCGACCCGAGCACGCCACCACCAAGACCGAAAGCGACGAACCAGGATGCGAACATGGCGAAGCGGCGCGGGTGAAAGGTCCGCGCGAAGATAAAGAACGCCGCCATCAGGATCGGTGCGCAGCCGGCCCCGATCAGAGTCATCGCGACGATGATCGCAACCGCCCCGTTAGCGGCAGCAAACAGTGTTGAGCCTGCGGCAGCGGCGAGAAGAAACAGCGCCACCGTACGACGCGGACCATACCGATCGAGAGCGAAACCAACCGGAAACTGCATCAGCGCGAAGGCGATGAACCACAGCCCCGCCGCGCTCGACAGCGCCACCTCGCCGATCCCCAAATCCCGCGTCAGCTCCGGTGCGAGAACTGCCAGAAAGGAGCGGAAGAACTGCGAGAGGATGTAGGTGACGGCGAGAATGACGACGCCGGTCATCGGCGGTTTCCTTCGATGCTGAAACGACGACCGGCGCCGACCCGATCAAATCAGGAGATCGGCGAGGATATGGTTGTCAGTGATATCCTGGTAGCTGACCCCGCCTTCGTCGAATCGCTTCAGGAGCCCGGCGAAATTCGCCGAATCCTTGGTCTCGATGCCGATCAGGATCGAGGCGAAATCGCGGGCCGATTTCTTCAGATACTCAAAACGCGCGATATCGTCGTCGGGTCCGAGATAGTCGAGAAAATCCTTCAGCGCGCCGGGCCGCTGGGCGAGCCGCAGGATGAAGTATTTCTTCAGGCCTTCGAAGCGCAGTGCCCGCTCCTTGACGTCCGGCAACCGCTCGAAGTCGAAATTTCCGCCGGAGACGACCAGCACGACGGTCTTGCCGCGCACGCTGTCGCCCAGGCTGCGCAGCGCGTCGATAGCCAGCGCCCCGGCCGGCTCCAGTACGATGCCCTCGACGTTCAGCATCTCCAGCATGGTCTGGCAGAGCCGTCCCTCGGGCGACAGGATCACGCGCTCGGCCCCGAAACCACGCAGCGTCTCGAAGGGCAGCTGGCCGATCTCGGCAACCGCCGCTCCGTCGACGAAGCCGTCGAGCTGCGGCAGGCGGACCAATTTGCCCTCGACGAGGCTAGTGCGCAGGCTCGGCGCGCCGAGCGGCTCGACGAAATGAAAGTCGGGCGACCCCTCGCCTTCGAAATAACGGGTGAGACCCGAGGCAAGCCCGCCGCCCCCGACCGGCAGGATCAGCATGTCCGGCGTCTCGCCGGCGAGCTGGCGTTCGATCTCGAGCCCGACGCTGGCCTGGCCCTCGACGATGTCCTCATGGTCGAAAGGCGGCACCATCGGCGCGCCGGTCTCGGCGGAATAGGCCTTGGCCGCGGCGTAGCAGTCGTCGAAGAAGTCGCCGATGAGTTCGATCTCCACGGCGTCGCCGCCGAAGATGCGGGTCTTGTCGATCTTCTGCTGCGGCGTCGTCACCGGCATGAAGATGCGGCCCTTGAGCCCGAAATGCCGGCAGGCGAAAGCGAACCCTTGCGCGTGATTGCCGGCCGAGGCGCAGCAGAACTTGCTGGTTGCCGAGCCGGCCGCGATGCGCTTGCGCATGAAGTTGAAGGCGCCGCGGATCTTGTAGGAGCGGACCGGCGTCAGATCCTCGCGCTTGAGGAAGATGCGGGCGTCATAGCGGGCGGACAGATGCTCGTTGAGCTGCAGCGGCGTTTCGGGAAACAGCGCGCGGAGCGCGCCCTCCGCGCTGGCGACGCGGGAGCGGAATTCGGAAGTGGACATGAGGCGGTTCTTGGATCTTGGGGCGCGCGGCGTGGCGTTCCCGTGAGATTTGCGGATCGGCGGGGCGTCCCGACGATCAGGAGGCGATGGTGCTGTCAGGCCGACCACCGCGAGCCGCACGGGTCCGTAGGGCACCACACCGCGAGGCGGCATGGGGATCGGACGCGCCGGCGCCGATAATCAGGATCGCGGCTCCGCCGATCGAGATATCCAATACCATCGCACGCCCCTTTCCCGCATCCGGTTGCCGTTGCGCCCAGCCATCGGCCATCGCGGCGGCTTTGTAAAGTATGCGTCCCACGTTGGTGGGCGAAAGCCCTACCTTCATTCCGCAGGGTTGCGACTGCCTGCGATAGCTGACGAACCTTGCGGTTGCGGCTTCAAGCAGTCGACGGACAGAGCGCTTCGGCCTCCGCCCAGTCGCAGAACCCGCCGAGCATGCGGTCGACAGTCAGCGCCGCCCCGATGCTCCCGCAGAGCGTGTCGAAGGCCGCGTCACGGTCAGTGCCTGGCATGACCGCCTCGAGCTCTGCCCGGTGCTGATAGTAGTCGCGCAGGGGGGACAGTGTCATCTCCGGCTCTCCCGGTTCGCCGTCGCTCAGGATCAGCAGGCACACGGCGGGCACGCGCTCGGGCAGCACCTCACCGCGCAAGGCGGTGGCCGGCAGCGCCGAGAGCCGCGCGTGCAGCGCGGTGAGGATGGTTTCGCGGGTGGTGGGCATGGTTTACGGACTGTTTGGGTGTCCGGGATGAGCCTTCCCGTCATCCTGGTGTAGGAGAGAGTGATCTTCCTCGATCTCCGAGTAGACCCAGACCATCCTGTCCAGGAGCCAAAGCTTCGACAGCATAGCGATAGCAATCCCAGTCATCGTCAGGGACAGATTCAACGCCGCAAGGCCGACAACCAGCAACACTGCGCCCGTCGCCGTCGCAATCGTCAGGGCTCTGACCACCGGGACATGATGCGCGAGCGCCGAGTCCTTGCCGCGCAGCAGCCAGATGCGCTCGCCTAAGACACCCATGGACATCCAGTTGTCGGTGGAAGCCGGAGTCGGGAATAGGCGCGGGTTCAGCCATGTCCAGATCAGCACTGCGCCAATTGGAAGCAGCGCCCACCAACCAATCCAGACGCGACTCCAGACGGCAACGGCAAGCAGGGGCAGGATCGAAACCCGCGACCAGCCGCTCCAGGGATTCGCATGCCGCGCCCAGACTGTAGCGTTCATGGCCATGATCCGATCGGTGCCAAAGACGTTTAGCATTCTGTGCCCCCAATCCTGCCGGATTAGTGTAGCGCCGATGCAGGTCGTTGTCCGCCCTGCCGGGTATCCTGCCATCAGCCGATCCGCCCCTCCACCCATTTCGCCACGATCAGCCCCGGCACGCTATCCAACGCCCGCTCCGCATCGCGCGCCAAGTCCAACCGCTTCGGCAGCTTGACCTGCCGCATCAGCAGGAAGATCGGCGCGGTGACCTTTCCGCGCCCGGTCTTCGAACGCGACACCACTGCCTGCCCCTTCGTGTTCAGCCGTCCCTCGGCCACCAGCAGGCTCGGACCCGTTCGGCGATAGACGAAGCGCAGGCGCAACCCGCGTCGCCGCTCCCATTCACCGGGCGTGATCCGGCCGCCGCGGAGGGACTTGCCAGCCGCATGCAGCGGGATCGCCAGCCAGAACCCGTTTTTCGAGCGGATCAGCGGCCTGGTGTCGTGGGCACCGACGATCACCGGGGCCTTGGACCAGACCAGCGCAGCGGCGAGTGCTGCATATAGGCGTTGTTGAGCGTACAGCCTGCGTAGCCCAATCGGTTGGCAACGTACGTTCAACGGTCGGTTCGCGCCGGATACTGACGCAGGCCGGATTGCGCCGAATGGCCGCTTTGCACATTGGGAATATGCCGTCGCACACTACGAATCTTTGCCGGCTCGCCGCATGGCCCGCTCCAGCACGGAGAAAATGGCCGGGTCGAGAGACTGCGCGCCATTGAATCGCAAAAATCCGCTCGCGGCCTGGGTGAGACTGAAAGCATTGCCGGGAGCCAGAACGACACCTTCCGCGAGCGCGGATCGCGCAACATCGGCGGCATCCAGACCCTCGGGGAGTTGGCACCAGAGGAACATGCCGGCATTGGGTTCGATCCACGGGGTCAGGCCGAGGCTTTTCAGTCTGGCGCTGACCTGCCCCATCGCGTCGGCAAGGCGTGTGCGCAAGCTGCCGGTATGCTTGCGATAGGCACCATCTTTCAGCAGCGCCAGCACCAGCTCCGCCGAGAACGAGCCGCCACCGAAGGAGGTGGCGAGCTTGAGATCCACCAGCTCTTCGATCCAGTCCTGACGCGCGGCGACGAAGCCGCAGCGAACCGCCGCCGACAGGGTCTTGGAGAAGCTGCCGATATGGATGACGCGATCCAGCCCATCGAACGCCGCCAGACGCGGCGCGGGCTCCTGCTCGAAATCCGCAAAAATGTCGTCCTCGACGATGAGCAGATCGTGCTGTTCGGCGAGTTTCAGAACGCGGTGCGCGACGACGGGCGACAGCGTCGCCCCGGTGGGATTGTGAAGCGCCGAATTGGTTATGTAGAGGCGGGGCGCGTGCTCCGTCAGCGCCTTCTCGAACAGCCCCAGGTCCGGGCCCGTATGGGTATAGGGCACGCTGATCACCTTGACGCGATGGACGCGCAGCATGGCGTGGAAGTTGAAATAGCAGGGATCGTCGAGCAGGACCGTATCACCGGGTTCGACCAGAAACCGGCACAGCAAATCGATGGCCTGGGTGCCGGATTCCGTCAGCATGATCTGATGGGGAGGTGCCTCGATCCCACGATCAGCCAGGCGTCGGGACAAAAGCTGTCTCAACGCGGGCAAACCGTGGGGCGTGCTGTAGTCGGTCAGGCTTGTCTGGCCTTCTCGTGCCAACAGTCGCAAGGCACGGCGAATATCCGTATCCGGCATCCAGGACGCGGGCAGCCAGCCGCAGCCGGGCTTCAACAGGCTGCGTCCCGCATCCAGCGATTGCCGTGTCATCCAGATCGGATCGACCTCGCGATCAAGGCGCGGTCCGATATCGGAAAGGGAAAGAGGCGGCAGATGCCCGGCGACATAAAAGCCGGAGCCGCACCGCGACAGGATCACGCCCTCGGCCGCGAGGCGGTCATACGCATCGACGACCGTTGATTTCGATACCCGCATCCTCTGGGCCAGACCCCGGATCGACGGCAACCGGGCGCCCGGTGCCGTCTGGCGGCTCGCAATCTGCTTTTGCACGGTCGCCATCACCTGCTCGACAAGTGTGCCGCCCGCCAACCGGTCTCGCTCCCCTGCGCTCATCTGTATTGCCCATCCTGCCATGACAGTTTTCAAATATTGTAATGGACTGTCTCTGGAAGGGCCATATCCCTCCCGCCATGTTTCACCCGGAAAAAGGGGGATCGAATGGACGAGACGAAGAGCGGCTGGTTCTACGGCTTCATCGGAATTGCGATTTTCAGCGGATCACTGCCAGCGACGCGGGTGGCGGTGGCTGATTTCGACCCGGTTTTTCTGACGATCGTCCGCGCCGCGATCGCAGGCTTTCTGGCGCTTGCCCTTCTTGTTCTCCTTCCCCAGAAGCGCCCGGACCGAAGCGATCTTGCCTCGTTGTTCATCGTCGCGCTTGGGGTGGTGGTCGGCTTTCCCTTGCTGACGGCGCTGGCCTTGGAACACATCACCTCCGCCCACTCGATCGTGTTTATCGGACTCCTGCCTCTCGCGACCGCGATTTTCGGCGTGCTTCGGGCTGGCGATCGCCCGCGTCCGGTCTTCTGGCTGTTCTCGGTTGCCGGCAGCTCGCTTGTCGCCGGATTTGCACTGACACAGGACCTCTCGGCCTCATGGACCGGCGATCTGTTGATGCTCGCGGCAATCGTCGTGTGCGGCATGGGCTACGCGGAGGGTGGCAAGCTGTCTCGCAAACTCGGCGGTTGGCAGGTGATCTCATGGGCGCTCGTCCTGTCCCTGCCGGTGGTGGCGCCCTTGGCGGCATATACGATGCCCGCGACCTTCGCGGGAGTTGGCCAACCCGCCTGGATAGCGCTCGCCTACGTCTCTTTGTTCAGCATGCTCATCGGCTTTGTGTTCTGGTATCGCGGGCTGGCCCAAGGCGGCGTCGCCGCCGTCGGACAACTGCAACTGCTTCAGCCATTTATGGGGTTGATGCTCGCGGCGACGTTGCTCCACGAAGATGTCAGTTGGCCTATGGCCGCTGTCAGCCTCGCCGTGGTCGCTTGCGTCGCGGGCGCGAAAAAATTCGCGTGAACATCAATGCAAGCGGCACGCGAGCCGAGGCGCTGCGCCGGCCCCGTTCACACGAACAGATCAACCAGCTCAAACGTCTCGACGTCGACGATGCCCTTGTCCGAGATCCGCAAGGACGGAATCACCACCAGCGCGAGCAGCGAGTGCTGCATATAGGCGTTATTGAGCGTACAGCCGGCGTCGCGCATCGCCGCGATCAGCCGGTCGGCCTTGGCGGCGACGATCTCCGCCCGCTCGTCCGACATCAACCCGGCGATCGGCATTTCGATCAGCGCCCGCTCCTCGCCATCGGCGAAGAAGGTCACGCCACCGCCGACCTCGCCCAGCCGGTTGGCGGCGAGCGCCATGTCCGCCTCGGACGTGCCGACGACGATCATGTGGTGACTGTCATGCGCCACCGTCGAGGCCATGGCGCAGCGGCCGCGATAGCCGAAACCGGAGACGAAGCCATTGACCACCTCGCCGCTCGCCCGGTGGCGTTCCACCAATGCGATGCGGCAGACGTCATTGGCGACATCGGGCATCGCCACGCCGTCCACGACAGGAATCGTCGCCGTCAGCGCCTTGGTCGGCGCCTGGTTCTCGACGACGCCGATGACCCGAACCTTCGCCGTGCCGCCTGCGCCCGCCGGCGCCGCCACGCAAAAGTCCTCGGCCGTCAGAGGCCGGCCAAGCTTTACCGTCGCCTTGGCCGAGGCCGGATAGGCATAGGCCGGCATGTCGGCTTCGAGCGTCCCTGCCGCCGCCAGACGCACGCCGCGGCCATAGACTTCGTCGATGGTCAGCTCGGTCAGATCGGAGACGATCAGGAAATCGGCGCGCCGGCCCGGCGTCACCGAACCGATCTCGCGCTCCAGCTTGAAGTGCTCGGCGGTGTTTATGGTCGCCATCTGGATCGCCGTCATCGGCTTCAAGCCGCGTGAAATGGCATGGCGAACCACCCGGTCCATATGCCCGTCGCGCACCAGCGTGCCGGAATGGCAGTCGTCGGTGCACAGGATGAAGTGACGCGAATCGAGCCCCATCTCCGTGATCGCTCGGACCTGAGCGGCGACGTCGTACCAGGCCGAGCCGAGGCGCAGCATCGCCTTCATGCCCTGGCGCACCCGCGCCGCCGCATCCTCCATGCGGGTGCCCTCGTGGTCGTCCTCCGGCCCGCCGGCCACATAGCCGTGGAAGGCCCGCCCGAGATCCGGCGAGGCGTAGTGCCCGCCGACGGTCTTGCCGACTCTCCGGGTCGCGGCGATTTCGCCGACCATCGTGGCGTCGTTCGCTGCGACGCCTGGAAAATTCATCACCTCGCCGAGCCCGATGATCGCCGGCCAGCCCATCGCCTCGGCGACATCGGCCGGGCCGAGCACCGCACCGCCCTCCTCCAACCCCGGCGCCGAGGGTACGCAGGAGGGCATCTGCACCCAGACATTGACCGGCTGATCGAGAGCCTCGTCATGCATCAGCTTGACGCCGGGAAGGCCGAGGACATTGGCAATCTCGTGCGGGTCGATGAACATCGAGGTGGTGCCGTGCGGAATCACCGCGCGGCAGAACTCGGTCACCGTCACCATGCCGCTTTCGACATGCATGTGGGCGTCGCAAAGACCCGGCATCACATAACGCCCGGCGGCGTCGACGACCCGCGTTCCCTCGCCGATCGTATGGCCCGCATCCGGGCCGCAATAGGCGAAGCGTCCGGCCTTCACCGCGATGTCGGTGGATGGAATGATCTCGCCGGAATGAACGTTCACCCAGCGCGCATTGCGGACGACGAGGTCAGCTTCGGCACGTCCCATGGCGACATCGACGAGTTGCGGCGCCACGCTATCGAATGGCTTCGGACGGTCCGTGCTCATGACTTATCCACACCCTTGCGCCGTTTCCCGGAAGTCGAATCGGACAAGAAAGCGTGACGCCCGCGAGAGCCATGCCACACCGATCTCGCCTTCCGACTGTTGCGATTGCACCCATTAAAATGCTCGAAGAGACGCTAGCAACCTCTTCCGATAACTGGTGCGGGCGGCGGGACTCGAACCCGCACGGGACGAAGCCCGAGGGATTTTAAGTCCCTTGCGTCTACCATTCCGCCACGCCCGCTCGGCGCGGAGCACAACTCCATGCCGTGAGCGGTGTCAAGATTTGTGCATCATTGCCACAGTTCACGAAAATTCCACTGACGTGTTCGGCAAAAATGTCGTACCGTCTCACTTGCGATGATATTTCGTCGCAGCGACCGCGAAAAAGGGGGTGGCATGAGGAAAGATTTCGACCGTTCCAACATGGCCGCACATTCGTGCGGAGTGCCTGTGCTCGATACATTCGAAGGCCTCTACGCCTCCGGTCTGCTCACATGCCTGAAGCGACAGAATCTGGCGCTGGAACGCCTTCGGCACGCCTTGGAGAACGAATTGGCATCGCCGGCCCGCGGATGCGCCCCGCGAAGGCGCCTGCTCTCTAAAGCCTGAATGCCCGCGCTCTCTGCGTAGCTCGATATCGGCGTCGCTCACCCGTCTTGGCACGGATCAGGCTTGCGATAGTCGCGCGCAGCGCGAACGCGTTGGAGCCGACCGCACACCTAGGTTTCAGGCCGCCGTCAGACCGCGCCTCCTGGCTTTCCCAACGGGCAAGGGAATCTCCGACGCGGGTTTGGGGCGGCCGAAGAAATAACCCTGCAACTCGGTACAACCGAGCGCTTGCAATTTTCGGAACTGGTCTTCCGTCTCCACGCCTTCGGCGGTGGTCGTCACACCGAGATCCCGGCCGAGCGCTATGACGAGTTCGACGATCGGCAGATGGTCGGAGTTATCGGACATGTCCCGGATGAAGGACTGGTCGATCTTGATCTTGTCGAAGGGAAAGCTGCGCAGATAGCTCAGTGACGAATAACCCGTGCCGAAATCGTCCAGGGCGACCCTCACGCCCAATTCGCGCAACTGGTGCAGGATCGTCAAGGTGTGCTCGCTGTCTTCAAGCAGCACCGATTCGGTGATTTCGAGTTCCAGGCGATTGGCGGAAAGGCCCGAAGCGGCAAGGGCGTTGACCACCGCTTGCACGAGCGCCTGGCTGCGAAACTGCGCCGGAGAAAGATTGACCGCGATCCTGATCTCCGCCGGCCATCGGGTCGCTTGCTCGCAGGCCTGCCGCAAGACCCAATCGCCAAGATTGACGATCAGACCTATATCCTCGGCGACCGGAATAAACTCGTCCGGCGGTATCATTCCCCGCGTCGGATGGCGCCAGCGAACCAGTGCCTCGAAGCCACAGATTTCCTCCCGCTCGGCATTTATGACCGGCTGATAGAATACATCCAGCTCGTTGTTCGGAAGCGCCTTGCGAAGATCGGCCTCCAGCCCTTTGCGCGCCTGGAGCTGGTCATCCATCTGCGGCTCGAAGAAGCGGAAGGTTCGTTTGCCGCTGGTCTTGGCTTCGTAGAGCGCCAGATCGGCCTGCTTGAGAAGGACATCCGCGTCTTCCGAATTCCCCTTGAATTCGGCGATACCGATGCTCAGACCAATCAGCACTTCCTGGCCGTCGATGTCGTAGGGCTCGCTGACCGCTTCGATCAATCGGGAAGCGATCGCGTCGAGGTCGCGAGGCTCGTCCGACGGCAGGAGAAGCAGCGTGAACTCGTCGCCCCCGACTCGCGCGACCAAATCCTTCTCGCGAACATTACAACGCAGCCGGTCGGCCACGCATCTCAACAGTTCGTCGCCGCGCTGGTGCCCCAGGGTGTCGTTGACATCCTTGAACCGGTCGAGATCGAGACACATGATGGCGAGGAAACTCTGGTCTTGCCGGGCGCGGGACAGAGCTTGATCCAATTTCTCGCCGAAGAGGACACGGTTGGCCAGGTCGGTCAACGAGTCGAAATGCGCCATGTGGACAATCTGGTGCTCCACCCGGCGCAGGTCAGTGACGTCTTCGTATGTCGCGATCCAGCCGCCGTCGCCCAGCGCCGCGTGTGTGACCGAAATGGAGCGCCCGTCGAAGCACTCCTGGACAAAAACCGAACTCCGGTGATCGTGAATCAGTCCTTGTTGCTGCGCGTGGATCTGCCTCAGGGCCGCCGAGCAGTCCGCTTCGTCGGCTTCCCTCACCAATCGATCGAGCGGAACGCCCGGCTGCAGCGCCGCGTAGGATAGACCGAACATCGCGCCAAACCGCTCGTTCCAGACGACCAGATGGCCTTTCGCATCAAACATGCAGAGACCCTGAGACATATTGCTCAAGGCCGCCCTGAACCGGCGATTTTGGGTCTGCAGCGCCGCCGAGGTCGCTCTTAGGTCGTCGGCGAGGTCGTGAAGGTCGTCGTGCGCCCGGCCAAGCAGCCGGTTGTTCCAGACTAGCAACACGATCAGCGCGACGCCGCAAACGATCAGGCCGGCAGCCAATCCCGTGAAAAGGTAATGCAGGCGCAGCAGTGCCTTCTGATCCTCCGCGACGCGCTCCGCCCCGAGTTGCGTCGCGAAGGATGCGAGCGAGGCAAGCTCCGATTCGAAGGGCGTCAGCAACCGCTCCAGTTGTCTGGCAATGACCGGTTCGTCCGCCCGCGCCAACAGTGGCTCGACCGAGGCAAGCACCTCTTCCAGACGCTGCACGACCCGGCGGGCATGCGAATTCTTCTGAATGAATTCGGCTGCCTCGCCCTGCTTGAGGATGTTGACGCGATTCAGCAGTATATCGAAGCGAAGCGTGACCTCTTCGCCGTCCACGCCGCTGCCGGGGACAGCAATGGCGGCGACGCGCTGCTGCAAGCGCGTGAATTCCACCAGCGCTTGGCTCACCGCCCAGGTCGTATTGTAACTGGCCACTTGTCGAAGTGCTTGTTGACGTTCGACGATCAGATTGGAAATGTAAGCCGTCGCAAGGACGAAGCAGCCCACGGTCACCGCCAGCAGCAGTTGGACCAGTCGCATCGCCATGGCGGGTTTCTTGCGAGCGGAAATCCTATTCAATGATCAGCCTTGAGAGCTGCCATGCCGAGCGGCCGTAATAGGTCTGACTCTGCAGCGCTGCGTCGCTGTCATAGGGGTAGACGATGAACAGCGGCCCCTTGTCGCGAACCGGCATATATTCGCCATCCCGCTTGAGGGCGACGATGGTGCCGTGCTTAGCAAAATCCTCAATGGGGATTTCCGTCGTGTAATCGTTCAATGCAACGGCGCGCACCCGGACGCCGGTCGCGCCGACGAGCGTCATTAGTATGTCCAGTCGGACGCCTTCGAATTTCACCGGCTTGTCGTACCACGGCGTCATGGTCTCGAAGGAGACCATCCCGAGCGCTTCCAGCATCGCCCGATCGAATTCGGCGCTGTCGCCGGCATTGGTAACAGCGATTTCACCGGAAATGGTCAAAATCACCTTACCGGTCGGGGTTGCCAGATCTCCCGCAAAAGCCAAACCGGTGAGGAAAATGTAAAGCCCGGCCAGTACCATGGCGATGGCCTGCTTTGCGCTTGGCCGAGGCATATCATGTCCTTCCATCTGAGGCGGACGTCATGTCCTCCCGTCTGAAGCGAACGAATCTTGTCAGACAAATGCTAACCGGTGGTGAATGCGGCGCATCTCGCGCGGGAGGCAGGCGTGGGTCTGACCCTGTTCGCATTTTATTAAATCCGTAAAGAATACATATTAAGCGTCATCGGGCTAATTGGAGAGGTCGGGCGCTCATGAACTTCCACCCAGCGAAATCGATACATCCCCAACTTTGCAATGAGCAGGTCGAGGACATTGACCCTTCCGGGCGGGAGGCGATGAGGGCCTTGGTTGCCGCCAAGATCGGCGAACTCTTCGACATTCTCCAGATCGACCACCGAAGCGACCACAACACGCGCGACACGCCCGAACGTGTGGCCAAGATGTATGTCGAGGAGATTCTGCGCGGCCGCTACACGGCTCCGCCGGAGATCACCGAATTCGACAATGCCGACGGCTACGACCAACTCATCGTGACCGGGCCGATCGACGTGCGGTCCACATGCGCCCACCATCTGATGCCGATCTACGGTCAAGCCTATATCGGCATCCTGCCGGCCGCCGCCGGCAAGCTCATCGGCCTGTCGAAATACGATCGGATCGTCGATTATTTCTCGGCGCGGCTGCAGATCCAGGAAGAGCTGGTCAATCAGATCGGCCAGTTCATCTGCGAGCGGACCAACCCGAGGGGTCTCGCCGTCCGGGTGAGCGCCGTACACATGTGCAAGACCCACCGCGGGGTCAAAGCATCCCACCGCAGCCGCATGGTCAGCTGTTGCTATTTCGGCGAAATGAAGAGCGACCCGTCGCTCAAAAGTGAGTTCCTGCAGGAATGCCTTGCGTTGGAACGCGGCGCGGGCGACTGAACCGGCTCGCCACCTCGACGCCCCGGTCCGGGAGATATCGATGAACCAGCCAGTCCGTACAGTCTCTTCGATGCGCGATTCGCGGGCGATCTACCGTTCGACCAAGGCTTATGACCACAGCGAAGGGCTCTCGTGCTGCTTTCGCCAATGGCGGGCGACACACTCTCACTGCCGGCTGATACACGGCTACGCCCTCGCCTTCCGCTTCGTCTTTGCCACCTTCGAGCTCGATCAGCACAATTGGTGCTTCGACTTCGGCGGTTTGAAACCGGTCAAGGGGTGGCTGAAGGAGATGTTCGACCATACGATGATCGTCGCCGAGGACGACCCGGAACTGCCGCGCTTCCAAGCGCTCGCGGAAGCAGATCTGGTCGACCTGCGCGTGCTGCCGGCGGTAGGCTGCGAGGCGACGGCGAAATACGTCTTCGACTATGTCGCGACATTCCTGCGGGCGGAGACCGGCGACCGGGTTTGGCTCGAAAGTGTCGAGGTGTGCGAGCACGGCGGTAATTCGGCCATCTACGCGATCGGCTAAAGCTTCCACCGAGCGAGGAGTCGCTATCCTTGAGCGCCCGTCCAGGGCGGCGGGCAGCGACAACGCCGCCACCCGCCACTCTGTAACCGGACCTTGCCCGGACACATTTGACCTTGCGGTCAGGCCGCGAGTTTCGCCGCGATCTCGGCGATGTGCTTGCCCTGGAAGCGCGCGCCGTCGAGCTCGATCTGGCTCGGCATACGCGAGCCGTCGCCACTGGCGATCGTCGTCGCGCCATAGGGCGAACCGCCGACGATCTCGTCCATGTTCATCTGCCCGGCAAAGGCATAAGGCAGACCGACGATGACGAGCCCGTGGTGCAGCAGCGTCTTGTGCGCCGACAGAAGCGTCGCCTCGTTGCCGCCGTGCTGTGTCGCGGAGGACGCAAAAGCACCGCCGACCTTGCCGACCAAAGCGCCCTTCGCCCACAGCGGTCCGGTGCGGTCCCAGAAAGCCTGCATCTGCGAGCACATGTTGCCGAAGCGGGTCGGCACGCCGATGATGATCGCGTCGTAATTCGGCAAGTCCATCGGATCGCATTCGGGATACGGATGGTCGGTCTTGAAATGCGCCGCCTCGACGACCTCCTTCGGCGCCGTCTCGGGTGCCCGCTTGATGTCGACGCTGGCCCCGGCACTCTCCGCGCCTTCCGCGACGGCCTTCGCCATCGCCTCGATATGTCCGTAGCTGGAATAATACAGGACCAGGACCTTCGCCATGTCTCGTCTCCTTCGTGTTGATTGAGCAACTGTCGGCTCGTTGGCCTCGGGAGGGCATAGCGCAAAGGGTTCGGGAAGGATCGCCGCAATACCGCGACGGACCGTCGCCGGAACGGAGACGCAGGCTCGCGCCAACGTTTTCATGGGATCGGGTGGCCGGGCCCTTGCCATCGTCACGGAGCGCCCCTTTTTATTCGCTCCCCGCCGTTTGCCCGGAGTTCCGCCATGACGCCCACACCCGCCACCGCCGCGATGCTGGCGATCGGCGACGAACTCCTGTCGGGGCGGACCAAGGACCGCAATATCGGGTATCTCGCCGAAGTCCTGACCGTCGCCGGCATCGACCTGAAGGAAGTGCGCATCGTCGGCGACGAACCGCACATCATCGCCGACACGCTCAACACGCTGCGCCGCAGCTACGACTACATCTTCACCTCGGGCGGCATCGGTCCGACCCATGACGATATCACCGCCGACGCCGTCGGCGCGGCGTTCGGCCTGACGGTCGGCGAGCATCCGGAAGCGCTCCGCCGGCTGGCGGAGAACTACGCGGTGCGCGGCATGGAGTTTACCGAGGCGCGGCGGCGAATGGCGCGGACACCGGACGGCGCCAGCCTGATAGACAATCCCGTCTCCGTCGCGCCCGGCTTTCGTCTCGACAATGTCTTCGTCATGGCCGGTGTCCCGGCCGTGTTTCAGGCGATGCTCGGACAGGTGATCGAAACCTTGCCGGCCGGTCAGGCGATCGAATCCGCCGCCTTCGCCTGCCCGCACGGCGAAGGCGACATCGGCGATCCGCTGCGCGCATTGGCGAAGGAGCATCCGGCAGTCGCCATCGGCTCCTACCCCAAATTCGACGGCACCAGCTACTCGACCGAAATCGTCATCCGCTCGCGTGATCGCGCGGCTCTCGACGCGGCGGCCGAGGCGGTCAAGGCAATGCTCGGCGAGATGGAAAGCGCAGCGCTCCAGGCCCGCTGATTTCCCCGCCCACGATCGAGATGGCTGGCGCCCGGCAAGGGCGCCCGCGCAAGTCCCGATCACACGGCAAGGCCATGTGTCGGGGCCACCACGCGCGTCAGATTGCGACCAGCTCGTCACAGCGGCGATCGCGGAAAAAAGCACCACAAAGTGGATTTGTGTCCGACGATTTTCATGTCGACGCCTCGACTACATCAACCGGCCTCAAGACGATTTCGCAGCGACAACTTTTCGAATGCTCGCAGGTGCGAGACGATGATTTTTCAAACGCACCGACAACGAACATTCGGCACATTATTGCCACAAATTAACTTGACCGGGCCAATTTGTCGCACTCAACTGTTCGCCGGCTACGGAGTTTGAGGGCAAGTCGGGTGTCGTACCCCGTCGTCCGTGGCGTGGGAGGAGCGATCATGCAGAATGCGTTGGGTTTGATGGGCGACCAGGCGCTCATGGTCGCCATAGCGCTCACATTGGGCGTCGCCGGTATCACCGCACTGTTTCTCGCGCTGTTCTGGCCGCAACGCTGGCGGATGAAGTATCGGATGGAGATCGGCTTCGTCATTCTTCTGGTCGGCCTGGTGTTTTTTGCCGATCAGCGAAGCTCCGCGACCTTCCAGGCTTATGAGGCCGACCTTCGCAACGGGGGAGTTTCCGGCCAGACCGTCGATCCCGCCACGCGGGCTGCGTTCGATCAGCAGATCACCGTGCTTGCCTTTCAGTGGGGCTTCGCCTTCACGACAGAGAATGGCAAGATCAGCCGCAACGCGGTGCGCGTCGAGCCGGATCAGAAGGTGCTGTTCCGCATCCTCAGCAACGACGTCATCCATGGCTTCAACGTTCCGGTCGCCGGCCTGACCACCGAATTCGATCCCGGCGCCGATCGCGAGGTCTGGATCCGGGCACCGACCAAACCCGGCAAATACCTCATCCAGTGCGTGAATTATTGCGGCGTCGGCCACGCGCAGATGAAGGCATGGCTGGTCGTCGGCGACGCCGACGCCGACATGGCCTGAGCGGAGGCGGCACGACATGGCGAGCATACTGGACATCGAGCGCATGGGCGAAAAGCCGCATTGGCGGCCCGAGAACCTGATCGGCGAGATGACGCTCCGCGACTTCCTGTTTTCCAACGACTACAGAATTATCGCGGTCAAGGGCATCCTCACATCGTTCCTGATGCTGGCGCTGGGCGGGGCCTTCGCTCTGGCCTTCCGGACGGAGCTGGCGGCACCGGATATCCAGTTCATGGGGGCGCGGCCCTACATGACTCTGATGACGCTGCATGGCATGCTGATGGTCTTCGGCTTCGTCATCCCGATCGTCATCTCGATCTGCTATTTCCTGATGCCCAAGGTTCTCGGCACGGGCCGGCTTCTCTGGGCCGGGGCGGCGCAAGCGAGCTATTGGATGCTGATCGCCGCCGCGGCTCTGCTGATCGTCGGTCGGCCCGATTTCACCTGGACGCTGTATCCGCCGATGTCGCTGCGGGTCGGCGGCAATCTGGTCTGGATGGGCTATCTCGCCGTGATTCTGGTCGCGGTCTCGGAATTCCTGGCCGGAATGGTCCTGCTGCGCAACGCGCTCGCCTGCCGGGCGCCCTGGACCCGGAAGCCGCTTCTGGCCTGGGCGATGATATCAGAGGCCGGCCTGCTGATGCTCTCGACGCCTCTTCTGGGCCTGACCGGGGCCGTCCTGCTGACCGACTGGCTGGGCGCCACCGCGTTGTTCGACCCAGGCCGGGGCGGTGACGTGATGACCTTCATGTACGTGTTCTGGTTCTATGGTCATCCGGCCGTCTATCTCCCGCTGGTGCCGGCTATCGCCATCATCTACACGCTGCTGCCGCGGCTTTTGGGCCGGCCGATGTGGAGCTACACCTCGGGCGTTGTCGCCTTCCTGTTGCTGGCCATGCTGTCCTTCGTGGTGTTCCCGCATCATTTCCAGCCGGCATCCACCGTGCATGGCTTCCTGCAGCGGGCGACCCAGGTGCTGACGCTGCTGATCTTCATTCCCAGCACGCTGCATGTATTCAACTGGATCGCGACGCTCTGGAGTGACCGGATTCCCTCCTCGGCGATGGCGGCGGCGCCGTTCCGCTTCATGATGGGCGCGATCTTCTTTCTGATCATCGGCGGCGTCACCGGATTCCTGAACGCCCAGATTTCCGTCGACAGCGACTTCATCCACAACACCTACTGGGTGCCGGCGCATTTCCACGCCATGTTCCTCGGCTTCGCCGGGCAGATGGCGATCGCCGGCGTCTATTTCCTGTATCCGTACTTCACCGGCCGCATGTACAATCGGGCGCTCGCGGACATCCATTTCTGGATCTGGCAGATCGGCATCTTCGCCAAGGTCATGCTGATGTATGCGCTCGGCTATGCCTACTTCCCCCGATGGGTCGTCGACTACCTGCCGCTGGCCGAGTGGACGGGCGCGCAGATGATGCTGACCGGCGCGGCCTATCTGATCGGCCTCGGCTTCCTGGTCTTCGTTTTCAACATCGTCTGGAGCGCCACGCGCGGATCGTTGGCGGTCGGCGATCCATGGCTCGTCAGCGACGAGGCACCGGTCCACCCGGCCACAGTTCCGGCCGAATAAGGAGACCCCGGCAATGATCCTCAGATTGTTCACGCTGGTCGGTGTGGTCGCGGTGGCGGGGGCGCTTTATCTTGTGCTCCCGCAAGGTATCGGGCCGGCGGCGTTCCAGGCCGTTCCGGATCAGTCGGCGCTGGCTGGCTACGTCGAGGCGGGCCTGTTCCCCGATCCTGACAGCCTGTCGGAAAACGACGATGTCGGCCATGGCGTCTTCGAGGAGCCCGCCGAGGACGAGGCGAGAATCGCCGCCGCGCGGGAGGCGATGGGCGCCATGCCGGGAATGAGCGGCATGCAGATGGATGGCGCAGCGCCGATGGACATGGCCGGAGACGGCGCCGCTTCCGTGAACGAGGAGCAAACGACGCAGGCCGCCGATGACGATATGGCCACTATGCCGGGCATGAACAACGACGCCGCCGACGGCGCCTCCACCCCTGCCGCCGCGCCGATGGCGATGGCAACGGAACAGACGCCCCAGCCTGCCGACGACGGCATGGCCGACATGCCCGGAATGACCGGAGACGGCGCCGACAGCGCCTCCACCTCCGCCACCGAGCCGATGGCGATGGCAACGGAACAGACGCCCCAGCCCGCCGACGACGGCACGGCCGACATGCCCGGAATGACCGGAGACGGCGCCGACAGTGCCGCCACCTCCGCCGCCGCGCCGATGGAGATGGCAACCGAAAAGACGCCTCAGCCCGCCGACAACGGCATGGCCGACATGCCCGGAATGACCAGAGACAGCGCCGACAGTGCCGGCGGTGACGGGCTGGTCATCCTGGCCGCCGATGCTTCGGTCGATCGCGAAATCGAAATGACGATGCGGGAGTGGGGGTATTCGATTGGCGAGCTGGATGTGCAGCCGGGCGAGCGCATCCGGTTGAAAATCCGCAATGACGGCGAGATTCCCCATGAGTTCATGTTCATGCCGATGGCGAACATGCAGGCGATCGGCTATCGGCTCGAGCGGGCGGACTGGAACCTTCTGGAACACGAGGCGCCCTATGAGCGCTCGCTCATCCTGCCCGGCCAAAGCTTCGAGGTGACCATGCGCATCGCGAAACCTGGCGTATGGATGTTCATGTGCATGTTTCCCTATCACATGCAGTTCGGCATGATGGGGCAGATGGCGACACCCGGCTTCAGCATGGAAATGTAAGCGAGCGGACTATTGCGGGCGGCACCATCCAGGTCGCGATGGAATCTCGTCCTATTCCGCGGCCATTCTCCCGCGACAGCGAGAGAGCGAAAACGGGCGCGTCAAGTCCAGGCTCGCCCGTGCGGGCGCCCGCGTCCTCGCGCCTCGGCCTTGCCTCGTCAGCCCCTTCCCTCTATCGCATCCGCTTTGCCGCACCAGCCGGAGAGCCGCCATCATGTCCACGGTCGACAAGTCCTTCCCCGTCTCCTGGGACCAGTTCCACCGCGATGCCAGGGCACTGGCCTGGCGGCTCGCCGGAATGCGGTCGGACTGGAAGGCGATCGTCTGCATCACCCGTGGGGGCCTGGTGCCGGCGGCGATCATCGCCCGCGAGATCGGCACGCGGCTGATCGATACGGTCTGCATCGCCTCCTATCACGACTACAGCGAGCAGGGTGAGTTGAAGGTCCTCAAGGAGATCTCGCCGACCCTTCTGGAGAACGACGGCGAGGGTATCCTGATCGTCGACGATCTGACCGATACCGGCAAGACCGCCGGGCTGGTCCGCGCGATGCTGCCGAAGGCGCATTTCGCGACCGTCTACGCCAAGCCGAAAGGCCGTCCGCTGGTCGACACCTTCATCACCGAGGTCAGCCAGGACACCTGGATCTTCTTTCCCTGGGATCTCGGCCTGACCTTCCAGGCGCCGATCGGCAAGGCCACCAAAGGCTGACGTCGATCGACCAAGGAACCTTTAGGCCGCCTTCGGATCCGAGATGGCGAAGTCGGCCGTGAAGACGAGCCCGCGGTCTGACCAGTCACGATCGATCCGTCCGGCGAGCTGCCGGACGATCAGCCTGTCGAGAAGCTGGCTGCCAAAGCCGGAGGGCTCGGTGTCATCGGATTCCGGCGCCGCCGAGGTGCCAGGTCGACCATGCTCGCGCCAGGTCAGACGCAGTCTTCGTCCCTCGCCTTCCGACGTCGCCTCCTGCCAATCGATATCGATGGTCCCTTCTCTGCCCGGGGCCAGGGCGCCGTATTTCGCCGCGTTCGTCGCCAACTCGTGCAGGATCATTCCAATGGTCACCGCATCGCCGGGGGCGATCCAGACCTCGGGGCCTGCCGTGCGTATCCGGGTTCCAACGTCATAGTGCTCGATTTCCGATGCCACGATCGCGGCAAACGACGCGCCCCTCCAGTCGGCCACCATCACCAGAGACTGCGTCTTTGCCAGTGAGCCGAGGCGTTCGAGAAGCACCGGGCGGATCGCTTCGGCCGGCTGCTTGGAGCGCAGCGACAACGACACGATCGCCTGAACCGTTGCCAGCGAATTCTTCACCCGATGGGCCATTTCGCGGGCCAAGAGCTGCGCCTGCTCCTCCGCCTCGCGGCGGAACCGCACCTCCTCGCGCAGCACCAATTCCGTTCCTAGCATCGCCACCAGATCTTCGATCGCCCGCCGATCCTCTAACGTCCAGTGGCGCGGCGCGTGATCGATTGCGCAAAGCGAGCCGATAACAGCTCCGTCAGGGGTGCGAATCGGCACACCGAGATAGGCTTCCACGCCAAGGTCGTCGATGGCGAGGTTTCCGCGCACCAGCGGATGCGACCGCGCGTCGTCGACGACCAGGGGTTCGCCGCTGGCGACAACATACTGGCAGAAGGAATGGCTGAGCGGGGTCTCGCGCCGCTCGGCCCAGATGTCAGGGAGGCCCACCTGACTTTTGAAGAATTGCCGGTCGGTGTCCAGGATCGAGACCAGCGATACCGGCACGCCGATGATACGCGCGGCCAGCCGTGTGATTCGATCGAAGGCGACCTCCGGCTCGGTGTCCAAGAGGTCGGCCGCGGTCAACCTGATACGCGAGTCGCTGTGTGGTTTCACAATGGCTTCCAATCGACGCCCCTCGTCAGTCGCTGCGCCCACCAGATTCGTCATGACCACAATATTCCTCGACGCAATCAACGCTATCGTCTGCAAATCGGACGGTACGCCGCCCGAAAACCAACGCGGTCTTCACAAGACCGCCCGTAGATGCGGCATTTTGACAACAGTCGCAAGACGCAGAGCCGATTCGGCCCTTCTGCTACAGGCGAAAGCGGAAGGCGAGAGTTATCCCCGCTATCCTCGTGACGGCGGCTACCGACCGGCGATAATCGCGTGGCGATCCCGAAGCCCGTTGACCATCCGGCCGGACTCACTCTAGCCTTGTATCGTCGATGCTGGCCCGCCTTATGAGGGCACAACGCAGGCCGTGTCCTTCCGCCCACAGGGCGAAAAAAAGCGGAAATCCGATCACGACAAATCGGTACGACCCAGAATTAAGGGTCGCTTAACCACCTCAAATACACTATATCTAGTGTCGCTGAACGGCCCTCGCACAAGATGGGCGATTCACGACAATTGGGGATACGCACCGGGCGGAGGGGGAACTTCGCTGGCGGGCGATTCTTTGCGGCAAGAAAATTTTAGACGAGGATGGGACCGTCATGGGCATGAAGATCGATCGCCGATACACCGAGGCCGGCAAGAGCGCGTATGACGCGATCCCCTTCCGCAAGGCCACCAGCGAGATCCGCAACCCGGACGGTTCGGTGGTCTTCCGCCTCGCCGACATCGACGTGCCGGCACAGTTCAGCCAGGTGGCGTCCGACATCCTGGCGCAGAAGTATTTCCGCAAGGCCGGCGTGCCGGCCCGGCTGAAGAAGGTCGAGGAAAACGACGTGCCCTCGTTCCTTTGGCGCTCGGTGGCGGACGAGGCCGCGCTCGCCAAGCTGCCCGAGGACGAGCGCACCGGCTCGGAAATGGACGCCCGGCAGGTCTTCGACCGGCTCGCCGGTACTTGGACCTATTGGGGCTGGAAGGGCGGCTATTTCGCGTCGGAAAAGGACGCGGCCGCGTTCCGCGACGAGCTCGCCTATATGCTGGCGACCCAGAAGGTCGCGCCCAATTCGCCGCAATGGTTCAACACCGGCCTCCACTGGGCCTACGGCATCGATGGCCCTGGCCAGGGCCATTACTACGTCGATTACCGCTCCGGCGAACTGACCCGCTCGACCTCGTCCTACGAGCACCCGCAGCCGCACGCCTGCTTCATCCAGTCCGTCGCCGACGATCTCGTCAATGACGGCGGCATCATGGATCTGTGGGTGCGCGAGGCGCGGCTGTTCAAATACGGCTCGGGCACCGGCTCCAATTTCTCCTATCTGCGCGGCGAAGGCGAAACGCTCGCCGGCGGCGGCAAGTCGTCCGGCCTGATGAGCTTCCTCAAGATCGGCGACCGGGCGGCAGGCGCGATCAAGTCCGGCGGCACCACCCGGCGGGCCGCCAAGATGGTCGTCGTCGACATCGACCATCCCGACATCGAGAAGTACATTTCCTGGAAGGTGCGCGAGGAGGAGAAGGTCGCCGCCCTCGTCACCGGCTCCAAGACGGTCTCCAAGCATCTCAAGGCGATCCTGTCGGCCTGCGTCAATTGCGAGGGGCCGGACGGCGACTGCTTCGACCCGATGAAGAACCCGGCGCTGAAGCGCGCCGTCAAGGACGCCAAGCGCGCCCAGGTGCCGGAGAACTACGCCAAGCGCATCATCCAGTTCGCGCGCCAGGGCTATACCGACCTCGAATTCCCGGTCTTCGACACCGACTGGGATTCGGAGGCCTATCTCACCGTCTCCGGCCAGAACTCCAACAACTCCGTCTCGCTCAAGGACGATTTCTTGCGCGCGGTGGAACAGGACGGCGATTGGAATCTCATCCGCCGCACCGACGGCAAGGTATCGAAGACCCTCAAGGCCCGCGAGCTTTGGGAGCAGATCGGCTATGCCGCCTGGGCCTCGGCGGATCCGGGCCTGCACTTCAACACCACGATGAACGACTGGCACACCTGCCCGGCAGCCGGCCCGATCCGCGCGTCGAACCCGTGCTCGGAATACATGTTCCTCGACGACACGGCCTGCAATCTCGCCTCGCTCAACCTCATCCAATTCCGTGAGGAAGGGCTGGACGGGCCGGACGGCATCAAGCGTTTCGACACGGTCGCCTTCGAGCACGCCACACGGCTGTGGACCATCGTCCTCGAAATCTCGGTCATGATGGCGCAGTTCCCGTCGAAGGAGATCGCTCAGCTCTCCTACGACTACCGCACGCTCGGCCTCGGCTTCGCCAATATCGGCGGCCTGTTGATGACCGCCGGCATTCCGTATGATTCCGACCAGGGGCGGTCGATCTGCGGCGCCATTTCGGCGCTGATGACCGGCGTCGCCTACCGGACCTCGGCCGAAATGGCCGGTCATCTCGGCGCCTTCCCCGACTACGAGCGTAACGCCGACGCCATGCTGCGCGTCATGCGCAATCATGCCCGCGCCGCTCACGGCCTTGCCGACGGTTACGAAACGCTGTCGGTCGACCCGGTGCCGCTCGACCACGCTTCGCTCACCGACAAGCGCCTCTCCGGTCGCGCCAAGGCGGCTTGGGCCGAGGCGGTCGAACTCGGCTCGGAGAACGGTTATCGCAACGCCCAGGTCTCGGTGATCGCGCCCACCGGCACGATCGGCCTTGTGATGGACTGCGACACCACCGGCATCGAGCCCGATTTCGCGCTGGTGAAGTTCAAGAAGCTCGCCGGCGGCGGCTATTTCAAGATCATCAACCGTGCCGTGCCCGAGGCCCTCACCTCGCTCGGCTACGCGCCGCATGAGATTGCCGAGATCGAGGCCTACGCCGTCGGCCACGGCAATCTCGACCAGGCTCCGGCGATCAATCCGGGCTCGCTCGCCGCCAAGGGCTTCGGCGAGGCTGAGATCGCGGCGCTCAACGCGGCGCTGGGCCAGGCCTTCGACATCAAGTTCGTGTTCAACAAGTTCACGCTCGGCGAAAAATTCTGCAAGGAGACGCTCGGCCTCACCGACGCCCAGCTCAACGACTTCTCCTTCGAGCTCCTGTCCTTCCTCGGCTTTTCGCGCAAGGACATCGACGCCGCCAACGTCCATGTCTGCGGGGCGATGACGCTGGAAGGCGCGCCGTTCCTCAAGGACGAGCATCTGCCGGTGTTCGACTGCGCCAATCCCTGCGGGCGGATCGGCAAGCGCTACCTGTCGGTCGCGTCGCACATCCACATGATGGCAGCGGCCCAGCCGTTCATCTCCGGCGCGATCTCCAAGACCATCAACATGCCGAACGAGGCGACGGTCGAGGATTGCAACGCCGCCTACATGCTGTCGTGGAAGCTGGCGCTGAAGGCCAACGCGCTCTATCGCGATGGCTCCAAGCTCTCGCAGCCGCTCAACGCCTCGCTGATCGCCGATGACGACGAGGACGAGGACATCATCGAGGAGGCGACCGCTGCGCTGATCGCAGCTCCCGCCCCTGCCCGCGCGGCCGAAGTCGCCGAGCGCATCGTCGAGCGCATCGTCGAACGGGTGGTGCGCGATCGCGAAAAACTGCCGAACCGGCGCAAGGGCTACACCCAGAAGGCGATCGTCGGCGGCCACAAGGTCTATCTTCGTACCGGCGAGTTCGACGACGGGCGCATCGGCGAGATCTTCATCGACATGCACAAGGAGGGCGCCGCCTTCCGCGCGATGATGAACAATTTCGCCATCGCGATCTCGCTCGGCCTGCAGTTCGGCGTCCCGCTGGAAGAGTATGTCGAGGCGTTCACCTTCACGCGGTTCGAGCCGGCCGGCATGGTCCAGGGCAACGAGGCGATCAAGAACGCCACGAGTATCCTCGACTACATCTTCCGGGAACTCGCCGTCTCTTATCTCGGCCGACACGATCTGGCCCATGTCCAGCCGGAGGAGTTCGGCGCCTCCGGCCTCGGCCGCGGCGTCGAAGGCGACAAGCCGCAGCCGATTTCGCCGGTCTCGCACGGCATGGTGCGCGGCCAAACCGCGAAGTTCCGGCTGGTCTCGAACGATCCGGCCGGCGCGCTGGCGGGATCGCCGGCCGGCGAGACCCTCACCGGTCCCGGCGATCGCGGCGGCAGCGAACCCGCGAAAGGCGCGGCGGTGGTGAAGGCCTCGGCCCGCGCCGCCGCCAACACCAGCGGCCCCGGCGGCAGCGTCGCGGCCACGGCGGTCTCCACTCGTGGCGGCAGTGCCGTCGTTGCGGCGGTGTCGGCGACGCCCGCAACGGCCGCGGCCGTCGCCTTCAAGCGCGACTACGAAGAGGCCCCGGTCGCCGCCCCCGCCCCGACCGCCGACGTCACGCCGGCGCAGGGGCTGTTCGACCAGCCGCTGGCTTTCCCGGCCAGCGACCGGGACGCGGCCAACGTCTCGGCCGATGCCAGCGCGAAGGCGACCAGCGCCGAGCGTCGCGCCATGGCGATGATGAAAGGCTACACCGGCGACAGCTGCGCCGAATGCGGCAACTACTCGATGGTCCGCAACGGCACCTGCCTGAAATGCGACACCTGTGGCTCCACGAGCGGCTGCAGCTGAGGCTTTCAATCGAAAAGACCCCGGCAGCTCACGCTTCCGGGGTTTTTTTAACCAATCGTTCGAATCACAACGTCAGCAACGCAGCGCTGCCTTGCGAGATGTCAACGTAGGAGAACTGAGAATGTGAAGCGGCAAAAAGAAAAGCGTCGTGCCGATGGACTAGATCGGCACGACGCAACCCACCACAAGATTTACCTCGGAAAGGATATCCTTATGGGTGAGATTTCATATCTCGAAGAATACCGTATGAAGCTTAACAGAAGCTTGATGGGCAGAATACATCCACCTACACAAAGTGGATTGCGTAAAACAAGATTGTCCTACATCAGAGCCACTACCGGCCACATTATCGAGCAACACATTCGCTCAGATGGCTCCACTGAATTGGTCGTCGTGCCATCCACTGAACCATTCGGACATCACAGTTTTCGCTGATTCCGAATTTTTTCCAATATGACTCGGCACAGCGTCGAGTCAATGGAGAAAGCGGCCCGCGCCGGATCTCCTGGCGCGGGCCTCCGATCTGCGGGCTTAATAGCGGCGTTTGGGAGGAATATCCTGACGAAATATCTGGGGAAAAGCGCAACGATCAGCATTCCCTTGTCGCCGAAGTTTCACAGAAGATCGACGGCTCCATGTAGACCGAGGCCTTGACGCCGTGTGGCGCACTTGCCGGACGGCGCGTGCGGGTCATCGCTGGCAGAAGATATGGCGAAGCCAATGTTCGGCTGACGACCCTACTTGGTCGCAGAGTGAAAGTCGGCAGGCTTCTTGGCGACCCATTTTACGAAGCGTGCGACCGTCTGGTTATCCGTGAGGGGCGTCCCGCTTTCTGCGTGGCGGACCAGTTCGCTCGCCGTGAAATTGGCGTCGATGGTCTCCCGGCAGATGGGATGGACAAGAACGGTGTCACGGCCACCCCGGCTTTTGGGGATCGGGTGGAAGCGGTCCACGGTCTCACCCAGCAATCGGCCGCATAGCCAGCACGGTTCCGGAGGCTCGGCATCGGTCGACTCGTTCTCAAGCCAACTCGCGTCCCGAATTTTTCGCGCCATCTCGCAGCTCCTATTGCGCAGAACACGGTGCGGCATTGGGCTGTGGCACTATCTGCATTCGCCGCAACTGATGGGCCGACTTCAGGCGGTCGGTCAAGTCTTGGCGCCATTTTGTCTGGAAGGAACGTCAGCTTCTTTGAATGATCTGCCGTAGTCGATGGCCGCACCAGCCGTTTCAAGGGGCCGCCAAATCGAACTCCGCCGACGCCCGCTTCCGCTCGCCCCAGATCAGAACGAGATTGCGCGTATAGACGAACAGGCCCGCCGCCTGTCCCAAGATGAACACCGGGTCGCGTCGCTGGATCGCATAGACCAGCAGCAATGCTCCGCCTGCCAGAGAGAATATCCAGAAAGCGACAGGGATCACGCTTCGCCGGGCTCGCTCGGAGGCAAGCCACTGGACCACGAAGCGGCCGGTGAACATCAATTGGGCGACGAAGCCGAGCGCGACCCAGACGTCGAACTGGTCGACGAAAACATGGCGGAGATAGGTGACAAGGTCGCTCATAGAGGTTGATCCGGGATGATTTCGCTGACATCTGGCCGCACCAGCGCCCGCCTACGCAGCCACCAGACGCCGAAAAGATCGAGAATTCCGCGAAGACCGCGATCGAAAATTCCGTAATTGGAGCGACCGAAGCGGCGCTGGCGATCCTTGACGTCGATATGCACGACAGTCAGACCCTCCCGAAGCACGAGCGCCGGAAGATAGCGGTGCCAGCCGTCGAAATAGGGCAACCGGCGGAACAGTTCGGTGGGGATCGCCTTCAACCCGCAACCGGTGTCGCGGGTCGCGTCCTTCAGGATCGCGGTGCGAAGGCCATTAGCGAAGCGCGAGGAAAGCTGCTTGAGCTTGGTGTCGGTTCGGGCAGTGCGTTGGCCGGCGGCAAGGCCGACCGTTGGCCCAGTCGACTCCAGCGCGGCAACGAGCGCTGGAATGAAGGCGGGATCGTTCTGCCCGTCGCCATCGATGGTGACGACCAGATCACCGCTTGCGGCAAGAACGCCACTGCGAATGGCCCGGCTCTGTCCGGCTGGGCGATTGTGGCGGATGTGACGAAGCGGGACGCCGTCCGCCCGCAGAGTCGCCAGCGTTAATGCCGTCGCGTCGGTCGAGCCGTCGTCGACGACCACGATCTCAAGGGCGCGGGCGGCAAGGGCAGCCTCGACTTCGCGCAGCAATACGGCAAGATTTTCCGCCTCGTTGCGTGCTGGAACGACGATGCTCACAAGAGCGAAGGCCCTGCCGGTTCCGACCTTCCGAGCCACGTTCGACGCAGATTGGTTGGTCGCCATGGATGTCGAGGCATCGGGGTTTGAAACGTCCTGGGCGGCTTGCCCCGAGAGCGGAAATTCCGGGGTGCGTTGAAATCCATCCATGCTAGGCGTCGACCTCCCGCGCCAGCCGCAGTCGGGCGATCTGAACGGCCGCGACCGTCGCCACGACGCCGACCAAAGCGAAACCGATTAGCTGGATCAGCGGATAGGAGAGCGCATCCGGCGGCGGATCGAAGATGCCGGACAGGAGCTTCACCAGCATGTCGGCGGCCACCACGCCGATCAGCGAGCCGATGACCGCGCCCGGTACCAGGATCAGCAACGCCTCGCTCCACAGGAAGCCGCCGATTTCGATGCCGGAAGCCCCAAGAGCGGCGAGAATTTCGGCCGTGCGTTTGCGCTCGGCAAAGCCGAGGAACAGCATCAGGCCAGTCGCAGCGGCCAGCAGGACGACCGCGAAGGCGATTTCGACCGCGGTGAGCCGCCCGAGATCGACCGCGGTCAGGCTCGAGGCGATGATGTGAAAGGCGGATTCGAGGTCGGTGACCGTATAGCCCGACGTCGAGCCAAGGTCCTGGCGGATCGTCGCAGCCAAGGCTTTCGGGTCACCGAGCGAACGAACAAGCAAGAGCTCATGCGCCGACGAGCCTGTCTGCGTTGCGAGGTAGCTCGCATTGGCGACCAGGAAGGAATCCTTCGGCGCGGTCGGAAATTCCAGCCCCACTCCGACGAACTTGAACGGGATCGCCTCGTATTGGTGCGTTTTGGCATTTTGAAGCCGCAACTTGATCGGGTCGCCGATTGCCAGCTGGAAATCGTTGACGGTCTCTTGGGAGACCAGAACGCCGTCTGGATTCGTTTCCAGCGCTTTCAGCGTCGCCGCTGCATCCTTATTGGCGAAATAGGCGTCCTCGACTGCTGTTGCCTTGTCGATCCGTGTCGCATCGATGCCGTAGATATCCTGGAGGTCGTTGCCGACATAGGCGAAGCGATGCTGCATCGGGGCGACCGCCGCCACGCCCGGCATCGCTTGAATCGTCGGGACAACAGGACCAACCGGCGTCGCGGTGGAGCCGGTGACGGTCACGTCAGCGCCGTTGGTCAGCATCGCGTCGACGCGCGTCTGGCCGTTGTAGGTCAGGTTGAAGATGGACGCGGCGACAGCGAAGGAGAAGGCTAGAGACACCAGCGCGATGCCGCCGGCGATCCGCCGATGCTGCCGTGACAGGCCGGCTGCGACGCTCGGGGCTGTGGTCTTGGCCAGGCCAATCCGGGTCGCCGTCGCTTCCATGGTCCCGGCGGAACGGCCGATCCACCAGGAGGCCAGCCGGATCGTCAGCAGCACGCTGCCGACCCAGAACAGCAACGGCGACAGGAAGGCGGTGTAGTCGACGGCCGTCGCGGTCACGCCCTCGGGCGCCAGCACGACCTGATAGTTGGAACTGGCCGACTGCAGGAAGATCACCGCGGCCCCGGCCAGGAAGATGAGATCGAGCCAAAGCCGCTGCCACAGCGGGTCGCTATTACGGCTCATGGATGTCCGTCCGCGCAGCACCGTCTCCCCGCGCAACCGCCGAAGCGCCGGCAGGACGCCGCAGAGAAGCGCGACGGCGAATCCACCGATGCCTGACAGGGCGATCCACATAAGTGCCGACGACGACAGCGAGGCCGTCCCGAATTGCAGGGCGGACAGGATCAACGCCGCCAGTGAGCCAACGATAGCGGCCCCAGCCGCTCCGATGGCTTCTTCGGAGGCGATCAGGCGCAGTATCGTCGAGCGATCGAAGCCGCGTATCCGCAGCAGCGCTTCATTCCGGCTCTTGCGATCGCGGTCGGCCAGGAGCAGCGAAACGGTCAGCAAGATGGCGAGCACAGCCGCCGGCAGACCGAGAAACAGGAAGATAACCCGAGCGTAGATCGCGTCGCCGCGAACCGCATCGAGGCGGGCGCCGAGATTGTCACCGACGAGAGCCTGTCCGGCGACGGACGCCTCGAAGTTTCGAACCTGACGCGCCTCCTCGATGAAGGCCGTGTCGGGATAGCTCGCCAGCGCGGCGCGGGTAAACGCGGCGTGAAACTGGACCGTCCGGGACGTATCAGCGGCGAAGAGCGTCGACCATTGCGTCGCCGGCAGAAGGACGACGTTGTCCGGGGGCGCCGTCGGCCCGGCGCCGGCCGGCGCTCCGATCGACTGGAACAAGGCGTCGGCATTGGGAAGTTCGACGATACCGGCGACGGTGATCGTGCTTGGTGCGCCGTCACGCCGAAGGATCTGGATGCTGTCGCCGATTCCCGCGTGAAGATTCGCGGCGGTCTGCTGCGCCAGTACAGGGCCATCCAGGCTGCCGAGAAGAAGACGCATCTGTTCGGCGAAAGCTGACCGGTAACCAGCGTCGATGCCGAGAACCTTCGCGGCACCCGTCGTCTGAACCGTCCCGCCGGTGGTCGCCTGGAGCGCCGGCACGTCGGCATAGCCGACCTGGATGACGGAGCGGATGGAAGGCAGCGCCTCGAGCGCGGTCTTGACCGAAGCCGCGTCCGCGCCGGGTTTGGGCTGCACCTGCCAGTCGACCACGACTTGCGCGACGGCGCGCTCGGTCATCGTCGATGCGCTGATCACCGAGAACACGCCGATCAGCGCGATCAGCGCGACAGCGATCGCGACACCGGAATAGGCCAGCGCGATCTGGACGGCGCGACGCTTGAAAATGCCTTTGATCCAAAGACCGAACATGATGGAGATCCTTTCAGGCGGCCTCGGCCAGCCGACCGTGGTCCATGCGCAATTGTGTCGCCATGGTCGCCGCCAGCCGCTCGTCATGGGTGGTGAGCAGGAGCGCGGTCTCGTTCTCACCGAGGGCATCGAGGACCGCCTTCATCACCGCTCGTCCGGTCGGCTGGTCGAGCTGGCCGGTCGGCTCGTCGGCCAGGATGATCTCGGGATTGGTGACGAGGGCCCTGGCGAAGGCGACACGCTGCATCTGACCGCCGGAGAGCTCCTCCGGCAACTTGTCGGCCAGGTCCGCAAGCGACAGCAGCGCCAACGCATCGTCAGCGCTCATATGCGCTCGGCCCTGGGGCGAACGGGCTGCCAGTTGCAACGGCAATGCAACGTTTTCCCGCACCGTCAGCGACGGAATCAGGCTCGGTTCCTGGAACACGACCCCGATCCGACCGGGGCGGAGCTCCGTGGCGGTCTGGGTGCCGAACCACGACAAGAGGCCCGACGACGGCCGCACGATGCCGGCTAGCATCTTCAGGAGCGTGGACTTGCCACTTCCCGACGGCCCCGTGACGGCGATGCGGTCGCCCTGCCGTACTGCGATGTCCGCATTTTCCACCGCGTGAACCGAGAGAGCGCCCAGATCATAATTCCGGCCCAGACCCCGCGCTTCGATCAGCGCCTCGCGATCGTTGCGAAGCACGGGATGAACCGTGCGTTCAAACAGACGCTCGGCATTGTCGAGCGTTGTGACCAAGGGTGTTTCGACGAGACGGCCGTCCCGAAGATGCAGGGTCCGCGTCGCGATCGCCGCGAGGGCGCGGCTGTGGGTCGCGATCAATGCACCCTTCCCTCGCCGGCTCCTGTCAACCAGAATGGTGAGGATCATCCGCTCGGTCGTCTCGTCGACTTCGGCGGTCGGCTCGTCCGCGACGATCAGGGGCGCATCGAGTGCCAGGGCGACAGCCAAACCCGCCCGGGCGATTTCACCACCCGACAGCGTGGCTGGATAGGCGTTGGCGCGATCACTCAAGGCGACGGATTGAAGCATTTGCTCGATATCGACGGGATCGCCGCCGCTTCGATGGCACAACGCGAAGGCGATATTTTCGGCGACGGTCAGATGCGGGAACAGATTGTCGCGTTGCGCCAGAATGCCCAGCGTCGAAGCCCGGATTGCCGCCTTCTCGGCCTCCGGCCGCCGGGTCATGCGCCGACCGCCGATGTCCACCGTTCCGCCGTCAGGTTCGTCGAGGCCGCATAGACACGAAAGAAGCGTCGACTTGCCACTCCCCGAGGGGCCGGTCAGGGCGACGATCTCGCCGGCGTCCACATCGAGGCTCACGCCCTTCAGGGCGCGAATCTCCGTATCGCCGATATGATAGAAGCGGAACAGGTCCTGGGCATCCAGCAGTGTCACGACGACCATCGAAATGACTCGGCCATCATCTTCCACTGGTCGACATTGTCGGCGCCAGCGGGCGCGGACAATGTCAGGACAGCTTCCTTGCCGTCCTTGAAGTAATAGATGCGACGGTTCTCAAGGCGGATCTTGCGGTCGGTGACCGGGTTCACCGCGGAATTCGACAGATAATCGACGGCGACCGCCTCCCCCGCCGGCAACGGCATCGTGCGAATGTCCCTGACATCGACAGCGTGGCCGCCTGCGACGAGGTCGGCGGCCTCCTTCTGCTTGATACTGGCGGAGGTCGGCGTTTTTGGCGCCTTCGTCACGTCGATGGCGATGCGACCGTATTTATCGGCGAAACTGACGCCATCCGCCGCGTCGCTACGTGACCAGCCCTCCGGAACCTGTATCGAGAATCCGCTCGGGAACTTGTAGTTTATGAAGACCTGATCATCGGGGATGTCGCCGGGTGGATTGATCTCGGGCGCCACGGCCGTCTCGCGTTGGGTAGCGGGACTGGATTGGGCAAAGACCTTTGCCGGAGCGACGAGTGCGGTCGCGGCAATCATCGTCCATAGAGCGGTTCTGACAAGTCCGGAATTGCGGGTCATCGGATGGTCTCCTGTTGTTTCTGAAGGTGAAGGCGCGTCGCCAGCACCTCGATGCCGAGCGCGGCGTAAAGCGCCTCGGCGAGACGTCGGGTGAAGCTGGCGAAGTCGTTGCAAGGCTTGAGCTGAAAAGCCGCAGCCGCCGTCCCTCCGACGATGAGCCCGGCGACGATATCGCTGGGAAAATGCACGCCGAGCGCGACACGAGCGGCACCGACCGCCAGCGCGGCGACGGCGATCGCAATCCCGAGAGCTCGGCGACCGGCGAACAAGAGGGCGGCCGCAACCGCAATCATGATCGCTGCGTGGTCGCTGGGAAGCGAACTGTCCGCCACATGCGCGAGGAGATTGGGCGAAAGCCCGACCGCAAAGGGCCGGGGCACGTAGAACAGAAACGAAATGGTCCCGGCGATTGCCAATGCCACAGCCGCCGCCAGCGTCGCCGTAATCGCCGTCTGCCGGCCCTCTGGTCCGCCGCGCAGCCATAATCCGACGAGGAAAATGGGCAGGACGCCAATCCCCCAGTCGGCCGTTGCGACCGCCAGATCGGAGCGCCAGGGTGCGGTTGTCAGCGCGGATTGCGCCGCCACTACAATCGCGTCGTTGAGGGCACTGATCGTCACGGTCGTCATTCTCCTTTGCGAAAGAGAATGACGACCTCAGATGATCACGGCTTGGCTGGAACTATACGATTTCGTAATCCCGCAAAGAAAAGGCGATATGACAGTGCCACCCGTCCGACGAGAAAACGCGCCCGCCGGGGTGGCGGACGCGAAGGGAAAGCCAGAAACTCTTGTCAGACGCCGTCAGTCGAAGCGATAGGACATCTTGGCCCAGACCGTATGAAAATCCGTTCGGTCGTTTGTGTTCGCGGTAAAATCGACCAGTTGGGCACCGTTGGTCGCTTTTGCCGACCAGTCGTTCTTGCCGAGGTCTGTATAAAGATATTCGAGGCCGACCGACATATTCCGCGAGACGAGATAGTCGATACCGCCGCCGACCGCGTAGCCGGTATCGGTCTTGTCGGTTTTCTCGGAAAATTTGTAGCCGGTGAACGGCCCTGACGTCGTCGTGGGAAAGCTCGTGCTTCGGCTGCGTTTGGCATAGGCGAGACCGCCGGTGCCATAGACGAGGAACCGATCGTAGGCGTAGCCCAGACGACCCCGCACGGTGCCCATGTAGTCGATCTTGTCCTTGACCGGGAAGCTGACGCCGCCGACCGAGAAGCTTCGCTCGGACGAGCCGTTCATCTTGTTGATGTCCGCAACCGCGCCGATGACGACGTTGCCGATCTGATAGTCGTAGCCGATATGACCACCACCGACGAAGCTCGATTTGTTACTGGACGGCGTGGCGGCGAAGGCGCTGCCATAGCCAGGTCGAGGGTTATAGACGGTGTCGGCGCCGTCGAAGCCGAAGGCTCCACCGACCTGCCCGCCGATATAGAGGCCGGACCAGGTGTCGATCGGCGCCACGATCTCGATAGGAGCCGGCGCTGGCGGTTCGGGAACGATCAGATCCGCGGCTGCGGCCGGCGTGACAAAGGGCGCCGACAGGGCAGCAAGCAGGAACCATCTCATATTTTCTCTCCAGGAAAGTTGGCGCATTCGGCGTTGCATGCCGGGTCCTCCGAACGCTTTAAACAGAGGACCCGGCCGAGATGATCCCTCCGAACTCGCGGTGGACGCGGATTCCATCGCGCGATACCCGAGGTCCTGGACCGAAATGTTTTGCTATCCGGCCCCATCTCGGCGTTCGGTTTAGGCTCCATCGATGGGGGCGAGATTGCCGAAACTATACGGTTTGCAAAAAAATCGACCGCCGCGTCAGCGAGCGCGATCGGCAGCCGGGCCGGTGTTCAGCGCGGCCGGCGGCAGCCCGCTCTCGCTGGCGACCATGTGCCGATCGAGCGCGAACGGTGCGTCGAGGAGTTGACGACCGGGCAGGCCCTCGTCTTGTCTTAGTCCAATGGCGACGAGCATGCCGTCTGGGTGCTCGCCGAGCCAGCGCTCCGCCTGGGCGCTGTCGATTACGTCGAGGGGTCGCCGCAGACGTCCGAGAAACCCGAACTCGCCCTGATAATCGCCGATGAAGGCAACCGGACCCGCCCGCGCCGCGACCAGTCTCGCGAGCGGCGCAAGGTCGTAATTCAGGAAGACCGACAACGCGGCACCTGCTTGGCCAAGGATCGTCAGGCCGAGGACGATGCCGGCGCCGATCCCGATCAGCTTCACGCTGATACCGCGCATCACATAGGCGCTGACCAGTGCTGCGGCCGGCAACAACGGAACGAGATAATGCGGCTGCTTGCCGGCGATGAGGCTGAAGCTGGCGACCACCGGCACGAACCAGAGGATCAGGAAGCGCAGCGCGGGCGTGGATCTCCAGGCCTCCCGAAGCGCCGCCATCGGACGCTTCATCGCACCTTTGTGGACGGCCCAGACATAAGGCGAAAATATCCACGGCATCGCAAAGATTGGCAGCAACGGCAGATAAAACCAGAAAGGTCGCGCATGGCTCGACGACAACGAGCCGGAAATGCGACCCGCCGTTTGGTCCCAGATCAGCGATCGGGCGAATTCGCCATTGGTTTCGACCAGCGCGGGCACAACCCACGCGGCGACCGGTAGCAGAGAGACCAGAACGGCGAGACCAGCGCTTTGCCAAAAGGCCCTCGGCGCCAGCGCCTGACGCTCGGTCCGCCAGAGCGGATAGGCCGCAATCGGCCAGAACAGATGGAGATAGACCACCGGCCCCTTGGCCAGAACGCCCAGGCCGATGGCAACGCCTGCGATGGCGATCCAGCGCCATGACGGTGAGCGGGCATGGATCAGAAGCGCGATCAGTGCGCCGAGAATGCAGGCGGTCAGCAGGAGATCGAACAGGATCAACCCGGCATAGATGACGAAGACGACGTTGCCCAGCGTCAGCCAGCCCACACGCGCGACGAGGACGTCATCGCCGGGAAACAGCTCGGCGGCCAAGTGGCGCGTGAGGATCATGACCGTGGTGGATACGGCAAAGACCGTCGCGAGCGCCGCGACGCGCGACACGCCGAAGACCGCCCATGACAGATCGATCAGCCAGAACAGCAGCGGCGGCTTGTGGTGATAGGCGGCGAAATTGAAAGTGGGGACGATGAAGTCTCGATTGACCAGCATCTCCCAAGCCACGGTGAGATAGCGCGTTTCGTCTGGCGGCAGCACCGGTCGCAGGGCCGCGGAAACGACGATGAAAAGTCCCAGCGCGAAAATCGGCGGGACGAAGGTTTGAAGACGCCGAAGCATGGGGCCATCGCCATATGTGCGAACAAAATTCGCGAGACATTCAACTGTGTGCACTGCTGAACCGGGCTCGGCGCCCGATTTCGTCAAAGCCCGCTTCCGGGAAGGCGGCGGCGGGGGGCGCGAGCAGACGCAGTGCGTCCGGGGCGATCTCTGTCGCCCCGGACGGTGTGTCGGAGATCGTGAATTGTCGCCCTACTCGATCGATTCGACCGAGGCCGGCGCTTTCATTATCGGCACCATCCGTCGTAGCGCATCCGACCGGAACAGGAAGTGCTGGGCCAGCGCGCCGACGATATGCAGGCCGATCAGGACGAGCAGCGGCGTCCAGAGGAAGGTGTGATAGCCGGCGAGCGTGTCATTGCCGGTAAACCAGGCCGCAAGGCCAAGGATCGGCATGAGGATGAGCACTATGTAGAGCATCGCGTGCGTCACCTTCGCCAGCCATAGCGCCCAGTTCGGCTCAGCATCAGAATGCGCCGGACGCCCATGGATGAAGAAGCGGTCGAGCAAGCGGATAGCGGCGGCGACGAGGATCGCCGAGCCGAGGACGATGTGGGTCCAGCCGAGAATCGTCGTCCTGAATGAAACCGCCTTGCCTTCGAGCGTCCCGTCCCAAAGCGAGACCATGAACTCGCTTTCGAGATATTGGACGATGATCAGAACCACGATCAGCCAGTGCATGGCGATGTTGAGCAGGCTCCAGCCAGCGGGCGATGACTTAGCTTTCATAACCGATCACTTCCGATTTCCGGTGGGCGTTTTCCGGCGCGCGACACTGCCAACGCCGACGTGGAATCGTTCTAGATTCCCAGGTCTTCGGGCGCATTTCCGGAACTATACGGTTTTGCAACCTTGGAAGGTGTGACAGTTGCGCTCGCGATGGCGCCGGCGGTCCGATCACACGCATGGCGGAGCATTTGCAGCGAGCGAGACATCAATCCGCGGATCGCGCAACTGAGGTTGGGTGTCCCTATCCAGTCCGGATCTGGGGATTCTCGTCGCTGGCATCGACCAGTCTGAACCGGACAACAGACATTTCCCGTCTGTGATGGCGGGGTCTCACGACGTCCCGTGAAAGCTCTTCGAGATCGGGGCGCTGCTTGGCGGCCATGTCTTCCGACATGGTGATCTCGTTTTCGCCGGATAGAGCGCAGAGGCGCGCGGCCAGATTCACCGTCCGACCAAGGATCGTAAAGTCCGCCCGCTTGCCGGCGCCAAGGGCGGCGGCGATCACTTCGCCCCGATAAAGACCGACGCCGGGATGGCGGGCCAGCGAATGGCAGGCTTCGATGCTTTCCGCCGCCGCCGCCACGGCGCGGTCGTCAGCATCCTCACCCTGGAAGAACGCCATGATCCCATCGCCGATGATCTTGTCGATCTCGCCATCATGCCGTGACACTGCTCCGGCGACGGCCGTGACAAAGGCATCAATGAGATCCGCCACGTCGCTTGGCGGGGCGCCTTCCGCGAAACTGGAAAAGTCCCGAAGATCGAGAAACATGACCACTGCTTCGAAGCGGGTCGCTGACGTCTCGTCATTGATCGCGTTGCGGACCGCGGAGACGGAGAGAAAACGCTGCAGTCGAAGGTGAACGCCACGAACGTAGATCGCCTGGCGATCAAGCGTCCTCTGGGCTTTGGCAATCACCACGCCGGTCGAAAGCACCGAGACAAAGAGCAGGCTCGCAAACACCTTCGTCCAGAAACCCGTCAATCGGGATATCGCAGATTCAAGCACGCCGCTTCGTCGCGTCGCGGCCAACGATACGATTTTTCCCGAGCGCGGCAATGCCACGACCCCCAGGGAGGTCCAGTGTCCGGGCAGAACGATATCTTCCTTGAGGGTCGCCGCCCCGGTCGCCGTCAGGCCCTCGAAGGTCGCAGCGTCCAAAGATCCGCAGTCAGCGTTATTGGCGAGCTCGGCGATGCGTCCGCCGGACTGGTCGAGGACCAGGAGGCAGGTGAGCCCGGTCTCGGCCATCTCCTTTCGCAGTTCGGAAAGGACTGAAGCCGACGGCGGGGACGCTCCCTCGAAAAGACCGTCCGCCAGAAGCATGGTCTGGACGAGCCGGATTTCCTGCTCGGCAAAGAGCTTTTCCGCGCTGGCGGAGATGGCGTTGTTCAAGGTGAACACCAAGCCAACCGAACTGACGATGATCACCGGCAGGAGAAGGAGTAGGAATGTTCGCAGCAGTGGAAACGGTGTGCCGATTTCATGCGCATCGGCCCGCGGGGCGGTGTGCGGTAACTGTCTCCCCTTCTTAGAGGTCCACCCGATCACGGCCAGCGCCCATCAAGCACGGGTGCCTCGATCATCGCAGCGCCGTTCTTCGGCAGAAGGAGAATATCACTACTAGCGGTCGATGCGGCTCCCGGCGCGAGGGATTGGATCAGGCTGTCGAGGTCGTTCGAAAGCACCTGGCTATCTTCTGCGATCTCCAGGATCGCGTAACCGCCGGCGATAGGGTCGAGCATCTCGAGGGAAAGGCCGCCGACGAGAACCGGACGGCCGTCCTCACCGGGGCCGAGCTGGAAGCTCGACGGCCAGAAGGTGAGAATCAGGCGCTGATCGGATGCCGGCCCGGGCTTCGCATAGGCCGCGACGGGCCGGCGGCCGTCGTGCAACAACGGCGCCGCCGGCCGTTCGGCGAGGGACACGCGTGAGGGCAAGAGCGTTTCCAGGAGACCGCCGACCGCAAGGGGAGTCCAGCCGGACGGCTCAAGGCGAACGGTCAGCCCGGATAGTGAAAGATCGGTCTGAATCCTCAACACCTCGGCCTGATCGCCGGCGATCGTCAAACGACGTTCGGCAATTCGGCGCCACCCGTCGGCCAGCCATTCCTGCGGGCTGATCTGCTCCGCGATGGGCACAGGCGCGTAGTTCACGGTCCAGCGATCGTAGTCCTTCCACAGATGATAGCTGTAGGTCCCGAGGTAGACGGGCAGCAGAACCGCCAGCAGCGGCCCCAGCCGGATCGCCCGGTCCTGCCGCCGGGTGAGGAACGCGAAGATCGCCGTCACCAGCAGCCCGAACGACACGCCCGCGGCAACATCGCTCAGCCAATGAGCACCGAGATACAGCCGGGTGAACGCAATGATCAGCGCAGCGCCGATGGCCGCACCGATCGCCAGGGGACGCCATCGCGGTGCGAGGTGCGAAGCGACAATCACGGCCAGGACACCGAACACGGTCATCGAGAGCGTCGCGTGACCGCTGGGGAAGGAGAAGGATTCGGCGCCCGCATAGAGCATCGTCGGACGGGGCCGTTGGATGATCCCCTTGACGAGCGGGACGAACAGGCTCGACGTGGCGACCGCCATCGCTGCCGTTACCGCGACGCGGAAGTGCCGCCGGATGAGCAGCCAGGCGACGAGCGCCAGGCTCAGGCCGGTCAGCACGAAGCCGTCCGCCGCCATGGTGACCGCCGTGACGATGCGGGTGCCCGCGTCGCTGCGGAAGGACTGCAGGAAATTGTAGACGGCCTTGTCGATCAGCTTCAATTCCGGATCGAACAGGAGATTGCCGAGCAGCGTCAGGAAGCCGCCGGCGGCCAATGCTGCGACCATCAGGACGAGGGTCCATCCGACGATGTTGCGGTGGTTGGAGAGGATATGGGTTTCGTATCGCGCCAGCCGGCTAGCTGACGGGCCACGACGTTCGATCCGACCAAGGCGCCATCGATCGAAGACCGGGTAAGCGAAGCCATAGGCGATCTTGCCCAGGTAATAGAGGACGAGGAGCGTCGCCAGCAGAACGACGCCGAGGATCGCAAGGCGGGGATCGAAGCTATGAACCCGTGACAGGCCGCGGCCGATACCGGCGGCCGGAATGATGTGAGCGCCAGCCCAGGCGAACGCCGAGACCACGTTGATGACGCTGAACCAACCAAAGTTCATGCCCACCATACCGGCGATGCCCGGCACGATCGCTTTCACGCCGGGAACGAAGCGGCCGATGAAAATGCTCTTGCCGCCATGTCGCCCGAAGAATGCCTCGCCCTTGTCGATCAGCGCGCCATAGCGGCTGAACGGCCAGACGGAACGCAGCCGCCCCTTGAAGTGGTGGCCGACCCAGAAGGAGAGCGCATCGCCGACCACGGCGCCGGCGCTGGCTAGCAGCAGGATCGGCAGGAACGGAAGTTTGCCGGCTCCCACCAGCCCCCCGGCCGCCACGAGGACGACGGTGCTCGGAATGAACAGGCCGATCAGGAACAGGGCTTCGCCCAGACTGACGAAGAAGACGACCGCGAGCGCTGTCTGCGTGTGTTGGGAGATCAAATCGACGATGGTCTGCGTCATGTCTGCGTCACCGGTCGGCTTGGACGGACCCCGCGGGTCCGTGAAACAATTCGCCCACCGAGAAGACATGGCGACGACGGGTCTGGCCCTTCGAGCGACAGGGCACGGGGCACGATCCCGACGCCCACATTAGCGTTCTGCCGGCCGTGGCGCGATCCCGGCCTCGATAGCAACCCGTGTTCGTGATCAGATGTCCGAAACTATACGCTTCCGTATAGTTCACAATTTTGGATTGACCGACTCCCGCAAATGAAAGCCCCCCGAACGCGTCGGGGGGCCGCATGTGGTTGGCGAGGCGTAGACCGGCCTATTTGCCGCCCTCGCCTGCCTCGCCGTCCTCGGACTCCTCCCGGTCGGCTGCGCCGGATTGCTCGTCCTTCTCGTTTTCCATTTTGGGATTTTGGTCGACGGCGCCGCTCGTCATATCGACGAGAACCGTCTTTATCGTACCGTCGGCTTGGGCGAGCTCGATCTCCCAGCCGTTCTGGCCGGCCTCGTCAGTCAGTCCAGCGTCGACGGCATTGCCGCCAGCGGCCTTCTGGGCGGCGTTCACGGCCTGCGCAAGGTTTACCTTGGCGCTGGTGACCTTTGAGAGGTCCAGTTTGGTCTCAGCGCCATTGTCGTGCTTGGCCGCCATGGCCACACCGCCGGCACCCAAAAGCATGGCAGTGCCGAGGATCGCGGCGCTCGTGCGTTTCATCGTCTGCATCTTGATTTTCCCTTTGATCGAACCGGCGTGATTGCCCGGTCGATCTCAAGGTGGTGAGCGGACATGACCTCGAAAGCTCCGCGACTATACGGATCGGTATGCGAGTTGGGGCGGCTAAACGAATCAGGCCGGCACAATGCCGGTCTGATTCTTCCGATTTTGGAGCGACGACATCCGCGGCTCGCTGCAATCACCTAGCGCCTGCTCCTTCGGACAGCGCAGGCGGAGGCCGCCGTGAAGCGGGCCGGCTGGGCCGGCCCGCTTCTGTTGATGTCATGAGCAGACCGGGCTTGATGCGATCGCCTGTCGCTGGTCGGAAGCCCACTGTTCCCAACTCGAGGCATCTCCGGGCACCAGACCCGGATTGGCCTTATTCGCTGCCGCATAGTGCGCCTCGACATTCTCGCACTGACGCGGCGCCGACGCCGCCCCGTCGGTGCGATCGGCCAGGCTGAATCGCGCCGTCGAACGCTCGGCGACCTGTTGTTGGCCGACACGATGGTGGGCCGGGGTCAAGACGCTTTGGTCGTTTGCCATCGAAGGCGTAGCCATGGCGAGAGGTGCCGCAATGGCACCCGCTGCGATGAGAGATAGAGCTACGGATTTGAACGTGTTCATGATGACCTCCTGTGGGAGCGATAATCCGCTCTGAGGAAGAAGATAGGACTCGAATATTACGGTGGGCGGGCCGGACGGTTGTGGTTTTGTAATGACGCGATGCGGAAGATCAGCCGTCCTGACAAGCGTTCCTCGCCCGAATGTTTGCCAAGCACGACCAAGAGAACTGGCGTGGCACTGCGGAGCGTATCCTCAACAGCATTTCGCCCCCGATCCGCTCGGATCGGGGGCGATATTTGCCGTCTCCCGCAGAGACGATCCGCTATGCGGCGTCGCGATTTAGGCGTCTACTTCCACGACCTGCGACGTCTTGATCCGGTCGGCGCGCGTGATGGTGAGGTAGGTGACCAGCCCGGCGATCGTGACCAGGAACAGGGCGCTGGTTCCGGTGGTCCCGAGGCCGAGACCGCCGTTGCCCACCGGCTGTGACAGAAGATCGCCCATCGACGCCCCGAATGGCCGCGTCAGGATGTAGGCGACCCAGAAGGCGAGCACCGCACCCACGCCCAGACGGTAGCCGAGATAGACGAAGGCAATCAGAGCGCCGAAGATCACCGCGGACGTGCCGTAACCCAGGCCGACGCTTTCCGCGACGAGATCCCCCGCCGACGTCCCGAGAGCGAAGGTGAAGAGAATGGCCGCCCAGTAGAACAGCTCGCGCTTCGTCGTGAAGATCGAGTGGATGGAAAGCGTCTTCTCGCTCGCATACCAGGCGGCGAAAACGGCCGCCAGACCGCTTCCGAAGAGGATTGTCGTGGTCACGAGACTGATGCCGAGATCATCGACGAGATAATCCGAAACCAGGGTACCGACGATGCTCACCAGGACGACGACGAGCCAGTAGCTCGTGGGGACGTATTCCCGCAGCCTGAGCTGGTAGAAGAGGACGATCAACAGAAGCGCGCCCATGATCAAAGACGTCATGACAAGGCCGAGGCCGATATTGAAGATGAGGAAGTCGGCGGCGGTTTCGCCGACGGTCGTAGCCATGATCTTGATCACCCAGAATGCGAGCGTGACCGCCGGCACCTTGTTCAGCATTTCCCGCGTGAGGTTTCTTTGGGTTTCCAACGGTCTGTCTCCTTTAAGCATGCGGCGCCGAATGGCGCGTGGAGTCACGCGAGGCTTGCAGCGTCGCGCTATCGGATTGGGGAGAGCGCGCAGGCGATCCGGAATGCGGCAACCGCTAGTGTCTCGAAGGGCGGGACCGACATACTGGAAAGCGACACACGGCAGACGTTGCCGGCCCCTCTCGAGAGCCTTCCCGCCCGACACCGGTCTTAGAAGGTCACACTGGAGAGCGCTTTTCTCCGGCTATACCGTTTCGCAATCTTAGGCGGCGGGCGCGGCCGATTTCGGTGATTGCGGGAAACCAACCCGCATCAACAGGCCGGGCCGATTGTCCAGGGCCTCCACCGTCGCGCCGTGGAGCTCGGCGATTGCCGCGACCAAGGCCAAGCCGAGGCCGCTGCCCGGTGTCGTGCGGCTACGGTCGAGCCGATAGAGACGCCGGAAGATCTTGTCGCGTTCGGCTTCCGGAATGCCTGGCCCGTCATCGCCGATTTCCAAGACCGAACCGGCGGGTGTCTGTCGCAGGGCCAGTGTGATCCGTCCCGGCGAGGGTATGTGGTTGATAGCGTTATCGACGAGATTGGCGATCAGCTGAGTCAGAAGATCGGTATCGCCCTCAACGGAAACGCCCGGGGCTATGTCGGTTGACAGCCGATGCCCGGCATCGACAGCGACCTCCGTGTAGACGTCGGCGAGTTTCTCGCCGAGACCGGACAAATCCACCAAGCCGAATTTCGCCCGCCTCGCTCCGGCTTCGATCTGCGAAATCCGCAGCAACGCGTTGAAGGTATCGATGATCGCATCGGTCTCCTCGACCGCGCCGTCGATCGCCCGCTCGTACTCCGACGCGTCCCGGGGCTTCCGTCGCGCCGTTTCCAAACGCTGACGCAGTCTTGCCAGCGGCGTTCGCAGGTCGTGGGCGATATCAGTGGACACCTGCTTGAGGCTTTGCATCAGTACCTCGATCCGCGCCAGCATGCCGTTGATGTCGGTGGCCAAACGGTCGAGTTCGTCCCGCCTTGGCGAAACCGGCAAACGGAGGTCGAGACGGCCGGAGACGATCTGGCGCGTCGTCGCCGCGATCTCATCGACACGGCGCGACGGCCCGATGCTGACGATGTAGCCGCCGATCAGCGCCAGCAAAGTGGTGGCGAGGCACCCCCAAAGCAGCGCCGCGAGGATAATCTCCTGAGTCTCGTCGATCAGATGGGAATTGCGGCCGGCGAGCACCCTGTAGGGTCCGAGGACTTCCCCGGAGCTGAACAGCCGGACTTCGCCGTCGGCATTTTGGGCCGCGGCGAGCTTGAGATTGGCATTCGCCGTAACGTCGCCATCGGCGAGCTTGCGGTCCGCCCATCCACCGGTCCACAGACTTGCCGCGATATTGCCCGCGAGGACTTCGCCATCGGGACCGAGTAGCAAAAAGAAGCGGTCGTCGGCCGCGCTTTCCGATCGCTCGATGACCTCGGATCGCAGCCCGTCGGGGCCGTCCTGGACAAGCGCCCTGCGAAACGCCGCCATATCATCGTTGATCGAGGATCGCACGATCCCCTGCATCTCCGAGGTCGCTGCGACGTAGGTGGTTCCCATTATGACGAGCACGGATGCGACGAACAGAATCGCGTAGCCGATCGCCAGCCGGAACGACGTGGTGCGGAACTGCTCAGGAAGCGGCATTCAAGACGTAACCTGATCCGCGAATGGTTCGGATCATTTCAGTCGCGAACGGGCGGTCGACCTTGGCGCGAAGCCGGCTGACATGGGTTTCGACGACGTTGGTCTTGGGGTCGAAGTGGAAATCCCACACCCGTTCGAGCAGCATGGTGCGGGTGAGAACACGGCCGCGATTGCGCATCATGTATTCGAGTAGACGAAACTCGCGCGGTTGCAATTCGATCGCCGCCCCGGCCCGTTTGACCGTCCGGGCGATCAGGTTCATCTCCAATTCGCCGACCTTCAGCACAGCCTCTTCCTTACGGCTGGGTGCCCGTCGTCCCAGTGCATGGATACGCGCCATCAGCTCGGAAAAGGCGAAGGGTTTCAAAAGATAGTCGTCTCCGCCTGCTTCCAGACCCTCCACGCGATCGTCCACGCCGCTGACCGCGGTCAGGAATATGACCGGCGTGTCCTTGCCCGAGGAACGCAGCGCCCTGACGATCGACAGTCCATCCAGGCCCGGTAGCATGCGGTCGATGACCATCACATCGTATTCGCGCGTGCAGGCCAGTTCCAGTCCTGTCGGCCCGCTAGTGGCATGGTCGAGATCATGACCGTCCTCACCGAGTCCGCCGGCGACATAATCGGCCGTGGATTGGTCGTCTTCGATCAAAAGAATTTTCATGGCCGCGCCTTCTGACCCGCCTTTGCGGGCAGTTCGGAGGAGGACCATTTGGCTGCGAACAGCGCGAAGGCGTCGTCCATGGCGGCGGTCCGGCTTCCGAACCATGGGAAGTGACCGTATCGCCAGGAGAGCTGATCCGCAGCCTCCTCGGCCGTGTCGCCATCCACTGCATACTCGAAAATGGCCGATGCCAGACCACTGCGATCAGCGCCGCCCTGGCAATGGACGAGAATCGGCTTGGGCGCATCCTTCATGATCCGGGCGATCCTCGTCATTGTTGCCATGTCCGGAACGCTCCGCGCGGAGATCGGAACCGCATAATAGTCGATGCCGTATTCCGCGGCCACCAGCGTTTCCTCGCGCGACCATGCTTCCAGCGGATGGACACCCCGCAGGTTGAGAACCGACCGAATGCCCTTTTGCCGGATCAGGGCCTCGAGATCGTCGTCGTCGAGTTGGCCTGATCGATAAAGAATCTCAGGCTCGACGGTATGAACATTGCCGGTCGCCAGAAGATAGCCGGCATAGCCCGCCGGCGGACCAACGAGAATGGCCGCGGCGAGGGCTAAGACGCGAAAGAGAGTTCTGGAATTGCGCATGAGGAGTCCGGAGTTGCTCCGACTCCACTAGGCGACCCAAATCACTGGCAACTGTCCCAGGCTATACGAATTCGTATAGTCGGCAGAGGCAGTTGGGCGCGGTTGTTGGGCTTGCCTGCCTAGGCTCCGACCATGTCCAATCGCGCCCCCATGAGGAACCGCGGCGTCAACGCGTTCGGCTTATTCAATCCTCTCGGGGGAAACAAAGTAACGTCTGCGACGTTTCCTCTCATCGAAGCAATCAGGGAAACAATCCGGCACCCTGCCGGATCAAGGGAGATCGACATGGCGACCAACACCGGCGAAGGCTATCGCAAGGGCTCGGTTACCGGCCGCACGCAGATGGAGCGCAAGGACGGCACCCATCAAAAACGCGACGAGCGAACCGGCGAATTCATGGAGGTCAAGCAAGGCGACGGCAAATTCAAGGGCGTCGCCAAGGAGCCGGACGGCCGCGACACCGAGAACTCCTGACGCCGCCAGCACGGTTCGTCCCTGGGATTGCTCCAGGGATCAGGAACGGAGATGATTGCCAAAAGGCCGCCGCAAGCGTTGTCCTGGCAACGGGGCGCCATGACCGGCCCTGAGCCGGTCCGCCATTCCAAGCCCCCTCGCCGCCAAGCCCGCCGCCCTCACCACGGCGGGGCGGCCGCCTGCGGGCGCCTAGAGCGCCGTGCGTCCATTCGGACGCACAAAGGACGCTCTAACACTTTGATTAAGCATCGGAATTACCCAAGAATCGGATTCCACTTTTTGGTCCGATGCTCTAGAAGCGAGCGCGAATACCCGCCAGAACCCGGTGCGCGGCGACCTCTAGCTCGAACGGCGCCGTGCCGGTTACCGGAAAGGTCGGGAAGGTGAACTCGAACTCGGCGTCCTGGCCGTAAGTGAAGTCGTATTCGGCGATCAGGTCGAACCGCTCGGACAGCGTGATCGCCGCGCCGGCGCCGATCCGCCCGGCGAAAGCGGAGGCTTCCGGTTCCCCTGACCCCTTCCCCGCCGTATTGTTGACAATCGACAATACGGCTTGATAGCAAAGGTGAGTACGACGCCGGAGAGGCACCACGCCGGATGCGATCGAGCGCGCGGGCCATGCTGGCGACATCGGCGCCACGCCACGGCGCCGGCGCTTCCCACGAACGAAGGTTCTGCCATGGAACAGCGCACGCCCACCCACTTCACCCCGCAGAACGACCCGTCTATCGGCGAAGGGCTGACGGCCGAAGTCGCGGCTTTCGTTCTGGATACCGGCTTCGACGCCATTCCCTCGCAGGTCGTCGACCTTGCCAAAAAGTCGATCCTCGATGGGTTTGGCCTGGCGCTGTCGGGGTCGGTGGCGGCGTCCGGACGCTATGTGCAGCGGCATCTCAAGGATGTCGCCGGCGCTGGTTTGGCCATCGTGATCGGAACCGACATCAAGGTGCCCTCGCGCTTTGCCGCCTTCGCCAACGGGGTCGGCATTCACGCCGACGATTACGACGACACCCAGCTGGCCGTTGCACATGATCGCGTCTATGGCCTGCTCACCCATCCGACCGCGCCGTGCCTGCCGGCCGCCTTCGCCGAAACCGAGACCCGATCGCTGAGCGGGCGCGATCTGCTGGCGGCCTATCTCGTCGGGGTGGATGTCGAGTGCAAGATCGCCGAGGCGATCTCGCCGCGGCACTATCAGCACGGCTTCCATGCGACCGCCACCTGCGGAACCTTCGCCGCCGCCTCGGCCGCCGGCAAGCTCAGGGGCTTCGACCAGGAAACCTTGCAGCGGGCGCTGTCCATCGCCGGCAGCCAGAGCGCCGGGCTGCGCGAGAATTTCGGCACGATGACCAAGCCCTTCCACGCTGGGCGCTCGTCGGAGTCCGGCGTCGTCGCCTGCGATTTCGCCGAGATGGGATGGAGCGCGACCGACAAGATCCTCGAGGCCCCCCGCGGCTTCTTCCAGGCGCATGGCGGCGGCTACGATCTCAATGCCATTCGCGGCAAGCTCGGCGCGCCCTGGAGCTTCGCCGATCCGGGAATCTCGATCAAGCCGCACCCGTCGGGCTCCCTCACCCATCCCGGCATGACCGAGATGCTGGCGCTGATCGCCGCGCACGGCATCAAGGCCGAGGACGTCGAACGGGTCGATGTCGGCACCAACCACAATATGCAGAACGCCCTCATTCACCGGCGGCCCCAGAACGAACTCCAGGCGAAGTTCTCGATGGAATTCTGCATGGCGATCCTGCTTCTCGACGGGCGGGCAAACCTGCCCGAATTCACCGACGAGACGGTGTTGCGCGATGATGTGCGGGCGATGATCGAACGGGTTCATTTCGCCGTGCATCCGGACGCCGAAGCCGCCGGCTACGCCAAGATGACGACGCTCATCGACATCCACATGAAGGATGGGCGGACGATTTCCGGCCGGGCCGATTTCGGCAAGGGCTCGCCCGCCAATCCGATGAGCTACGAGGAGGTGGCCGACAAATTCCGTGGCTGCGCCGAATTCGCGGGATGGCCGAAGGAGAAGAGCGAGACGATCATCGACCTTGTCGCGACCCTCGATACGGCCGCCGGCGTCGAGGACCTCACGGCCGCTCTAAGCGCCTGACCGGTCGGAGCGCACGGGACCCGCGTCGAGCGCGGGCGCCGTTCGATATGCGTCGGCTATGCTGCCGTCAGCGGCCGGCGACCGGCCGCTGAACAATGATGTGAGCCTGTCTGTCCCGATGGGAGATCAGACCACGGTCACCTTGAGATCGCCGATCCCGTCGATGTGGCCTTCGAGCACGTCGCCGCGACTGACGGCACCGACGCCGGCCGGCGTGCCGGTCATGATGACGTCGCCGGGCGCCAGCCGGAACAGGCCGGAGAGGTAGGAGATCGACTCGGCCACCTTCCAGATCATCTGGTTGAGGTCGCCGCTCTGGCGCGTCTCGCCATTGACCTTCAGCCAGATCGCGCCCGCATCCGGATGGCCGATCTCGGAGGCCGGCGCCACCGGAGAGACCGGCGCGGAGTCCTCGAACGCCTTACCAACTTCCCATGGCCGGCCCAGCTTCTTGGCCACGCCCTGCAAGTCGCGTCGGGTCATGTCGAGACCGACCGCGTAGCCATACACGTGCGACAGCGCGTCCTCGACCGGGATCTCCTCGCCGCCCTTGCCGAGACAGACGACGAGTTCGATCTCGTGATGCACGTCGGAGCTCTTGCCGGGATAGGGGAAGGTATCGCCAGTGGTCAGGTTGTCCGGATTTTTCTGGAAGAAGAACGGCTCTTCCTTGTTGGGGTCATGCCCCATCTCGATCGCATGGTCGGCGTAGTTGCGGCCGACGCAATAGACCCGCCGGACAGGAAACGTATCGGCGGAGCCGCGGACCGGAAGCGCCGGGATCGCGGCGGGCGTGAAGACGTGGGGCATGGGCGATTTTCCTTGATTGAGGTGGATTGGGGTTAGCCGCGGCTGGCGGCATAGAAGTCGACGCGCCGCTCCAGCCAGGCGAGGCTTTCCGCGAGGATGAAGGCGAGCGCGAACAGGACCAGCAGCGCGGCCCAGAAATGCTCCATCAGGAAGCGCGAGCCGTAGAGCTTGAACAGCGCGCCGAAGCCGACGATCGAGACCAGGAGTTGACCGATGATGACGCCCTTGACGGCGCGGATCACGCCGAGACGGATGCCGGCGAGGATCTCCGGCAGCGCCGCCCAGATGTAGATGCGCCGGAACGCCTGCCAGCGGCTGGCGCCGAAGACATGCGCCATCTCGACGAGGGACGGCGAGATCGAGCGAACGCCGGCCCGCGAATCGAGGACGATGATCCAGATCGCGAACAGGACGACGGTGAGGATGATGGTCGTCTGGCCGAGGCCGAACAGCACCATGATGACCGGGACCAAGGCGGTCAGCGGAGCCGACAGGAAGAGGTTCACCCAGGGCAGGAAGATCCGGTCGGCGATCACCGACCGGCCCATCAGGATGCCGAGCGGCACTCCGACCACGATCGCGATCACATTGCCGACGACGAAGGCATAGGCGGTCACGCCGAGCGCCGACATGAAGCTGCGGGTGGGCACGATCTCCACAAGCGTGACGAGAACGGCCAACAGCGGCGGCAGCAGGATGGTGACCTCGAGCCGGCCGACGATTTCCCACAGGATCGCCCAGAGGATGAGCGAGCCGACCATGGGAATGCGATGTCCGAAGATAATCATGCCGCGCCTCAGTCGAGATAGGTCTTGAGCGACTGCCAGATGGCGTCGACCGTATCGAGATAGACCGGATGCCGGCGGATTGCGTCGGCATCGCCGTCGCGATTGATGTCCGGCTCGATGATCTCGGCGATCCGGCCCGGGCGCGGCGACAACAGCACGATGCGATCGGAGACGTAGACCGCCTCCTCGATCGAATGGGTGACAAAGATGAAGGTCTTCTTCTCGTTTGCGACGAGGGTCAGAAGGTCTTCCTGGAACTTGCGGCGGTTCTGTTCATCGACCGCCGAGAACGGCTCGTCCATCATCAGGACGTCGGCGTCGACCGACAGCGCCCGGGCGAGACCGACCCGCTGGCGCATGCCGCCGGACAGCTCGTGGGGGTAGCGCTCCTCGAAGCCGGCAAGGCCCACCTGGGTGATGTATTTGCGGGATTTTTCCTCTCGCTCGGCCTTCGGCGTGCCGCGCAGCTCCAGCCCGAATGCGACATTGCGCAACACCGTCGCCCAGGGCATCAGCGCGAAATCCTGGAACACAAAGGCACGCTCTGGGCCGGGACCGGCGACAGGCTTGCCATTGACGAGGACGTCGCCTGACGTGGCCGGCAGCAGCCCCGCGATGATCTTCAGCAATGTGGTCTTGCCGCAGCCGGACGGGCCGAGCAGCGAGGTCAACTGGCCGCGCGGAAAGTCGACGCTGACGTTTTCCAGCGCCTGAACGCCGCCAGGATAGAGTTTGCTGACATTGCGGACAGCGACGACGGAATCGGTGACCTCCGACGGAGCAGCAAAGGCAAGGGGAGCGATGGCGTTCACGAAATGGCTCGCTTCTCGGGTCTGAAGATCGTGACCTCGACGCGCTCGATCAGTTCGATGAACAGCACGGAAAACACGATGATGGACAGGATCGCGGCGTACATGCCGGGATAGTTCGCGATGGAGCGGTTGTAGGTGATCAGATCGCCGACCCCGGTTGGCGTGATCAGCAGTTCGGCGAGGATCGCGCCAATGAAGCCCGAGGCGGCACCGAGCCGAAGCCCGGCGAAGATCACCGGGCTCGCCGCCGGCAGGATGATCCGCGTGATCACCTTCCATCGCGGAGCGAGAAACGAGCGCCCCATCTCGACGAGCGATGCGGGGGTGTGGCGGACCGCGGCATAGGAGTTCAGCACGATCACCGGCATCGCCATGATGCAGACGACGATGGTCTTCGACGTCAATCCGATGCCGTAGGAAAACACGATCAGCGGGATGAGCGCGGCGAGCGGCGCCGCCTGCGCGACGATGAAGATCGGCGAGGCCACCCACTCGGCCTTGGAGTTGAGGCCCATGGCGACACCGATCGCAACGCCGAAGATGGCCGAAATGACAAGACCGAGGATCAGCGGCTGCAGGGTGATCGAGAAGGCCACGATCAGCGAACCGTCGGCCAGCATCTCCCACAGCGCGGCCATCGTTTCGGTGAAGGTCGGAAATGCCGGGCTGATCGGGACGAGCCCGGCCCATTGCCAGGCGACGCAGAACACGATCACCGAAAGAATCCGCAGGGTCAGCGGATGGGTCAGGAACGTGAATGCCGCATTGGGCTGCCGGTCACGGAGGGCGGACGGCTGCCCGCCCATTCCGTAGGGCAGGAACCGGGAGAGGCGGAGCCCGGCAGGCTCCGCCTCCATGTCGTGATGCTCAGCCACCGAGCTTCTGCTCCGCGCGCTGGAGCGGGCCAAGGTCCCAGAAATCCTCGACCTTCAGGCTGTCAGCCGGGCCGTCGAGCTGGCCCGCCTTGGTATAGAAGTCGAAATCGGCTTTGGCGGTGTCCATCCCGCCCTTGGGATCGAACAAGCCGTTTTCCACGCCCTCGGTATAGAACGGAGTGACCTCGTCCAGGATTTCCTGCGGCTGGTCGGAGAGCAGGTCGCGCTTGGCCCGCTCGGTTTCGATGATCGAGGGATCCTTGTTCATCTCCTTCCAAAGGCCCAGCAACTCCTCGACCAGGAGGTCAGCCTGTTCCGGATTGGCGGTGAGCCATTCCTGCGAGGCGAAGATCAGTTCGTCACTCGGCTTGGCGTCGAGGCCCGGCAGTACCTGGAACTTGTCGCCGGCCTTCGCCATCAGGATGTTCTTGTTGGCGAGATCGACGATGGTGGCGTTGATCGTGCCGTTCATCATCGCGATGATGCGGTTTTCCGACCCAGGCACGTAATTGCGCTGGCCGAATTCGATCCCTTCGCGCTCGGCGATGATGTTGCCGATCGCCTCGGTGCCGGTGCCGCGCGCATGAAAGGTGAAGGGCTGGCCGTCGAGATCCTTCCAGCTCTTGTATTCATTCGACGCGACCGGGAAGAATACCAGCCGCGACATCTGGAAGACGGCGCGCAGCGGCACCTTGGCCTTCTGGATGATCGTGTAGGGCGTGCCGACGCCGATATCGGCCTGACCGCTGACCAGTGCCTGGATCGCCAACTCCTCCTCGGCGAAGGACGTCAGCTCGTAGTCGAGGCCCTTTTCCTTGGCCCGGTCGAGCGCAACGAGAAATGCCAGCGTTTCCACCGACACCACATCGCCGAGCGCGACGCGGACCTTTTCCTGGGCGCTGACCGCCGGAATGCCGAAACCGATCGTCGCGGCGACGACGCCTGCGGCGAGCGTGCCTGTCATCTTGGTCCAAATTCGCATTGTATCCTCCCAATTGGCTTGTTTTGGTTGCTGCCGATAATGTGCCGCACCGGCCACTGATGGGCCAATCTCTTGCCAATACCCGATTGGTTAAGGCATAAGGACCGAATGATCAAGTTGAACCATGCTGACCAAATGCGCAATCTGACGAAAGCCGAGATCGTCGGCCCGGGCGACGTCGACCAGGACCGGATCGACCGCAATGGCGGCGAGAGCGCGCTGGTGCAGCTTCGCGCCTATCTCGCGCAGAAGGAGTTCGCGCTGAATACCCGGCTGCCGCCGGAGCGCGAACTGGCGGAAATGATCGGCGTGTCACGCGGCGACCTCCGCAAGGCGCTTGCGGTGCTGGAGGAACACGGCGAGCTCTGGCGCCATGTCGGCAAGGGCACCTTCGTCGGTGCGCGCCCGGTCGCCGAGCTGGCCTCCGTCGCGATGATCGCCGATCAGACCAGCCCCGCCGAAGTGATGCGGGCGCGCCTGGTGATCGAACCGGAACTGGCGCGCGAGGCAGCGTTGCACGCCACCATCGACGACATCCGGGCGCTGCGGCTCTGCGTTTCCAGCGCCCGCCAGGCAGAGACCTGGCGGCAATATGAAAACTGGGACAACCGGCTTCACCGCACCATCGCGGAGGCCGGCAAGAATGCCCTCCTTCTTGCGATTTTCGACACGATCAACGCCGTCCGGCGCACCGTCGTCTGGGGCCGGTTGCGAACCGAGCTGCCACAGCCGCCAGTCGATCACCACAGCTTCGAAGAACATGATCTGATCGTCGATGCGATCGAGGAGCGCAATCTCGGCGCCGCGGCCACGCGAATGCGTTTGCACCTCCAGCAGGTCCAGACCCATCTGATCGCCCGCCACCAGTCGGCGGCGGAATAGTTGCGAGAAGCGGCGAACTCCGAGGCGGATTTGTTCTGCACTGCGAAAACCAATCCTGCATTGGTTATGCCACTCCGGAGAGTTGTTTCGCGAGCAGCCGCCGAACAGCACATCGGACATGCTCCGATGACGGCGCTACCCTCCCCCGCCGATGCTTCTGAGGACGGTCGACGACACCGGGGAACGCGGACCGTGCAGGAAAACCCAGGCCGGTGGCTCGCGAAACGGCAGGGCCGCGGCATGCCGTTCGGCCAGCCGGGCATAGGCAAAGGCCTGCGCCATGGGAGCCGACAAAACCGATAGTGTCGATCCGGGCCGGTCGACCACCGCGATCGGGAACGTCGCGACGATCCGCCGCCAATCCTGCCAGCGATGGAAGGAGGCGAGGCTGTCGGCGCCCATGATCCAGACGAAGCGAACGCCGGGGCGTTTCTGACGCAAGAGCGCCAGCGTGTCGGCGGTGTAGCGAATGCGATGCGCCGCCTCGAAGGCGGTGACATCGTTGCGCGGCCCGCTGGCGAGCGCCTTGACGGCCGCCAGCCTTTCGCGGAGCGGGCGTAGATGGCCATTGTCCTTGAGCGGATTGCCGGGTGTAACCATCCACCAGATGCGATCAAGGCGCAGTCGCCGCCGGGCGATCTCGGCGACCAGACGATGGCCCTGATGAGGCGGATTGAACGAGCCGCCGAACAACCCGACGACCATGCATGGCTCTGTGTGGGGCATGGCGAGCGCCGCCGGATCGATACCGTCGGGCCAGCCGGCGCTCATGTCGGGCTGCGTCACGGGCGGGTCTGGCCGGTCCCGCGGACGCGGTAGTTGAAGCTCGTCAGCTGCTCGACGCCGACCGGCCCGCGCGCATGCATCTTGCCGGTGGCGATGCCGATTTCCGTGCCCATGCCGAATTCGCCGCCATCGGCGAACTGGGTCGAGGCGTTGTGCAGGAGGATCGCGGAATCGATGCCGGCGAAAAACTTCGCCGCCACAGCCTCGTCGGCGGTGACGATCGCCTCGGTGTGGTGGGACGAATGCCGCTCGATGTGGGCGATCGCCCCGTCGACGCCGTCGACCAGTGCGACCGAGATGATTGCATCCAGATATTCGGTGTCGAAATCTTCCTCGCTCGCGGGCTCGGCGGTCGGAAAGCGCTGACGCACCTCGTCGGTCGCCCGGATTTCGCAGCCCGCGGTCCGCAGCGCCTCGAGAATCGGCAGGAGCTGGGTGCTCGCCGCCGCGCGGTCGACCAGCAGCGTTTCGGCCGACCCGCAGATGCCGGTGCGCCGCATCTTCGAATTGACGACGACATTGACGGCCATGTCGAGATCGGCGGCTGCGTCGACATAGACGTGACAGATGCCTTCCAAATGGGCGAAGACCGGCACCCGCGCCTCGTCCTGGACGCGGGCGACGAGCGAACGCCCACCACGCGGTACGATGACGTCAATGGCGCCGTCGAGGCCCTTCAGCATCGCGCCGACGGCGGCCCGGTCGGTCGAGGGCACGATCTGGATCGCGTCCTCCGGCAGACCGGCCTGGGTGAGGCCGGCGGCCAGCGCCGCATGGATCGCGGCCGAGGACCGGGCCGAGTCCGAACCGCCGCGCAGGATGACCGCATTGCCGGATTTCAGACACAGGACTCCCGCGTCGGCGGTGACGTTCGGCCGGCTCTCATAGATGACGCCGACGACGCCGAGCGGCGTCCGCACCCGCTCGATTTGGAGACCGTTGGGTCGCTCCCACGCAGCGATAGTCGCACCGACGGGGTCCGGCAGCGCGGCGACGGCGCGGATACCGTCGGCGATCGCGCCGACGCGCGCCTCATCGAGAGCCAGCCGGTCGATGAAGGACGCGGCCATGCCGCTTTCCTTCGCCCCCTCGATATCGGCACGGTTTTCAGCAAGGATCGTCTCCCGCGACTGCAGGATCGCATCCGCCATCGCCTCCAGAGCTGCATTCTTCGCCTCGGTCGGTGCCAGAGCAAGGCTCCGCGCGGCACGACGCGCGCGCTGGCCAATCGTGGCCATCAGCGCCTCAATCGAGCCCGCCTCCGTTGCACTCCTGTCGAGCATGTCCACCTCTCCGCTTTCCGTCCTGCTTACGCGATGCCCAGGGATTCATCGGCCGGATCCACCGCCGCTTCCATCACCAGATCGTCGCGATGGACCATCGCCGTGCGTCCCTCGTAGCCGAGCGCCGCCGCCACCTCCGCCGACCGCAACCCGGCGATCCGCCGCGCGTCCACGGCATCGTAGGCGACAAGGCCGCGCGCGATCCTGCGACCCGCTTGATCCAGCACGGCGATCGTATCACCGCGCCGGAACTCGCCATCGACGGAAACGATTCCGGCCGGCAACAGGCTCTTGCCGGCGCACAGCGCCTTGACCGCGCCCGCGTCCACGACGAGCCCGCCGGCGGAGCCGAGATGCCCGGCGATCCAGCGCTTGCGCGCCGTCACCGGATTGCCGGCGGCGCGAAACAGCGTCGCGCGTTCGCCGCGCTCGATGGCGCTCAGCGGAAACAGCCGGTCGCCCGCCGTAATGATCATCGCAGCGCCCGACCCGGTCGCGATCTTGCCTGCATCGATCTTGGTCTTCATGCCGCCGCGTGACAGCTCCGACCCGGCCGCGCCCGCCATGGCCTCGATGTCCGGCGTAATCCGCTCGACCAGCGGGATATGCCGCGCCGCCGGATCGAGGGCGGGCGGCGCCGTGTAAAGACCATCGACGTCGGAGAGGAGAATCAGCAGATCGGCGCCCATCATCGTCGCGACGCGGGCCGCCAGACGGTCATTGTCGCCATAGCGGATTTCGGATGTGGCGACGGTGTCGTTCTCGTTGATGACCGGCAGCGCGCCGAAGCCGAGCAAGGTCGAGATCGTCGCGCGGGCGTTGAGATAGCGCCGGCGCTCCTCGGTGTCGCCGAGGGTCAGCAGGATCTGCCCGGTCTCGATGCCGTGGCGACCGAGAATCTCCGAATAAGTCCGCGACAGGGCGATCTGCCCGACGGCCGCCGCCGCCTGGCTTTCCTCCAGCCGAAGCGGTCCGGCGGGCATCTTCAGGAGCTTGCGGCCGAGCGCGATGGCGCCGGAGGAGACGACGAGGATCTGACGCCCCTCGCCGCTCAGTCGAGCGATATCCTCGCCGAGCGATTCCAGCCAAGTCCGCTTCAGCCCGCTTTGAGGATCAACCAGAAGCGAGGAGCCGATCTTGACGACGATGCGAGTGTAGCCATCGAGCAGGTCCGTCATCACTCCTCCCTGGCGGCCTGTGCCTCGGCGAAACGATCCGGCTCGTCCCCTTCGGTAGCGGCGGCGAGGCTGGCGATGCGGCTCTTCATCTGGCGAAGCGCCTCGGTCATGCCCTCGCGGCTGACCGCCGACAGCGCCAGCGGAGGTGATCTGGTCACCGCCGCCAGTTCGGCGAGCTTTTCCGCCCGCGCCTCCTCGGTCAGGGTGTCGACCTTGGACAGCGCCACGATCTCGGGCTTATCCGCCAAGCCATGCTCATAGGCCTCCAGCTCGTGCCGGACGGTCGTATAGGCGCCCGCGACGTCTTCCTCGGTGGCGGAGACCAGATGCAACAGGACGCTGGTACGTTCGATGTGACCAAGGAAGCGATCGCCGATGCCGACGCCGTCATGAGCGCCCTCGATCAGGCCGGGAATGTCGGCGATGACGAACTCGGCGTCGTCGATCTTGGCGACGCCGAGGCCGGGATGCAGCGTCGTGAACGGATAGTCGGCAATCTTAGGCCGGGCACGCGTCACCGAAGCCAGGAAGGTGGACTTGCCGGCGTTGGGAAGCCCGACCAGGCCCGCGTCGGCGATCAGCTTCAGCCGCAGCCAGATCGTCAGCTCCTCGCCTTCGAGACCCGGGTTGGCGCGGCGCGGCGCCTGGTTCACCGAGGTCTTGAAATACGCGTTGCCAAAGCCGCCATTGCCGCCGGCAGCCAGACAATGGCGCTCGCCGACATAAGTCAGATCGCAAAGCAGGGTCTCGTTATCCTCGGCAAAGACCTGGGTTCCGGCAGGCACTTTCAGCGTCACGTCGGGGCTTTTGGCGCCGGTGCGGTTGCGGCCCATGCCATGCCCGCCGGTCTTGGCCTTGAAATGCTGCTGATAGCGATAGTCGATCAGGGTGTTCAGGCCGGCCACCGCCTCGATGACGATATCGCCGCCCCTGCCGCCGTCGCCGCCGTCCGGGCCGCCGAATTCGATGAATTTCTCGCGGCGGAACGAGACCGAGCCGGCACCGCCATCACCGGAGCGGATGTAGACCTTGGCCTGGTCGAGAAACTTCATGGTGTGCGTTCTTTCGTCTTCTTTTGGCGGCGGCTAATAGTCCGATTTCGACATTTGCATCCCGCTTGGAACACCCTGGCAACCAAATGCCGAAATCGAGGGACCATTAGCAACTCTATGAGGCTAGTGGATTTTTCAAATTTGCCATTTGATCTCGAGTCCGCCGCACATGGGTATCAAATGTCAAATTCAATCCACTAGTCCAGCTCGCCTGTCATAGCGGCCCGGGCCGCCGATGGAAACGACCCCGTGTCATCGGTTCAATATGGCGCGAGCGCAGCCCGGCTCTTGGCGAAGGTCACATCCGAGGTGGCGAGCGGAATCCCGAATTTCGAGACAATGACGTGGTTGGCAACCGTACCGTCGGGACAGCCGGTCATCTCGTGGCGAAAATGCAGAAGCGTGCCCCCGCCGCCGGGCGCATAGCCGTCATAGTCGAGAACGGCGCCATTTTGCGTCTGAACGCCGACCACCGGCATCGGCGGCGCGAGGTCTCCTGTCTTCAGCTCCGTGGCGACGGTTCCGCCATAAAGACCCGGCGCGGTGCGCACCAAATCCCAGCGCTGCAGCCGCTTGCCATCGGCAAAGGCAAAGCCCTCGTCGAGCCGGAACCGATCGCCCGTCTGCTTGCCGTCGAATTCGGCGGTGAAAGCCTCGGTAAAAACCAAGGCCGTCGTCACCGTGCCCTTCGAGACCGACTTGCCCGCGAAGAAATCCGGCAGCGACAGGCCGTTTGGATCGGGTTGTGGAAGACGGGGCGGCGCGGCGAACCAAGCCAGGCCCGCGAGCAAAATAACAGCGCCACCCGCGACGGCCGTCGGCCAAAGCCAACTCCGACGCCCGTCGAGCTTTCCCATCATTGCCGTCCCCATGCCTTGAGCGACGTCCAGCAGCTGCGATCCATCACGAAATGTTCGCTGGCGACCCGGCCCGAGGACACCGATTCGATCATACCGCTACCGCAAAAGTGGAAGCCGCATTTCTGGATCACCCGTCGCGAAGACTCGTTGACGACACGGCAGCTGACGTCGATGGCGTCGAGCTGTAGCCGCGCAAAGCCGTAGTCGATAACCGCCTGAGCGCCTTCAGTCGCGATGCCGCGTCCCCAATAGGCCCGGCCGACCCAATAGCCGAGTTCCGCCCGCCCTTTCCTGCCGGAGGGTTTCAATCCGCAACAACCGACGAACCGATCCTCCTCCTTCAGGCACAGGGCGAAGACGACCTCCGAGCCATGATCGGCGATAAAGGCGCGCGCGTCTGAAAGACGGTACGGGTGCGGAATGCGCGCGAGCATCGCCGCGAGGTGGCGGTCATTGGCGAGATTGACCAAGGGCTGTGCGTCTTTCATCGCCAAGGGCCGCAGCCGGAGCCGTCCTGATTCGATCGTGGCGCCGTCCCGTTCGGCGGTAAAATCCTCGGTCATCGCATCGTCCTTCCTCAGACGCGAAAAGGGGAGATGGCGGTCCATCTCCCCTTTTCGCTCTGAAATCCGATGCGTTTCGGAAGGATCAGAGGGCCGGTTCGTTGGAACGCCGGCGCTCTGAAGCTCCGGTCACTCGGCGGCTTCTGCTTTCGGCAGTACGGCTACGTAGGTTCGTCCGTTCGCCTTGTGCTGGAACGCGACGTTGCCCTCGGCCTTGGCGAAGAGCGTGTGATCCTTGCCGATGCCGACATTCGTGCCCGGATGCCAGCGCGTGCCGCGCTGCCGGATGAGAATGTTGCCCGGAATCACAGCTTCGCCGCCGAACTTCTTCACGCCAAGGCGTTTGGATTCGGAATCGCGACCATTGCGGGAAGAACCGCCTGCTTTCTTATGTGCCATCGTCTGTCTCCTTGCCTGTCAGGCTACCGGATCGGGTTCGCGGGGGGAAATCCGCCCCGGACCTATTTCTTCGCCAGCTCTTTAGCCTGCTCGCGCCAATCTTCGATCTGGGCGGCGCTGAACGGCATATGTTCGTCGATCCGCGCCACGTCCTTGTCACTCAGCTTGGCGATCTGGGCAAAGGTGGTGATGCCCTGCTCGTTAAGCTGCTTCTCGGCGACCGGGCCGATGCCCTTGATCGTGGTCAGCTTGTCGGCATCGCCCTTCGGCGCAGTGAACAGGCTCGCCGGCGCGGATGCTGCCGCCTGCTTCGGCTCTACCGCCTTCTCGGCGGGCTTGGCCGGCTTCGCGGCTTTCTCGGCCGCCTTGGCCGGTTGGGCCTTCTCGTCCTCGACCGGCTTCACAGCCTTGGCGGGCTTGCTCCGGGCCGCCGAGGTCATCGACGGTGCCTTGCCGTCAGTGAGGATTTCGGCGACGCGGATCAGCGTCAGATCCTGGCGATGGCCGCGCGAACGCTTGGAGTTCTGCCGCCGGCGCTTCTTGAAGGAAATGACCTTCTTGCCGCGCGTCTGGCCGATAATCTCGGCGGTGACGGAGGCGCCCGCGACGAACGGCGCGCCGATGGTCGAGCCGACCATCAGCACTTCCTTGAACGTCAGGAGATCGCCGGCCTCGCCAGGCAGACGCTCGATGGTGAACTGGTCTTCGGGGACAACGCGGTACTGCTTGCCACCGGTCTTAATGACTGCGAACATTTTATCTCCGTTCGTTCGATCGGCTCTCGCGCCATAAAAGGCACGGGCCATCTTCTTGTCAGTCGGTTGCGAATAGGGCGAAAACAAACGGGCGCGGTCAAGCCACGCCCCAATTTGATATCCGTCAGTAGCGGGCCGGGTCCTCAAGGTCAAGTCAACTTTGAAGCCGCAATACCGATCGGTTGCTTGCCTACCACGCGCCGGATATGGGGGCGACGGTGGCGGTCATGAACCTGCCACCGTGGCACATGCGGCATTGTCGCAATCTGTCGTGCCGCGTGGAAAGCATGAGGACAGGACCCGATCATGGCGATACTCGTCACCGGCGGCGCCGGCTATATCGGCAGCCACATGGCCTGGGAGCTCCTGGATCGCGGCGAGACGGTCGTCGTCCTCGACCGGTTGTCCACCGGCTTCGACTGGGCGGTGCCGCCCGAGGCGACACTGGTGGTCGGCGATGTCGGCGATGCCGATCTTCTCGATTGCACCATCACGAGCCATGATGTCGATGCTGTCATCCATTTTGCCGGCTCGATCATCGTGCCGGAATCCGTTGCCGATCCGCTCGGCTATTACGAAAACAACACGGTCAAGTCGCGCGCCCTGATTGCGGCAGCGATCCGGAACAACGTCAAGAATTTCATTTTTTCCTCGACCGCCGCGGTCTACGGCTCTCCCGCCACGATCCCGGTCACCGAAGCGGCTGCGACGCTGCCGGAATCGCCCTACGGCTCGTCCAAGCTGATGACCGAGATGATGCTCCGGGACACGGCGTTTGCCCATGATTTCCGCTACACTGCGCTGCGTTACTTCAATGTCGCGGGCGCCGACCCGCTCGGGCGCACCGGCGAATCGACCAGGGGCGCGACGCATCTGATCAAGGTCGCGTCCGAAACAGCGCTGGGAAAACGCGAATTCCTCGAGCTCTACGGCACCGATTATCCAACCGCCGACGGTACCTGCGTGCGCGACTACATCCATGTTACCGACCTCGTCAAAGCCCACTACCTCGCGCTCGAACGGCTGCGCGGCGGCGGATCCAGCATGGTCGCCAATTGCGGCTATGGGCGGGGCTATTCGGTTCTGGAGGTACTGAACGCGGTCCAGGATGTCGTCGGCAAGGACTTCGATATCCGCATAAAGGGCCGCAGGCCCGGCGACCCTGCCGCGATCGTCGCCGACCCGTCCCTGGCCCGCCGGGAACTCGGCTGGGTGGCCGAGCATGACGATCTGCCGCAGATCGTCGGTCATGCGCTCGACTGGGAACGCGCTCTCGCCCGCCGCAATCATCGCTGATCGCGACCGGTCGAGTCAGCGAGCCAGCCGGATCACCGGTCAGCCGTTGGCGCCCGGATTGCAATCGGGTCCGGCGCCAAGCCGCTTGCCGGGATTGATCGCTTCCAGCCAGCGCAGATAGGCCGCGTGGTCGTGGCGGCCCATCTCCATCACCTTGGCCAGCGCATGGAAGGCGTCGCGCGCCTTTTCGGTCAGCGGCAGGGTCAACCCCGCCTCCCGCGCCACTTCGAGCGCGTTCTCCAGATCCTTCAACTGCAGTTCGAGCGGGCCGCCTGGAACCCAGTTGCGCTCGGTCATCCGCTCGCCGTGGAGGTCGAGGATGCGCGAGGTGGCAAAGCCGCCCATCAGCGCGTCGCGCAGTGCGGCGGGATCGCAGCCGCCTTCCTGGGCAAGCAGCATCGCCTCGGCGACGGCACCGATGGTGACGGCGACGATGGCCTGATTGGCGAGCTTGGCGACCTGGCCGGCGCCGTGGACGCCGACATGAGTCGGCCGTCCCATCGCCTTCAAAACCGGTTCCGCCTCGGCGAAGTCCTCCGCGCGGCCGCCGGCCATGATCGCGAGCGTCGCCTCGATCGCGCCCTTCTCGCCACCCGAGACCGGCGCGTCGATATGGCGCCGTCCGGCCTTCTCGATGGCGGCAGCGTGGTCGCGCGCGACGCTCGGCTGGATCGAGGACATGTCGACGAACAGCGCGTTTGCCGGCGCGGCGGCGACGACGCCGCTTTCGCCGAAATAGATCTCCGTCACGATCGGCGAATTGTCGACCATGGTGATGACGGCGTCGGCCTCGGCCACGGCCTCACGCGGATCGGCGGCGACGGTCGCGACATCGGCGAGCGCCTCGGCTTTCGCGCGCGTCCGATTCCAGACGGTGACGCGGAAGCCGGCCCTAGCGATGTTCCGCGCCATCGGCGCACCCATGATGCCGGTGCCGATCAGGGTGATATTGTCGAGGCTCATGGGCGGCTCCTTTAAGAAGATGAAACGCGGCGCCAGGCGCTCGGTCGGCCGCGAAGAGAAAACAGAAGCTAAAGGCCCTTGGCCTCGCCTGCCGAAAGGTTGCCGGACTGGCTGCGCAGGAGATCGAGCGCCTGCCGATCGGCGCGATCGCGATGCTCCTGGTGCAGGCGCCTGGTTTCGGCCTCGTCGCCGCTCAGAATCGCGGCGATGATCGCCCGGTGCTCGTCATCCGATTGCGTCGGGCGCGGGCGGAGCGGCATGATCGCCATCCGGGCGCGATATTGCTGATCCCAATATTGCCGAAGCGTCGCCTGCAGTCTGGCATTGCCGCAGAACGAGACGATCTCGGCATGAAAGATGTCGTCCAGCCGCGACCATTGCTCGATGTCGTCGCGCTGCGTCGCGCGCTCTAACTGCCCCATGAGCGCGCGTAGCCGATCGGCTTCGGACTTTGACAGTCCGCGGCGGGCGGCCAATTGCGCAGCCTTGACCTCGAGGGTGGAAAAGACCTCGTAGATATCGGCCAGATCGTCGAGCGACTGGGCCTTCACGGTAATGCCATGGCGCGGCCGCACCGCGACGAGGCCCTCCTCCTCCAGCCGGATCAGCGCCTCGCGGATCGGCGTGCGACTGAGCGACAGAAGATTGGCCACCTCGGTCTCCAGCAGCGTAGTGCCGGGTGGCAGGCGGCCTTCGAGGATCCGGAACTTCAGTTCGTGATAGGCCCGCTCGCGCGCCGGCATCTTGCCGACGCCCTGGAGCGTCGGCCGTGGCCGCGAACCGCCCGGCGTGGTGACCGTGGCCGTCTTTCTGCGAACGCTGTCGCTGGTGGTGTGCGGTTTTGTCAGTGCCAGCCTCCCTGCTTCCGACGCATCAACGTCCACGGTCCTCCGCTCATTCCTTCGAGCCCTTTGCGGCTCCGATGCCGTTCAATTCCGCCACCACGTCGGAGAGCATCGGCAGGTAATCGTCACCCCGGCCGATGGCCTCGGCCGTGGCCAGACCGTTCTTCACGCTCGACGAGACATGCGAAGCGATGCCGCTCTCGTTGGCCATCGAGACGACGTAGCGCATGTCTTTATGGGCATTGCGCAAGGTGAACTTGTGGGCGTCGCGGTCGCGCTCGACCACATACTGCATGAAGGTCTGGTAGAAGCCGCAATCCATCCGGCCGCCGCTGATGACGCCATGAAACGTCTTGGCGTCAATGCCGTTCTTCGCCCCGATCGCCAGCGCTTCGGAATAAAGCGAGGCATAGCCGAGCGAGAGGAAGTTGTTGAGCAGCTTCATCGTGTGGCCGGCGCCGGTCTCGCCGACGCGCACGACCTTGCCGGCCCAGCAGTCGAGGATGGGACGGACTCGCTCGAAATCCTCGCTCGAAGCGCCGACCATGGTGTCGAGCGTGCCTTCCCAGGCTTCCTTCGGCGTCCGCGACAGCGGCGCGTCGATCAGCGTCACGCCGGCCTCGCGGCAACGCTCCGCCACGGCACGCGTGGACACCGGATTGCTGGTGGAGCTGTCAATAATCGTCGTCGTCGCGCCCTTGGCGTCGAGAATCTCGCCAACGGTTGCCTCGACCTCGGGACTGCCCGGCAGGCACAGGAAGACGATCTCCGACTTTTCGGCAATGTCGGCGACGCTTGCCCCCTCCTCGGCTCCCCGCGACGTCAGATCGTCGACCGGCTTGCGGTTGCGGTGCGCGAGAACCGTCAGCGGGTAGCCGCCTTCGAGGATGTTCTTGGCCATGCCGTGGCCCATCAGGCCGACGCCGATAAAGCCGATGCGCGGACGATCCGTCATGGTGTGTTCCTCTTTGAGTGCAGGCCGGTCACTTGGCGCCCTGGCGGGCGGCCTCGTCGGCGATGTGGGCGCGAATGATCGCGACGAAATCGGTGTCGGCCACGAAACCGGCCTCGATGGCACGATCCGCCTTGAAGTCACGCGGCCAGCCCGAGACGATCTTCTCGATGGTGGCGTCCGGCTCGCGCCGGATGCGGCCGGCCACCTCGTCGCCGGCAACCTCACGCAACGCGGCGATCATCTCGCGGATGGTGATCGACAGCCCCGGCATCGACAAGGAGCGGCGAGCGCCGAGTATCTCGGTGTTCATCGTCGCCGCATGGATGAGGAAACCGACGGCCGCGGCCGGGCTTGCGACCCAGTGGCGGACTTCGTCGTCGACCGGAAGGATGGCTTCGTGGCCGGCCAACGGTTCGCGGATGATGCCAGAGAAGAACCCCGACGCCGCCTTGTTCGGCTTGCCGGGGCGCACGACGATCGTCGGCAGGCGGATGCCGACGCCGTCGACGAAACCCTTGCGAGTATAGTCGGCCAGCAGCAATTCGCAGATCGCCTTCTGGGTGCCGTAGCTGGTCAGCGGCGCCTGCTGGAAGGTGTCGGAGATCGGGTCCTCGAAGGGCGCGCCGAAGACGGCGATCGAGGAGGTGAAGACCAGACGGGGACGATAGGCGTCACCCTGCGCGCGGATCGCCTCAAGGAGATGATGCATACCGTCGAGATTGATCCGGTAGCCTTTCTCGAAATCCGCCTCGGCCTCGCCCGAGACGATCGCCGCCAGATGGAAGATCATTTCCGGCCGCTTGGCGACCAGCGCCGCGACCGTGGCGGAATCGGCGATGTCTCCCGCGCTCGATTCGATCGCTATGGTGCCGGACGCCTTGTCGAAGCTGGGCTCCACGACATCAAAGGCGTCGATCGCCTCGATCGGCTGGCCGGCGAAGTTGCCGTCGGCGAGAAGTTTGTCGACGAGCCTCCGGCCGACCATGCCGCCGGCACCCAAAATCAGAATTCGCATTACTCAGTCTCCCTACGGACGGGTCAGAGCGACCAGCCGCCGTCGATCAGTTGGGTGGTGCCGGTGGTGAAGCGGCTTTCGTCCGAGGCGAGATAGACGGCGAGGTAAGCGATCTCTTCGGGGGTTCCGAGCCGGCCCATCGGCTGGCGCTCGATGAACATCGTCTTGGCCTTCTCGGTGCCGCCGACGCTCTTGCCGAGTTCTTCGATCCGGCCCTCAAGTGACGGCGATTCGATCGTGCCGGGGCAGATCGCGTTGCAGCGGATGCCGCTTTTGATGAAGTCGAGCGCCACAGAGCGGGTGAGGCCGATCACCGCCGCCTTGGTCGCCATGTAGACGTAGCGGTTCGGCGCCGCTTTGATCGAGGACGCGCCCGAAGCCATGTTGATGATAGAGCCGCCGCCGGCCTCCACCATGCGCGGCAACAGGCCTGAGATCGTGCGGTGCATCGCCTTGACGTTGAGGTCGAAGGAAAAGTCCCAGGCATCCTCGTCGCAATCGAGCACTGTGCCGTGATGGACGAAACCGGCGCAGTTGAACAGGATGTCCGGCGTGTCGACCCGCTTCAGATAGGCGGCGACCGCATCGGAGTCGGTGACGTCCAGCGCCGCCGTATCGACGATGCCGAAGGACTTCAGCCCGTCCAGCTTCGCCGCGTCGCGGTCGGATGCGTAGACCTTGGCGCCAGCCTCCAGAAACGCTTCGGCGACCTTGCGGCCAATTCCCTGTCCGGCGGCCGTACAGACGGCCACCTTGCCGTCGAGACGCTTCGTCATGCTCACTCCCTGCTCCTGTCCGCCTTCGGACGGTTAGTTCAATGATTGTCGCGTGGCACGCGGGCGCCAGTGCCGTCGACCCCGCCCTGGGCCAGGCGCCGATAGGAGACGGCCGGCTCGAGCACCATGCCGGTCTCCAACTGCGAGATCATGCCGCGCTGGATTTCCTGCCAGGGCGTCTGATGTGCCGGATAGGCATAGCCGCCGGCTTCGGCAAGAGCGGCGAAACGCGCCTGGAGCTCGTCGTCCGCAATGAGGATGTTCGCGCTGCCCTGCCCCAGATCGATCCGCACGCGGTCGCCGGTGATCAGCACCGCCAGTCCGCCGCCGGCCGCCGCCTCTGGCGAGGCGTTGAGGATCGAGGGGCTGCCGGACGTTCCCGACTGGCGCCCGTCACCGACGCAAGGCAGCGAATGGATGCCGCGCTTCAACAGATAGTCGGGCGCCCGCATGTTGACCACTTCCGCCCCGCCCGGATAGCCGATCGGACCGGCGCCACGCATGAACAGGATACAGTGTTCGTCAATGCCGAGCGCCGGGTCGTCGATCCGAGCGTGATAGTCCTCCGGGCCATCGAAGACCACCGCGCTGCCCTCGAACGCCATCGGATCATCCGGGTTCGACAGATAGCGGTCGCGGAACTCCGGCGAGATCACCGACAACTTCATGATCGCCGAATCGAACAGATTGCCCTTGAGCACACGGAAGCCGGCATGTTGCAGCAGCGGCCGATCGATCGGCCAGATGACATTCTCGTCCTCGATGATCGCGCCACGGCAATTGTCGCCGATCGTCCGGCCATTCACCGTCATCGCGTCCTCGGCGATGAGGCCCTTGCTCATCAACTGATTGACCACCGCGGGCACGCCGCCGGCATGGTAATAGTCCTCGCCGAGATATTCGCCGGCCGGCTGGAGATTGACCAGCAGCGGGATCTCCTCGCCATAGGTCTGCCAGTCGTCGATCGACAGTTCGACGCCGAGATGCCGCGCGAGGCCGTTCAAATGGATCGGCGCGTTGGTCGAACCGCCGATGGCCGAGTTGACGCGGATGGCGTTGATGAAGGCGTCGCGCGTCATGATGTCGGTGGGTTTCAGATCCTCATGCACCATCTCAACGATGCGCTTGCCGGTGAGATACGAAATCTCCTGCCGGTCGCGATAGGGCGCCGGGATCGCCGCCGAGCCCGGCAGTTGCATGCCGAGCACTTCGGCCAGCGAGTTCATCGTCGTCGCGGTACCCATGGTGTTGCAATAGCCGGTGGAGGGCGCCGACGAGGCGACCAGCTTGACGAAGCCGGCATAGTCGATTTCGCCGGCGGCCATCATCTCCCGTGCCTTCCAGACGATGGTGCCGGAACCGGTGCGCTCGCCACGGAACCAGCCGTTGAGCATCGGACCGACCGACAGCGCGATCGCCGGAAGATTCACGGTCGCCGCCGCCATCAGGCAGGCGGGCGTGGTCTTGTCGCAGCCAATAGTGAGCACGACCCCGTCGAGCGGGTAGCCGTAGAGCACCTCGACCAGCCCGAGATAGGCCAGATTGCGGTCCAGCGCCGCGGTGGGACGCTTGCCAGTTTCCTGAATCGGATGGACCGGAAATTCGATGGCGATGCCACCGGCCTCGCGAATGCCCTCGCGCACCCGCTTGGCGAGTTCGAGATGATGTCGATTGCAGGGACTGAGGTCCGAGCCAGTCTGAGCGATGCCGATGATCGGCTTGCCCGACTGAAGCTCTTCCTGGCTGAGGCCGAAATTGAGATAGCGTTCGAGATAGAGCGCCGTCATGTCCGGATTTGACGGATTGTCGAACCACGCGCGGGAGCGTAGCTGGCCGGTCTTGAGGTCGTTTGTCATCGGATCTCCGGATGCATCCCTGTCCGTAGCGGCCGTTTCTTCGCCGCCACGCGCCGCATAACGTATACATTAGTCCGCTCGGCATTCAAACTCTTATCCCGCCTTCCGGTGAGAGGCGAGAGCGATCGGAACAGGAAAGGGGAAATCCGGTGTTTGGGTCAGTTACCGTTCGCGGCGATGAGATCGGTTACGGTCATCGGCGCAAGGCCTACGCTGTGGGGGGCCGGCGCGGCGATGCGATGAGACACCGACGGAGGCCTCACATAGCGTGGCTCCTCGGCGATGCGGATCAAACGCGGTTCCGTCTGCGCCGTCGGCGATGACGGATTGCGGAAAGGAGGATCGTCTATCCGGCGGGCATTTTTGCGCTTTTCGTAGAACACGTTGCCGCCCGCTTCGACCAGATAATGCATGTTGGTGTAGGGGAAGGTCATTCCGGCCGTGTGGAAAAACATCGCCTTGCTGACGCTTGGGTGACGTTCGCCCCTGAGAACCCGCGTGGCCATCTTGGCGGCGAGGTCGCGCCCCTTGTTCATCGGCTTCGAAAGCACGCCTAGGGCGAACTGGTTCTTCTGGCCGACGACCCCACAGACCGATTTCGGATAGAGGCCGCTCTGGAGCCGATTCATCACCACCGTGCCGACGGCCAGCATGCCGTCCGGGCTTGAGCGATTCGATTCGAAATACATCACCCGCGTCATGCATTCATGCGCGGTCATCGGGCGCAGGCGCGGTCCGCTGGCGCAGGCTCCGAAAACAGTGAGCACTGCAAGGAGCATCGCGTTGCGGCGGAGAATCGTCGGTTTCGGCACAGCCATCGCAGGGTCTCGAGCGTCGGAACGTCTGTCACGTTCGAATGCGATCAGCCTGCGGAATAAGACTTAACGGGTGGTGCGCTCCCGCTCGATGAGCGCCGAAAAGATCGAACACCGTTAAGGATCGACTAAAATTTGAGGGAACTGGCTCGCCAGCGGAGCAGCGCCCGCGCGGCGCCGCGTAAACGCCAGCCTTCGCGCGTGGGCTCAGACGGCGGAATCAGCGCGGGCGTAGACGTCCGCGATGCGCACGATGTCGTCTTCGCCGGTGTAGCTGCCGACCTGAACCTCGATCAGCTTGAGGTCGATCTTGCCCGGATTGTGCAGACGGTGGACGCAGCCGATCGGCAGATAGGCCGCTTCGTTCTCGTGGAACAGCGAGACGGTGCCGTCGATCGTCACCTCGGCCGTGCCATGAACCACGACCCAATGCTCGGCGCGATGGTGGTGGCGCTGCAGGCTCAACAGCCCGCCGGGCTTAACGCAGATGTGCTTGACCTGAAAGCGTTCGCCAATATCGATGCGCTGATACCAGCCCCATGGCCGGTAGATTCTCAGATGCTCGCTCGCCTCGCGCCGCCCGTCGCGCTTCATATCGGCGACCAGATCCTTGACGCGGCCGGCCTCGCTCTTGGCGGCGACCAAGACAGCATCCTGCGTCGCCACGACGATTATGCCGTCGAGGCCGACCGCGGTCGTGAGCATCTCCTCGCTGCGAATAAAGCTGTTCGTCGTGCCGAGAACGGCGACCTGGCCTTCGAGACGATTGCCGTTGCCATCCTTGGCCTTAAGATCGTGGATCGCGTCCCAGGCGCCGATGTCCGACCAGTCGAACGATGCCGCGAGCACCCCCGCTCGCTCGGTCTTCTCCATCAACGCATGATCGATCGAAATTTTCGGTGCCTTGGCAAATTCATTCGCATCGAGGCGAAGGAAATCGAGATCGCGCACCGCCCTTGCGACGGCTTTGCGCGCGGCGCTCAGAACCTCGGGGCAATGACGCTCCATCTCCTCCAGGAGCGTGCTGATGGCGAAGATGAAATTGCCGCTGTTCCACAGATAACCCTCGGCGACGTAGCGCTCCGCAACCTCGCGCACCGGCTTTTCCACGAATCTTGCAAGCCCGTGCGCCCGCTCGCCCAGAATATCGTCCGACCGCTCGATGTAGCCATAGGCCGTGGACGGGCAATCCGGCTCGATGCCGATGGTCATGATAGGCCCGCCGGCGGCGATCGTCGCGGCCAGTATGCAGTCGTTCGCGAAAGCGGCGGCGTTCTCGATGGCGTGATCGGCGGCGACGACAATGCAGATGCTGTCAGGTGCGCGATCGGCCGCGAGCACCGCTCCGACGGCCACGGCCGCGGCGGAATCGCGGCGTTCCGGCTCCAGGACGATATCCCCCGTTATTCCAAGGGTCGCCATCTGCTCGGCCACGATGAACCGGAATTCGTGATTGGTGACGACGATCGGTTCGCCGAACGCCTCGTCCTTGAAGCGCAGAAGCGTCGCCTGGAAGGTCGACATCCCCTCATCGAGCAGCGCGATGAACTGTTTCGGCATGGAATCGCGCGAGACCGGCCAGAGGCGTGTGCCCGCCCCGCCGGCCATGATGATCGGAACCAGAGGATGATCCTGCACGTCGCCAACGCCTCCCAAAGCTCGTCCCATCGCCTATCGGCCGTGCGTAGCCGATCGATCTGCCGGTGTCCATTTGGGCGCCCTGCCAACTGAACGCGGAGAGAACCACGAGTCCAGTTGGCTACCCCCCTGCCGAACACAGAGTGGGTTGAAACCACCACGACCCGCAGCACGTTACCTGTTCGCTGCCTAACGAATATGAAACCGGCGCCAGTTAATGTCGCATCACCATTCGATGCTTGGAAACCATGGGCCGCGCGCGGATGGCTCCCCATAGACAGGAAGGACGAAGCCATGACACCTTCAAGTCCCGTCTTCCTGCTCATGGGGGTTTCCGGGGTCGGGAAAAGCACTGTGGGACAAGCGCTTTCCCATCGTCTCAATGGCATCTTTCTCGATGCCAATGACTTTCATCTCGCCAAGCATATCAACGGCATGTCCTGCGGTATCCCGATCAACGATTTCATCCGGAAGGGCTGGCTGCGGCGGGTGTGCGGCGCTGTGGAGCGAACCCGCCTGGAGCAGCAACGGCCGGTCTTCCTGGCCTGTTCGGCGCTCAGGAAGAGCAATCGGGACTTCCTGCGCCGGGAGATCGATGCGCTATGCGTCATTCACTTGGCCGGCGCGCGTGGCCTGATTCATGACCGCATGCTGGCGCGCCGCGACCATTTCGCGCCCGCCGCATTGCTCGATAGTCAATTCCTCGATCTGGAAGCACCGATCCCGCTCGAGGAGGACGCTCATGTGATCGACGTTTCTCCGAGCCTTGATGACGTCGTTGCCGAGGTCCTCACGCTTGTGGAGACTGTTATGCAACGGACAGGTCGGAATCCGGGCGCCGTCCCCGCCTGAGTGCGCGACCCCGCCTTGTCGCCCCCACCGGATGACGCGCGGGTCCTGTTCCGGCAACCAGGGTCGCGCTCCCGCCTCTACATCGTCGCGCCGATCTGCCAGGGCACGAACTCGTAATCCCCCAGCCCCTGCGCCTCGGATTTCGACATCTCCCCGGAGGCGACCCGCAGCAGCATGTCGTAGATCTCGCGGCCGAGCTCTTCGATCGACCGGCCTTCCGACACGATCCGGCCGGCATCGACGTCCATGTCCTCGGTCATGCGTCGATACATCTCGGTGTTGGTCGCGATTTTGATCGAGGGTGACGGCTTGAAGCCTGCCGCCGAGCCGCGGCCCGTCGTGAAGGCGACGAGGTTGCAGCCCGAGGCGATTTGTCCGGTGACCGAGGCGGGGTCGTAGCCAGGCGAGTCCATGAACACAAAACCGCGCTCGCGGATCGGCTCGCCGTATTTGTAGACGCCCATCAGCGGCGTGGTCCCGCCCTTGGCGGCGGCGCCAAGCGACTTTTCCAGGATCGTGGTCAGGCCGCCCTTCTTGTTGCCGGGGCTGGGATTGTTGTCCATCGAGCCCTTGTTGCGGGCGGTATAGTCCTCCCACCACTCGATCAGCTTGACGAGTTTCTGACCGGTCTTCAGATCCTTCGCCCGCCGCGTCAAAAGATGCTCGGCGCCATAGATTTCCGGCGTCTCGGCGAGAACGCCGGTGCCGCCTTGGGCGACGAGGAGATCGCAGGCATAGCCGAGCGCCGGGTTGGCGGTGATCCCGGACCAAGCGTCCGAACCGCCGCATTGCAGCGCGACGGTCAACTCGGAGGCCGGGCACGGCTCGCGGCGAGCCTGATCGGCGATCGGTAACATCGCCCGGACCTTCTCGACCCCCATTTCGATCGTGCGCCGCAGGCCGGCGACATCCTGGATGTTCATCGCCTGGAACATCGGCCCCTTTTCGATACCGTAGGCCTCTAGCAGCCAGTCAATCTGATTGACCTCGCAGCCCAACCCCACCATCAGCACCCCGGCCACATTGGGATGGCGGGCATAGCCCCACATCACCCGCTGCAGCGCGTCGAAACCTTCGCCATCGCCGCCCATGCCACAACCGGTGCCGTGTACGAACGCCGTGACCCCGTCGACATTCGGATAGGCGGCGAGTTCCTCCGGCCCGAACGCTTCGGCGATCTTGCGGGCCGCCGTCGCCGAGCAATTGACCGACGTCAGAATCGCGATGGTGTTGCGCGTGCCGACCCGCCCGTCGGCGCGGCGATAGCCCATGAAGCTGTCGCGTTTGTCCGACGCAACCGGGGCAACGGGGCGCAGATCGGTCGAAAATTCGTAATCATGCGCGGTGCCGCGGAATTCGACATTCTGGGTGTGGACGTGAGCGCCCGCCGCGATCGCCTCGCCGGCATAGCCGATCACCTGCGCATACTTTATGATCGGCTGACCCTCAGGGATCGCCCGCGTGGCGATCTTGTGGCCGCGCGGGATCATCGTCAGCGTCCGGACGTCTTCCACCTCCGCGCCGGCTTCGAGCGCCCGCAGCGCCGTCACCACATTGTCGGAGGAGTCGAGGCGCACCGTATTGGTCGACATTGTCTGGTTGTCCTGGAACCGAGGCCGCCGAAACACATGAGCATGACGGCGCCGTCGCGGTGGAAATTCGTCGATGGCGGCAAAGCGCGCGGCGCATTCATCCTAACGCAAAGAATGTTGCTCCGGCCATTGCACTAGAAGGCGCAGTGAATATGATGCCGCCGGGAGTCAGCGTATACATTAGGGAGGAAAAATATGAAATATCTAAAGCAGTGCCTGGCCATGTCGGCGGCAATGGGCGTCGCTCTATCCGCGCAGGCGGCAGCGGCCGAGACCGTCCTCAAATTCGCGCATGTCTATGAAGAGAGCGAGCCTTATCACACTTGCGCCGTGGCCGCGTCGGACAAGCTGAAGGCCGCGACCGAAGACCGGTATTCGATCGAAGTGTTCCCGGCCTCCTCGCTCGGCAAGGAAGTCGACATCAACGAAGGCCTTGGGCTCGGAACGGTGGACATCATCTATACGGGCCAGCTCTTTGCCGGACGCGCCTACGGGCCGATCGCCATCGGCGGCGCACCGTTCATGTTCCGTGATTACGATCACTGGGACAAATACCGCAATTCCGACCTGTTCAAGGAACTCGCCGAGGGCTATCGCGAGGCGAGCGGCAATCATGTCGTCGCGACGACCTATTACGGCCAGCGGCACGTCACGTCGAACAAGCCGATCCTGAAGCCGGAAGACATGGCCGGCATGAAGATCCGCGTGCCGAACGCCCCGCTCTACATGATGTTCCCCAAGGCCGTCGGCGCCAACCCGACGCCAATCGCCTTCGCCGAAGTGTACCTCGCTCTACAGCAGGGTACCGTGGACGGGCAGGAGAACCCGCTGCCGACCATCCAGGCGAAGAAGTTCTACGAGGTCCAGTCCAATATCAATCTGACCGGGCACATCAACGACGCGCTGTTGACCATCGTCGGTGGCCCGACCTGGGACCAGATGGACGAGGCCGACCAGACCGCCCTCACCCAGGTTCTGACGGAAACCGCCGACTGCGCCACCGCGCAGGTGCGCGAGAAGGAAGCCGAGCTCGCGGCATGGTTCGAGGAGCAGGGCGTGACGGTCAACAAGGTCGACATCACGCCGTTCCGCGAAGCCACGATGAAGCTTCACAATGGCGAGGACGCCACCTGGGACCAGGAGACCTACGACAAGCTCCAGGCGATCAAGTAAGCCCTGACATCCAGGCAGCAATGCCGGGCGGCCCCGTTTGCCGCCCGGTCTTTTGTGTGACTCCCGGAGACCGTTATGGCATCCCCGCCCCCAGATAATGACCCAAGCCCGGCGATCCAGGCCGAAGCGCCGAGCCCGCTCACCGATCAGCCGATCGACCTATCGGACATTCGCTGGAGCGACGGGCTGATCCTGTTCGTCTTCTGGCTGCTGGCCTTCGTCGTTTTTCTGCAGTTCTTCACGCGCTACGTGCTCAACGACTCCCTCGGCTGGACCGAAGAGATCGCCCGGTTCCTGCTGATCGGGGTGACCTTCATCGGCTCGGTCATGGCCGCGCGCAAGCAGAGCCATATCGCCGTGGAGCTCATCTACCGCTACCTAGCCCGACCCGTCCGGTTCGCGCTGCAAATCTTCGTCGATTGCGTCAGCCTCGCCTTCTATGTGGCGATGGCCTGGTTCTGCACGCAGCTCGCCCAGAGGACCCAGCAGATGATGGTGTCGATCGACGTGCCGAAATCGCTGGTCTACTGGGGCGTTTCCATCTGCTTCGGCTTCATGGCGATCTACGCCCTCCTGGCGCTGGTCGGTCACCTGAAGACCGGCACCAGCCGGCTGATCGACCCGGAGCGTTTCGCGCCAACGACAGCGGGTCTTTGAAGCCGGTGAACAAACCGCTTTCTCCTTTCATCCTCCCAGCGGCCGCAGCCGGCACGTGCCGGCGATTTGGGGTCGCGCATCATGGAACCGGTCCGTCCCGATGCTGCTGATCTCCCTCTTCGTCCTTGTGCTGGTCCTGATCATGGTGGGCGTGCCCGTGGCGATCGCGCTCGCCGGCTCCTCGGCGATGTTCATCCTGATCGAGGGACGCGTGCCCGACGTGGTGGTCATCCACCGCATGATCAACGGCGTCGATTCCTTTCCGCTGCTCGCCATCCCCTTCTTCATCCTGGCCGGCAATCTGATGAACACCTCCGGCATCACCGAGCGGATCTTCGATTTCGCCAAGGCCATCTTCGGCTGGATGCGCGGCGGCCTCGGCCACGTCAAGCAAATGAAGCCGGCGGCCGATGACCTTCGTCTTGACCCAATCGGTACTGAGCGGCCTGTAGCGCTCGGGCTCATCGAGTGCAAAGCCGTACTTGCCGGGGTTCTCCAGGATTACCTTGGCGGCGATGATGCGAAAGACGTACCGCTCCGTCTCTTGCGGCAGTGCGAGCTGATAGTAGTTAGTGACCCCCTGTGCGACCATTGCCTCGCGCACCCGCTCCCCCCCGGCGTTGTACGCCGCCAAGGCCAGGGGCCAGCTTTGGAACGCTTTGAAGAGGTTCTTGAAGATCTTAGCCGAAGAGCTAAAAGGGAGGTTTTTTTTGAAGGAGTAGTAATTAAGTTTGACCAGCTAAAAAATGATTTAATTCTTCACTACTTGGAAGGATTTCAGATGATTCCTCTCAAAATAGCCACACCAAATTTATCTAAAAAGGAATTTCTCCCCTCTCTT
>LAZR01000161.1_pt1 | contig 82604 bp, 79 predicted proteins | sample 329461 | NCBI WGS metagenome assembly LAZR01 (sample SAMN03002196, study PRJNA259156) | marine sediment metagenome | biome: sea floor; feature: Hydrothermal impacted sediments; material: marine sediment; isolation source: Loki non-amplified sample from Loki's castle hydrothermal vent sediment ... | reverse complement strand
TCCGAAAACGAACAGGAAAAACTTTTGCCTGTATTTTCCAATCAAAAAATCAATAAATATTTGAAGGAAATAGCGTCGATACTTAAAATTAATAAAAAACTTACGTTTCATGCGGCCAGACATACGTTTGCAACCACCGTTACACTTTCCAATGGAGTGCCCATTGAAACAGTTTCAAAACTTTTAGGGCACACAAAGCTTTCCACAACCCAAATCTATGCCAGGGTTATTGAACAAAAAGTTTCATCGGATATGCTTTCGTTGCGCAGTAAATTAAACTCGAAGAACAATGACGAAACAAGGGTGACTTATCAATAATTCTTACCTTATTGGTTCTAATCCAGTTGACATCAAGATTTTCATCACACAATATTATTGAAGGTTTGTCCATTACCATAAATTGGATTTTTTATTACTACATAAGTGAATAAAATCCATTCAGCGCATTCCCTTGTATTTTGTAGAAAAAAGCTTCATTCCGGTAAATGCCTTCATTACAGAGGTCTTGGGCGCATTGTCAAAGCGTCCGGTTTCCATTACACTTACCGAGTCCTCTGCGTAGGAACGGGTAAGCTACATTCCTGAACCAAAAATGGTGAATAGCGTCTGTTAGATTTAGGGCTTAGCACTATGGTAGAAAAGTGATAACGTTAGACCTTTTACTAGTGCTATTCATCAATATAGTTATAGCCGTTATGTTCTGTTTTTCCGAAATCAGATTATGTTTCATTGTTCAAGTTTTTTTTACTTTTATAATCATCTATTATAATTTGGCCTATTTTTAATTTAGTTAAAACTGTTTACTTAGCGCTTAACTTCAGATACGGCAAAACGAACCCGAAAGCCAATAAGACGACTATTCCGGCAACTATAAATGGATAGAAAAACCCTCCGGCAATCAGCCAAGTCCCCAATACTGGACCTAAAATTTGACCGATACTGTTCGTGGAACTTTGTATGGATATATTCCTTCCCGTGTTTTCCTTGGATATCAAGGAAACCGCCGAAAGTAGGTTCGGTGTTACCATAGCTCCCCCGGCTGCAAAAAGTATAATCATGAGATAAACGTTTAGCTCATTGTTTACGAAAGGGAACACAATTAACGAAACTCCGGATATCAATAACCCTAATATTATTTGCTGTTTAGAGTTCAATATTTTTTCGCCATAGGTTGCGAATACAGGTTGTAAAACGGCCATCACCGAACCGCAAAGCATAAAACCAATACCCACTTGATTACTTGTGAATGCCAACTCATCCTTCCCGTAAATCGAAAATACTGTCTCAAATAAAGTAACCACAAATTGCATGACAAAGGATAGCAGCAGCAAAACGATAAAATATGTGCTCAGCGAAAAACTGAATTTATTACCCTTAGAAGCAATACGCCTTTTTATTTCCGTATTCTTCAACCATTTTCCTATTATCAGTACTACAACAAAGCCCAAAAGAGCAGCTAATATAAAAGGAACCGAAAAACGATCCAAATGGAATACTCCAATTGAAAATTTAAAGTGTAGGTTCGTTTGCGACAGAAATCCTCCCAAAACAGGCCCAAAAATAAGTCCCGAACTGATAGCCACCCCGGACCAGGCCATTATCTTGGTCCGTCGCTTTTCTGAGGTTATATCGCTTAAGTAGGCATTACTGACTGGAATTACCGATGATGTAAATATTCCCCCTACGATTCGGGCTATGTAAAGCATTGTAAGTGACGTGGCCAGACCCGTTAGCAAGTTCATCACTACAAACCCAATGAGACCGATTACGATTAGAGGCTTACGACCATATTTATCGGAAAGCTTGCCCCAAACTATTACGAACAAAAGCTGGAACAGCGGATAAATACTGGTCAACATTCCGATATGGAAATTAATCAGATCTGTGTCCAGATTATCCTTTAACGCCAATCTTTCGGTATAGTAAGGAAGGGTAGGTAATAAAATACCATACCCTAACATTACTACAAATAGACTCAATAAGATTAAATATATTCTATTGAGTTTTTCTTTTCTTTTCATTATTTTTTACCGATTTTTCGCTTTAATAATTGAGCATTAATGGCGACGATTATAGTACTCAAACTCATAAATACAGCTCCTACTGCTGGACCTAAAACAAAGCCAGAAGAGTATAGCACACCAGCAGCTAGTGGAATAGCAATTACATTATAACCAGTTGCCCATATTAAGTTCTGAATCATTTTATTGTAGGTCGCTTTTCCAAACAAAATTAAGTTGGCAATATCTTGAGGATTACTATTTACCAATATAATATCGGCAGTTTCTGCAGCAATATCAGAACCTGAACCTACAGCGATTCCAACATTAGCTTGCGCTAATGCGGGCGCATCATTTACACCATCACCAGTCATAGCAACAAATTCTCCTTTATCTTGCAATTCTTTTACAATTTCTACTTTTTGGTGTGGTAGCACTTCAGCATAATAGCCATCCAATCCAAGCTTTTCGCTAACGGCTTTAGCGGTTTGCTCATTATCTCCTGTTGCCATTAATACTTTAATGTTGTTCTTTTTGAAGATCTTTATTGCTTCAGCCGATTCTGGTCTAATTTCATCTGCAAGCGCAATATATCCAGCTAATTCTCCGTCAATCATAACAAAAACAACAGTTTCTGCAGCATCACTATAGGCATCCTTAGGAATGGTGATTTTTTCATCTCTTAAATATCCAGGACTTACTACTTTAATTTGTTTGCCTTCTACTTTTGCCTCTACACCTTTTCCAGTAATAGCATTAAAGTTTTCAGGATTGGGAATTGTGATTTTATCTTCCTTGACTTTTTTGATGATACCTACTGCAATAGGATGTTCTGAACTTTGCTCTAATGAGCTTGATAACCTTAAAATTTCTTGAGTTGTATAAGACTCATTTACAGATTCAATTCGGGTAACACCGAAATCTCCTTTAGTCAATGTTCCTGTCTTGTCAAATAGTAAGGCTGATATCTTACGTGATTCCTCGAAGGAAGTTCTATTGCGAATCAACAAACCATTTTGGGCGGATACTGCGGTAGAAATTGCAACCACTAAAGGAATAGCTAGACCAAGTGCGTGTGGGCAGGCAATGACCATAACGGTAACCATTCTTTCTAAAGCATAGACAAATGGAAAGCCCAAAATTAACCAAACTGCAAGCGTCCCAAAACCGATAGCTAGAGCAATATACGTCAACCATTTCGCTGCTCTATCAGAAAGATTTTGCATTTTAGATTTGGTTTTTTGAGCTTCTTCAACCATAGTAATTACTTTGTTGAGATAGCTATCTTTACCCGTATGCTCTACTTTAACTTTTAAGGTGCTATTACCATTTACAGAACCACCAATCACTTTGTCTTTTGCTTCTTTTTTTACAGGTTTTGATTCTCCTGTAAGCATAGATTCGTTCAAATAACTAGAACCTTCTGTAATAATTCCATCAGCAGGAACTTTTTCTCCAGGCTTAACTAATATGATATCATCTTTTAATAAATTCTCTAATTTGATGTCCTCAATGGTGTCTCCTTTTACTCGATGTGCTTCCGCAGGCATCATACTGACCAATAATTGTAAGGCCTTTGATGCTCCCAAAACACTCTTCATTTCTATCCAATGACCAATAAGCATAATGGCGATTAAAGTAGCCAGTTCCCAGAAGAAGTCAACTCCTTTCAAACCAAAGACAGTAGCCGAACTATAAAAGTAAGCGACACTTATTGCCATTGATATTAAAGTCATCATTCCAGGTGCTCCTTTTTTTATTTCAGAAACAAATCCTTTAAGAAAAGGCCAGCCACCATAGAAATATACAATGGTAGAAAGAGCAAAAAGTACATATGGATTGCCAGGAAGTAAAAAGCTATATCCAAAAAATTCTTGAATCATCGGTGATAGAAAAAGTATGGGAATTGTTAGTGCTAATGTTACCCAAAAACGTTTTCTAAAATCAGCAATCATCATTTTATGATGGTCATGACCTGCCATTCCCATAGGAACACTTCCTCCATGATCGGAATGTCCCATCTTTGAATGATCCATCTTAGAGTGGTCCATCTTACTGTGGTCGTTGGATTTTGGGCTTTCCATTTTCGAGTGATCCATTTTTGAATGATCCATTTTCGAGTGGTTCATTTCTTTGTCTTTGTTATTGTCCATAGTATGTTATTTTTAGGTGTTAGGATATTTTAAATTGTGTTTTTTTAGATGGTCCGTCAGTATATTGGCAACACTATAGTTGCGATACCAACGTTTATCTGCTGGTATAATATTCCAAGAAGGATCATCGCAGTTGGTTATTACCATATTATAGGCAGCTCTATAAGCATCCCATTGTTCGGCTGCCTTTTCATCTTTAATACTATATTTCCAGCGTTTATGTGGTTTGGTTAGCCTTTCCTTGATGCGCTCTCCCTGTTCTTCTTTAGAGATATGTAGAAAAAATTTAAGTATGTGAATATTGTTTTGCCCCAGATGTTGCTCCAAGTATTTGATAAGCTTACAACGGTGGGCAAGTACTTCATCTGGCAGTAAATTACCTACCATAGGCATTAGTAAATCTTCGTAATACGAACGGTTAAAAACTTGAATCATGCCTTTAGCTGGAATATTCGGATAGACACGCCATAAAAAATCGTGTTTCAACTCTTCTTCTGTAGGTTTTTTAAACGATTTTACTTGAACGCCTTGCGGATTCATACTGCTAAGGGCATGGCGAATGGTACCGTCTTTACCTGAGGTATCCATACCTTGCAGGATAATATGTAAGCCAAAACGTCCATCGGCATAAAACTTGTTTTGAAGTTCAAAAAGTTCCTTGCGTAACTGAATCAAACTCTTCTTGCCCTCGTTTTTTGAAATATTCGAGGGCGGATTAGTCGAAATTGTATCTAGGACTATCATTTTTTATCGTAATTTTTTTCTCATTGCTTCTGAAATATTTTCAGCATAGACGCCATAGGCATCTACCAAAAGACCCTTAATCCCATTTTTGGATGAGATGGCATAAAGGACACTGTTGTCATCGGTACTGCTCATACCTTCAAAACGATAGGTTTTATCTACTGCAAAATCTTCGGGATGAATTTCAAGTTTCAACGAAGCACATTGCAAGCATTCAGGCTTTAAGTTGAAATCATAGGGATATTCGTTTACCTGTAAATCGTTTATTGCTTCTGACAATGTATCGTAATTTTTCATATTCTTTTATTTATAGTTTATTTTAAAATAACTACCATCCGCTTCAGTAAATTTCTGAAAGGTCAATAGGCCATTATCATTTAATTCTTCTTGGACTCTATAGTTGAGCTGCTTGATACGAATTCCCCACGCATAAGCCTTAATATTGATTTTTGATTTAATATTACTTTTGTTACCATCTACTTTTCGGTCGTATATTTTTATAGTACTTTTTGAACCAAAAAAGTTTAGTAAGCCCGAGTCAAAACTCATTTCCAGTTCTATATTTTCAAGGTTATTTAAATCGTATAGTTCTTTAAAATTTTTAGAAGTGGTATTGATTTCGGTTTCCTTTGATTTTGGGTTGGAAAATGGAAATGCCATTACCATTACGCTGGCTTCATTAGGCTTACAGCGATAGGTCGTTGTGTATTTATCGGTAGATTTTTTGTCTTTGTCAAATAATTCTGTAATTACCTCAATTTCATAATATCCATTTTTATCGATAACTTTTCCAGATTCAAAAGTTTGCTTGTTGAGAAAAGCACCTTCTTCATCAAAGTTTTCACGAACTATATTCCTACCCGAAATCTGCCCGATAAGCATTTCAGTTTGTCCAGTCATTGATATACTGAATAATATGATTAGTACTATAAAAACTCGTTTCCTCATATATGATGCATTAATTTCTTTACCTCCTTAGCTAGTATATCGCTTAAATCAATGCCATTGGAAGGATGTGGAATGGTATTGCAGGTAATTATCTTTTCTACTCCTGAATCCAACAAATTTTGATACGCATTTCCTGAATAAACGGCGTGAATACCAACACATATAGGTGGTCTCATCCCTGCTTTTTTCAGATGTTGTACGGTTTCAATCATCGTTCGCGCCGTAGAAATAATATCATCTACCAAAATAGGTGTGGCATCCTTGTATTTATCAACATCTGGGACAGAAACTTCCACATCACGGTCGCCGTGACGCACTTTTTGTAATACTGTAAATGGTACTCCTGCATTTTTAGCAACTTCAGAAACCCATTGCTCACTTTCTGAATCTGGACCTATAAGAACAGGATTTTCGACGTTTTTCTTTATCCATTCTGAAATAGCATCGGCTGCGTGAATTACTTTGTTTGGAATTTGATATACTTCACCTAAAGAGCTGATTCTATGTAAATGTGGGTCAACAGTGGTAATGCTGTCGGCAAAACCTGAAATCAGTCTTCCGAAGAAACCAGAAGTTACACCTTCACCTTCATTAAAGATTTTATCCTGACGCATATAGGCGAGATAGGGTGCCACCATGCACGTACACATTGCTCCTAATGATTTTGCAGTATGACTTAAAAAATAAAGTGGTAACAGTTTTTCGTCTGGTTCGTGCAAAGTGCATACCAGTACAACGCATTTATCCTTCACATCAGATAAAATACGGGTATAGGATTCACCGTCTGGAAACTTCCGCAAGGTGGCTTTGCCTATTTCTGCATCCATTTTTTTTGCCAGTAGTGCCGTAAGGTCTTCGTTTCCGGGAAGGCTGAATAATATCGTTTTCATCGTGTGTGTTTTTAAGTAATGGTTAATATATTATTGTGGTAATTTTTATATTCCAGAGCATAGTTGAGTTCACCTTTAGATTCTGCATATATGGTATATAACAAATGGTTTTCTTCAATTTTTTCATCTAAATGGACATTCAAAAGAATCCCTGCGGATTTAGACTGTGGTGCGCCAGAAAGCTTGGCGAGTTTTGCAATCTTTCTGTTATCAATTCGCTCTAAAATACCTGCTTTTTCTGCTTTAATTTCAATTGTATAAGGTGCTAGAACAGGTTCTGTAAAACGCCCTTGCGCTTTGCAAATGGCAAGAAATTTATTGTATGCTTTGCCCGATTTTAGAATTTCTTTGGCGGTTTCCGTTCCCTTTCCTTTTTTGACTTTTCCCGATAGTTCTATAAGTTCGCCTGCCAAAAGCAAAGCTCTTTCCATTAAATCGAATGGTGCATCTGCCTCATTTTTCAAAACTTTTAGTATATCGATGGCTTCTAAAGTGGGACCGATACCTCTACCGACAGGTTGTGTACCATCTGTAATAACAACTTTTACATTCAGCCCAACAGCATTACCCACAGTTTCCATATGGTTCTTTAGTTTTTGAGCTACTTCAGCACTTCTAACTTTTGCAGTTTCACCTACAGGAATATCTATAACGACGTGAGTAGATCCTGCCGCAGCTTTTTTTGAAAGTACCGAAGCGATAAGCTGTCCTTCGCTATCAATATCCAAGGCTTTTTCAATTTTTATGAGTACATCATCCGCAGGGCTTAATTGTGCTGTTCCTCCCCACACAATGCAACCGCCTTCTTTTTCTACTACGGTCTTTATTTCTTCTAAAGAAAGCGTCACATTGGTTAATACTTCCATAGTATCTGCTGTGCCTGCTGGTGAAGTGATGGCTCGCGATGATGTTTTTGGCATCGTAAGCCCGTAAGCCGCCACAATAGCTACAATCAATGGTGTGGTTCTATTCCCAGGCAATCCACCAATGCAATGTTTATCGACCACAATTTCTTCGTACCAATTCAGTTGCTTACCAGATGTTATCATTGCTTTTGTGAGGTGAGATATTTCAGTGATATCCATTCGGTCACCTGCACAAGCTGTAATAAATGCCGAAAGGTGGATGTTGGAATAGTTGCCTTGAACGATATCGGTTATGATTTCACTAAAGGCTGAATAATCCAGTTTTTGATTATAGATTTTAGCCCTAACGTGGCTTAAGGATTCAATAGGCTCCAAATGTGAAACATACAAAGTGTCATTTTCTGAAACATTTAGCTTTTTTGCAGCGGCTTCTGACAGTCCAATTTCATTGGGGAACAGCATATCTGAATTTATAACGTTTAAGCTTGCTACAATTGAATTGGTTGCCTTTGATATCCTTATTCTTGTGAGCGCCTCAAAACCTTCGGATATACAGACGTGACAATCTTCATGCATATATACCACGTTTTCGTTCTGTGTATAAATACCAAGATTTTTATATTTGAGAATGTTAGAGTGCTGTTCCATGGTTACTTTTATTTATATATTCCCTTAACTTATTCTATTTCTTCTATACTATAAAGCTGTGGTATTTCAGCATCCCATCCATAGGTTTCCTTTATTCCTTTTTGAAGTGCTTCTGCACTTTCCTTTTCGCCGTGAACAATGAAAATCCGCTCAGGCTTATTCTCAATCTTGCTCATCCAATCTATCAGTTCTTTGTGGTCTGCGTGTGCAGAGAGGCCTTGAATTTCTGCTACTTCCATTTGAAAGGATACCGTTTTCCCATATACTTTTAATTCTTTTTCGCCTTCCAGTAATTTTCTTCCACGAGTTCCTTCAGCTTGATAACCAACAAAAAGTAAGGTGTTATTAGGATTTTGCGCCTGTGTTTCAAGATAGTTGAGCATTCTGCCTCCAGTAAGCATCCCACTTCCTGCAATCACGATTTTTGGTGTATCGTCAGTTCGCAATTCCATAGTTTCGCGATAACTTTTTACGACAGTGAAATGTGAACACATTTTATCACATTCATTGTCTTCTAACCTATGCCAATCCCTAGTGCGGTGGAACAGTTCCAATACACTTGCGCCCATTGGGCTGTCCATAATCATTTGTACTTTGGGTATTTTGTTATCCTTGATTAATTTCCAGAAAATAAGCATCATCAGTTGGGCACGTTCTACCGAAAAGCTTGGAACAAATAGGCTACCACCTCTGTTGAAGGTGTCGTTGACTAATTTTTCAATTAGCGGTATAGCTTCGACTTCATCAGGGTGAAACCGTCCGCCATAAGTAGATTCTATGAATAGTACATCTGCCTTTTTTGGTTTTAGAGGTGGATACAATAGTAAATCGTTCGTTCTTCCAATATCACCTGAGAACACAAAGCGTTTTCCGTGCACATCCAACTCGATGTAGGTAGCACCAAGAATGTGGCCGTTATATTGAAACCGAGCCCTGATGCCATCAAACAATGGAATCCATTGGGATTGTGGAACGGTCTTAAAATGTGGAACGGTTTTTTCAACATCCTTTAAATCATACAATGGTTCAGCAGGACTGTGTTTGGAATAGCCTTCTTTGTTAGCCCGTTCGGCTTCCTGTTCCTGTATTTTTGCACTATCATTCAAAATGATTTTTGCGATGTCCAAAGTAGGATTAGTGCCATAAATCGGCCCATTGAACCCTTGTTTGACCAAACGTGGCAGATAACCTGTGTGGTCCAAATGGCCGTGGGTAAGTAATACCGCATCAATTTCTGAAACTTCCACGGGTGGATATTCCCAGTTTTTGAGTCGTAATTCTTTTAACCCTTGAAAAAGTCCGCAGTCTATTAGTATTTTTTTATTTCCTGTGTCCACTAAATATTTTGAGCCGGTTACGGTTCCTGCCGCTCCTAAAAAGTGGATGTTTATTTTATTGTTTTTCATCTTTATAGTATTATTTAGAGTCCACCACAGCAGGAAGGTGTGTTTCCTTTAACTTGGTTTGATTTGCTCAATTCCGCTATTTCATTATATAGATTACGAGAATCCTCCTTGATAAAAAGCGCCAATTTCTTTACTGATTTAGGTTCAAAGTTTACCATCCCCAATAATATTTCAAGGGCTTCTTCAAGTAGTTTTGAATCATCTTCCAGTGCTTGGTAAAATGGCTCTAAATCTATGCTGTTTTGTTTTTGCAGTTCATCTGTTTTCATAAGTTTTGTTTTAAGGTTGTTGAACTTTTATATTAATAATCCTTAAGTGCTTTACATAGCTCTTCTGAATCTTCCAAAATCTTTTTATGTCTTTTTTTATCAATTCCTATCTGTTTCAATATCACAGGTTTTTCATGAAGCTCTTTGCAGAGCACAATGCCGGTGTCCAATAGCTTTGTTTTTTCGGCTTTGGTCAGAGTAGTCAATGCCGTTAAAGGGTGCAGTCCCAACTTGTCTATTCTATCTTTTAAACCATTTCCCATCGGATAATCCCAACTCGTCAATAATAATCCCACGCATTTACCATACTGCACAGCATCAGTGGTAAATCGCGTATTGGTATATACACCTCCCCTATGAAGTTTATCCTCGTGACCTTTTTGTCGTTCCCATTGTTTTTCAACATCCAAAAATCTTGAATGGATATATAAGGGGATTTTCACATTACAAAACCTACCTTGGTCACTGTGGTATTTACATTCAATCATATGATGGGTATCGTCTTTTTTTGCTATCACATCTATTTCGTGCTGCACACAATTGCCCTGAACTATGACACCAACCTTAGTTGCAAACCCTTCATACTCTAATAGTTTGCCAACCAGCTTTTCAAAAGGGAAGCCAGATGGTCCCAATTCCATCAATGCTTTTTTAAGCTTATACTTTGAGGCACTTACACGTGATTTGCCTTTAAGTATTTTAAATGCCATTTGGTAGATTTTTTTAGTGGTAATACCGTCATATATTTGGTCTTCAACTTGCTCAACAATTTGTTGAATCAATTCTTCACTCGCTTGTGCACGTCTTAAGGAATTGATAAGTTTATCCACATCAAAAGGAACCACGTCGCCAGAATATTTCACTATGTTGATTGAATCTTTCATTTTTTAATATGTATGGTCATCACAGGTAGTTCTGAATGATTAGTTACACCCTCGGCAATGCTTTTTGAAAATAAACTCAAAAATCCTGTCTTTCCGTGGGTACTCATTGCAATCAAATCTGCGGGCTGATGTTTTAAAAATGTATTTATACCTTCTTCTACTGACGATTCGTTGTGAACGTTCATAGAAAAGTTTTTTAAGGCGGGAAACTTTTCAAGGAATTCCTTGACAGGATTCAGTCCAAGTTCAATACTATTGAACTCTGTTTCTGTATTTATGCGTAATAAATGGATACTAGCATCACATTGTTCAGCTATGGAAATGACTACTTCAAAGGGATGACTCACATCTTCTTCAAAATCTGACACGAATAGAATGTCATTAAAGGGAAACGTTACTTCCTCTTCTTTGACGACAATAATTGGCGCATTGGCTTTTCGGACGATTTTCTCAACGTTACTACCTGTTATTTCCCTTACTCGCCCCTTTGTTCCGCTGCTTCCAGTAATGATAAAGTCGTGATGAAAATGACCAGAATGATTCAGAATATCTTTTTGTCCCGAATCGAACTGAAGAAAGGTTCTACACTTAAGACCTTCATGTTCTGCTATTTTTTCAAGTTCACGTAAATTAGCCTTTGACGCACCTATCTGCTTTAAGGTTTCTGGATAACGCTTTTCTTTAAGCTTGTCTAATTTTACCCAATCTACAGGTGTGGTCATCTGATGCAAAAAGTGTATTTCTGCATTGTATGTTTTTGCTATTTTAATCCCGAGATGTGCAGCTTTGGTGCAGTTTTCAGAGAAATCGGTGGGTACGAGGATATTTTTCATATTTTAGATTTGTTCATTATTGTGCAGAGTATCCACCATCGATTACCAATTCAGAACCGGTCATAAATTTTGATTCATCTGAAGCTAGATAGACGACACCATAACCTATGTCATCTGGTTCTCCCAAATGTCCGACTGGATGCAGACCTTCTAAGTGCTTTTTGCCCTCTTCCAAATCACCTTGGGCTTTTAGGAAATTTTCTACCATTGGTGTCCATATATAGGCTGGATGAATGGAATTGACACGGATGCCATAACCCTGTTTCGCGCAATGAAGTGCAGCAGACTTGGTAAATAAAGTTATACCACCCTTACTTGCGTTATATGCAGCTAAATTGGGATCGCCAATAAGGCCTTCAATGGAAGAAAAGTTAATGATTGAGCCACCTTCTCCGCTTTCTTTTATAGCCTTAATACCGTATTGGGTACCTAGGAAACTGCCATCTAAATTGATGCTTAAAAGTTTTTTCCAGTCTGCAAGCGTGATATCTTCTACGTTTTTACCGATTGCTATACCAGCAGCATTAGCCAGGATATTTAGCTTGCCAAAGGTCTTGAGCGTAGTCTCGATTACCTTTTTCCATTGATCTTCTTTGGATACATCTTGTTTTATAAATATGGCTTCACCGCTATCGTTCTTGATTTGTTGGACTACTTTATTTCCTTTTTCTTCATCCAAATCTGTTATTACTATTTTTGCTCCTTCGCGTGCCAATAAAATAGCACTTGATTTTCCTAATCCAGAGGCACCTCCTGTGATAATGGCTACTTTGTTTTTTACTCGATCCATAATTTTAAGATTTAAGTGTTACTACTAATTTTTGTTTCTTAATCAAGAAACTTCGTTTCCTGAAACTTTGCCTTTTTCAATACAGTCTAGATTATATATCGTGGTTTCAGCAATATTTGTCAATGCTGTTTCGGTTAAAAAGGCTTGATGACTGGTTATCAAAACATTGTTAAAGGTCATTAAACGGGCAATTACATCGTCTTGTAAAATGTCATCGGAATGGTCTTCAAAGAACAATCCTTCTTCCTCCTCATAAACATCAATCCCTAGGTAACCAATCTTCTTGGTCTTTAGTCCTTCAATAACCGCTTTGGTATCGACCAATGCTCCGCGACTGGTATTGATTAGCATAACTCCTGGTTTCATTAGTGAAATATGCCTGGCATCAATCAAATGTTTGGTTGAAGAATTTAAGGGGACATGCAAGCTTATGATATCCGATTCACTGCATAACGTTTTACAGTCTGTATAGCGTATCCCATATTTTTCAATGAGCATTCTATTTTCTGAGGTATCATATGCCAAAATTTTACAACCAAAACCATGCAGTATTTTAACCAGGATAGCCCCAATTTTCCCTGTTCCCAATACCCCAACAGTTTTTCCGTTCAAGTCAAACCCTGTGAGTCCGTTCAGCGAGAAATTCATGTCTCTGACCCTATTATGGGCTCTGATTAGTTTTCGGTTCAATGCAAGTATCAACGCCATTGTGTGTTCTGCGATTGCATACGGGGAATATACAGGAACCCTTGAAATTTTGATGCCCAGTTCAGCTGCTTTTTTTGTATCTACATTATTGTATCCTGCGGTACGCAGGGCGATATATTTGATTCCGATATCTTTAAGTTTTTCAAGTATTAGAGCCGAGGCATCATCGCTTGTAAACAAACTAATGGCCTCGGTGCCAAGAGCCAAGGAAGCCGTACTTTCGGTCAACCGTACTTCAAGTAGATTAAGTTCATGCTTACCTTTATTTGAAGATAGCAAATGGGGTTCTTCGAATTTATGTGTACTGAATACCGTTGTTTTCATTTTGTCTTTTTAAAATTCGTTGTACCAAGTTCTTTGAGTGATAAGAATCCGTTGGAATAGCCTATTTAATTTTCCCATTTCCAGTTTCTGATCTCGGGCATATCCAACCCATTTTTACGGATGAAATAGTGGTGCTCGATGAGCTTGTCCTGCATTTCCTGTTTCAGATATGCTACTTCATCCCCTAGGTTCGGCAATCGGTCCAAGACATCCTGTACTAAATGAAAACGATCCATCTCATTTAAAACTGTCATATCAAAAGCGGTCGTTATGGTGCCTTCTTCCTTATAGCCCCTAACATGAATATTAACATGATTTGTACGGCTGTAGGTAAGACGGTGTACCAGCCAAGGATAGCCGTGAAAGGCGAATATAACCGGTTTGGTCTTTGTAAATAACATGTCAAAATCAGCATCGGTTAATCCATGCGGATGCGCCGTATTGGTCTGTAGCTTCATCAAATCGACCACGTTTACCACGCGTACTTTCAGGTTTGGCAATTTTTCTCGTAATATGGATACCGCCGCCAAGGTCTCTAGTGTAGGTACATCACCTGCGCAAGCCATAACCACATCGGGTTCTATTTCTCTATCATTGCTCGCCCAGGTCCAAATACCGATGCCCTTGGCACAATGAACAACTGCTTCCTCCATGGGAAGCCATTGTGGTGCCGGGTGCTTTCCGGCCACAACCACATTTACATAATGCTTACTGCGGAAACAATGGTTCATTACCGATAAAAGACAATTGGCATCGGGCGGAAGATATACGCGTACCACCGATGCTTTTTTATTCATCACAACATCAAGGAACCCGGGATCCTGATGAGTAAACCCGTTGTGGTCTTGCCGCCAAACGTGCGAGGCTAAAAGAATGTTTAGGGAAGCGATATTTCTGCGCCATGGTAGTTCAGCAGTTACTTTTAGCCACTTGGCATGTTGGTTGAACATAGAATCGATGATATGGATAAAGGCCTCGTAGCAATTGAAAAGACCATGTCTTCCGGTCAAAAGATAGCCTTCTAGCCATCCTTCGCACTGGTGTTCACTCAACATCTCCATAACACGGCCGTCTTTTTCAAGAAGTTCATCGGTTTCCATAGTCTCTCCTTCCCATTGCCTGTTAGTAGCCTCGAAAACCGAGTTCAAACGGTTCGAGAGTGTTTCGTCCGGTCCAAAGATTCTGAAATTTCGTTGTGATCGGTTCAGATTGATAATATCCCTGGCAAATTCTCCCAGAACACGGGTATCACCGTTTCCCATCTCCCCGCGTACCGATACATCAAGGCGATACTCCCTAAAGTCGGGCATAAGAAGGTCTTTTAACAAAAGACCTCCATTGGCATGTGGGTTGGCACCCATTCGCTGTTCTCCTTTAGGAGCCAGATCTGCCAATTCAGGTAAAAGACGCCCTTGTTCATCAAAAAGCTCTTCGGGCTTATAACTTTTGAACCAATCTTCCAATTGTTTTAAGTGCTCTGGATTACTGGCTGCATCGGGCAACGGAACCTGATGTGATCGAAAATGATTTTCCACGGGCAAACCATCCACAAACTTGGGACCTGTCCATCCTTTGGGTGATTTTAAAATAATCATAGGCCACTGCGGGCGTTGTGTAGTAGATCCATTAGCGGCGTTTTTCTTGATGGTTTTAATTTCCTCGGTTACTTGGTCTAGCAATTCTGCCATTTTCCGGTGCATAGTCATAGGGTCATCACCTTCGATGAAATAGGGCTTCCATCCATAGCCTAAAAAAAGCTGTTCTAGTTCCACGTCCCCGATCCGGGCAAGAATCGTGGGATTGGCAATCTTATATCCATTAAGGTGAAGAATAGGAAGTACCGTACCGTCGGTTACCGGATTCAGAAATTTGTTGGAGTGCCATGCGGTCGCCAAGGGACCCGTCTCCGCTTCCCCATCACCTACTACGCACGATACGATCAAATTCGGATTATCGAAGACCGCGCCGAAAGCATGGCTGAGCGAATAGCCAAGCTCGCCACCTTCATGAATGGATCCAGGGCATTCGGGAGATACGTGGCTGGGAATACCGCCTGGGAAGGAGAATTGGGTAAACAGTTTTTTCAATCCCTCTTCGTCTTGGCTGATGTCCGGATATACTTCACTATAGGTTCCTTCAAGGTAAGTGCTTGCGACGAGAGCCGGTCCTCCGTGTCCGGGGCCGGACACATAAATCATGTTCAAATCGTATTTTTTAATGATTCGATTTAGATGGACATACATAAAATTTTGGCCCGGTGTAGTGCCCCAATGTCCCAACAACATGGGTTTAATGTGTTCAGCTTTCAATGGTTTTCGAATCAAGGGGTTATCCCATAGATAAATCTGACCTACGGAGAGATAGTTCGTCGCCCGCCAGTACGCATCCATTTTATTTAAAAGTTCTTGAGTTATTTGCGTTCCTCCTTTTTTACTATTTTGATTTTCCATTATTACTTGTTTTTTCGTTGTCTTTCTTTGTTTTTGAACCCGTAGTACAAATCTGTCGTGCATTTTGCAATCATCAACTCCTCGTTGGTAGGGATTACCAATACTTTTACTTTGCTATCCTCCATCGAGATTTGAGTTTCATTTAGTCCGTTTAAGTCCTCATCTAATACAATTCCGGCAAAGCCCAAACCCTTACAAATTCTAGAACGAATAATCGGTGCATTCTCGCCAATACCCCCAGAAAAGACTAATATATCAAGCCCTCCCAATACGGACATAAACGAACCTATCCATTTTTTAATCTGATAACAGAATAGGGCTACTGCCTCTGCTGCTCGTTCGTCTGAGCTTTCTTTTTGTAACAAATCTTGCATATCGGCACTTGTTTCGGAAATTCCCAGAAGACCCGATTCATGATTGATCAAATGATTGAATTTTTTGGTATTCAACCCTTCTCTTTTCATCATATACCAAGCGACCCCAGGATCCAAATCGCCGCTTCGTGTCCCCATAACACAACCACCTGCAGGGGTAAATCCCATGGTGGTATCAATACTCTTGCCGTCTTTAACTGCTGCCAAGCTAGCACCGTTTCCCAAATGGGCCAGAATGACCCGACCATTAGCCTCAACTCCTAGTTTTATCTTTAGCTCTTCCATTAGGTAGGCATAGGACAAGCCATGAAAACCATAGCGTTGAATACCCGCTTTATCAAAACGTCTTGGTATGGGCAGCATTTTTGCAATACGGGGTAATGTTATATGAAAAGAAGTATCAAAACATGCAACGTGCAACATACCGGCGTACCTACTTTTGAACAGTTCGATGATTTCAATCTCGGCAGGAAGATGATCTGGGTCATAGTCTTTTATTTGCTTTAATTCCTTTATTAGAGCATTGCTTATTATTTCGGCCTTTTTGTGGTTCTTACCATGGACAATGCGATGACCAATACATTTAACCCTGTCAAAACCAGATTGCTTTTTGAGCCAAAGAATTAAAAAGATAGATGCCTCGTAAAAGCCAGGTGAATACACGTCGAAGCTCTCCTTTACTTTATTTTCGTATGTAAGGTTGAATATTGCATTGTCCATACCAATTCGGTCAATGCTTCCAGAGAATATGAGCGTCGGATCTTTGGCCATTTCATACATAGCGAACTTGATGCTGGATGAACCGCCGTTGATTGTTAAAAGATTTGAATTTTCCGAAAGCATTTTTTGTTCTAGGTATTAATTATTTAGATTTTTGATTGCACAGTTTTGTTTCGATGATTCTTAGTTGAATTCTATCATGAATCTGAACAATCAAAAGCACAATTCTTGTCCTTCATAAAAGAGGAAGCCAATTGTTTATATTTTGCCCCAAGCTCTTTACCGCACCATTCCAATAAAGCCGGCTGTTTTGAACAGGTAGTATTACGAACCGCCTTTTTCAGTTCTATCTTTAACAACTCCTCATCGAAGCTGACTTTTTTTAATATGATTTCATGATATTCCAGTGTCTCCATTTTTCTTTTTATTTAAAATTCGATTTTTAATGCTGCCATAGTATCAAGTTATCCTCCAACGGTACGGAAATTCCTTCGTAGCTGGGTACAATACGAAGGGTATAGTGAACTGTAGGTCGGGAAGTATTTACCTCTGCATAAAAGTTATGTGCCCCATCTTTACCCAACCAATCAAATTTCATTTTGATTTTTTCGGGTGCTTCGCCGTTAATACCCTCCGCGAATAGTACTACTTGAATATGCTTGGAATTTATTCCTTTCAACCAAATCGGCACTTTAAAGTGATGTTTTTGACCTACACTATCAATTTTAATTTTACCAAATTGAATGGTATCCCATTTATTTTTTAGCTCATGTCGTACTTTAACAATTCTCTTTCCTTTAGCTCCTTTTCTAGCAGCGCATTTTTTATAGTTGATTGCCGCTGGCAGATAGTAGTCCTCCGTATATTCGCGAACCGTTCGGTTGGTTGAAAAACGGGGCGTTAGGGTCGCCATACTTTTTCGCATACGTTCCACCCAAATTTCCGACACTCCTTTTTTGTTATGTGCGTAGAATTCGGGGACGACCTGTTGCTCCAGTATTTCATATAGTGTTACTGCCTCGTGTGCGTCCCATGCCGGATCATCGCCATGTTCTTGGTCATCACCTAGCGCCCAGCCTACTTCGGGAGTGTATGCTTCTGCCCACCAACCGTCTAATTCCGATAAATTGAGACCACCATTTACAAGTACTTTCATACCACTGGTTCCGCTAGCTTCCCATGGTCTTCTCGGGGTATTTAGCCATACATCAACACCTTGAACCAAATTTTCCGCCAACATCATGTCATAATCACTTAGAAAGAGGACATGATTGTACAAATTATGTTGTTGGATAAACTGAACCCATTTTCTTATTAATCCTTTTCCTGCTTCATCAAATGGTGGAGCTTTACCGGCCAAGACCAATTGTACAGGATGTTCCGTGTTGGTTAGAATACGTACAAAACGTTCAGGATCGTGCAATAAGAGGTCTGGTCTTTTGTAAGGCACAAATCTGCGGGCAAAGCCCAAGGTCAAGGTGTTTGGGTTAAAAACCTGTTTTGCGATCTCGACCACTTCTAGCGGTAGACCCGAGACTATTGCCTGCCTTTCAAACCTTGCCCTTATAAAATCGACAAGGCGATTTCTAGATCGAGATCTAAATTCCCAAAGTTTTTCGTCGGATAGTTTCGAAATATGTGCTGAATGGTCATCGAGTTCGCCCCTCCAGCGATCCTTTCCACAGGATTCTGTCCAGATTTCATCAGCATATTTGGAATCCCAGCATGGCATGTGCACACCATTGGTTACATAGCCTACCGGAACTTCGGCTGCCGGCCAGCGCGGGAAAAGATTGTTAAAAAGAGTTCTGCTTACTTCACCATGCAAACGGCTAACTCCATTTACCGCCCCACTACCACGAATTGCCAGATAAGCCATATTAAAATTCTCTAATTGGTTATTGGCGTCTGCACGCCCAAGTGCCATCAAATCATTAAAATCCAAACCCAGTTGTTCTTTGGCATAAGTGCCTAAGTGATATTCCATTGACGAGGGGCTGAAATGATCAAAACCGGCTGCAACCGCTGTGTGGGTGGTAAATAAGTTGCCCACTCGGGTTACGGCAAGGGCCTCTTCAAACGAAGTTCCGTTCGCCTTCATAAAATCATTGGCACGTTCAAGGACCAAAAATGACGCATGCCCTTCGTTCATATGACACACTTCGGGTTCAATATCCAAGGCTTTTAGTAATCTGTAGCCACCCACGCCCAATATGATTTCCTGTTTTATGCGCCGTTCGGCCCCTCCGCCATACAGCTCATCGGTAATTCCACGATGAATCGGCAAGTTGGCGGCATCGTTGCTATCCAATAGATAGAGTTTCGCTCTTCCCACTTGTACCTGCCATGCTCTTAGCCATATCGGGTGACCGGGCAACGATACCTTTATACGTAGCCACTCCCCATTTGGTAGACGCAAGGGCGTAATGGGTAATTGTCCAGGGTCATTATAGGGGAACAGAGCATTTTGTGTGCCATATTTATCTATTTCCTGTCGGAAATAGCCTTTGGCATATAGTAATCCCACAGCGACAACAGGTACGCCCAAATCGCTGGCCGCTTTTAGTTGATCGCCCGCTACATTGCCCAAGCCACCGGCATAAATAGGCAGGGCCTCGTTGAGCATATATTCCATACTGAAATAGGCAATGGTGGTTAGTGCCGCCTTAGAATGGTTTTGCTGAAACCACGAGGGAGTAGAAATCGCTTTTTCGTTTGCCTTTAAAAGACCGTCTAGCTTCTCCCGAAAATCTGGGTCTGCCAAACGCTCCTCCAGTCGATTTCGTGAAACCGTCTGTAGAATGACCCAGGGGTTTCGCGTGAATTCCCAGAGTTCCGGATCTAGTTGTTCCCATAACATATCCGAGGCATGGTTCCATGACCAGCGTATATTCAGGGCCAGTTCTATAAGACCATCGATTCCCTCGACGTCCGTATGCATCAATCCATAGAATTGATCTGTATTATATTTTTGTTTTTTCATCTTTCTATTTCATTTTCAAATTAGTATTCATTCTTGTTCACCATGATTTTTCATCGAAAAAATCCCCGACCGCTTTCCAGACTTCAAGTGGTTCTTTAAGAAAGAGTTGGTGGTCTCCATCCTTTACTTCCATTAGTTTTGCACTGGTAAAGTGCCTTGCGAATTTTTCCACGTTGATAATGGGTGCCGCTTCATCATCGGCACCATGGATAAAGAGGATTTTTCGATTGCGTATGCTCTTTGTAAGGGCGTATAGATCCGTTTTGAGAATGACCTCGTTCAAGGAATTATAATAGCTCTGCCAGGTATGTTTTTTAGAGTCTTTAAAGACATCATCGGTCAGATTTTTAGGCTTGAACCATTTGACAATGTATAATGGGTGGAGTATGCAGAACACCTTCCCATAGGAGCTTACGGCGAGCTTGTCGAAAAAAGAATTATTGGACATCTGTTCGAAAAATTGATCTCTACTTTCAAAAATAGGGAGGCCTATGACCGTAGCCCCGACAAACCAGTCGGGGCGTTTTGCAAAGAGGGCCAAGGAAATTACCGCGCCCATGGAGTGGCCTAAAATAAGGGTGTTACCATCATTAAAGCCTTCTTTCGTGATGATGTTTTCAAGTGCCGCAAGCTGAATTTCGAGACTATATTCGCTTTGGGGTTTTGGCGAATCTCCGAAACCCAACAAGTCGACCAAAAGTAGCCTGTACTTTCCGGTAACCTGCGCCAAATCCTTTTTCCAATAATTTTTAGTACCTGCCATACCATGAATCAAGATTATGTTCCTTTCGCCCGAGCCCACTATTTCATAGTTTAGGGGCATGGTATCGGAATTATATTCAGGAGCCAAAACGACGGTTAGGTATTGGTATCCCATTACCGATATAACTGATACTAAAATCACCAATACTGCCAAAAAAACCATTTTTATTATTTTTATCTGTACGTATTTCATTATCCTAGGTCAAATTTGTCACGAGGTTTTGTTCCCGCTACTTGTTCTTGAATATCAAAAACTCCATGGGTTTGAGCTTTACCTTAATGAAAAAGCGGTCAGCTTCTTGATCCCTATTTTTTTCTATCTTAGTTTTTTTCTTGTTGCCATAAATACATTCCATAAGCATACCCTCTTTGTTGATAATGCTATCGATCGCTATATGTTCTTCTTTGGTATTCTTTGGTGAAGAATTATAAACTACCAGAATTTCGCCCTCATGCAGAATCCTTGAAAATGCCAAAAGACATTCCTCACATTCGGGAAACTGAAAATCAAGTCCATTTTTTGAAGTTTCCCTGAAATACATTCTACCGAACTTTAGAATGGATTCTTTCTTCCTTAGGTGTGCCAAGACTGCAATTTGTTTGAATATCCATGAGTCTTGGTTCAACACATTCGTCTGCTTATCATCAGGATTGAACATTCCTTCCCTAATATATCGGTCATCTGTACCGTTACCCTCAAAACCTTGTTCAGTACCGTAATAAATACATGGAGCGCCGAGGGCACAAATAAGAAAGCCCATTCCTGCAACAATCTGTTCAGGGGTAGCATTGTGACCAAAACGGTGTTTAAAGTCCATCCCCACCTGATCATGATCGTCGATATAGGTCACCAAGAATTCCCCATATTCACCTCGGCTTAGGGCGTTCTCTTGTAAATCAGAATATCGCTTTATCAATCTGTTTGGAGATGAATTCCCTTTTATCACTTCTGCCAATACGCTATGTAAAGGATGGTCCAAAATGGAATCGAGCCCATAGTATACATTCCGGTCCTCCGGCAGCATTTTGGGGCCTATATAGGGGTTTCCCATCTCATCATTACCAATAATCTCACCGAACAAAAAGAAGTTTCTCTTCCCCAAGGAATAGGCATATTCCCGTATTTTAGAACAAAAACGACTGATATCGCTACCCTTCATATGCTTAACGGCATCTAACCGGAAACCGTCCACATCGGTCTCTCGTATCCAGTAACAATGTATCTTGGCCAGTATCTCTTGTAAATCTTCACTAGCGGGGGAATCATCGTTTCTATATGTTTTTAAGGTAAAGAAGTCACCTTCCTGGGTCTCGGGATAGGCATCAAAATTCCTGATTTGCCCTTTTCGGTTATAAAGCTCCTCATCTCTCAATTCGACTGGAAGCGGCCTGTCTTGCTCTCGCCAATCACCCAGTGGAAACCGTTGCCCTTTCGCATAGAAATAGTCATAATCAAAGGGATAAGACCAGTTATCGCCGGAATGATGCAGAACAATATCCAAAAAAACCCTTATATCCAGATTGTGTGCTTTGTCTACCAGTTCTACCATGTCTTCCTTGGTGCCCCAGCGTTTATCCACATCCATATAATTTTGGATGGCGTATCCATGATAGGATTCCGGATTATTTTCAAACACAGGGCTCAGCCAAAGGGCCGTGCAACCTAAATTTTTGATATAATCAATATTACTGATGATACCTTTAATTGTGCCCCCAAAAGGCTTTTGCAATTGATTTTCATTCCCGAAACCGGCATGTCGAATATCGAAATTCTTCGAATGCCGCTCGTTGCTATCATGAAATCGGTCGATCATTAAAAAATAAATGATTTCCTCCCGCCATTCCCTGTGACAGTTTACCCAATACTTCTTGCCCGGTTTGGGGGAAAGATCTACTTCCTTAATTGATTTTATTTCCGTTTTAAGCATTCTTAAATCTGTATTATGCTACCGTTATTCTTTTCTCGAGGTAAACGCCTTGAACTGCATGTATCAATTCCAATCCTTCCTTAAAGGGTTGTTGAAATGCTTTTCGACCCATTATCAATCCAGAACCACCAGCTCTTTTATTGATTACTGCTGTCGTTATTGCTTCCTCTAAATCAGATTCACCTTTAGAACCACCACCTGAATTTATCAGTCCTATTTTGCCCATATAACAATTGGCTACCTGTAACCTACAAAGGTCAATGGGGTGGTCTGTTGTCAACGTATCATACATTTCATCATCATATTTTCCAAACCCTATTTCTTTGAAACCAAAGTTATTTGTAGGTAATTTTTGTTTGATGATATCTGCTTGGATAGTCACACCCAAATGATTTGCCTGCCCAGTTACATCGGCAGCGGAATGATAATCTTCTTTTTCAGTTTTAAAAGCTTCGTTTCGGGTATAGCACCATAAAATAGTAGCCATACCTAAACTGTGAGCCTCTTCAAAAGCTTCTGCTATTTCTTTTAGCTGTCTATTACTTTCTTCGGAACCAAAATAAATGGTAGCACCTACCGCAATTGCTCCCATATCCCACGCATCTTTTACTTTGCCAAATAAGGTTTGGTCATATTTATTGGGGTAGGTAAGCAGTTCATTGTGGTTAATCTTTACGATAAATGGAATTTTATGGGCATATCTACGTGCGTTTAGTCCCAATACCCCAAAGGTTGAAGCTACTCCATTACATCCTGCTTCTATCGCCAGTTTTATAATATTCTCTGGGTCAAAATAATCAGGGTTTTTATAGAATGAATACGCTGCGCTATGCTCAATACCTTGATCCACAGGAAGAATACTCAAGTAACCTGTGTCTCCCAGATTTCCATGGTTGTATAACTGAGCAAAGCTTCGTAATACCTGTGGATTTCTATTGCTAGTTGCAAAAACCTTATCTAGACTATTTCTGCTTGGAGTTTGCAATTCATCTTTTGTTATTTTTTCACAAACGTGCTCCAAATAGAAGGAAGCTTTTTCTCTTAATAGTTCTGTAATATTTATATCTGTTTTCATTTTAATAAGAATTAATGAATCCCTAAACTTGTATTGGTTTTAGTGATGGATTTTGCTGCATCCGTTTCTATTCCAGTAAGTGCTCTAATGGCATCAATGGTTTCAGGAATAACAATGGCTTGATTATCGACCACGTAGGCATAAAAGAGTTCATCGCCCACCACCTTTAGCATATCTTCCCATAGTGCTACCTCGTACATATCTCCCCAAGGTCTGCCCATATCCAAGAACATTTCCTTAATGGTATTATTTGAAACTAAACCTTGGTCATAACGAATGAGTTTAATCCGACTGGATGTTTTAAATGCGTTCAGCACGTCATCTTTCGTTGCTTGTTTTTTCAATTTTACATTCCAATAGTGCATATGGCTTAAGGTTTCTGGAACTTTTACTGCGGAAGTGATGACGTCCAAATCTGGATCTACGCTTTTTGCATCTGGTCCTTGATGACTTGGGATGTCTTTTTCGGGAACCATAGTGTTCATAATACCACCTAAATGACTTTCCCAAGGATCGGTAGCTCTTCTTAATAAGGTGCCTCTGGCATAATCCAATAAATTTGCTCTTTTTAAAGCGGTCAGCGTTCGTAGAATAGAAGTGGTATTGCAGGAAACAACTCTTGTAGCATCTAGATTTAGAGCTGAACTATAATTGTTTTCTGCACTAAAAGAATGGTTAGTGGTTTCGTGTTTTTCACCACCCTGAACAATGAACTTTATGCCTTTTTTTTTATAAATTATAACATTCTTTGCTGCTATATTTTTTGGCGTACAATCGACCACGAGGTCTGCTTTATCTAACAAGCCTTGCAGGTTACCTTTTACCGAAATGCCATTAGTCTTCATTTCTTTTTCGGCTTCGGCGGTTGCCGCATAAATATTATATTCTTTTCTCATGGCGTTCTGAATACGCCAATCACTAATGACATCGCAAACCCCAATAAGGTTCATATCATCTTGTAAATTAATGGCGTCGGCTACTCTTTTTCCAATGACCCCGTATCCTATAACTGCTATATTTTTCATATAAATTGTTTTTATTAATTATGTTTTATTGTTTTTTGTTACTTAAATTTTCCATTCCCATCTCCATATTACCGTCATCATCTGTGTGTGACTTCATAAAAAAACGTTCTGCAACGAGTATTAAAATAATACCAATTGCTGCAACGATGAGTACTAATGGATCGTTCAGATATTTTAAATATAGAAAGGCAACGAGTACTGCAATGTCCATTACTATAGCTGTTAATGGAATGATAGGTTGAAATTTTACGTCCTTTTTTAGGTGGCGGAAAAGCCCCCAATGGATAGCAATATCCATAATGAGGTAAAAAATAGCTCCTATAGAAGCTATCCTTGTTAAATCGAACAGAACAGTCAATAAAATAGCAAGAGAAGCCGTAAATATGAGTGCCGGATTTTTAAAATTCCCTAGTTTCTTTAAAGATGGCACTTGTTTCATATTACTTAACATCCCTAATAAGCGGGATGCGGAAAACATACTAGCTAACACGCCTGAAAATGTCGCTACAATTGCTATGGCTATGGTAATCCATAAACCCCATTCTCCAAAAACAGGTTCTGCCGCTGCTGCCAAGGCATAATCTTTTGCTTTGATTATTTCAGGGATGCTTAAACCTCCTGCAACAGAAAGTGCCAATGCTACATATATGACCGTACAGATAAGAATTGAATACACAATTGATCTACCTAGGTTTTTATGAGGATTTGTAATATCTCCACCTTGATTTGTAATTGTTGTGAATCCTTTATAGGCAAGGATTGATAATGCTAATGCGGCGACAAAGGCAAGTCCTTGTGGCATAGTTTCGGAATTATTGGGAATATAATTCCCAGTAACATCTGCAATCCCAGAAATTACTAGACCTGCAATGGCTAGCAATGCAATTCCTGCAACCTTAATAATTGCTGTAAAAGTAGCCGTTGCTCCAATAACTTTATTACCTAAAATATTTAATATAAAGGCAGTTACCAAAAGTAAAATTCCAAGAATAGATGCGTAACCAGCATAACTATCTGGGAACAACCTAAGCGTGTAAGCCCCAAAAGTACCTGCCACTAAACTTTCTGAAACTACCATTGAAACATACATTAACAGAGAAAATACACCCGTTGTAGTTCCCGGTCCGTAGGCTTTATTAAAAAATTTGACCACACCACCAGAAGATGGAAAGGCATTTGAGAACTTTACATAAGAATATGAACTGAAACCTACTACAATAGCACCAGCAATAAATGCAATTGGGAATAGATCTCCCACCAACTCCGCTATTTGTCCCATAAGCACAAATATTCCAGCACCAATCATTACACCAGTACCAAGAGATATGGAACCTATTAAGGATAGCTTATTGTTTTCTTTTGTAGTGTTTTCCATTGTTATGATATTTCTTCGTTTGATAGACTTTTGGTTTTTGGTTTAAAATTTCTAATTATGACACGATTACTTTTTTCATAAGTGAAATAGCTTACCGCCCAATTAAAACCAACCATCAATCTGTTTCTAAACCCGCTTATGGACATCAAGTGCACTATAGACCACAGTAACCAGGCAAAATAGCCTGCGAATTTGAATTTTCCCAAATCAGCTACTGCCTTACGTTTTCCCACTGTTGCCAATGACCCCTTGTCTTTATATTCGAAAGGTTTTAAAGGTTTATCTTTTATTATATCTAAAAGTGAATCACCCAAGTATTTGCCCTGCTGAATAGCTGTTTGAGCTACTTGTGGATGCCCTTTTGGTGTATCACTGGAAATAAGTGCAGCGATATCACCTATGGCAAAAATATTTTCGTAGCCTTCTACTTTTAAATAAGAATTGGTTTTAAGACGATTACCTCTAACCACGTGTTTTTCATCAATGCCTTTTGGGAACTGTCCTTTAACACCCGCCGTCCAGATTAGATTTTTAGCTAAAATGGTTTTTCCACTTTTGGTTGTGACTATTGAGCCGTCATAATCGCTTACCGATTCATTGAAAAGTACCTTTACATCCAAGTCCTTCAAAAATTTTAGTGTTTTCGTGGATGCATTGTCAGACATTGTGCTTAATAGCTTATCATTCGCTTCTACTAAATAAATGTTCATTATAGAAGAAGGGTATTCTGGATAATCCTTTGGAAGAATGTATTTACAAAATTCAGCCAACGCACCAGCCATTTCTACACCAGCGGGTCCACCGCCAACGATTACGAAATTGGTTAAGGCATCACGTTCGTTGTCATCACAGGTTATGGCTGCCTCCTCCAAATTTTGAAGCATCATATGACGAATATTTAGAGAATCGCGAATGTCTTTCATCCCAAGACTATGGGACTCGACGTTATCCATTCCGAAGAAATTGGTAGTTGTTCCTGTGGCTAATACGAGATAATCGAAATGCGCACTTCCCTTATTGGTTATAACAGTGTTTGAAGAAGGTTGAATTTCTTCTACTTCAGCCAGCCGAAACAGAACATTTTTATAACCACTAATTTGTTTTCTGAAAGGAAATACAATACTATCAGGCTCCAAAGCACTTGTTGCCACTTGATAAAATAAGGGTTGAAATTGATGAAAGTTATTTTTATCAAATAATACAACTTGAACTTCTTTGTTTTTCAATTTTTCTACTAACGCTAAACCAGCGAAACCACCACCAATGACAACTACACGAGGTAATTTAGTATCTGGTAGGCAGATTTCATCTGTTACTTTGCAGGCAGACTCTTTTGTGTTATTTGAGTGGTTAATAGTCATATTTAATTTTTAAATCATTTGTATTTGCGATAGGTTACTTTGCATCCTTGTCTTTTACAATCATTACTGAACATTTGGCGTGTGTTGCTAAATATTGCGATACTGAACCTAATAGAAAACGTGAAAATGCCCCTTGACCTTGTGAACCGACTACAATTAAATCAGCATTAAAGGATTCCGCTTTTTCTAAAATTTCTTTTTTAGGAAGACCATTAATAACACTTGTTGTTATAGTAAGGGAGCTATCTTTTTCTTTTAAAACCTGGATGGCTTCGGAAATGATTTTATCTCCTATTTTTTGTGCATTTTTTATAGCGTCATCAGGGTATTTATAAAGTGTTGCTTTTGTTGAATGCAACCCTGATGTTGGCAATGCACGATTTTCGTAAATATTTATAATATTAACTTCGCTATCATTAGGTAAAGGCATTTTTGAAAGTCCTTTAACAGCAGCTGTACTGCAATCTGAGCCGTCTATGGCTAACACTATTTTCATAACTTGAATTTTTATGAATAAAGATTCACTATCCTTTATTCTTATTTATAAATGATTGAGCATCTTCTTGAAAGGCGAAGTAGAAAACACTTCCGCTGCTTTTATCTTGTACAATAATTGCTGAAGCTTTATCAACTTTTGTGTCATTAAGTGGATTACTTCCGAAGCGGACGTCATCCAGGTTTTTCTGTAACTTTTCAACACAATTTTCACAACAACTGTAATAAGTAGTTCCGTTGGCTTCTATTGGTATTTGTGACACACCCATAAATCGGTCGTTTACCATACACACTTTTTCGTTGGGAACGATTTCATAATTTTGGGCTGACGCGATGACTTTATTTGCTGTTTGCGATGTTTCTACAGTTGGCTGTGTTGCGCTTTCGGCAACTTCTTTTTTCTTGTCGGAACAGGATAGAAGGACTACTGAAAGCAGTAGAAGGATTAATAGACTAATGGATAACTTGTATATTTTTCCTACTGGGCTCTTTATGGCTATAACTTGGATAGCATTGTTTTTTTTATTCGATTGTATTTGTTTCATAGTGTTAATCTTTAAGTGGAATAATTATTTCAGTTTGAATAAGTTTTCGCCAATATAGGTGTTCGTATAGTCCAGACCAGTACATCCCAAAAGTGAAGGCGAACATTAATTCTTCAATAGGAATGCCCAAAACAAGAATATGGGTTAGGTCATCAAGGTTCCAGTACAGCTCTACATATCGAGGATAAAACAGAAGGATACTTCCAAAGTAAATGAAGTATAGTACTGTAAACAGGATTCCACCAACCCAAATTTTTCCTTTTAAATCTGGACGACAATAAAGTGTTGCTAAACCACCGATGAGTAAAGCTATGATACCACAATAAATATGGTTTAGCGTCGTAAAAAATGTCAGAAAAATAAATACGATTACTGGTATAAATAGGATATAAAGATGTAATCTATGTCTATAATGACCACGCTCAGTGTTTGATATTTCGTCAAGTCTTTGTTTAAAAATGAGATTGTAGAGTACCGTACCAATGCCACCTATAGCAAAAGAAAAAATTAGGCTCTCTATATCGAAACTTGTTTTTTCTGCTAAATCGAATAGCGATGGCGGCAACCAATATTCTGGCACAAACAATGGTTCTGTTAAACCAAATGGCATCGTAATCAAGCTCATTTTGAGCATTTCTTTTCTAACTCCTTTTTTAGATAGATAGATAACTACCCAAAGAGCGAGAATGATAAGTGACCATATGAACCAGACGTACAGCACTTATCTTATATAGTTATGTTCCAAATTCAATAGATCTTGACGATCTCCAAATTGCTTATTAAATATTTTACTAAAGGAATAAACTACTGCCAATTGAATACGATGTTCATTCTTGCCAAATAAACCTTCGGTAAACCCGGTGTTTTCAGTGTAACGATATTGTAACCCTATATCAAAATTCTGTCCTATGCGGTAAAAGCTATTTGCGATAAATAGTAATTGATTTGAATCTACTTCTAGATTTGGTAAAGATTTATAACCACCTCCAATAGACACTTGATAATGAGGGCGCTCTAATTTCTGTTTTAAATAACGAAATGTACCAAAGACCGTTGACGATTCTGTTCTTGTATAATCAAAATAATCATTTAGCGTGTTTACTTCATCCCATCCAAAATTTTGAATGGCTTGAAACCTAAAGTCTATAAAGTTGATAGGATCTGGTTTTAGATTAAGCGTGGTACTAAACAGCAAGTTTTTAACCGAAGCATCAAAATCGTTGGAATAGCCTTGTCTATCAGTAAAATAGTTGTTATAACTTAAGCCAATTTCCTGTATTACATTCCTGTTCCATCTTTGACTTTCAGGAACTTTATACATCAGAGTCAGACCAGTAGAGTTAAGCCTGAAATCGTCAGGTTCTAAACTGTCGTAGAAATTTTCACCGTGTACCGAAACAAAAAAACGTTGTTTGAAAGTATGCGTGTATTCCAGAACATTGGCGTATTGATCTCGCTCTGTATTTATGCCATCAGAAAATGGATTTAATGCATAGGTAAATTGTTGTGCATCGTCATCTCGAAGTGTAGGGAATTCATTAAGATTTGTCTGAGCAATAGTTCGTCCTACCTTAATCATATTCTTTTGGTCTTCTAGGCGAATAAAAATATTGTTGTAAAAGACTTCACCAAGATTTGAGTTTGCATCAGGGAATTGAAGACCAAGGACAAACTGTGCCCTCCAATTATTATATAATTTTTGACTGAGTCCCATCAACAACTGTGTATCTGAAAAATCTGAAACAGCGCTAGATTCTTCAGAGTTAAGGTTTAGATTTCCTGAGAAAACACCTTTTGCACCAATTTCAAATTCTGGTGTAATCTGCGCATTGGCAATCCCAAAAAACAGTACTATTAGATATATGAGTTTTTTCATTTTATTTGTTTTAACATTATTCATCAAGTGCTATTTTAGGAAGCTTGTCTTCCCCAAACATCATTTTATTCATAGCACCCATATTGTCATTTTTTGTAGTATCCATTTTTTTCATATCGCCCATACCGGCATTTGAATTGTACATAGGATTTCCTGAATGTTTTGAGATTATCAATTCATCTGCGGGTAAATCTTCATATACCAAAGCCAATAAGTTTCCTCCTGGATACAAACCGTTATTGGTGACTTTTCTAGTATCGTGATCGTGAAAAGTCCAAATACCCCTGTTCTTACCTTCAACAATAATGTCAAAAGTTTTACCAGGTGTAAGAGGCACTGTGTTACGTTTGAAAGGGTGCTCTAGAGGTACTCCATCGTCAGCTACCATCCAAAAATCGTGACCGTGTAAGTGTAAATGATGGGTTTCTGCACCAGCATTTATAAGCCGAATTCTAATGTTCTCTCCAGATTTGATAAACAGATAAGGCGTAGATGGATATGACTTACCGTTAACTGTAAACCAATTGGCTTGTGGTAGATCTGAATTTGATCTTCGGTTGTTTACGTATGGTGGTTGATATCCGTTTTCTAAACTCGCGGCAAACTGCTCTTTATTATCAAAAACCGCCCATTGCTCGCTATTAAACCTTCCTTCTTTCATCAAATAGCTACGCTGTTTCATTCGCTCTAGCATACTGTTCATTTCTTCACGTATATAGTTAGTGTCGTGTGATGAGTACACTAAGGTATATTCACGTTCATAGGGAAATTTCTTTTTAATTGAATCGTTTGGGTTTTCAACAATAAGACTACCAAACATTCCTGCCTGCATATGCATTAAAGTTCCCCAATGACAATGGTAGAAATGTGTGCCTTCAGGCTCTGCAACAAATTCATAAATGAATTCATTTTTTGGCATTACTGGCAGTTGTGTGACGAAAGGGACGCCATCCATCCGCCAAGGCACATAAACACCGTGCCAATGTATGGTATGGTTTAAATCTGTTTTGTTGATGAATTTGACACGTACTTTATCGCCAGCGTTTACTCTTATCTCTGGTCCGGGTATCATATCATTAAAAGCGAGTGTATGATATTTAAAACCAGGCGCAGGTTCGTGTGTATGCACATCTATATATAGCTCGAACTCTTTCCACTCGCCATCCATTTTAAAAGACAATGGTTGAACAAGTTTCTGTTTATTGCTGATTTTTGTTTCCTCAGCTAATAAGTTACCGGGAAAGAATAGCGTCCCAGCTGTTGATACCGCTCCTGTGGCTAAAAAATCTCTTCTGTCCATCATTATTTCCTTTTTATTTGCGCATTATAAAAAGCGCCAATAGACGCGCCAATAAGCCAACAAAGAATAAAAGTTTGCACGATTCCCATTAGCACTTCTAAAGGTGGTACATCCATTTTAATGATATTGGTAGTGTCCAAGCCGTGCAACAAGCTATTGAAAAAGACAATTGTGCCTTCCTGTCCTGCTGTAGCCATTACGATCATGCAACCTAAATAAATGAGTGCTCCAGTAAGCCCAAAGGCAAAACCGAGTTTTTTTACGTTTAATCGATTCATAATTTTAGTTTTTAATTAGTTCTCTGATTTCAAAATCTTTTTTGATTCTTCAAATTCTTCTTTTGATATTTCACCTTTTGCAAAGCGTTTTTTCAAAATCTCCAGTGGGCTTTCTTTTTTTGTTTTTTGATATGGTATATCGGCTGGGATAAAGAAAATCCAAGTAATTAAAATGACCCATATAATCCACCATATTAGGTGCATGCCTCCAAAATGTCCGTCGTAAAAATGCATAATATTTGTTTTTTTAGTGGTTATTAATTTGTTTCTGTGATTATATAGCCATTGAGTTCATCGAGTTGCTTTTGTAGTTCGGCAACTGAAATAGCTTCTTTCATAGTGATAGTAGTAGCTCCTTTTGGTGCTAACAATATCTCGGCTTTTTCAATGCTTGGATGTGCCTCCAAGGTTTTTTTGACGTTTGCTACACATCCTCCACAACTGATTCCGTTAATTTGATATTTGTGTTTCATTTAGTTTAATTTTTAGTGATGTTGATGTCCTTCGTGTTTTGCTTTAGCTTTCTCCGTTTGTTCTTTTTGATTATAATCGTGACCCTTATTATTTCGGTCAGCGTGATTATGCCCACCGTTTCTGTGTGACCCGTGGGGCATAAAAAGGTGAATTCCAAACATAAAAAGGATGAAAATAAAGAGGGATGAACCACTCCCTATTCCAAATGAGGGTGCTAAAAAGATTAATAATAGTGGCAGTCCACAGCCTATAACCATCCATATCCAATGACCTTTCATGATTTCTTTTTTTAAATGTTATATACCTTAATGATGATCACTATGACTTTGGCTCTTGCTCAACTCTATTTCACCTTGTTCAATGATGTCCAATCCTTCCTCGGCCATCATATTCTTACAAGATTCCAGACAATCTTCGCTCATCATTCCCTTTTCATGCATCATTTGCATCATGTTTTTCTTCATCATGCTATCTTTCATCATCATTTTCATACCACCATCTTGCATCATAGTACCCATCATTTTTTTATTACCCTGCATCATTTGCATGGCGTGATTATTTTCTTGTATGCTGCCCATAAATTCGGTCATGTAATCATGGTTACTTGTAATCGCATCAAAAAGCTCCGTTCTAGTTTCTGAGTTTTCGAGCATTGCGGTTGGATCTGTTTTCTGGTTGCAACTGTTTAAGCTTAAAAGCCCAATTGCAGATAAAATAATTACTAGTGTTTTCATAATTTTCATATTTGTTAATTTTAATTGGCACATTCTCAATAAGACTATTAAGACTTTAGGATTAAAGAGAATGTGCATCCGCTATTAATTGGCAGATTTTAAAAAGGATTCAATCTTTGTAATTTCCTTTTCTGTTAAATTTGCCCTTATTCGCATATGTAAACTTATGGTCTCCCAATCGGTGTCGTTATAATCTGCAGGTGAAGGCGCTAAATGGCATCGATTACAGGCTTCTCCCCATAACTGGGCACCCGATTTTTCCATTCTGAATTCCTCGTCTACTACTGCCGTGGAAGTTTCATCAGTAACTGTTTTATTGGTGGAAGAACAAGCTACTACTGTTATTCCAGTGGTCAGGAAAACCATCGCTATTACTAAATGTTTATATGTTGTCTTCATGTTTTCTATTTTTTATATTATCTTAAAATCCAATTGCCCAATGGAGAAAAAACCCGTTTGTAGTTGTCGTGCCTTCTCCACCATGTCCCCCTTCGGTTTCAGTTGTCTGATAACTGATTTTTATTAGGGACCTCCAGGTTAGCCAGTAGTTCAATCCAAAGGCATATTGTATAGATTTTTCTTCCCATTCTGCACCTTCCGGAGCATTGAAATTTGAATATCGTCCAACAAACTCCAGTTTTTTCATAAAGTCACTTTCCGCCATGGTTGGCCGATAGCTTAATTGACCATAAAATGAATTACTCTGATTGTCAAAACTGTATTCCTCCTCATCACCATCCTCATGCATCTCGATAAACGTTGCCGTATCAACATTGGAATTATTGTATTGGGCTTTTACATCCACAAACCCACTTATTGCGGGCACTTGCTTTATAAAAGCAAAATCGAAGGCATATAAAAAAGCACTAATGTCCTCATATGCCGAATCTTTAGCCCCCGCACCGTTTGTTGAATAGGCCGAAATTCCTAATTCGGTGGAAGAATCTGAAAATGGCAATAACCCCAATCGGCCCCCAAAGGCTTTACTCGTATTATTATCTTCATAATTTTGAAACGAGAGCATTCCTGCTTCCTCAGGCTCGATACTTCCGTCCTTTAACCGAGGTCCATTGGTGGAATACGCCGAATAATTTAAGGTTGGCCCTCCAAGGTCGAATGCACCTCGTAATTCAACACCGATACCGGATGATGGAGCGATCCCGTCATGGCCAAAGCCTAAAGGTCTGGTCGGAAGCCTATTGATCCATGCGGGATGAAGTCTTTCCATAAACGTTCCGAAAGGCAGCAAAAACTTTCCTGCCCTAACGCTCATGTTCTTGTTGAGAACATACATAACGTCTGCATATTCCAATCCTACTTCGAGTTCGTTATTTTCTAAAACAAACTCTAATTCGGCTTCGAACATAAGTTTGTCCGAGTGCTTGAATAAGAATATGGGAGCAAAAGCAGAGCCTACAAAGGAGGACTCTTTTTCATCTCCGTTACTCATAAAGTTAAGCCCAGTATGCCCATATCCCCGAATCATAAACTGGGTTTTACTTGGTTTATAAGATTGAGATGCCGCTATACTATCGGTCTCAAAGTTATTGTATGTTTGCCCATTTGTGATATGAACAAATCCAATGACTAGTAATAATACTATTAGCTTTTTCATTATTTAAGTGTTCTTATATAGTTAATAATTTCCCAGCGTTTCTTTTCCGGAATTGAGGTTTCATAAGAGGCCATAGGAGACCTGCCTGTTTGTATTTTCCAGAAAATGGCCCCATCGGTCTGGGCTTGGAATTCTGCACTGGTCAAATTGGTTGGTTTGGGTGTTAATCCTGCACCACCTACGCCATCGCCTTTGCCCTTAGCTCCATGGCAGACGACACAAAGCATTTTGTAGATTTTTTTTCCGTTTGTTGCTGCGTTTGCATCACTCTTTATAGGATTGATAATCTTATCGGCACTAGCCGGTGCTACCCATTTTTCCTGGGCCTGGGTTTTGAACCCCATAAACAGAAAACTCATGAGTACTATTGCGGTCATACTTGGTAAGTAGTTTTTGTTTTTCATTTTATTGATATTTAGGTGTTAACAAATTTATTTTTAATAGGAAGCCTATATCTGTATAATTTTCTTTCTTATTTATATAATTTCGTCATAGAAACTACGCTCCCAATCCTCTGCATTTTTATAATCCGTCATGCTTGTTCCAGTTATGTTTTTAAACTGTCTTGATAAGTGGTTTACACTACTATAGTCAAGCAGATAGGCTATATCAGAGAAGCTATATTGTTGCAGTTGTATCAGCTCTTTTACCTTCTCTATTTTTAGTTTTATAAAGTACTTTTCGATGGTAGTATTTTCATTTTTAGAAAATAGTTTGCTCAAATTCTTATAATCGCGATGTAACATAGATGCCAAATATTCTGATGTCTTTTTCTTCATGTGGATGGGCAACTCCTTTATGATCTCTATGAGTATTATCTTGACTTCCTCAACCAACATTTCTTCTTCGTTTTTAGCGATTTCAAATCCATTTAAGTGGAGTACGCGTATAACCTTGTCATCGATTTCTTTGTCAATATTTTTAATCGAACGTACCGTTAACTTTCCCAATTCTAGAGAAATTACCTCGACGTCAATTTGTTCTAGCTCTTGCTTTATGACCTTCAGACATCGTCTGCAAACCATATTTTTGATCCAATATATTTTAATGGATTCCATGTCTAAAAATGTTATATTCTTTATAGATAAAACCAGTCAGAGGTTTAATTTCTCTGATAAATACTGATCGGAAATGGTTGTCGTTGAAAAGTGGGTACGACGTTAGGTAGCCAACAATGAGTTGTTAGCTAATAGGAAGTTCAGATTATTGTAATAATCTATTTAATTAAAAATCAAATCAAGAAAGTTTCATCTAGTAGAAGTATGTCTTTCTCTATAAAAGGAGGGTCGTAATTTTCAAAAGGAATTTCCTTAAGCTCAAGTCCTTCAAAAAGATTAATATAGGTATAGAAAAAAGTTTGTAAGAAAACAATCTGGTTCGCTTCCAAATCGAATTGGGACTTTTTAAGGTTGTCATTGGCCTTTTTTACAAATGAAGAATTGCTACAACAATCCATTTGCCCAACGGAACATTTTTTCGATGCTGTTTCAATATCCTGCGTTTTGTCCTTACAAGGTTTCGCTTTGCTAAATACCGCAGCATCTACCAACTTGTTGCAGCAAAAATGCATGTCCACCGTGAAAGACGAAGTTGCAAAAAGCACTGCGATGGCTAAAGCAATGGACAATATTTTGGTTAAAAAGCGGTTCATTATCTTATTAATATAGTCTATTTTGTTTAGACTTTAGATTATTCCGAAGCTAATTTTAAATAGCTAAATATTTTAAAAACAAGTAGTTAGCTATTATTTGCTGGATAGATTAATACAAATTTAATTCAAAGCCTTAAACAATAACATGATATTTATCATATCGCCTCCAAAAAATATTTTTTATGTTTGTTCAAATGAAAAAGAGCATTTTTAAATCCAAATTTTTTGTTAAACAAAATTTTAGGATTAAAATTTTTGTAGCTTTGCATATCTAATGAAAAGATTTTTTTTCAAAATAGCATCCTTTTTAATGGCACTTATTGTGCTGTTCTCGACCTTTACTTTTACGGTTGCGCAACACTATTGTGGTGGTGATCTTGTCGATTTTTCTTTATTCGGTAAAGCGGAAACCTGCGGAATGGAAATTCAAAATGCTTCTGATTCATTTGAATATAGTTTTGAAAAAAAAGGATGTTGCGAGGATGAAATGATTTCCAATACTGGGCAGCATGACCTGAAACTTACGATTGATAAATTAAGTTTCGAACAACTATTGTACGTTTTTCCATTCGCTTATAGTTATCTTAACCTCTTTTTGGAACAGAATGGAAATACAGTTCCTTTTAACCATTACCCATCACCTTTCTTGGTCAAGGATATTAATATTCTGGACCAGACTTTCCTAATTTAGAGCATTCTTATGATGTATTTCCATACTATTAATTTAGTATGGCTATAGGCGTTTATTGCCTTTGGAACATATCTTTTAATTCCAATCTAACATATCATAATATGCTTAATAATATCATTAAATATTTTTTAGAGAACAAGTTAGTTACCGTTCTTATACTAATAACTATAGTAACTTGGGGTATTGCGACCTCACCTTTTAATTGGGATACCGGATTCTTGCCTAAAGACCCGGTTCCTGTAGATGCCATTCCCGATATTGGAGAAAATCAGCAAATCGTATTTACCCAGTGGCCTGGACGTTCTCCACAGGATATAGAAGATCAAATATCCTACCCCATGACTACTTATTTATTAGGTATACCTGGAGTAAAGACAATCCGAAGTTCTTCGATATTCGGATTTTCCAGTATCTACATCATATTCAACGATGACGTGGAATTTTATTGGTCACGTTCCCGTATTTTGGAAAAGCTAAATTCACTCCCAGCTGGACTCTTACCGGAAGCTGTGACACCAACCTTGGGACCAGATGCCACTGCATTAGGACAGGTATATTGGTATACATTGGAAGGTAGGGACAAGGACGATAACCCTACGGGAGGTTGGGACCTACACGAAATACGTACCGTTCAGGACTTTTATGTAAAATATGGACTTAATGCCGTTGATGGAGTTTCCGAGGTAGCATCCATTGGAGGATTTGTTCAGGAATATCAAATAGATGTAAATCCTGATGCCTTAAAGGCTTACAATATCCCTTTACATAAAGTGATGCAGGCCGTACAGAAATCAAATAAAGATGTTGGTGCAAAGACCATAGAAATCAATCAGGCTGAATATTTGGTTAGGGGACTAGGCTACGTTAAAAAGACTGAGGATATCGAAAAGGCGGTTGTTGCTGTTCAGGACAATGTTCCGGTTCGCATCAAGGACATCGGAGTGGTGAGTTTAGGTCCCGCAACCCGAAGGGGAGTTCTCGATAAAGGAGGAGCTGAGGTAGTAGGTGGTGTTGTTGTGGCCCGTTACGGTTCCAACCCCTTGGCGGTCATCAACAATTTAAAAGAAAAAATAAAGGAAATTGCCCCTGGGCTCCCCAAAAAGACTTTGGCGAACGGGATAGAGAGCCAATTGACCATTGTTCCATTTTATGACCGGACCCAGTTGATCCATGAGACCATAGGTACCTTGGAAAATGCACTATCCCATGAAATCCTTATTAGTATTATTGTAGTATTGATTTTAGTACTAAATCTAAGGGCCTCCATCATCATTTCTGGGCTTTTGCCCGTTGGCGTTTTAATGACCTTCATTGTTATGCGGTATGCCGGCGTTGATGCCAACGTAGTGGCACTTTCTGGAATAGCTATTGCTATTGGGGTCATGGTCGATGTCGGGATCATCTTCATAGAAAATATTATTCGCCATCTAGAAATGCCCGAAAATCATGGTGTAAAGGGCAAGGAACTCATGCGCGTAATCTATGTGGCGACCGTCGAAGTTGCATCTGCGATCACTACGGCATTGGCAACCACTGTGGTTAGTTTTGTGCCTGTTTTTGCAATGGAATCTGCCGAAGGAAAGCTTTTTAGGCCATTGGCATTTACCAAAACTTTTGCATTGTTAAGTGCCTTTGTACTGGGTCTTGTTGTACTACCCGCTCTTGCACATTTCATCTTTGGCATCGATTACAACAAAAAACGGGTCCGCAGATTTTGGGGTATCCTTTTGATTGTGGCTGGAATTCTATTCGCTGTCTATGCCTGGATGATATTACCACTGGCCCTCACTTTAATTGGAATAAACAATCTTTTGGAGCCCAGGTGGCCCGAAAAGTATAAAGCATATCCCAATTACATAAATTTAGGGCTTACCATTTTTATAGCGTCCTTTTTCCTTACGGAGGAATGGATGCCATTGGGTCCTCAAAATGGCATTATTATCAACTACTTCTTTGTTTTGTTTTTAATAGGAATCATTCTTGTAGCCTTAATGGCGATAGTACATTTTTACGAACCTGTACTCAAATGGTGCTTAGTGAACAAAGGGAAGTTTATGTTGATTCCCTTCGTAACCTTATTTTTTGGAATTTTGATATGGCTAGGGTTCGACAGTACTTTCGGAATTGTAGCTAAAGGCTTTGAATCCGTAGGATGGAAAAACGTCAGGCAAACTTCTGGCTGGCAAGCTTCCTCAAATAGATTTCCTGGAATAGGGTCTGAATTCATGCCTTCTTTGAATGAAGGCAGCTATTTATTAATGCCAACCTCAATGCCACATTCAGGGGTTGAATACAACCGAAATGTGATAGGTCAATTGGATATGCTTCTTGATGGAATACCAGAAGTAGATATGGCTGTCGGAAAATTGGGACGTGTGGAATCGGCACTCGATCCTGCACCTATTTCCATGTTCGAGACCATTATCAACTACAAACCTGAATTTATTGTTAATGAGGAAGGTCATCGCGTCCATTTTAAAGTGGATGAAAAAGATAGGTTCATTACCGTTTTAAAGGATACGCTTACCAATGAAGAGTCTTTGGAAAGGGGTATTACTGAAGAAGAATTGATTGTGGACGAAGATGGGGAGTTTTATCGAAATTGGAGGCCACACATCAAATCGGCGAATGACATTTGGGAAGAAATCGTCAGTGTGACCAAAATACCTGGGGTCACTTCGGCGCCAAAATTACAGCCCATAGAAACACGTTTGGTAATGCTCCAGACGGGGATGCGTGCCCCTATGGGAATCAAAGTATACGGCCCAGATTTGAAAACCATAGAAGATTTTGGTATGCAGTTGGAAGTTATATTAAAAGAAGTTGCATCCGTAAAGTCCGAAGCAGTATTTGCCGATCGAATAGTAGGGAAACCGTATCTGCACCTCAATATCAATAGGGATGAAATATCACGGTATGGACTTAATGTTGAGGACGTTCAGCAAAGTATTGAGACCGCCATTGGAGGAATGAAAATATCATCTACGGTCGAAGGGAGGGAGCGGTTCCCAATTAGAGTGCGCTATCCTAGGGAACTAAGGGATGATCCCGAATCTTTAAGCAAGATATTGATTCCTACACCCGTTGGAGCCCAAATTCCCCTTTCACAAGTAGTCGATTTTGAATATGTAAGAGGGCCACAGGCCATCAAGAGCGAAAACACATTTTTAGTTGGCTATGTTCTTTTTGACAAAAGGGATGGTTTTGCGGAGGTCGATGTGGTAAACGATGCGCAAGAGGCCATTCAACAAAAAATCGATGCAGGGGAATTAATTGTACCTGCGGGAATTAGCTATAAATTTTCTGGTAGCTATGAAAACCAGATAAGGGCGGTCAAAAGATTGTCTATAGTAATACCGATTAGTTTGGTGGTCATATTCTTACTGTTGTTCTTCCAATTCAAGACCGTTATTGCCTCGTCAATTCACTTCTCTGGGGTATTCGTCGCGTTTGCGGGCGGATTTATTATGCTGTGGCTCTATGGGCAGGACTGGTTCCTGAATTTTGCCATATCAGGTGTGAATATGCGAGATCTTTTTCAAATGCACACCATCAATTTGAGTGTTGCCGTTTGGGTAGGATTTATAGCCCTCTTCGGTATTGCGACAGATGACGGGGTCATTATGGGGACCTATATACATCAAGTTTTCGAGGAAAAAAAGCCAGATACCATAGAAGGGGTAAGGGCAGCTGTTTTGGAGGCCGGTAAAAAAAGGGTCCGTCCGGCAATGATGACCGCAGCGGTGGCCATTATAGCCCTGCTCCCGGTATTGACATCGACCGGTAAAGGCGCTGATATAATGATTCCTATGGCAATCCCCACCTTTGGAGGAATGACGATACAGATCATGACCATGTTCGTAGTGCCAGTTCTTCAGTCGTTTTGGAGGGAAACCGTCATCAATAATAAAAACAAAAAAATTAGAATAAAATGAAGAACATAATCGCACTGTTACTATTATTTTCCTGCTTAGGATTGCAGGCACAGACATTGGAAGATTATTTCAAAATCGCTTCAGACAACAATCCGGACCTACTTTCCCAATATAAAGAGTTTGAAGCGGCGTTGGAAAAGGTGCCACAGGTCAGCACCTTGCCAGATCCATCCATTTCTTTCGGGTATTTTATTTCTCCGGTAGAAACAAGGGTCGGGCCACAAAACGCACGGTTTTCATTGACCCAAATGTTCCCATGGTTTGGTACGCTGAAAGCCCAAGGTAATGTGGCCACACTTATGGCAGAGGCAAAATACCAATCTTTTTTAGATGCTAAGAACAAACTGTATTTCGAAATATCGACAGCTTATTTTCCTTTGTATGAATTGAGGGAGTGGATGAAGATCGAGGAAGGTAACATTGCCATACTTGAATCCTATAAGGCAATTTCCAACTCAAAGTTCAAAAATGGCAATGGTGCACTAGTAGATGTTTTACGGGTAGATATCATGCTAAAGGAGGCCGTTACAAATTTGGGAATTCTGAATAAAAAAGAGATGCCCCTGTTGGCATCGTTCAACAAACTATTGAACCGTAACGAGATAGAACCAGTTATTATAGCCGATACCATTGAAATAGATCCTTTATCCTTGGATAATGCGAAGGATTCCCTAGTTGTGGACCATCCACTTTTGAATTCACTTGAATTAAAAATAAAGGCAAGCGAGGCATCTGAATATGCTGCAATAAAACAAGGTCTTCCAAGGTTCGGGCTCGGGTTGGATTATGTAATGGTGGGTGAGCGTACCGATATGGCTTTGCCCGACAACGGTAAGGATGCACTAATGCCCATGGTCACCGTAAGCCTTCCCATCTTTAGAGGAAAGTACAAAGCGGCAGTCAAAGAGGCGCAGTTGATGCAAGAAAGTTATTCGCTTCAAAAAACGGAAACCACAAATTCTCTGAATTCGAATTACGAAATGGCACTGTTCGATATTCGACAACAGACCGATTTGATTTCACTTTTTGATCAGCAGATATCGGAATCTGAACAAGTTCTCAATCTCTTGTTCACATCTTATGGAAACTCGGGAAAGGATTTCGAGGAGGTACTACGGATGCAGCAGCAACTGCTTAAATACGATAGACTTAAAATAACCGCTCTTTCGCAATATCGTATTGCGCAAGCAAAACTGAATTACATCACAGCAAAAAAATAGTACTATGAAAACAGAAACTAAAAAAATAATAGGTATAGCCGCAATTACCTTGATCATAGGGTTATTGCTTGGATGGCTGTTTTTCGGAGGTTCGGAAAATGGGAAAGTGGACCAACATCAACACGACGGTGAAATCGTCAATGAGACCATTTGGACTTGTTCCATGCACCCACAGATCAGACAGAACGAACCAGGTGACTGCCCCATCTGCGGCATGGAATTGATTCCTTTGGAAAACAATAACAACGCTGAATTGGATCCCATGGCAATCAGCATGTCTAGGACAGCAATGCAGATCGCGAATGTAGGAACCGAATTAGTGGGCAAGACAAAAGCGGTAAAGTCGTTGCGGTTGAACGGCAAAGTTCAGGCAGATGAACGATTAATCTATTCACAATCTTCCCATATTCCTGGGCGCATCGAAAAATTGATGGTTAATTTTACCGGCGAATACGTCAATAAGGGGCAAGTAATCGCTTCTATTTATTCTCCAGATCTGGTCAATGCCCAGGAAGAACTTTTCGAGGCTCGAAAAATAATCGATACCCAACCAATGCTATTTAATTCAGCAAAGGAAAAACTTAAAAACTGGAAGCTTTCTGATAACCAGATAGCACAAATTCTAAAATCGGGTACAGTTCAAGATGAACTTCACATACTGGCCGATATATCTGGCTATGTGACAGAAAAGATGGTCAATCTTGGGGACTATGTAAATAAAGGCATGCCAATTTACAAGATTGCCAACCTAAGTACTGTTTGGATATTGTTTGATGTTTATGAATCTGACATGGCCTGGATAAAAAAAGGCGATGAGGTAAATTTTACAGTACAATCTGTACCAGGAGAAACCTTTAAGGGAAAGATTTCGTATTTGGACCCGGTGATCGATCCTATGACCAGGGTTGCAAAAGCAAGAGTCGAAGTGAATAATCGGGATTTACAACTGAAGCCCGAAATGTTCGTTTCGGGTACAGCGGAAGCAAAATTACCCATAAAAGCAGATGCTATCGTAGTGCCTAAAACTGCGGTCATGTGGACGGGGAAACGCTCTGTGGTCTATATAAAGAATATTTCGGAGAAAGGTGTGAATTTTATAATGCGCGATGTTACGTTAGGTCCGGCTTTGGGCGAAAGTTTCGTAGTGAACGGAGGACTGGAAGAAGGGGAGGAAATAGCGACCAACGGAACCTTCAGCATCGATGCCGCCGCACAATTGGCAGGAAAGCCCAGCATGATGAATCCTGAAGGTGGCCCGGCAATGACCGGTCATAACCATGGAGGTGGAGCAATGCCTACCCCAAATGAAGCCTCCAAAAAAACGGTTACCAAAGAGGTATCCGTTAGCCAAAAGACAAAAGATGCCCTGAAACCTCTTTTTACCGAATATTTAAAGATGAAAGATGCTTTGACCAAGGATAATATGGAAGGGGCACAAAAAGCGGGGGCAACTATTTTAAAAACTGTAGATGCTATAAACATGTCCCTGTTCACGGGGGAATCGCACAGCGTATGGATGGGATTTGTCACCGATTTAAAGAGTACTCTTCAACATGTACAACACTTTAAAACATTGGAAGAAATCAGGAAAGCCTTTATTCCATTATCCAATACCATGATCGGAATATCAAATGCTTTCAAACCGAATAACGGAGTGCTCTACGTGCTTCATTGTCCAATGGCTGACAACAATATTGGGGCTGATTGGTTAAGCAATTCAAAAGAAGTAAAGAACCCATACTATGGACAAGCAATGTTGACTTGTGGCGAGGTTACTAAAGAAATAAAATAGTTAACAATAATTTTAGTGGATATGAATTTCATCGAGCTTGCTTTTATCGGTTAAAAGAATAATGAAACAAGATAATGAAATACGGTAAACACTAGTATTTTAATAAAAAATACAGTTTCAGATAAACAAAAAGAACAATGAAAAATTTGAGTTATTTAATTATGATCCTTCTGGCTATACCAATGACTTATGGTCAGTCAGAAGAAGGAAATATAAACAACCTTCCAGTACGAGAACATACTATAACCTTACGTGAAGCTACGGTAAAAAAAGCGGGTAAAGACGTTATGGGTATGACTGTTAACGGAACTATTCCAGGTCCTACCTTAGAGTTTACCGAAGGTGAATATGCCGTTATTTATGTAAAAAATGAAATGAGTGTAGAAACCTCTGTGCATTGGCACGGACTTTTACTGCCAAATTTTTACGATGGTGTTCCTTATTTAAATACACCACCCATAGAACCAGGGCATACCCAGAAATACGAATTCCCTATCAAACAATCTGGAACGTATTGGTACCATTCGCACACAATGTTACAAGAGCAAAGTGGTGTTTATGGTTCCATTGTTATTCAGCCTAAAGAAAAGGTGTTGGATTATGACAAAGAATTGGTTTTGGTGTTATCAGACTGGACGAATGAAAAGCCAATGAATGTACTGCGTAATTTAAAACGGGGCAACGAATGGTATGGTATTAAAAAAGGTACGGCTACACCTTTAAATCAAGTAATTGCACGTGGAGCTTTTGGAGCACAATTAGATTTTTGGAGGCAGCGTATGGAAGGTGCAGATATAGCAGATGTGTATTATCCTGCCTTCTTGATTAATGGAGAAGAAACCATTGAGTACCCAGAATTTAAAGCAGGTGAGAAAATAAGATTGCGAATCATCGATGGTGCAGCCTCAACATCATTTTGGATGACGTTTGGTGGTGAAACACCTGTATTGGTTTCTTCAGATGGATTAGACGTTGTTCCAGTAGAAAGGAATAAAACATTTATTGGAGTAGCTGAAACGTATGACTTTATTGTCACGGTACCACGGGAGGGTAAAATGGAATTTAAAATTACTGCACAAGATGGTTCTGGTACAGCATCTGTTTTTATAGGTAATGGTACAATTTTACCTGCAATGGATATTACTCGACCAGATAAAATAGCGATGATGCAAAAAATGGCTAAAATGGATATGAAAATGGGTGCACACGCCTTAAAATTTCAGCCAGATAAGGATGAGCGTTTTGAGATGAAAGAGGAATACGGGATGCAGATGGGTAAAATGGAGGGAATGAAAATGGATGGAGAGATGAAAATGGATCATTCCAAAATGTCTGGAATGAATATGAATAAACCAAAAGATACTACAGCAATGGGCAAGATGGACCATTCTAAAATGGCAGGAATGGATATGAAGAAAGACAAAACAATGTCTGGAATGAATATGGAGATGTCTAAAGACTCTATGTCAATGGATCATTCTAATATGGCAGGTATGAAGATGGATCATTCAAAAATGTCTGGAATGGATATGAAGAAACCAAAAGATAGTATGGCAATGGGCAAGGTGGATTATTCTAATATGGTAGGTATGAATATGAAAAAAGAGAATACTATGCCAGGAATGAAGATGGAAGGAATGGATATGTTTTCCGAGTATAATTATGATTATTTGAAGTCGCCTGAAAAAACAAACTATGATAAAAATATTCCTGTAAAAGAAATATTATTAAATCTTACAGGAAATATGAATCGTTATATCTGGAGTATGAATGGTGTACCATTGTCAGAGGCGGATAATATCAAAATAAATAATAAGGAAGTAACGCGCATTACATTCAATAACCTGACGATGATGCACCACCCAATGCACTTGCACGGTCACTTCTTTAGGGTACTTAATGAAAATGGAGAATACTCACCATTAAAGCACACGGTAAATGTACCACCAATGCAAAAAATGACCATAGAATTTTATGGGAATAATGGTGATGAGGCTGGAGACTGGTTTTTCCATTGCCATATTTTATATCATATGATGGGTGGTATGGCAAGAGTAGTGTCCTATGATACACCAAGAGATCCAAGAATGGATGAATTTCCAGCTTCTAAAATTATTGAAGAAACTAACAAATGGTACTCTTGGGGATTGGTAGATGCGGCGTCGCACACTACTGGTTTTAATTTAATGACCTCTAATATTAGAAATCAATTTAACGCATCTTTTGAATATGGGTGGAACCAGAATATGGAAGGTGAAATAACTTATGAACGCTATTTACACGATTATCTAAGGGTTTTCGGTGGTATTAATATTGAGAATGAAACACGTGATAGCTTAGAGAAATTTAGTACAACAGCAGTTGTTGGTGTTCGTTATTTAACGCCTTACTTATTCAATTTAGATGTACGCGTTGATAATAAATTAAGACCAAGAATTGGTGTAGGACGAAGTATAATGATATTCCCTAAACTGTCTGTATTCGGTTATTATGAATATCAAATAGATTTAGGTTTTGTAGATAATATACCAATGAATAAAGACTTCACTTCAGAAACAGTTTGGAGTACAGGTGCCGAATATATGCTGTCAAGAAACTTTTCACTTATGACGAGTTACGACAATCGCTTTGGAGCTGGTGGTGGACTTTCAGTAAGATTTTAATAAAATAGTTATGGAAATGAAAATCGAAAATAATTTATACTAGAAGAGGAAATGAAAGAAAGAATGATGAAAATGTTGAATGAGAATCCTGAAATGATGGAAGTAATGATGCAGAAAATGATGGAAAAATCCCCGAAATGATGAAGAAGATGAAGGGTAATTGAATAATGAGGGATAATTAATTCCTTAAGTAAAGATTAGGGTAATTGCCAATACAAACAATTAGTTAATTATTAAAAACGATAGAATTATGATGATGTGGTGGTGGATATTGATACCTGTTATACTCGTCTTGGGTGTATTTCTCTACAATGGAAGAAATAAACAAAATAGCGTGCAAAGAGAAAATCTTATGGATATCCTGGACAACCGGTTCGCCAAGGGCGAAATATCCAAAGAAGATTATGAAGAACAAAAGCGGACGTTGAGCAGTAAAAATTAGAAGAATAAATAATACAATTTCAAACACCAATATAATGGTAAATAAGATGATGTAGTGACTTTTAATTATAATATAACTGAAATGAAAGAATATAAAAAAAATAGCCTGAGCTTAACTGGAGCTGTATCGTTAGGTACAGGCGTAATGATAGGTGCGGGTATTTTTGCCCTTTTGGGACAAGTAGCGGAACTATCTGGTCAATGGTTTCCTTTTGCATTTTTAGTTGGGGCTATCATATCAGGTTTTAGTGCGTATTCATACGTTAAATTATCCAATGCTTATCCATCCGCTGGCGGAATTGCTACCTACCTAAAAAAGATTTATGGTAAGGGAGCACTCACGGCTTCTGGAGCATTACTGATGGCTTTTTCTATGGTCATTAACGAAAGTTTGGTTGCACGTACTTTTGGCTCGTATACGCTGCAATTGTTTGATGTAGGCGAAAATAGTGTCTGGGTTCCAATTTTAGGAGTAGTGTTATTGATTACCGCTTTCTTAATCAATATTTCGGGAAACAACATCATTGGTAAGTCATCTTTGGTGATGGCCATTTTAAAAATCGGGGGTATTTCCATTTTTGCGATTGGCGGTTTGTGGGCTGCGGGATTCTCTTTTTCTGAGGTAGTTCCCTCAAGCAGTTTATCCGAAAATTCGATTTCCAGTTATTTAGGAGCTTTGGCTTTGTCCATTTTAGCCTATAAAGGTTTTACTACCATAACCAATAGCGGTGGAGAAATTGTAAACCCAAATAAAAATGTTGGGAGAGCTATTATTATTTCATTGGCCATTTGCACCCTTATCTACCTTTTGGTCGCTTTTGCAGTTTCCTCTAATCTTTCAATAGAAGAAATCATCCAGGCAAAGGACTATTCGCTAGCTGAAGCTTCCAAACCTGCATTTGGTAAATACGGTCTTTGGTTTACCGTAGGTATTGCTATTGTATCTACGATTTCAGGGGTTATTGCTAGCGTTTTTGCAGTTTCAAGAATGACTGCTATGTTGACAGATATGGAATTAATTCCCCATTACCATTTTGGAATGCCGGGGGGCATACAAAAACATATGCTAGTCTATACCGTGGTATCGGCAATCACATTGACCGTTTTATTTGATTTGACAAGAATCGCGTCATTAGGCGCCATTCTTTATCTAGTTATGGATATCGGCATTCACTGGGGCATTCTAAGAAACCTAAGAAAAGAAATAGAGGCAAAAGCAGCCATAGTTATCACTGCTATTATCCTAGACCTAGTTGTCCTAGGTGCATTCTTATGGATTAAAATCTCCAGTGACCCATTAGTAGTGATTGTTGCAGTAATACTGACGATACTTGTTTTCACCGGGGAGAAATGGTTTTTAAAAAAAAACAAATAACTCTTAAAATTGAAATGATGATGTATTGGTGGGTAATTGGTTTAATTTTTCTAGTCTGGCAATATGATAAAAAGAAAATAGAAGCCTTTTGGATATTCTGGGCGAACGTTTCACCAAAGAAGAGCTATCTAAAGAAGTAAATAAAGAATAAAAACGAACGTTGAACTCTTAAAATTAAAAATTTATGGAATATTATTTTAATACAAGTCTTAATGAAAATTTTGATGATGTCATAGACAAAGTAACCGATGAACTTAAAAAAGAAGGTTTCGGTATACTGACCGAAATCAATGTGAACGAAACCCTTAAAAAGAAACTTGATGTGGATTTTAAGCGGTATCAGATTTTGGGGGCGTGTAATCCGCCTTTTGCTCATCAAGCCTTAGAGGCGGAAGATAAAATAGGGACAATGTTGCCCTGTAATGTTATTGTTCAGCAGAAAAATGATAGTACTGTTGAAGTAGCAGCAGTAAACCCTTTAGCTTCAATGCAAGCTGTAGAAAATGAAAAACTTATAGAGATAGCCAATCAAATATCAGATAAACTAAAGCGCGTAATTAACCAATTGAATTGATATTATGATGGAATCAAATGAAGATACAACAAAAGAAACACCACATCAAAATTATATGGAGAGTAGAAATACGCCTTATTGCTTTGTAAAACGATACGGTTCGCTCACTTTCGATGAAGCACTTACACAATTAAGGGATAGTCTTAAAAAGGCAGACTTTGATATTATCGCTGAAATGGATTTTGAAAAATATCTCAATAAGTATATCAAAAATCTGTCCAGCTATAAGATTTTATTGGTCTGCAATAAGAAAACAGCAGCCGATTTACTATCCTACGATGTACAGATGACAACTTTAATTCCCTGTAAAATAAGTATCAAAGAGATTGAAGGAGAGGCTTTGGTTGAAGTTTCGATTGAGGATACTGAAAAAACTTGGGCAATTTCTGAAAAAAAAGAAATAACAGACATCGCTAAGAACATCAAACAAACACTCTCTGACATATTGAATCAAATAGGACCTAAAAATGTAAAATTATAAATTAATAATTAAAGTTCACTAAAATGAAAAAATCAAAATTATCAGTCGGGATTATAGCAATAGCACTTGTAATCTTTACAGTGACCTCGTGCAAAGACAATAAACAAGATGAGAAAAGTGCAAAAGAAGACCATTCTGAAATGAACCACGATAACAGCGATGGACATCACGATGGAGAGAAAAAAGAAATGGCTATGAATGGAAATGGCGCATCACAAGATATTTTAAACGACTATTTCAACCTTAAAGATGCATTGGTTGCAGATGATAATGCTAAGGCAAAAGATCTTGGTGCGACGCTTGCTAAAAGTTTAGGGAATCTTGATGTTTCAAATTATACAGATGCACAAAAGGCAGATTTAAAGGATATTATTGAAGATGCTGTTGAGCAATCAGAGCATATTTCAAAAAATGATATTGACCATCAACGTGAGCACTTTAAAACCCTAAGTAATGATGTGATAGATATGGTTGCCATTACAGGAACAACAACAAAATTATACGAACAGTTTTGTCCTATGTACGATGGTGGTTCTGCTTGGTTAAGTATAAATGAAGAAGTGAAAAACCCATACTACGGAAGCAAAATGCTTAAATGTGGTAAGGTGCAAAAAGAGATTAACTAAATGAAGATTTTAAAAATTATAGCATTGGTTTTATTGGTAGCGATCGTGGGGATTCAGTTTGTTCCCACAACACGCAACCAAAGTGATACAGTGCCCGAAACTGATTTTATGTTGGTCAATAATGTACCCAAAACTATTCAAAAAAAGTTAGAGGTTTCCTGCTATGATTGCCATAGTAATAACACCCAATACCCTTGGTATAATAAAGTACAACCTGTTACTTGGTTTTTAGAAGGTCACATTAAAGAAGGAAAAGCTGAACTTAATTTTAACGAATGGGATTCGCTTTCAGCCCGAAGAAAGAAAAGTAAACTTCAATCAATTATTAAGCAGGTTGAAAGCGGCGAAATGCCCTTGAGTTCTTACACTTTGATACATAGTGACGCAAAGTTCTCAAAGGAAGAAGCGAATGAAATAATCAATTTTATAACACAATTAAAGGATAGTTTATAAACAATAATTAAATATAAGGAAAAATGCAAAAATTAAAAATGAGTATAGCAGCAATGCTATTGTTAACCCTTTCTTTTACTAACGCACAGGAAAAAGAAAAAATGAACATGGATCATAGTAAAATGAATATGGACGGCATGAAAATGAATATAGACAAAATGCAAGATGCAATGGCTGAAGCAATTTTATCTGACTATTTCGTTCTAAAAGAAGCCCTAGTTGCAGATGATACCAAAAAGGCAGCTCAAACAAGTGCTAAATTGGCAGCTTCACTAAAAGCCATTGACAAGTCAAATTATACAGCAGATGAGCAAAAAGAACTGGCAGATATCATAGCAGATGCTACTGAACATGCAGAACATATTGCCAAAAGTCCAATAGAACATCAACGTGAGCACTTTAAAATGTTGAGTAAGGATATTACAGATATGGTGGCCATTACGGGAACAAAAAATACATTGTACCAACAATTTTGTCCTATGTATGATGGTGGTAGCAATTGGTTGAGTGAGAGTAGCGATGTCAAAAATCCTTACTATGGAAGTAAAATGCCAACATGTGGAAAGGTGATAGAAACTATTGAAAAGTAAATCTTGATATGGAAGCATTGAGCCTTGGCATTTTTATAGTACCCACGATTGTGTTGACCTTGGTCGTACTGCTGTATTTCCATTTTGCCAAACAGGTACGGGATAAAAAAATTTATAGGAACTATATAATTAGGGTCGCCGTGATAGCATTTTCGGTGAATTTTATTTGGGAGGTTTTACAAGGTCCGCTATATGAAGGTTTTGAATACGATTGGCAGCATATTTCGTTTTGCGCCTTGGCATCCATAGCCGATATGTTGATGGTACTTATCCTATTTTTTGGATTTGCATTGGTCTATAGAAATGTAAATTGGGTAATGAATGTGGATTTTGAAATAATAGTGCCCTTGATCTTAGTGGGAAGTGTTGGGGCGATTTTTGGAGAAATTTGGCATTTAGCACACGGTGATTGGAGCTATGCAGAGGCAATGCCCTTGATCCCAATAATAGAAATAGGGATTTCTCCACTCTTGCAATTTGCGTTGTTACCATACATGATTTTCCTCAGCAGTAAAAGGTTTATACCAGAGACTGATTTGGAAAAGTAAATTATAGGTTGGACAGGAATGTGTTTTTAGATTGTTTGCGAAACGTATTTGGTATCCGCCCAGATTATTAATAAGGAAAAGTCCTGTTAGGGAAAGGGATATTGGTTAGTTAATGGTTAGTGTTCAATCCCCTTCCCTCGACAGGCACAATAAAATAAATAATTTACAATGAAAGATTGTTGTAATAGCGGTTGTGATAAAAAAACAAAAAAGACTGGATTAAGAAAGTGGTTAAATTATATGCTCTATGCCGTAATTGCAATAATAGTCTTAGGAGCTTTGCTAATGCAGATATTTGGCAAAAAATAATTATTCAATAATGCAAAAAATAAGCGATACATCAGAGTTAAATAGCTTTTATAAACAGCTATTTAAGAAGCTTTTATTCACGACAATTTTAGTTATAGTTATCTCGCTGAGCTATGTCTTATTGACGTCCCTTAATGTTGCTCATCCTACAATATCATATATTATAGGGGGATTAGCATTTGTAAAAGCTTTTTTTATTATACGTCTAACCTTCATCCAGCTGACTAAAATAATTGGTGAAAGCCATAAGCTTAGCCATGTGCTAACACTTTTTGGATTTTTAATTCTCTTAATTGTGTTATCCTTCTCATTCGATTATCATGCGCTATATGCAATAAATGTTGATAGTTTTAAAACATCGTTGACTGGAAATTCATCATTTATTAGACAATTTTTTGAGTTTTTATATTTCAGTTTAATAACCTTTTCTTCAGTTGGCTTTGGAGATATCGTACCCGTTTCTGTATCAGGAAAAATAATAGTAATGCTAGAAGTCCTTTTGAGCTTTTTTGTTTTGGTTTTTGGTATTGCCAATATTAATAGAATACACGTGGATAAATAACCCTAATTAAAAATATAATTATGAAACTACTTAAGTTAATTACACTAGTAACTGTGCTCATTGCATCAGTCAATTTTACTAATGCACAGAATAGTAAGGATACAGCAGATAAGAAAGACGTTATCGCTGTGATGAAATCATACAAGGATGCTTTACAAAACTTAACGACAGATGGAACATTTGAGTTGTTTACCGAAGATTCTAAGGTATTTGAATCTGGAGGTGTAGAAGGAACTTATGCGCATTATATAGAACATCATCTCGGGCCAGAATTGGGTCACTTTAAAAGCTTCACTTTTTCAGATTATGAAATTGATGTTCAGGTGGATGGCATTTATGCCTTTACAACAGAAACGTATGTTTATACCATTGTATTAAAGCCCAATGATAAAGGCGAAAGTAGAACTATAGCTAAGAAAGGAGTAGCAACTTCTATTCTAAAGGAAATAGATGAAAAATGGAAAATTATTAAAACACATTCTTCTTCAAGAAATAAAAAATAAAATCATATGAAACTACGTATTCTTTTTACCCTATTGTTATGTACAACTCTTTTTACGTCTTGTAAGCAAGATAAAAAAGAAGCTAAAAAAAATCCAGAGCAATCACAAACTGAAACTACATCGAAGCAGTCGAAGAAATCATTAAGTCCACATACTTCAACTATGGCAATGATAGGTGATGCTCATATTCATATCGACTATTCATCACCTGGAGTTAGAGATAGAATCATATTTGGTGGATTGTTGGCCTACGATCAGGTGTGGCAAGCTGGCGCACATAATGCAACTTGGGTGGAAACCAATAAAGATTTAACCATTGAAGGGAAAGAGTTGAAAGCTGGCAAATACGGATTTTTTGTAATTCCAAATGAGGAAGAATGGACAATCATTTTTAATACCAATTGGAATCAACACGGTAAAGATGAATATGACGAGAAGGATGATGTACTGCAATTTAAAGTAACCCCCAAAATTTCCGAGGAAGTCCAGGAACATTTAGAATATAAGATAGTAAGGACTTCCGATACATCAGGTATAATGAGTTTGAGTTGGGAGAAGGTGGTTGTTGAATTTCCATTTGAAGTAAATTAAAATGGTAAAAAGAAAGACAGCATTAAAAATCAGAAAAGCACATCGGTATTTAGGTCTTTTCATAGGTATTCAGTTCCTGATGTGGACGATTAGCGGGATGTATTTTAGTTGGACAGATATAGATGAGATACATGGTGATTATTTCAAAAAAGATGTTACTGAACGAGCTTCATTTAAAAACTTGATTAGTACATCTCGGTTAGAAAATGAGCAAAATATTAAATTTTTAGAGTTATTGGAAATTGATAACGAACCTTATTTTTGGATAAATAATGAACACCTTTTTAATGCTATTTCAGGTAAAAAAAAGGATGGTGTTACCGAAGAAGAAGCAATTAATATAGCGGAGCGTTACATGTTGTCAGATTTAGAATTTGACCAAATACAAAGAATTGAATCTGTAGGCAGTCATCACGAATATCGCGGTAAACCTTTACCCGCTTATGAAATTTCATACAAAAATAGTGAAAACCTTAAGGCTTATGTAGCGATTGAGAATGGAGCTTTTCAAACAGTACGTCATCGCGATTGGCGCTGGTTTGATTTTCTCTGGATGACGCACACGATGGATTATCAAGGGCGAGACAATTTTAATACAATAGTTCTAAGAACCTTTTCACTTTTAGGATTAATAACAGTACTCAGTGGGTTTTTACTTTGGTTTACAAGTTCGCCTACTGTTAGAAAAATAAAAAAAGTAAATAATTAAAACCACTAACAAATGAACACACAAACACAAAACCACGAAGAAATGAAAAAAGGAAACTACACAAAATTTGTATTAATGCTCGCTGCATCTTTTATAGCAATGTATATCACAATGTATCTAAACACTTATCAAATAGATCACGTCTATTTCAGTCTTACACGCTTTTACATGAGTTGTTTAGGTATTGCTGCAATGGCGATAATAATGTTCGTGGCTATGCGTAATATGTATAAAAATAAAAATAAGAATATTGGTATTGTTGCTGGGAGTATTATTCTGTTTATAACTGCCTTGGGATTGGTTCGCACACAAGAACCTATAATTGGAGATGTACTATGGATGAAGGCAATGATTCCACATCACTCCATTGCAATTTTAACAAGTGAACGTGCAGCAATTGAGGATCCAGAAGTTAAAAAATTAGCTGAGGATATTATCAAAGCACAAAAGAAAGAAATAGCAGATATGAAACGAATGATTAATCGTATTCAAAAGGAAAAAAATTAATTTCATGCTATTTCCATCTTTATATATAACCGTATTAAAGAAGTGTAACTACTAGAATTTAAAATCAGAAAGTTTTTTATTAAAGTCAAAAAATCAGTTATATGTAATAGAGGTAAATATGGAAATAAATCCATTTTTTTAATCACTGGACTAACATGAATCGCGACCCAAACCTAGACAACTTAATAGTATATTGAAGATATATTAAATTGTGCGCGAAGAAAAATATGAGTGATAATCGTAGAATAAGAAGGAAGGAGGAAAGAAGAAAAAAAATCAAATATCCTATTAGTAAGAAAGATAAAACGTTAGGGATACTTGCTATTGTATTATTGTTTCTTTTAACCGTTCTGTTGTTCTTTTACTTTTCAATTAAAGGCATCAAAATTTGACTATTATATTTTAATTATAAAATATGTCCAATGCCGTCCATCTATAAAATATGGTCTGCCCAAGATGTATCTCGGTAGTATCTAATATTTTTGAACAATTTGAAATACCGTATATATCTATCAAATTGGGAGAGGTCAAATTAGTTTCTTCATTAAATGTCCAGACCAAAAATGGTTTTTCAAAGCGCTTCAAAATTCAGTATTTAGTTTGATTTACAATCGTAAAAGCCAACTTATTGAACAAATGAAAACACTTGTTGTAGATGAAATCTTTCATTCTTCGGAAGACTTGGATTTTAAATGGGCAGATTATATAGGACAAAATATTCATGTTAATTATAAATATTTAAGTATACTATTTTCATCAGTAGAAGTATCACATCTGAGCAATACAGTAATATCTAAAAAAAATGGAGTGCGTTAAGGAATTGTAATCGTACGATGTGCTTACATTAAGTGTAATTGCCTTTAAGATAAATTACAATAGTGTAGCTTATTTAAGCATTCAATTTTAAAAGCTGATAGGAATGACACCTTCGGAATTAAAAAAAGCACTAATAAGAAACGTAAATCTTTGCACAACCATTGCATCGATTAAATTGTATTTTTGTAAAACTTTATGAAAATACTCTTTTCCATATCAATGTCAATTTTATTCTTTTTTCAAGGGATTAGCATAGATATGGACTTTTGTGGGCCAATTAAAGAAATTTCAAGTATTATTACCCATTATCAAGACCATAAAGTTTATGGCGACTCTTTTTTTGGATATGTAGTTGAAGATTACATTGACAATGATGCGAAAAATGAAAGGCATCATAATAACCCAGATAAAGAGAATACACCACTACATTCCCATAATCAATGTTGTCATCCTTTAGTATTAATTATTGCGAACAATAATTCGGTTTTGACCAATCGACTAAAGTTTAAAGAAAAAGAACAGTTTAACTTACATAAAGTAAACTTCCCTTCCAGATATTTGGAATCCCTATTCCAACCCCCGAAAGTATAATTCAGTTTTTTTTAGGATAGCAAATCCTTACGCGATGCCTTTCAAAGTAAGCATCGCATTATGAACGCATTGCATTTTTTGCAATGCGATGTTTAAACTGAATTAATATTTTTTTCCATGATTAACAAAATCATTTCATTTTCCATTAATAACAAGTTTATTATTGGTCTCTTTATAGTGGCTCTTGTGGGTACAGGCATTTGGTCTATGGCCACCATAAATCTGGGTTCTGTACCCGATATTACCAACAATCAAGTACAGGTTATTACAGTTGCCCCAAATTTAGGTACTGAAGATATTGAGCAATTTGTTACCTATCCCGTAGAATTGGCAATGGCCAATCTTCCTGATGTTATCGAGCTGCGTTCCGTATCCCGTTTTGGGCTGTCCGTGGTTACCATTGTCTTTAAGGACGAGGCAGGCACTTATCTTCCCCGGCAATTGGTACAAGAGAAATTAACCGAAGTTGCTGGAGAAATCCCCGAAGGCTTCGGCACGCCATTTATGGCACCAATAACTACAGGGCTAGGCGAAATCTACCAATACACCTTAAAATTAAAAAAGGGCTATGAAGACAAATATGACGCCATGGAGCTTCGCACCATCCAAGATTGGATTGTAAAACGGCAAATGGCATTAGTCCCCGGAGTGGTCGAGGTAAATGCATTTGGTGGTTATGTAAAGCAGTATGAAGTTGCCATTAACCCTGATAAACTAAAAAGTTTCGGTATTACAATGAATCAGGTTTTTGAAGCATTGAAGGTAAATAATGCCAATACTGGTGGTGCATATATAGAAAAAAACCACCAAGCTAATTTTATCCGTGGAGAAGGTTTGGCACGTAGTATTGAAGATTTGGAAAATACAGTTGTAACCACACAAAACGGAAGCCCTGTTCTAATACGGGATGTCGCCGAAAAAGTAGGCTATGGTAATCAAGTGCGTTATGGTGCGTTTACCCAAGATGGACACGAAACCGTTGGTGGACAAATTTTAATGCTGAAAGGCGAAAGCCCTGGCAACGTAGTCGAAAATGTGGAGAAGCGCATTGTAGAAATACAGAAATCCTTACCTGAAGGCGTTTACATAGATACATTTCTAAGCCGAAGTGAACTCATTGGAAGAACCACAAGTACCGTTGAAAAAAACCTTATTGAAGGTTCATTGATTGTGATTTTTGTGCTTGTCTTGCTTTTGGGAAGTTTCCGTGGCGGATTAATTACCGCTTCGGTGATCCCTTTATCATTGCTCTTCGCATTTATTTTGATGAAACAATTTGGAGTATGGGCGAATTTAATGTCCTTGGGTGCGATCGATTTTGGTATCATCGTGGATGGTGCGGTAATCATTGTGGAAGGAATGGTATTTCACATTCATCAACGGATGAAAAAAACCACAACCGCCATTGACCAGTCTGAAATGGATGAAATAGCGTATGAATCGGCAAGTACGATGATGAATTCGGCATTCTTTGGACAGCTTATTATACTTATTGTATTTACTCCCATTTTGTTCTTAACAGGCGTTGAAGGAAAAATGTTCCGTCCTATGGCGTTTACGTTCGGATTTGCCGTTTTAGGAGCGATTATTCTTTGTCTTACGTATGTTCCGATGGTTTCGGCGATGTTTCTAAAACCTGCTAAAAATCAGAATAGTTGGTTTGCCAAATTTGAAAACAAGATTGATAGGTTCAGTGATAAAATAATGTCCGGTTTAAACAGAGGGTATGTGCCATTGCTGAATTTTGCACTTCGTTTTCGAGCTGGAGTCGTTATAGGCGCTGTTGCCTTGCTTATGATTGCGGGATTTATTTTTAGTAATATGGGTGGCGAATTTATCCCAAAATTTGATGAGGGCGATATTGCGTTTCAAGCGTTGATAAAACCGGGAAGCAGTCTTACAGAATCCATTGAGGCTTCAAAAAAACTTCAAAATTTAATCAATGAATTTCCAGAAGTAAAAACGGTAATTTCAAGAATTGGTGTGGCCGAAATACCGACAGACCCGATGCCTATGGACATTGCGGATAGTTATATTATTCTTGAAAAAGATAAGAGTAAATGGATTTCCGCAGATAGTAAAGAAGAACTTATAGAAAAAATTCAAGAAAAAATTTCAGTCGTTCCCGGCGTAAACTTCGTATTTACCCAACCTGTAGAACTTCGTTTTAATGAATTATTGACGGGTGTCCGAGAAGATGTTGCCATTAAACTATATGGGGAAGATTTGGGCGTTTTGGCAGACAAGGTACAGGAAATCGCAGCGGTCATCAGAACCGTTCCCGGAGCGGCAGACCTCAATGTGGAAGCTACAAGCGGTTTGCCACAAATGACGGTGGTGTATAACCGGGCAAAAATGGCACAATACGGTGTAACCGTTGACAAGCTGAACGATTATGTGAGTGCTTCATTTTCTGGAGAACAGGCGAGTGTGATTTTTGAGGGCGAAAAACGGTTCGATGTGGTCATCCGATTGGCAAAGGAGTTTAGACAGGACATCAATAGCCTTAAAAATCTTTATATAGACCTGCCAAACGGAGCGCAAGTGCCTTTAAAGGAGGTAGCAGATATCAGCTATAAGCCCGGGCCGATGCAGATTTCAAGGGACAATACCTCCCGTCGTATTTCGGTTGGGGTCAATGTTCGTGGGCGCGATGTAAAATCGATGGTCGAGGAAATTCAGCAAAAATTGGAAACGGAAGTGAAACTGCCACCTGGTTATTTTGTAACCTACGGAGGTTCTTTCGAAAACCTTCAACGTGCTTCAGACAGATTGATGATTGTAGTGCCTATCGCGCTTTTCCTAATATTCATACTGCTCTATTTTGCCTTGAGTTCGTTCTCACAATCCCTAATGATTTATATGGCAGTGCCTTTGGCTGCCATTGGAGGAGTCTTTGCACTATTGATACGAGGAATGCCTTTTAGTATATCGGCAGGGGTTGGTTTTATTGTCCTCTTTGGAGTTGCGGTTTTAAACGGACTGGTACTGATAAACAAATTCAACGAATTAAAAGAAAGTGGAATGACAGATTTAAAAAAACGAATATACGAAGCAACGCACGAACGCTTACGTCCCATTTTGCTTACGGCAACGGCAGCCATTATGGGCTTTATCCCAATGGCTATTTCTACCTCTGGCGGGGCAGAAGTGCAGCGACCATTGGCAACGGTGGTTATTGGTGGATTACTTACAGCGACGTTTTTAACGCTTGTGGTTCTCCCCGTATTATACTATTGGCTTGAATCCCGAAAAGAAAAGAAGGACAATGGTGGATATGTAAGTTACGTTAAGAAAAGTACAACGGTTATTATTGTATTATTGAGTTTGGGAGGCTTTTTAACCTCAAATTCCGCTACTGCGCAGAATAGCCAGATGGCTCAAACAATTACTTTGGAAGAAGCCATATCTATGGCCAAGGAAAATTATCCTTCCCTAAAGGAAAGTCAAGCTTTAATCGAAAGAGAACAGGCTATGGAAGGAACAAGTTTTGATTTAGGGAGCACCTCTTTATATACCGGTAGAGAAGACCAAGGGGTGCAACAAGGAATATTGCGTACCTATGGCGTACAACAGGGCAATATTGATTTGCTTTCGGGTTTTTCAAAAAACAAGTTCTACAAAGAACGGGTTAAATTGGGCAAAAAATTCTATGCTGTCAATGAGCAGCAATTGATTCGTAATGTGATGCAGGCGTATGACCTTATCAATTATAACAAGGCACAATTGCGTTTTGCGGAACAGTTGGACAGTATTTATGCCAACTTTAGGACGGCTGCCGAATTACGCTATGACACAGGGGAAACGGGCAAGCTGGAATTTATTGCGGCTTCTTCCGAATATCAGCAGATTCAAGTATTAAGACAACAAGCCTATGATGATATTGAAATTGCAAAAAGAGCTTTAAAGCAGTATTTGGGCATTGAACAAGAAATTGAAACTGTGAATTTGACCTATGAACCAATGGATTTTTTGGCAAATTTGGATTCGGCTTCCGCAGTCAATAACCCTTTGCTTCAATATGCCATGCAAAATACCGAAGTAAGCAAAGCGAATATAGGTGTTGAAAAATCCGAGTTCTTACCAAAATTCAGCATAAGTTATGATAAATTGAAGTACAATGATGTGTCTGGCTTTAGCGCATATCAAGCCGGTATTAGTATACCGCTTTGGTTCTTTCCACAGAAATCAAGGGTAAAGGCTGCCAAGGCAGATGCTATGGTTGCCGAGAACCAATATCTCGAACAAAAAGCAATGACCGAAAGTAGGGTTTCCCAACTATTAAAATCACTGGAAAAGACCAAGAAAACCCTTTCCTATTATGAGGAAGGCGCATTGCTTTTGGCAGAACAGCAAATCGCTACGGCAGAACTGGCCTCTAAAGAAGGTGAAATTGATTATGTGAACTATATCACGATACTCAACAGCGCCATCCGGATAAAACAAAACCATTTACAATATATAAATCAGTATAACCAGCAGACCATTGATTTGCAATATCAATTGGGCAATTTATAACCTTAAAAAAAGAGAAATGAGGAATATACTATTAGTAAGTACCGTATTATTTACACTTATGTTTATAAGCTGTAACGATGCCCAAAAATCTGAACTTGGACATAACGAAGCTGAAGGCGTATCAAAAAACAATAAAGATGGGGAAGATGCACACGGCGAAGAAGGCCACGTTGAAGGTGGAGGAGAAGAAGGTGGTCACAGCGAGGAAGAAGGCGTTGTCGAATTTTCAAAGCAACAGGTCGAAACGATCGGTTTGGAAATGAAACCTTTGGAGGAACGCAATTTAGGAAACAATATTAAGGTAACAGGTACGCTGGAGCTTTTCCCACAGGATAAGGCAAATATCAGTCCGTTTGTTGGTGGAAATGTGAGTTCTATAAAAGTCATCCCTGGAGATAACGTAACGAAAGGTCAGGTACTGGCCTATATAGAACACCCAGATATCATTGCAATGCAACAGGAGTATCAGGAAAAAAATGACGAACTGGTCTTTTTGAAACAGGATTTTGAGCGTAAGCAGACCCTTTATGATAAAGGTGTTTCTTCTGGCAAGGAATTTCAGATGGCGCAGTCAAAATTTCTTTCCACCACATCCAGTGTCAATGGTTTGCGTTCTCAATTGAGACTGTTGGGCATTAATCCGGACAAAGTGGCGGAAGGCCAGATATATCCCGCTGTTCCCATTACCACGCCCATAAGTGGTTATGTGGATGAAGTAATGATTAGCCTTGGCGATTACGTGGCACAACAATCCAAAATGTTCTCAATAAGCGACAATTCAAAGATTTATGTCAACTTCAAAGTATATGAGAAGGACATAAAGCAAATCAAGCAAGGGCAACAGATATATTTTTCCACGGCCTCTCGCCCAGATGAACTGCTTAAAGCAACCGTTCGGTCTGTTGGTAAAACCTTCAATACCGACCCAAAAGCTTTGGAAGTTATGGCAGACATTGAAAACAAGGATAAAAACCTATTGCCGGGTATGTACGTACAAGGACGAATAGTGCAGGGCGAAAAAAAGGGTTTCGCCGTACCGGAAGCTGCTATTATAAAAGAAGGCGAGCAATCCTTTATTTATATTTTGGATGAAGATGAAGAAATGGAAGCGAACAAAATGAAATTTAAAATGATACCCGTAACCGTTGGTATCATTGATTTAGGCTTTGTTGAAGTCAACCTGCCTGCCGAAGTTTCAAAGGACGCCAAAGTCGTGATAAACGGAGCTTATAACCTGTCTTCGGAAATGGTCAAGGGCGAACTGGAACACGGACATTAATTCAATAACAATCAAAGGTTTTGATTCCGAGTTTGTTTATCGTCTTAATTAGTTAGTTGAAAATTAGAAGACAGGCTCGGTTCAAAATCGATTAAAAATTCAAAAAATTCATATTATGAAGGAAATAAAAGCATTTGTAAAACCGAACCGAATCCAAAGAATCATTGAAGCACTATCAGATAATGGATTTGAAAGTATGACCCTTTCACAAGCAGAAGGTACTGGCGCATTCAAGTCAAAAGGTGCAAGACCGTCGCTGGATTTTCACGTGACAGATAGTCCAGTGGTTAAGTTGGAACTGGTCTGCCAAAATGAGGAAGCCCAAGCGGCAATTGAAACAATTATAGCCTACGCTAAAACCGAAGAACCTGGGGATGGCATTATTTATATAGCCGATATAGAGGATGCCTTTCAAATTAAAACTGGAGATTCCTTAATGCGCTATAATTTATAGTAGGATGGAAAATTTAGAACAAATATTGGAGAACAATTACGTAAAACCAACGGCTATGCGCCTGTTGGTTTTACAATTTCTCATAGGTAAAAAAGTAGCTGTTAGTTTATCCAATATTGAAGCATATTTTGATAATTCTGATAGGACCACCTTATACCGCACATTAAAAACTTTTGTTGAAAATAATATTGCGCATCAAATTGATGATGGAACGGGAATAACCAAGTATGCAATGTGTGAAGAGAATTGTCATTGTGAGATGGACACCGATTTACACTTGCATTTCCATTGTAATAATTGCTATGAAACTGTTTGTATGACTGAGCATAAAATACCACATATTAATTTACCGGATGGTTTTAATGCAGAGAACGTGAATATGGTTGTTAAAGGGATTTGCGAAAAATGTAACAGACAATAATGTACTTAGGTCAGACCCTTTTAAAGGATTATTTCAATTTAAAAAAAATTATGAGATTAAATTTTAAGATAAAAAAGCACTTAAAATAGGCTTATTATAAAGAAATTAGTAGGTAAGAAGAATTTCTAGCTAAAAAGGATTACCCAAATGCATGGTATCATTTAGAAAGAAGACTTATTATCGGGCAATCCTATTCAATTAAACATACCGATTCACATTAGTTAATTTTAAAGTTTGGATTTATACAAAAAAAATACCAATGAATTAATAGACCAAATAGTAAGGTTAGTTGTTGGTAGCAGGAAATCATTTATTGATTAAGTCCTTTTAGGAAAAATAAATGGTATTAATGTATCACCATTAAAGCATATGACTGTTCCTGAGGATATTAATGCACTATTTAATACTAAGATAAAAATAAGAAAACATGAAAAAAATAACAACCGATACAGGTAAGCAACATAATCACAATGATGCTGACGATCACAATCACAATCATGACGGAATTTTTGGAAAGAACACCGAACTTTATTTCGCCATTTTAAGTGGATTCACTTTAGTTGCTGGTTTTCTGTTAGAGAAGTTTACGGAGGTTTCAGAAAGCATTCCATTCGGACTCTATATTTTGGCTTACATTTTTGGAGGCTATTTTACCTTAAAAGAGGCTATTACTAAAATTGCTAAAGGCGAATTTGAAATTGATTTCTTGATGCTAGTGGCTGCTGCCGGTGCTGCTTATTTGGGTGAATGGGCGGAAGGAGCTTTGTTACTATTTCTTTTTAGTTTGGGTCACGCTTTGGAAAACTATGCCATGGGAAAGGCAAAAAAGTCCATTGCGGCATTGACGGATCTCGCGCCTAAAACCGCATTATTAAAGAAAGATGGCGATACTGTTGAAGTGGGTATTGAAGAGCTAAAGGTTGGCGATATTATCGTGGTACGCCCCAACAGCAAAATATCTGCCGATGGCGTTATTGTAAAAGGAAATAGTAGTGTAGACCAGTCTCCCATTACAGGGGAAAGTGTTCCAGTAGATAAATTACCGATTGAAAATCCTGAAAAAGAGTTCACCTCAAAAAGTGATATACCTGCTGAGAACCGTGTATTTTCAGGAACTATCAATGGTAACAATACCCTTGAAATAAAAGTTATTAAAGCGGCAAAAGATTCTACATTAAATCGTTTAGTTACAATGGTTCAAGAGGCTCAGAATCAAAAATCGCCCACACAATTATTGACTGACAAGTTTGAGCGTTATTATGTGCCGGCAGTAATTATATTGGTAATTGCACTGAACTTTGCTTTTTTGGTTATTGACGAAACTTGGAGTGTAAGTCTTTACCGTTCTTTAGCAGTGCTAGTAGCGGCAAGCCCTTGCGCTCTCGCAATTTCTACACCTTCTGCTGTATTAAGTGGAGTGGCCAGAGCTGCACGTGGCGGAGTTTTGATAAAGGGTGGTCGACCATTAGAAGATTTGGGAGAACTTACCGCTTTAGCCTTTGATAAAACTGGAACCCTAACGGAAGGAAAACCAAAGCTTACTGACGTTGAAAGGTTTGGGGATATTGAAGAAAAAGAACTGTTGGGAATTGCCGTTGCCGTTGAGGAATTAAGTGATCATCCTTTGGCGAAGGCTGTTGTAAGGGATGGGATGAAAAAACTAGGTAAAGACCTTAAGATTCCGGATGCAGATGATTTGGAAGCCGTTCAGGGAAAGGGTATAAAAGCTAATTATCAAGGAAATACCATCTACATAGGTAATTTAGAACTTTTTAAAAATATTGATAAAGGTGTTCCTAGCGAAGTATCGGAAAAGGTAAGAGGACTTGAAGGGGAAGGAAAGACCACGATGCTAATAAAAAGGGGCGAGGAATTTATTGGTATGCTCGGACTAATGGATACTCCTCGGGAAAAAGCCAAGGAAACCCTTGCCCAATTAAAGAAACTAGGTATCAAAAAAATGATAATGCTAACTGGTGATAATCAGAAAGTGGCAGATGCCGTAGCTAGGGAAATTGGATTGACAGAAGCTCTTGGAAGTCTGCTTCCAGAAGAAAAAGTAGAGGCCATCAAAAATCTTGCACGACAAGAAAATAAACTGGCAATGATAGGCGATGGTGTTAATGACGCTCCAGCAATGGCAAACAGCACTGTAGGTATTGCAATGGGTGCAGCCGGTAGCGATGTGGCGTTAGAAACGGCAGATATAGCCCTAATGGCCGATAAATTAGAAACGCTTCCGTTTGCAATTGGCTTGAGTAGAAAAGCGAAGTCAGTTATTAAGCAAAATTTATGGGTTAGTTTGGGGGTAGTAGCGCTGTTGATCCCTGCGACGATAATGAGTTGGGCTAGTATTGGTGTAGCTGTGGCTATTCATGAAGGCTCTACGCTAATAGTAGTTATCAATGCGCTAAGGTTATTGGGCTATAAAAAATAAATGCAAGTTTAAATAGGTTAGAGCATTGCTTTTTGTCGATAACAGGTTGAAACGTAATATGATATTTGAAGTGAGAAAATATTATAGAAATATTTATGTGACTTATGAAGGCACTTTCTCACCAATCCTCGTAGTCGTAGCCTTCCTAATCCCATCCACCTTCACAAGCTTAAAAATGCCAGGAGCCTTGTCAAAAGAAGTAGCGTATTTTATCTAAACAACATTACCTTTTAAAATGCTACAAGCTTTATTCAATCGACAGCAATTGCTGTCGATTGAAATTTCTGGTGCCTATTTGTTTCCATTTCAAATCAATTCAAATGATATGTTTAAAACAACCAAACCCGGCAAATCATAAAATTTACAGGGCTTTATAATTTTTTGAGAGTTTTTCTTGCGACGTCGACTGGATGCAAACCTATTGTTGAAAATGCTTCATCACAGGAGGGGTTCTGCGAAAATTTATTTTTACTATTGTTTAAATGTTATCGGCAAATAATTTAAAAAAGATGAATAACCATTCTTTATTAGTAAAAATAAAGAATTTAAAGTGATCCTAAGAAGAATACAATTGGTATTAACGTCTTTTTGTATTGGATTTTTATTTCTTAAAAACTTGATGCAAAACTCTTACAGCTTAAAGGTAACTTAATCATTATAAAAAAGAGAAGTCATTATTATAGGCTCTTATTTATTACCAAATATAGATATAGACCAACAAAAAAATATATGGCATCATTCAAAAGTGAAAATCTTAGAAATCATAATGAGAATATGACAGATATAGCAATGAATTTAAGAATGTTAAACAATATATTTTACTTGTAAAAATGTCCTATGGAGAATAATGATCAAGCAACTTTTTGGCTAATTACGGATAAGTAAATAAATAAGTCATTTTATGGGAATCATATAATGACTTATTGCATTATGGTTTATAGTTTTAAGAAGCAGACACAATTATACCAAATCACTTTAAACCATCTTTAGATTTGTTAATTACATTTATCTAGTTCTTTTAGCTTAACGAAAAATAGTAAAAGTCCTGCAACGGGAGGTGGATAGTGTACAGTTACAAATCATACACCTTCCCTTGTCAGGCACAAAAAATTCTGATTTTTCTCTACTTTAGAACTTCTTTAGATTTCTCATTTACTTTTGCTACCTTCTAATAAAACTATTACAAATGAAGCATATTGCCTGTTGGCTACTATTTTTTATGGTAATTTTTTCTTTAAAAGCACAGGAAGCTAGTTTAGATTACTTCATTTCAGAGGCAAAGATGAATCTTCCTGTCTTAAAAGAGAATTACAACCTTCAAAAAATAGGAGAAATACAGAATAACATCATCATTGCCCAAAATAAGACTTTTCAAATTAATGCAACCTCTGAGATTCAAGTCGCCCCATATTTTAATAACAACGGTAGGTTTATCGATGTTACTACAATTCCCTCCCCTAGGGCATATGGCTATGATGTTGGAATTACCAACGGTGGACTCTATTCTGCACAGTTGAACGTGACCAAAAACCTGTTCAATCAAAAAATGGTCGATAATCTGCTGTTCCAGAATCAGGTACAAAACAATACACTTTCCTTATCCGCAGAAGACATCGAGCATAATTTGGTCAAGAATATTACCGATGCCTATATCATGACGTATCAGCTGCAATTACAGAAGAATTTCACAAATGAAATCCTAAAGGACCTTGAAAACCGATTGAAGGTGATTGAACTTTTGGTAAAAAGGGCGGTCTTGATGGAGAGCGATTATCTATTGTTACAATTGGACATCGATTCGAAAAAACTGGAGCTTAAGCAAATCAATACCAATCTCAACAATGGTATCAATCAATTGTATAGCTTGAGTGGAATACCCTTAACGAATACGGAAAGTCTGTCCGTTCCTAAACTCTTGACAGCAAATGATCCTGTATCAAATTTTTATCAGCGTAAATTTCAGAATGATAGCTTACAGGTACAAGCTGACCAGAATGCTTTTGAGAACCAATATAAACCGCAACTTAGTATATATGGTAATACAGGGCTGAATGCCGTGGAATTGACCAATATTGAGAGGAGGGTCGGTTTAAGTGCCGGATTGCGTTTGATAGTACCTATTTATGACGGAAAACAGCGTAAGTACAATGCTCAACAGAGCGAACTTAGAATGGAAAATCTTGAGTTTTATAAGGTAAATACCGCATTACAATTGGAAAATAATTTAAAGAGCATTGAAGAGCAACTGACAGCTTTGGAAGAAAATATGCAGGCAATCGAAGAACAACTGCAGAAACAACAAAATGTCCTAGATATTTATAAAGGTAAATTGGTGCAGGGGCAGGTATCCATCGTCGATTACCTGAACATCATCCAGACCTACAAATTAAATGTTCAGACCAAGTTGCAAATGCAGACCAATCGTTGGCTGTTGCAGAGCCAATACAACTTTATAAACTGGTAATATATGAATCATCAATACATAAAAAAACTTTCAATTTCTCTGATTTTTATACTAGCGTTATCATGTAATACTAAAACGGATAACGCAATAGGAAAAAAAGCACCCATCAGCGTTGATGTTGCCGAAGTACAGCAACATGATATTAAGGAATATTTGACTTTCAATGGTATTACCCAATTTCAGCAAAAGGAGAACATCCGCTCTAATGTTACAGGTTATGTCTCTTGGATGAAATATAAAATAGGAGACCCCATTCAAACCGGACGGACTTTTGCAACTGTCCGCACTAAGGAACAGGATGCCCTTAAAGAAGCTGTAAAGATTGACAGTACCTTGTCAAAATTCGTAAAGCCCCAGAGTATTCAAAGCAATGCAACGGGAGTGATTACAGTTCTCAACGTAACCACAAACGACTATTTGGCCGAAGGCGATATTCTGGCGACTGTGGTACAACCGAAATCATTGGTCGTGCAAGTGAATGTACCCTATGAATATGAGGATTATGTTTCTATAGGTTCCAGTTGTGAAATAGTTTTGCAGAACGAGAAATCGATTTCCACAAAGATTACCGGTACCCTTCCAACAATAGACCCGGTGGCTCAATCCCAAATTTTCTTGATTGCGCTTCCGAACGAAGATTTACCAGAAAACCTAAACGTTCAGGTGCGTATGATATATAGAGAAGATGCAAAGGCAATGGCGGTACCCAAGGCAGCCGTGCAGACCAATGAATTGTTGACCGAATATTGGGTTCTAAAGTTGACTAAAGATTCCATGGCTTTAAAACATTCCGTAACCCTAAAATTAAAAAATGATTCGCTGGTACAAATTGAATCCAAAGGACTGCAACTTGGTGATAAGGTCGTTACCAAAGGTGGATACCAAATGCAGGATTCGACTATCGTAAGCATACAGAAACGATGAATAATATACACTCTAAATATAAATTTCCGCTCTTAGCCATTGGTATTCTGATTTTAATTGGTGGTGTTTTTACTTATAAAAATCTCAAAACAGGTCTCTTTCCAGATATTACCTTTCCAAAAATTAAGGTTATCGCAGATGCTGGGCAACAACCCGTAGATAAGATGATGACCACAGTAACTATTCCGTTAGAAAATATAATTCGCCGTACCGAAGGGTTGCAATATATACGTAGTACCACTTCAAGGGGAAGTTGTGAGATTTCAGTTTTTGTGGATTGGAGCACTGACATCAATACCGCCAAATCGCAGATAGAATCCTTTATCAACCAATCGCAGGGTAGCATTCTACCCAATACGGTCTTTTCGGTGGAAAAAATGAACCCGTCCATACTTCCTGTCATGGGCTATTCTTTGGAAGGAGAAGGATATTCCCAAGTGGATTTGAAAAAAATCGCCAAATATACCGTAAAACCATATCTCGCGGCTACGCCTGGTGTTTCCGATATCGCCATAATCGGTGGCAAGGACAAGGAATATCAGGTGGAACTACGTCCAGATATTATAAAATCATTGGGCATTTCGATTTCGGCCATCCAAAATGCCGTGGTCAATTCCAATGTATTACAGTCCAATGGGTACATTACCGATTACAATCGTATGTACCTTACGCTGACCGACAATGCGGTAGATGACTTGAACGATTTGCAGGAATTGGTCATTATCAATAGTCCCAATCGCCTGATTCGATTGAAAGATGTTGCCGATGTGAAGGTCAATGAGGTCAAGGAATATGTAAAGATCCTAGCGAACGGAAAGAACGTGCCCATAATCGCAGTCGTAAAACAGCCTAATGCCAACCTTATCGATGTCAACAATACTATTGAACAAAAAGTAGCTGAACTAGAAAGCATTTTACCAAAAGGAGTTAGTTTAAAACCTTATTATAAACAAGCGGATTTTGTTACAACGAGTATCGCTAGTATTAAAGATGTGCTTTGGATTGGACTGGCCTTGGCATTATTGGTAGTGATTTTCTTTTTGCGTTCCTTTCCGGCAAGTATGGTCGTGTTGTTTACCATTCCTGTTTCATTATCCCTTACCTTGATTGTGTTGGATGCTATTGGGTACACCTTCAATATTATGACTTTGGGGGCGGTGGCGGCTGCCATTGGTCTGATGATTGACGATGTGGTTATCATAATCGAACAAATTCATAAGATTCGAGAAGAAAATGATGACAAACCAATGGGCTGGATTGCAGGAGAGGCAATCGGGCACTTATTTCCGGCGATGATTGGGTCATCTTTGAGTACGTTGGTTATTTTCATTCCTTTTATTTTGATGACGGGCGTGGCTGGAGCCTATTTTCAGGTTATGGCCTTTAGTATGATGATTGCTCTAGCGGCATCCTTTCTAGTTACATGGTTACTTGTTCCCGTATTATCCATACTGTTTACGAAGAAAAAATCCTTAAAGCGAAAACATGAACCAAAAACCAAATGGATTCATAGTGTTCTGAGCAAACCAATTATCGGAATTGCATTTATGGTATTGTGTATTGTTATTATTATCCTTATTCCTTCAAAATTACCCTCGGGGTTTTTACCCGAAATGGATGAAGGCAGCATCGTATTGGATTACAATAGTCCTGCAGGGACGACTATGGAAGAAACTGACCGCATGCTACAGATAGTAAACGGTATTTTAGATACTCAGCCCGAAGTCGAGGCCTATTCCGCCAGATTGGGTACCCAAATGGGCTTTTTTATTACCGAACCGAACCGAGGCGATTATTTAATCAAGTTGAAGGACAAGCGCAGCACGACCACTACGGAGGTTTCGGATGAAATACGTCGTCGTATAGAAGCCTTGGTTCCGCAATTAACCATTGATTTTGGGCAGGTAATAGGGGATATGTTGGGAGACTTGATGTCATCGGTTCAACCCATAGAGGTCAAAGTGTTCGGCGATGACATAAACCGTCTGGAAACATTATCAAAAGAAATTGCCTCAGAGATAGAAAAGGTAAACGGTACGGCCGATGTTAATGATGGCTTAATCGTTACGGGACCAACGCTGTCCCTGATTCCCAATGTGCCTATTTTGGCACAATTCGGTATGACTCCTGCCGATTTTCAATTACAGCTACAGACTCAAATAGAAGGAACGGTGGTCAGCAATATGATTGACAAAGAGCAGATTATTGATATCCGTCTGATTTATCCTGATGCGTATAAAACCTCGGTCTCGGATATTAAGAACACCTCGATTCTACTTCCGAACGGGTCGAGCGTACCAATAGATAAGGTAGCTACCATTGAAATGGGCAAAGGCGTGGCCGAAATTAACCGTGAAAACCAAAAATCGATGGGAGTGGTTACGGCGCGTTTGAACAATCGTGATCTGGGTTCTACTTTGAAAGATATCCAGGCCCAATTGACCAAGAACATCAGCCTTCCTTCCGGTTATAGTATTGAATATGGGGGAGCCTACAAAGATCAGCAAAAGGCATTTAAAGAACTTTTGATGATTTTGGTATCTGCTATTTTATTGGTATTCATTGTCATTCTGTTTCTATTTCGAAAAATAAAGATTGCATTGGCGATTATCGTAATTGCTGTATTGGGAGTGGCAGGCTCACTTTTGAGCTTATATCTTACGGGAACACCACTAAATGTTGGTAGCTACACAGGTATTATTATGATTGTAGGCATCATTGGAGAAAATTCCATTTTTACTTACCGACAATATCAAGAAAGCGAAGTCTCATTGAGCCATGTCGAGAAAATCGAATATTCCATTGCGGCACGGTTAAGACCTAAATTAATGACGGCTTTTGCTGCTGTAATGGCCTTGATTCCGCTTGCTTTAGGAATAGGGGCGGGGGCACAATTGCATCAACCATTGGCGATTGCAGTTATTGGTGGGCTGGCTTTTGCATTACCACTGTTGCTTGTAGTTCTTCCAACGATTTTAAAGATTATTAAAGAATAGTTTAGTTATGGACGAGGAACAGAAAATAGTAATAATCGGCGCAGGATTTAGAGGTAAAGCACCAACCACTTCGCCATAAATTCTTCTGAATAAAAACAACACTAAAGCAACAACTAATAATGAAATCCAAGCATATTGTCCTGCATAAACAATCGCTAATGCAGATACATATAGACAAGAGGAACTAATATCATTCCCACAAATAGCTGTTGCTTCTAGTTGGTTGAGTTTTTTAGACATACCTTAAATTTAACAAAGAATTCTTAAGCAATTTTAAAGTTTGAGGTAAAGGAAAAATTACTTTAGAATTTCCTTAGAATCAAATATTATTTTTATACTTAAATTTACTTGAGATGAAAATATTAATAGCCGAGGACGAAATCGCTTTGCAGCAATCTATTGCAACTTATTTGGAGAAAGATGGTAATACCTGTGAAGTAGCATCTGATTTTAATGAAGCGGTCTACAAAGTTGATTTATACGAGTATGATTTAATACTGTTAGATATCAATCTAACTACTGGAAGTGGTTTAGATGTTCTTAAATCTTTGAAAAAGAAAAAGAAAGAATCTGGGGTTATCATCATTTCCGCAAATAATTCATTAGATGATAAATTGGACGGACTAGATTTAGGAGCAGATGATTATATTACGAAACCTTTTCATCTTGCAGAATTAAATTCACGTATTAAAGCGGTACTACGCAGAGGTAAATATGGTGGAGACAACACTATAACTTTTAATGAAATTAAAGTTGATACCAAATCGCGAACTGCCTATGTTAACGGTAAATCTTTGGGTTTGACACGAAAGGAGTATGATTTATTGGTTTTTTTTATGACCAATAAGGGTAGAGTATTATCAAAAGAAATTATTGCTGAACATTTATGGGGTGATAATAGTGATTTGGCTGATAATTTTGACTTTATTTATGTGCACATCAATAATCTACGTAAAAAATTAACAGGCGAAGGAGCAAAGTATATTAAAACAGCTTATGGTAGTGGTTATAAATTTATAGAAGATTAAGGTGAATAAAACAGCGAAAAAAATAAGACTGATTAGAAAAACATCAAGAACTTTTCTTTGGATAAGTTTTCTATTAATGCTAATTAGCACCATAACTCTTTATTTCTATGTAAAAAGTTTGATGCGTTCCGAAGTAGAAGAAGAACTTTATTCTACTACAGCAAGAGTTGAAGCTGCACTTGGCAAGAACGACATCATGTTTTCTTTATCTCCTTTGGTTGAAGTTACTTATGCTAATTTGATTTCTCCAGAAATATTAAAGGATACAATAATTTATGACCCTTCACAAAATGAAATGGAGGAATTTCGTGAATTATCCATTTTTAAGGAAATTAAAGGAAAAAAATATAAGATTACAGTTAGAAATTTAATTGTTGAGTCCGAAGATATTTTAATTGCCATAATATTATCTTATATGACTATTATTATTTTAGTCTTTATATTTTTATTTTACTTCAATAAGGCAAGAAATAATAAATTATGGCTCCCTTTTTTTACCAATTTAGAAGCCATGAAAAATTTCTCTATTACTTCTGATAAACCTATTTCTTTGGTTGATAGTGAAATTATAGAGTTTTCAGAACTAAAAGACGAGGTTGAGACATTAATTAACAAAGTACGTTCAGATTATAAGAATCTAAAGCACTATACCGAAGATGTTTCGCATGAACTCCAAACCCCATTGGCCATCATTCAGGCTAAAATTGAAAATATTATTAATGGCGATGATTTAAATGATAAACAGTTCGAACATTTGACATCTATTCAAAAAGATATTCAGCGGTTAACTCAAATGAACAAGCGTCTTACATTATTGACAAAAATAGAGAATAACCAATTCGATAATCTTGAAATTGTAAATATGTATGATCGGATCGCCATAACCGTGAAAAACTTTCAAGAATTATCAAACGTACAAATTCAAATATCAGGAGATGTTAACTTGCCTTTAGTTAATATGGATCCATATTTAGCAGAGGTATTATGTAATAATTTGGTATCAAATGCGCTTAAGCATAGCAATCCTGATGGTATTGTGAAAATTTTCGCATCAAACAAAGTACTTTCAATTTCAAATCAAGGTTCAAAAGCATTAGAGCATCCTGAGAAATTATATTCTCGTTTTTATAGAGAGTCGGAATTAGCTAAATCTACAGGACTAGGTTTAGCAATTGTACATAAAATCTGTCAATTATATAAATTTAAAATAAGTTATCAATTTATTGATGGTACACATTCTTTTACCGTAAAATTCTAAATTATTATAATATAATTAGCACCTAGAAACTTTAAGTTTTCTTTAGAATTCAGGTTTACTTTTGCTCCTTCAATTAATATATATGCAAGGGGTTTTAAGAATTTTCATAGGTTTTAGTGTTATAGCAGGGTTATTGTTATTTATATATGTAATCAATACTCCTAAAGAGGTAAAAACTTCTTTCGCTAAAAAATTTCCAATGGTAACAGATGTCTATTGGGAAAGAGAATCTATAGACGAATGGGAGGCTGAATTTAGTATTCAAAATATTGAATATTCAGCTAATTTTTTAGATGATGGTACTTGGGTAGAAACAGAACATAAAATTGCATTTCATGAGATAACTTTAGTTGCAAAGAATGCGTTGACAAAGGAATTTCCAAATTATAAAGTTGAGCTAGTAGAACTACTAGAGACTTTAAATATTTCCGCTTACGAAATTCAAATTTCGAAGGATAGCAAATCAATAGAGGTTCTTATCTCATTAGAAGGTTTGTTATTAAGTAATTTAAAAGAATAAAAACGACATCTAAATTCAATTGTGTTTTACAGAGACACATTTTTCAAAGGCTATATGATAAATAAATTTTTTTACATCTTGTTATTTATAGGTACCACATTCGTTTATTCACAAGAAAACATAAACATAAGTGGTCAATTGGTTGATTCAGAAACTAAAGAAACTATTCCGTTCGTTAATGTTTCCGTTCACAATTTTGATGATAATAAATTGATTACAGGGACCATTACTGATATGGATGGTAGGTTTGTCATTCAAGGGCTTATGGTTGGGGAATATGAACTATACTTCTCTTATATTGGATATTCAGGTGCTCAACAAACTTTAGTAGCTGGTGGTTTAAATAGTGTTTTTTATTTGGGTAAAATAGAACTTGCGCCCAGTGCAGAAATTTTAGAAGAGGTACAGGTTATAGGTAGAGAGGCAACTACAAATTCCGATTTAAATAAAAAGTCATTTAATTTAGAAAACAATATTGCGCAATCTGGTGGGTCAGTACTTGATGCTATGAAAACTATGCCTGGAGTCGCTTTTGATCAAGAAGGGAAGGTTGTATTGAGGGGGAGCGATAAAGTTGTAGTCTTAATAGATGGTAAACAGAGTAGTTTAACAGGCTTTGGTAATCAAAAAGGTTTAGGGAGCATTCCAGCTTCTAATATCGAGAAAATAGAGATTATTAATAACCCTTCCGCAAAATATGATGCCAACGGGTTTGCAGGTATTATAAATATCATTTATAAAAAAGAAAAGCAAGAAGGTTTAAATGGTGATGTCGGATTATCTTTTGGCTTAGGGGCAATAGGAAAACGTAGACAGGATACTAAGACAGATCTTGGAAGTTTTTCTGTAAATCCAAAACTGATTCCCAGTGTAAATTTAAGCTATAGAAAGGGCAAGGTTAATTATTTTTTACAGTCGGAATTTATTGCACAAGAAGCGTTGCCTAATAATGAATTTACCACTAGAAATTATGATGACGGGCGTAATATAGTTTCTCAGGTTCCTGAAAATAGAAAGCAGTTTAGGTCTATAATAAAAGGAGGGATTGATTATGATGTGGATGAAAATAACAGCTTTACGTTTTCAGGATTATATGATCGTGAAAAACATATTGATACGGCACAGGTAGCATTTATTAATTTAAATAATGACCAAAGAAACAGATTTTATAATTGGCAAGAAAACGAGGTTACACGATACATAAGCGGCAGCGTAAATTATCGGCATAATTTTGAGCAACCAGGGCATACATTGAGTGCTAATGCACAATACACGCAAGGTTTAGAAAATGAAACTTATTCACTAAATGATAGTTCTGCTGTGAGGACAGGAAGAGATAAAACCAATATTAAAGCCATTGAAAATACAACAAGTGTTTCAACAGATTATGTTCGCCCTCTAAAAAATGGGCGTGTTGAATTAGGAGCTAAACTTCGTGTGAGAAGACTACCAGTAGACTATACTATAACACCTGGCGCAAATTCTATTATTTATCCTGGACTAGGAACATTTTCTGACTGGGGCGAAAACTTATATGCAGGCTATGTAAATTATTTATTGGAAAAGGAAAAATATGATATTGAGGGTGGTTTGCGAGCAGAACAAACCAATGTGTTTTACAATCTAGACCCCACTAATATCTATTATCCTAACAACGATGATTATGACTATTTTGAGCTTTTTCCAAGTGTTCGTTTCACTTATAAATTAAATAATAATAATAAACTGTCAGCTTTTTATAACCGTCGTATTGATCGTCCAGGAGAACCGGAACTTAGAATTTTTCCTAAATATGATGATCCAGAACTATTAAAAGTCGGTAACCCATATTTACGTCCACAATTAACCGATGCCTTTGAACTTGCCCATAAATACTCATGGGGTAGCGGTTCGTTGTTTTCAGCGCTTTATCATCGGTTGATAGAAGACCAATACCAACGTATTTATAGTATTGATAATTCTAATCCTGATTACGATATAGTCAATAGAATTTATCAAAATACGGGCAGTGCCACAAATACAGGTATTGAATTATTATTTAGTCAAGATATCACAAATACTTTTAAAATGTCGGCAAGTTTTAACGGGTATATTAATGCTATTGAGGCATACCAAGGAACGTTGTTGTTTCCTTTTGAAAGATCATTTTCCATTGATGAATCAAACGATGAGGCCTGGGATGCCAAACTAACGAGTGAGTTTTTACTACCCTTAGATATTTCGGCACAATTAACTGGTGTGTATTATTCTGCCAAAAATATTCCTCAAGGAGAACAATTAAGTAGGTCTTCGGTAGATGTAGGTCTAAAAAAGAATATTTGGGAGAATAAAGGAGAACTAACTCTTGCAGTAACCGATATTTTCAACACATTTGGTATTCGACAAGAACTAGATAGCGAAGGGTTTACTGCACTTTATGAGAATTACTACGAAACTCAAATTATTAGGGTAGGAATGAAATATCGCTTTTAAAGTGTTATAAGCCAAAGTTTTGTTAATTGAAATTTGCTTTAGAATTGCTTTAAATCATCTTTAGAATTGATAATTACATTTACTATATAATTAAATATATAAGTAGTAATTAAAATAAAATAATGATGAAAAAATTAAAAATTTTAGGAGCAGTGCTTTTTGCAACAGCCATCGGAACCGGCATTTTCGCTTTCGGTACAATTGAAGATGCCCCACAAAAAGTAAGAGAAGCTTTTGCTAAAAAATTCCCTAATGTAAAGAAGGTTAAATGGGAAAAAGAAAGTGACACTGAATGGGAAGGAGAGTTCAAAATGAAAGGTACAGAGTATTCTGCTAACTTTTTACAAGATGGTACTTGGCAAGAAACGGAACACGAGATTAAAAAGAAATCTATCCCCGCAAGTATAAAAACAACTTTGGAAACCGAATTCTCAGGTTATGAAATTGAAGAGGCAGAAATCTCTGAAACTAAAGATGGCTCGGTATATGAGTTTGAATTGGAAAAGGGAGAGGAAGAATTGGAAGTAGTAATTGACAATAATGGAAAAGTTATAAAAAAAGAAATTTTAAAAGAGACTGGTAAAGAAGATAAGGAATAGGTTTTTTCATAGTTTGAGTTTTGAGTGTTTAGCTAAAAGTGGTCGTAACAATTGTTTCGACCACTTTTTTTATATGTTTAGTTTTTAATTGTAAAATACCCTTATTCTAGCCATATGTTTTTTATCTAAAATATAATAAAGAATTGCTTTAGATTCCCTTTAAAGCCTCTTTAGAATTCACCGCTACATTTACTAAATATCATATAGTAAATATAGTATGAAACCTTTTTTAATAGTATCAATTTCAATATTCTTATCTTTTTTTCAGTCCTGTTCTCAAACAGTACCTAAGGTGACTACAGAAGCCTTTTCTAAAAAGTTTTTGGGAGCAAAAGATGTTATTTGGCAAGTAGGGCCAAACAAAGATTGGACGGCTACTTTTTATATGGAAAAGTTCAATTATATAGCCGCTTATTATACGTCAAAAGGAGAATTCGAGGCATTTGAAATAGAAGTTAACGGTGAAGATATTCCTAAAAGTTTAGTACAAATAATTTTTCTAAAATACCCTTCGGCAACAATTTACAGTGTATTCGAAAAAAATACACTTCACGATACAGAATACATTTTTGAAATTATTGATAAAGGGAATCTCTTTGGGTTGCTTTTTAAAGAAAATGGAAAAATTATTATAATTCCTGAAGATGATTATCGCTTTCAAACAAGAGTGAAAATTGAAAACGATTAAAGCATACCCACATTATATAAAGCTATTCAACCAAACATTTAAATAATGGAAATTTTTATAAATGATTTTTTTTTAACTATTGTTCTATGCCGAAATAATACTTTTCTTAGAAGTGTCTGGTGATATTTAATTATCATAGTGGTATAATTGAGGATTATTGAAATAAAATGTAATAATTATAGAATGAATTTAGCTAATGATGTAAAACTTATACATATAATTTTCTATAAAAAATTACGTACTCAAAACTTTAAAATTCCTTTAGATTTCAAGTCTATTTTTAACCACAAATAAAAATTAAATGTGGTCTAAATTATTTCCAAAACGATTTTCTCTATTGAAAACGTTTGTTATTATTTTTCTTTCTTTTTCTTTTTTAGTGAGGTTAAGCTTTTTGCTGTGGGATTTTAGACAAGTAGATTCTAACGTATTTAATTTAATAAAGACTTTTGTAGTAGGGTTGTTTTTTGATATTGGTACTGTGTCCTATTTTACCATACCTTATTTAATTTATTTAATTTTTTTCCCTATTAAATGGTATGGTAATTTAGTCGACAGAATAATCACTTATTTTGGTTTTTCTTTAGGGGTTCTTATTAGTTATTTTTCATTTTTCGGAGAATTTACGTTTTGGGACGAATTTCAAAGAAGATATAATTTCATTGCTGTAGACTATTTAGTTTACACCTATGAAGTTGTTAAAAATATTAATGAATCATACCCACTTCCTATTTTAATAGGGTCTTTACTTATTTTAGTTTTTCTGACCGTTTTTTTAACTATCAAACTCGGGTTTTTTCAAATATCTTTTAAGAATGAAACATCATTTAAGAATAAGTTAGTTGCAGCTTTACCATGGTTTATAATTGTGTTTATATGTGGTTTTTCAATAACCAATGATCAAGCAGAATGGTCCAGCAACCGTTATAATAATGAACTTTCAAAAGCTGGAATTTATTCATTTTTTGCAGCATTCAGGAATAATGAGCTTGCTTATTCTGAATTTTATAAAACAATTCCAGAGAAGGTGGCTTTTGAAGTTATACAAAACGATTTTGAAAATAAAGGGGAAACTATTCTTCATGCCAATAAAAATGAAATTTTTAGAACTGTTATAAATACCGATAGTATTAAAAAAGAGCAAAAACCGAATGTAATATTTATTTGCATTGAAAGTCTTAGTGCAAAGTATTTACAAACTTTCGGTGGCGAAGAAAACATAACACCGACTTTAGATTTATTAGCACAAGAAAGTTTATTTTTTACCAATCTATATGCCACGGGCACTAGAACAGTAAGAGGTATGGAGGCAATAACATTGTCAATTCCACCAACTCCAGGACGTAGTATTGTGAAACGAAAAAATAATACTGGGCTATTTACTATAGGGGAAGTGTTTAGAATAAAGGGTTATCAACGAAATTTTTTCTACGGTGGAGATGGGTATTTTGATAATATGAATACTTATTTCGGAGGAAACGGTTTTAATATAGTAGATAGAGGTCGTGGCTTTTTGCTAGATAAAAATATAACGACTACTCGTACTAATATTGAAGACAATGAGGTTTCTTTTGAGAATGCTTGGGGCGTTTGTGATGAAGATATTTATGCGAAGGTTTTAAAAGAGGCAGATAAGGCATATAAAACGGGTATTCCATTTTTTGATTTTGTGATGACTACATCTAACCATAAACCTTATACATATCCTGAAGATAAAGTTGACATACCTTCAGGTTCAGGAAGAAATGGAGCCATTAAATACACCGACTACGCAATTGGAGAATTTTTAGAAACGGCTAAGACGAAACCTTGGTTTAAAAATACAGTTTTTGTAATAATGAGTGATCACTGTGCTAGTAGTGCAGGTCGTTGGGAGTTAGATATTCAAAATTATCATATTCCAGGCCTTATCTATAATTTATCAGAAGCTCAACCTCAAAAAGTTGATAAATTAAGTTCACAGATAGATATGTTTCCAACATTATTTGCACAGCTTGGTTGGGATTATGAATCTAATTTATTTGGTCAAAATATTTTAAATATGAAACCTGAAGATGAACGTGCATTTGTTGGTAACTATAGAAAGCTTGGGTACCTAAAGGATAATAAGGTAATGGTTTTAGGTGATGGAGAATCTGCTAATTTCTATCAATGGAACCCTGGAGACAATAGCCTGAACAGCTTGCCAATGGATAGTGAATTTTTGAAAACTGCCATATCCAATTATCAAGTGGCCGATAATTTATATAAAAATGGAGGTCTAAAATTAAATTCCTTAATAAAATGATAGATATTCATTTTATCGTTAACCCTATTGCAGGTAAGGGGAAATCCCTAATAACAGAAGCTAAATTAAAACCTTTTTTTATTAGTGGCCTTCATCGACTAGTAATAAAACATTCTGCTTTTAAAAACCATGCTACGAAGTTAGCAAACGATTCAATAGGTGAAAAAGCTGATATAATTGTTGCGTGTGGTGGTGATGGTACTATTAATGAAGTAGCGAGGTGTTTAATAGGTAGTGATATCCCTTTGGGAATTATACCTATGGGTTCTGGAAATGGACTGGCCTCAAATCTTAATATTCCTAAAAAAATAAGAAAGGCACTAGAAATTATAAAAAATAGACATTGTATCAAAATAGACGTTGGTCAAATTAATGATAGACTTTTTTTCAGCAATATGGGAATTGGTTTTGATGCACGTGTTATTAAACATTATGAGTCCTCACAAAAAAGAACTCTTTATGGTTATTTACTCGCATGTATTACCTCAATTAGGGAGATTAAAGAAAATAAAGATTTATCTGTTATTATAAATGATATGAACAGTCTTGTAAACCCTTTTATTATACTGATCTCTAACTCAAATGAAATGGGTTACAATCTTAGTTTAACACCAAAAGCATCATTACAGGATGGTCTTTTAGATGTACTTGTTATTTCCAACATTAATAAAGCAAAGATGCTATGGCTGGGAGTTTTAATTCTTCTTAGAAAAGTAACATGGTTAAAAGAAGCTAAAATGTTCCAAACAAATAAACTTCAACTATCGTCTGACCATGAGTCATATTTTGAAACTCAAATTGACGGAGAATTTCAAAAAATTGATAATGGAATACTTAATATTTCGATTTGTAAAAGAGCTTTAAATGTCTTAGTTGCAGTTTAATTAAGTCACAAAGCGTATCAAGAACAGGTACTTTAAATTTACTTTAGAATTGGTGTTTACTTTCGTTTAAAATTAATTCGAAATATGTTACCTAAGTAATAGGTATTAACAAGAACCATTTAATTAATGATTAGTAGAATAAACTTTATTTATAAAGAAAATTTGTTGAATACCCATTTTTTAATTGTCTTAATAACTTCATTTCTACTAGTATGTAGTAGCAATTTATTGGGACAGAGTAAAACAATTCAGTCATCTGGAGACGTACTACTGTTTGCATTACCTGCGTCAGCATTGACCAGTTCGTTGATACTTAAAGATTATAAAGGAACTTTACAATTTGCTAAAGGCTTTGCGGTTAATCAAGCGATAACTATAGGTTTAAAGTATGCAACCGATAAAAAACGACCTTTTAATAACGGCGACAGGGCATTTCCGTCTGGTCATACATCTACAACATTTCAAAGTGCAGCTTTTATTCAAAAACGGTATGGCTGGAAATATGGAATTCCTGCATATGCGCTAGCTGGTTTTACAGGATATAGTCGGATAAATGCACAAAAACATGATGGTTGGGATGTACTTGCTGGGGCTGTAGTTGGTGTAGGTAGCGCTTATTTATTTACAACTCCTTATCAAAGAGAGCATATGGAACTTACATTTTCAAACGACGAAAAAAGTTTTGCTCTTGGTTTCGTTTATAAATTCTAAAAAATGACGAATAAAATTTTTTTAATGTTTTTTCTTTTGACCAGTACAGTCTTTAGCTATGGACAAAAAGATTCTACTTTTCAAAGTAGAAAAAAGACTTTGTTTAAAAAAAGTATAGTACCCTTATCTCTAATAGGTACAGGAATCTTATTATCCGATAGTGGTTTTGAGAAGTCATTTAATACTACAACTAGAAATTGGGT
>LAZR01000160.1_pt1 | contig 82630 bp, 87 predicted proteins | sample 329461 | NCBI WGS metagenome assembly LAZR01 (sample SAMN03002196, study PRJNA259156) | marine sediment metagenome | biome: sea floor; feature: Hydrothermal impacted sediments; material: marine sediment; isolation source: Loki non-amplified sample from Loki's castle hydrothermal vent sediment ... | reverse complement strand
AGGGAACGCACAAGCCCACCCCACGCGATCCTGAACGGATGTTACTCGGTCACGGTGACCGTTTTCATCACGTCTGGCGTGCCGACAATGGCACCGTTTGGGCCGGTGCCGCGTTTGATCGCGTCGACCACATCTTGGCCTTCGGTCACCTTACCGACGACCGTGTATTGGCCGTCAAGGAAGGGTGCTGCGTCAAACATGATGAAGAACTGGCTGTTGGCACTGTCCGGGCTTTGGCTGCGCGCCATGCCGACAACGCCGGTCTCAAACGCGATGTCCGAGAATTCAGCCGCAACGTCTGGCAGATCTGATCCGCCCATACCCGCACGGCCTGTGTCGCCGCCGGCCTTGCCGAACTCGACATCACCGGTCTGCGCCATGAACCCGTCGATCACGCGGTGGAACACCACACCATCATAGGCACCGGATGTCGCCAGCTCTTTCAAGCGGGCGACATGCGCGGGGGCCACGTCTTCGGCCAGATCGATTTTAATCGTGCCTTGGGCTTCGCCATCCACGGTGATCGCAAGACCATCCGCGAAAGCCGCCCCTGCCATCAGGGCCGAGGCAATGCCTGCTGCAAACAAATTACGCATCTGCAGCAACCTTGACGCTGATCATGCGGTCAGGGTTCGCGGCCGGTTCACCACGGGTGATCGCATCGACATGTTCCATCCCGGAAATGACCTGACCGTAAACGGTGTATTGACCGTTCAGGAAGTCGTTGTCCTTGAAGTTGATGAAAAACTGGCTGTTGGCGCTGTCCGGATTTGCGGAACGCGCGGCCCCAATGCTGCCACGGGCGTGCGGCACTTTCGAAAACTCTGCCGGCAGGTTCGGCAAGTCGGACCCGCCTGTCCCTGCTGCGCGCAGGTTAAAGTTTTCTTCCATGTTGCCGTTTGCCACGTCGCCGGTCTGCGCCATGAACCCTTCGATCACACGGTGAAAGGCCACGTTGTCGTATTTACCGGCCCGGGCCAGTTCTTTCATACGCTCGACATGTTTGGGGGCGATGTCGGGCAAAAGCTGAATGGTGACAGTCCCGCCCTTAAGCTCCATGAGGATCGTGTTTTCGGGGTCTTTGATCTCGGCCATGCCGGTCTCCTTTTAGAATTTCGTTGGCAATTACCTAGGGCGTGCAAGCGCAATTGCCAAGCGGGTCCATTGACCCTGACGGCAATAACGGCAAAACACGACGGGAATTGTGGATCTACACGAGGGACAAGATGGGCTGGAAAGCATTGGACGACATGGACCTGCGCGGCAAGCGGGTTCTGGTGCGCGTGGATATCAACGTGCCGGTTGAAGACGGCAAGGTCACGGACGACACCCGCATCCAGCGGATCGTGCCCACCCTGCGCGATATTCTGACCCAAGGCGGCACGCCCGTTTTGCTCGCCCATTTTGGTCGCCCCAAAGGCAAGCGCGTGCAAGATCTAAGCCTACGTGTCGTGCTCCCCGCGCTCGAGGCCGCTTTGGGACGCAAGGTTGTGCTGGCCGAAACACTGGAAGCCGCCGAAACCGGCACCGAAGAAATCAACGCTGCCGATGTTTTGTTGCTTGAAAACATTCGCTTTTACCCTGGCGAGACAGAGAACGATCCTGAATTCGCCAAACGGCTCGCCGCTTTGGGTGACATCTATTGCAACGACGCGTTTTCCGCCGCGCACCGTGCCCATGCGTCCACCGAAGGCGTGGCACGGCTGTTGCCATCCTGCGCAGGCCGCTTGATGCAAGCCGAGCTTTCCGCGCTCGAGGCCGCTTTGGCGACGCCCAAACGCCCCGTAGGCGCGGTGGTTGGCGGTGCGAAAGTATCAACCAAGATCGAGCTGCTGGAGAACCTCGTCAACCGGCTGGATCTTTTGGTGATCGGCGGCGGCATGGCCAATACGTTTTTGGGCGCGCAGGGGGCAGATTTGGGCAAGTCCCTGTCAGAGCCCGATTTCTACGACACTGCCAAGGACATCATGGCCCAAGCTGAAAAGGCCGGTTGCCGCGTTCTACTGCCCGTCGATGGCCTTGTCGCGCGTGAATTCGCCGCCGGTGCCGCGCATGATACGATTGCCCTTGGGGCGGAAACTGTACTGGAACCTGACCAGATGGTTCTGGATGCAGGCCCAAAGACGGTCGCCCTGATCAAGGACGCCTTTAGCGGGTTGAAGACGCTCATCTGGAATGGCCCGATGGGTGCTTTCGAAATTTCGCCCTTTGACACCGCAACGGTCGCCGCAGCTAAAGCCGCAGCAACGCTGACGCAGGACGGCGCGTTGATCTCCGTCGCGGGGGGGGGCGATACTGTCGCGGCCTTAAACCAGGCGGGTGCTGCCGATGACTTCACCTATATCTCCACCGCCGGCGGGGCTTTCCTTGAATGGATGGAGGGCAAGGTCCTGCCCGGCGTCGCGGCGCTGGACGCCTGATGTTCTTTCCCGGCGGTGGCAGTGATCCTGCCCGCTGCCGGGGTTCATATGTAACGCACAACACCCTTTAAAAATTTAAGCCGTTTTCGACCAATAGGAAGACAAGGGATTCCCTTTGCGAATCACCTGTGTCATACTGGGGGAACGTCCATTAAGAGACGATTAAAGGCAGAGATATGAACCGCAGCAGCAAGCCCGCATTCGGCACACTTTTGTTTTTCGCGATCGCCTTCGCGCTAAGCCTCTATTTCGCCTTCGCTGCGATTCAGGGCAACTTTGGCCTGTTCCGTCGTGCTGAAATCGTAGCCGAGACGCAGGACCTGCGCGTGCAGCTGGCTCAGGTCCAGATTGACGTAGCGCGGATGGAAAACCTGACCCATCGCTTGTCTGACGATTATCTTGATCTAGATTTGCTGGATGAACAAACCCGCAAGGTGCTGGGGATGATCCGCGCGGACGAGATTGTCATCCGTTAATAGCGACGCGACCTTCAACAGCCCCCTACGCGATACGTTAGATTTGCCGCCTTTTCGGCAGGGCTTTACCATACGCGGCAAATGTCTCTCGCCAACAATCGTCGAATCCGATAAGAGATAGTTTAACACTAAACTACTTTGCGCGTGCGCGGGACAACTGTACGGAGGAATTGCCCCATGGCTGCCCAGAAACCGACCAAGAAGACAAATGCCAGCGCCGAAGAGCTTAAGGCCTATTATCGCGATATGCTGTTGATCCGGCGCTTCGAAGAAAAAGCCGGCCAGCTCTACGGCATGGGCCTGATCGGGGGCTTCTGTCACCTTTATATCGGGCAAGAAGCCGTGGTTGTCGGGCTTGAGGCCTCGGCCAAGGACGGCGACAGCCGCATCACCACCTATCGCGACCACGGGCATATGCTGGCCTGCGGAATGAATCCGGACGGCGTGATGGCCGAGCTGACGGGCCGCGAAGGCGGGTATTCCCGTGGCAAGGGTGGCTCCATGCATATGTTCTCGAAAGAGAAAAAATTCTACGGTGGCCACGGCATTGTGGGCGCGAACGTCCCCCTCGGGGCCGGTATCGCCTTTGCCGACAAGTACAAGGGCAATGACAACGTTACCTTTACCTATTTCGGCGATGGTGCCGCGAACCAAGGTCAGGTCTACGAGACATTCAATATGGCCGCCCTGTGGAAACTGCCGGTGATTTTCATCATCGAAAACAACCAATATGCCATGGGTACCTCGCAGCAGCGCTCTACCTCCAGCGCTGAAATCTGGGAACGCGGCAAGGCTTTCGGCATCCCCGGCGAAGCGGTAGACGGCATGGACGTACTTGCAGTCAAGGAAGCAGGCGAACGCGCGGTGAAACACTGCCGTTCGGGCGACGGCCCCTATATTTTGGAAATCAAGACATATCGCTATCGGGGACACTCGATGTCGGACCCTGCGAAATACCGCACCCGCGAGGAAGTGCAGAAAATGCGCGACGAACGCGATCCCATCGAACAGGTCCGCAACATTCTGCTGGAACACAAACACGCCAGCGAGGACGATCTGAAAGCGATCGACAAAGAGATCAAGGAAATCGTTAACGCAAGCGCGGAGTTTGCCAAAGAAAGCCCCGAACCGGCGGCCGAAGAGCTTTGGACAGATATCTATGCAACCGAAGTCCCACAGGAGGCTTGAACCATGGCAATCGAAATTCTCATGCCCGCACTGAGCCCCACGATGGAAGAAGGCACACTGGCCAAATGGCTGGTCAAAGAGGGCGATACCGTGTCCTCCGGTGACATCATGGCCGAAATCGAAACAGACAAAGCGACGATGGAATTCGAAGCCGTTGACGAAGGCACCATCGGCAAGATCCTGATCGAAGCCGGCACCGAAGGCGTCAAGGTCAACACCGCCATCGCCGTCCTGCTCGAAGAAGGTGAAGACGCTTCTGACATCGACAGTGCATCCACCGCTGCCCCCGGCAAAGAAGCGAAAGCCGACGACAGCGACGACGCCAAATCCGACAAAACCCCTGCGGCTGCCAAGCCCGACGCCGCTGCGCCCAAGGCCCCGGAAACGGACACCACACCCGATTGGCCCGAAGGCACCAAGCTCAAGCAGCAGACCGTACGCGAGGCCCTGCGCGACGCCATGGCCGAAGAAATGCGCCGTGACGAAGACGTGTTCCTCATGGGTGAAGAAGTCGCCGAGTACCAGGGTGCCTATAAAATCTCGCAAGGATTGTTGGACGAATTCGGTGCGAAACGGATCATCGACACGCCGATCACCGAACACGGGTTTGCCGGGATCGGTGTAGGTGCCGCCTTTGGCGGGCTGCGCCCCATCGTCGAATTCATGACCTGGAACTTTGCGATGCAGGCCATCGACCACATTCTGAACTCTGCCGCGAAGACACTGTACATGTCCGGCGGCCAGATGGGTGCCCCAATGGTATTCCGCGGGCCAAACGGTGCCGCCGCCCGCGTCGGCGCGCAGCACAGTCAGGACTACGCTGCGTGGTATATGCAAATCCCCGGCCTTAAGGTGGTGATGCCCTATTCGGCCTCAGACGCCAAAGGGTTGATGAAAACTGCCATCCGCGATCCTAACCCGGTGGTCTTCCTCGAAAACGAAATCATGTACGGCAAATCCTTCGACGTGCCGGATGTCGACGATTACACTGTACCCTTCGGCAAGGCCCGTATCTGGCGCGAAGGTAAGGATGTCACCATCGTCAGCTTCGGTATCGGCATGACCTATGCACTGGAAGCCGCTGAAAAACTTGCCGAAGAAGGCATCGACGCCGAAGTCATCGACCTGCGCACCCTGCGCCCGATGGACACTGCTAGCATCATCAAATCGGTGATGAAGACAAACCGCCTTGTCACTGTCGAAGAAGGCTGGCCGCAAGGGTCGGTCGGCAACTACATCTCTAGCGTGATCATGCAGGAAGCCTTTGACTATCTGGACGCTCCGGTGATCAACTGCACGGGCAAAGACGTGCCCATGCCTTATGCTGCAAACCTCGAACGTCTGGCGCTGGTTACCACCGACGAGGTCATCGCGGCGGTCAAAAAAGTCACCTACAAGTAAGGAGCGGTCAAAATGCCCATAGAAATCCTCATGCCCGCCCTCAGCCCCACGATGGAAGAAGGCACGCTGGCGAAATGGCTTGTCTCTGAAGGCGATACCGTCTCCTCCGGCGATATCCTGTGCGAGATCGAAACCGACAAGGCGACGATGGAATTCGAAGCCGTCGACGAAGGCACCATCGGCAAGATCCTGATCGGTGACGGCAGCGAAGGCGTCAAGGTGAACACCCCCATCGCCGTGCTGCTGGAAGAAGGCGAAGAGGCATCAGACATCGATGCCCCTGCCCCGGACATCAAGGACAGCGCCAAGGAAGACGCCCCCGACCAGGACGCGGCCCCTGAAAAAGGCTATGGCCGCGGCGAAAGCGACGCCAACGACACAGACAAATCCTCCTCCGCCGTGCCCAAGGGCAGTGACGGCAAACGGCTGTTTGTGACACCACTGGCCCGTCGCATCGCGGCAGATAAAGGCGTGGATCTGACCGAAATCTCCGGCTCTGGCCCGCATGGTCGCATCATCAAGGCAGATGTGGAGGCAGCATCCGCCGGTAGCGCCAAGGCCAAACCGGCCGAAAGCACGGATACCACCAGCGCACCCGCGGCCAAAGCGGCCCCTGCCGCCGGCCCTTCTGCCGACGCTGTGATGAAAATGTACGAAGGCCGCGACTTCGAGGAAATCTCCCTCAACGGTATGCGCAAGACCATCGCCGCGCGCCTGACCGAAGCCAAACAGTCGATCCCGCATTTCTACCTGCGCCGCGACATTGAACTCGACGCGCTGCTGAAGTTCCGAGGCGAGCTTAACAAACAGCTCGAAGCACGCGACGTGAAGCTGTCGGTCAATGACTTCATCATCAAGGCCTGTGCTCTGGCGCTACAAACCGTGTCCGACGCCAATGCGGTCTGGGCCGGCGACCGGGTCCTCAAGCTCAAGCCCTCGGATGTCGCCGTCGCCGTGGCCATCGAGGGTGGCCTGTTCACGCCAGTACTGAAAGACGCCGAGATGAAATCGCTCTCCACCCTCTCGGCCGAGATGAAAGACCTCGCTGCCCGTGCGCGCGACCGCAAGCTTGCGCCGCATGAATATCAAGGGGGCAGCTTCGCCATCTCGAACCTCGGCATGTTCGGGATCGACAACTTCGACGCAGTCATCAACCCGCCCCATGGTGCGATTTTGGCAGTCGGGGCGGGCGTCAAGAAACCCGTCGTTGGCAAGGACGGTGAACTCGCCGTTGCCACAGTCATGTCGGTCACCCTGTCTGTCGATCACCGCGTCATCGACGGTGCCTTGGGCGCACAACTGCTTAGCGCGATCAAGGACAACCTTGAAACCCCCCTGACGATGCTGGCTTAACGCCGCTTCCAAATGGGGTTAAATCCTCGGGGGTCGGGGGGCAGACAGCCCCCCGCCTCACAGCAAAAAAGGGCCGGACCGCTTGTCAGGTCCGGCCTTTTCACATCGTGACGAAGGTGCGCGCGGCCCCAAGCCCCTTGAATTACATATTAATGTCGCCCTGCGGTCCAAGCATGTGGTCCATCAGAACCGACGGTTGATCGCAGCCCGCCTCGCCCACCACACGTGCGGGGATGCCCGCCACGGTTTTACAAGGCGGTACGGATTCCAGCACGACCGACCCCGCCGCGATGCGCGAGCAATGCCCAATAGTGATATTGCCCAACACCTTTGCGCCCGCGCCAATCAAAACGCCATTGCCAATCTTCGGGTGCCGGTCCTGTTCTTCCTTTCCGGTCCCGCCCAGAGTGACCGAGTGCAGCATCGACACGTTGTCGCCCACCACCGCTGTTTCGCCGATCACGACGGAGTGCGCGTGGTCGATCATGATCCCCTTGCCGATGGTCGCGGCAGGGTGAATATCAACGCCGAAAATCTCGCTCACCCGCATCTGCACGAAATAGGCCAGATCCCGTTTACCCTGTTTCCACAAGTGATGGCCTACGCGATAGGCCTGCACGGCCTGGTACCCTTTGAAATACAGGATCGGTTGCAACAGCCGGTGGCAGGCGGGGTCACGTTCGTAAATTGCCACCAGATCAGCGCGCGCGGCCTTGATCAAATCAGGATCGTTGGCAAAAGCCTGTTCGACCATTTCGTGCACCACCATCATCGACATCTCGTTCGACGCCAGCTTGGCCGCGATGCGGTACGACAGTGCTTTTTCAATGGATTTGTGGTGCAGGATCGTAGCGTGCACAAAGCCGCCGATCAGCGGCTCGTCGCGTACCGCGTTTTGGGCTTCTGTCTGGATTTGATCCCAAACCGGATCAACCGAGGCGATATTTGTGCGTGCATTTGCCATGAAACCATCCTTCTTTGACCTCACGCTATAGCAGGTTCCACCCGAGTGCCAAACGCAAAGCCGCCTGTTAATACTGACTGGTTATCACAAATTGATCTTACCGAACAGTGCCGGACCCGCTCCGTACAATGCCGATATCTGCGTGACACTGATCAAAGCCAGCCCCGTCCCCCCATCGTCCAACCGCGATGACTCGGGATAGGTCCATCGGGGGCTATCGACGGTTTCTTCACGCAGCACCGCGCCGTTTTGCATAATACGCACCTGATATTGCTCGCTTTCCTCTCCGATAGGCAGATCGAATGCCGACCACTTGTCACCATTAAGTCGCGTCCGTCGCACCCAGTTAAAGGTCATTTCCCCCGCCTCGACCTCCACCCTCAAATGACAGGGACGGTATGGGCGCAGCCCGTTACCATTAAAGCTCTCGTTTTTTTGAACGTAGCTCGGATCATCCAGCGGTCGGGCTGCGGGGCCAATGCGATAGGTCTGTGCGATCCGCAGCAGGTTCGGGCCAAGCTCGATCTGACGCGGTACCGAATTGAGCAGAACAAACTGCGAGCCCGAAGGCCACACCTCTGGCATTAGCCCATCCGATCCCGCCTGCCCCCGCAGTCGGTCGCGCAGCAGATATGTCTGCGGTGCGATCAATTCGGCAGTGGTGAACTGGAACACCTCCCACCGGTCGGCGGTGCCGTCTCCGATGGCAGCCAGATTGCCCCCACCCAGCAGATCGTCGGGTTCGATACTCTCCAGGCCGCCGCTCGACAGCGTTACCTGCAACGCCCTCCCCCGATCCAGAATCCCAGGGCGCGCCCGCAGCAAATCATTGTGCGTCACACCCATCGTCGCACGTAAAGGCACCACCGTGTTCAGTCTGAAATTCAATGCTCCACGCGACGCATAGACCGCAACATTCCCCGGCCATTGCCGCGCTGTCGCTGCAAAATAGGGCGCGTGTGGCACCTCGTCGCCGCGCAGCAGCGGCAGGTCAAGAAACACCGAATGCACCGGCACGGGTGCTACAAACGGCTTGAGCGCGATCAACTCATCATCGAACGGTGCAGGGGCGTACACCTCCGGCTCGATGCGGACAGCATCAATCAGGCTTAACTCTCCCGTTTCGACCCGATCCACACGGTACAGCCCCCCGCCTTCCCCCTCATCCGGTGGCACAACGATCACATCCCCCGCACCGACAGCCATCATCGACGGCGGCAGCGCCAAACGCACACCTTCCCGGGCAACACGTGCCTCTGTCAGCCAGCGTTCGGCTGTCTGGTGTCCCTCCGCCCGGGTGAGCGCCATATTAAGCTCCGACGTCGCCACCGCATGGGTCGCATCGTCAGGCAAGACCGCTTCTTCGGCGATCGTATCGTAATCTCCGTCCGCCTGCACAAACCGTAAACGCATCCGGCCTAACAGCTCTGCCTCTGCCTCTCGGGACTGTTCCACCGGTGCCTCCAGATCACCCGAAACAGCAAGCACTTCACGGGCCAGTGGCACGGCATCCAATCCATCCCGCATGATGAAACGCAGCATGCCGTCGCGTTGCACAACATCAAACCCAAAGCGCAGCATCAGCGGCTGCAATGCCGCGCGCGCATCGGCCACTTCGTCCACAACATAGCCGCGCACATAGCCATAGAGCCCAGAGGTATCAAAATCGTTAAGGCCAGCACGGCGGCAGATTGACGCCACCAACTCTGACAACGGCAGCGCCGCGCTGCGCCCGTTCAACCAATGCCCGCGTGCGTAGTTTTGACCATCGTTCCACAAGGAGCGGTTATTGGGAAAAAACGGATAGGGCCGCGTGTCCCATGCCCAGACAAAAGCGCGGGTCATATCCACCATCGGGCCACCATATTCTGCCGACAGGGGGTTATTCTCTGCATCCCGCCAATGGCGCGCCAAGGCCCGCAGATATTGCATCTGCATCAACTCATCCCGCGCGCCGGTCGAATACCGTGGTAAGCTGCTTTCCGAGCTTTTGAGGTCGAGAAACTTGTTGGGTTGGTTTGTCCCCTTGTCCACCGCAGCACAGCCGTATTCCGTAAACCAGATCGGCTTGGACCCGGGTTTCCAGCCAGTCGGTTCCGCCGCGCGTACGCCGCCAATTCGGTCGTGATGCAGGTTCTCCCACCAGCCGCGCAGGTCCTTATATCGGTAGACCCAAGGTTCCCCATATGCACCGTCTGTGATCGGCGTGCGTATCTGCGCTGCGCGCGCCTCTGGCGAATGGTAGAACCAGTCGAACCCTTCGCCGCCCGCCACATTCCCCGACAGATAGTTCAACGCGTAAATGCTCTCGCTGTGCTGCGCGTCCAGATGATCGCTACCGTCGCGCCAATCGGACAACGGCATGTAGGTGTCGATACCGATGAAATCGATGTTTTCATCGGCCCACAATGGATCAAGGTGAAAGAACACATCGCCGCTGCCGTCCTGAGGATGATAGCCAAAATATTCTGACCAATCAGCGGCATAGCTGATCTTAGTGTCCGACCCCAACAGGGTACGTGCCTCTGCGGCCAAGGCACGAAACGCCTGCACCGCGACAAAGCTGTTACCTGCCCCCCTGATTTGCGTCAGCCCGCGCATCTCTGTGCCGATACAAAACGCGTCGACCCCGCCGGCGGCTTTGCACAGTGCCGCGTAATGCAGAATGAACCGCGACATCGACCATTCCTGAGGGCCGGTATAGACTACCTCCCCTCCCGCGACCGAGAAATCAGCCGCCGTGACAGTCCCGAAAAACTGCGCCACCTCATTGTGCGCTGCCAGTGTCCCATCCGTGCTGCCCGCCCGCCCCGGAGCCCTATCCAGCGTGATCCGCCCACGCCACGGTAGTTTGGGCTGTGTGGCCGCGTCGCTATAGGGATCGGGCAGTGTGTTGCCGTCAAGCTGGTCCATCAGAATGAACGGGTAGAACATCACTGCCTTCCCCGCCGCGTTCATCGCGTGGATCGCCTCGATCACAGAGGCATCCGTCGGCGTGCCACCATAGACGGGACGGTCGTCCTCGCGGGCGATCACTTCGGCGTCGCCACGGACAAGCCCCGCCACCTGCCATGGCATATTCTCGCCATCGATGACCGCACTTTCCACCATTGGGCGCACACGGCATTCCCCGCAGCGAAGGTCATTGCCGAACCACGACACAACAAGCGACGCGGCCGCCAGCTGCGGTAGCTCCTGGGTCACGTCCTCCAGCGACGCGACGAAATCCGTGCGCCCGTCAGGGGTAGAGACATTGGCGCTCCACCGCCCGCCTTTACCGTCGCTGTAATGCACAGGCGTCGTGGCCAAGGCGTATTCACCCGTGCCGGGGATCAGCGCGACCCCTTTGACGCCGTGTGTGACGCTGATCTCGGCGTCGGGCGCGCCGGGTTCTTCGGCGCGCAGCACCTCGAACGAGAACTGCGGCACACGGTTGCCGAACTGTCCAAGCGCGAGGTTCTCCATCACGACATAGGCCGTCCCGCGATAGGCTGGTACATCATCCGCGCCCTCGATTGCGGCAATCGTCGGGTCGGGCAGTTGATCGCCCGTCCCGCGATAGACCGCTATATTTAGCGCTTGGACCGAGATTTCCTCCCCATCGGCCCAAATCCGGCCAACGCTGGTAATTTCGCCCTCGCACAGCGCAATCGCTAGGCTGACGCTATAGCTGTATTCAGTCGTTTGGGGTGTCGAAGGGGCCCCTTTGCCGCCACCGCCGCCCGTTACCGTCGTCGTTTCGGCAAAATCCGAGGCCCAGATCACCTGCCCCCCAACCCGCATCCGGCCAAAGACCTGCGGTACAGCCGCGCCCTCGCCCGCTTGCGTCACCCGAAACCGGTCAACCTTGCCGGTCTCTACCGCCTGCGCCCCTTGTCCCAACAGGCGCTGGTCGATCACGCGCCCAAGGGTCGCACCCACCGCACGCCCCACCGCGACCGAAGAAAGCCCCGCGAGCGTCCCCCCGACCGATCCGCCAATCGCGGCACCTGCCGTTGAAAGAAGTATCGTCGCCATCAGATCGCCTCCGCCGGAAATTCAAAACGTGCTACAATGCGCCTGCGCCACGGCTGGCTCAGGGGGCTTTCAGTAACCCCGTGACCGCTGTAGGCATGGATAAAGCGCGCCTGCGGGCCGACCTTTGTCGCTATGCCGAAATGTTTCGCCACCGCCCCGCTGCGCATGCGAAAAAGCAGCACATCGCCGGGGGCTTCATCGGTCAGGGATTTCGCCGACAGGTGGCGCAACGCGGCCTGCCATAGGCGCTCCTCGCCCTGCGGTTCGGACCAATCCATCGAATAGGCAGGGATCGCCTCGGGCTCCTGCCCCACCACCTCTAGCCAGACGCCGCGCAACAGACCCAGACAGTCGCAGCCCGCCCCCTTGCGCGCCGCCTGATGCACATAGGGTGTACCGATCCATCCCCGCGCTGCTACGACCACGGATGCCCCACGCGCGTTCATCGCAGTGATCCCCCAGTATTGCTGCCCGAGGATTTCGGCACCGCCATCATCCAGTCTGTGCTCGGCAGATCTGGAAAACCCCGAAAGTTCAGCAAGTTGTTGAATTTCAACCGACAGGTCGCTTGGCGTTTGTCGCACCCAGCGGTCAGTCGTAGCTGATGCCCGCTGGCGATCATACCGCGTATCGGCTCCCACAGTTCGACCTCGCGCTGACCGTTTAAAGCGCGGTCGTGTTTGATGATCCCCCACAGCCCTGCCGCGGGGCCGTCTAGCACCTCAAGCCGCCCTCGCGCGAACCACCCATCCTCAAACCCGCCGATGCCATCCCAGCGAAACACCCGCCCGTCGTCATGGTCCTTTGCGGCCAAGGTCACCGCATAGCCCGCTGTCGCTAGATCGAACCCGCAGGCCGCATCCCCCAGCACCGCCGTGCAGGGCTTCTGAAACACCCGCCCCATAGGCCGGTTCAGCGCCTCGGTCAGCCCGCGCAGCTCCGCCCGAAAGGCCCCACCGGCGCGCTGCATCTCGCCGATACTGCCCCGAAAGATCACGCATCGCGCGGTCACATCGGCCCAGTTCACCCGCCAGCACCGCACGTCCGCCCCGTCAAAGCGCCCCTGCTCAATTTCGTCCTCGCGGATTGCGTCATGGCTCAGCGCGCCCAGCGCCTCTGTATTATCCACCGACAACCCCGTGCTCTGCGCCAAAGCCCCCGCGCTCAAACCGCTGTCCGCTCGAAACGCCAGCCCGTCAAAGGCCAGCGGCCGGTCGTGATCGGTGAAGGCCAAAGTCACACCGTCTCGCCGCTGGATCGCCCAAGCATAGCACAGCGTCGTCAGTCCCGTCCGCGCATGTGCCAACAACGCACTCTTATCCGCCCCGCTCATACCCGCACCTCGATCACAGGCACATCCGGCACCTGCCCCGCCTGAAAACTAGCAACGCTGACCAGAATGCGATCCGTGTCAAAGCGGACAGGCACGTCGAATTCGAACCCCGCCGACAACTGCATCTCAGGATCCGGCGCATGGGCGAAACGAATGATGCCGGTGCTCAGATCAACGTCATAGTCGCTCCCATCTTGCAGGGCGTCCTGCTCTATCCCCAAGCGCACGGTTCCGGCAACCGGCTTGGTGATCGGTCTGAGATAGCTATGCCCGCCCGAACTATAGGTCTTGACCAGTTGATAGTCCGTGCGCACACCATCCCCGAAGCCAAGGCTCTGATCCTCGAACGCAACACCGACAGAGGACGCACAGGATTTAAAGTCCGCCCAGTCTTTCCAGCGAAACCCATACATCTGTCCCATACGCGCCTCAAAGAACCCCGTGAGCGCTTGGACATCATCGATAGAGCGCATTCCCAGCCCCGCATCATACACACGGCGTGAATGGGCCCAGGGAGTGTTGCGCTCCTCATACCCGTTGGCGAGCGTCACCACATCGGTACGGCGTTGCGGCCCCCCAAGGGATCCAAAGCTCAGGCTAGGTGGAAATCTGACATCGTGAAAATTCATGGGCTTGCTCCCCTAGCGGTTACGGTTGCCAGCGTTCAGCGCGCGGCTCAGCTGTGCGGCGATCTGGCTTTGACTGCGTTGGAACCCCTGCACATCAGGGGTGGTGATGTTCATGACCACGGTCGTCCCGCCGCTCGCGCCCCCTTTGACACCCAGCTTACCGTCCGGACCCCGCGCCAACGGCATAATCGCTTCCGGCCCTGCTTCGCCCATTAGCCCCATCCCCCCGCGCATGCCAAAGCCCGTGGCGGTGCTGACAATCCCCCCTTGGGCGAAAGGCATCACACGTCCTTGAGAAAACGGTGCCCCATCAGCAAAGGGCAGTATCCCCTGCATCAGTGATCCCACGCCTTGACTGATCAGCCCCCCGACGTGATCGGTGACCGGCTTCATCGCTGCGTTATAGGTCGTGTTCACCATCGAACGCGCCACGGTGGACAGGGCATCCGACAGTTTCATCCCGTCAAACGCGACACCATCAAATGCCTTGCGCAACCCTCGGCTCAGCCCTTTTTCCAGCGTGGCGACATCCTTGCCCGTCGCGGCCAATGCACTGCGCATACGGCGCAGTTCGGTATCGAAACCTGCTACCAGCGTGGCCGTCGCGCCAAGCGTGTCATTCAACCGCTCTGCGCCATCCTCTAGCCCGTCGAATGTATCATTCTGTGCCATCAGTCTTCCTCTCTCTCCCTATCGGGATAAGCCGCCATCAAAGCCGCCAGCCCATCCCCCAACAGCGGAGCCCGCCCCGCCTCGCTCCCCAGCATCAGCTGAAGCTCTGCCGGCGTGAGCGCCCAAAAGGCGTCGGGCGTCAGCGTCAATCCTCTCAGCCCCGCTCGCATAAGCGCGGCCCAGTCCATCCCGCGCGCGGTCTCTGTCGTGATCCTCTTTGGCGGCAGGCTCATACCGGCACGACAAAGGCACGCGCCAAAAGCTCTGCGGCGGCCTGAGAGGCGGCAACCGGCCCGCCCTCGATCTCGGCCTGCGCCAGCGTTTCGGCGCTCACCTCGGTGCCCCCTGCACGCAGCCCCGCGGCCAGCAGCAACAGCACATCCCGACTGCTGAACCGATTACCCTCGAACCGCTCAACCAAAGCCACCAGCGACGGCTCTTCCAGCGCGTCCTCCAGCTCGGCCAGGGCCCCAAGGGTCAACCGCGCCACGCGCCGCTGACCATTCACCACCAGCACCACATCCCCTCGCCACCGGTTCACCATGATCAGACCCCGCCCTGCGGTGCATCGTCAGTATCGGCGGTAAAGCTCAATTGCCCCGCGGATTGCAGGCTCAGCTCATAGGTCGCCTCCCCATTGAGCGACCCGCCATATTCAATGGCCGCCACCTGGAATGGCCCCTCGATAATACCGAAACTGGGGATCACGATCTGAAAATCCGGCGTCAGCCCGTCAAAAAACAACTGCCGCGCGCGTTCATCTGTGCCCGCATCGCGAAACACGCCCGACCCGCTGATCGCGGCAGAACGGACACCCGCGCCCGCCAGCAGCTCCCGCCAGCCCCCCTCGCTGTCAAGCGAGGTCACTTCAACCGGCTCCGCGTTAAAGCTCACCCGCGTGGCACGCAGCCCCGCGATCGTCTCGAACTGACCATCGCTCGTCATATCCACCTTGACCAAAAGGTCTTTGCCCGCTTGAACAGCCATATCCATTCTCCTGATAATTTTCTGAAAATCCGGCTCAGCCGTCCTGAACCCGTGCCTTGAACCGCATCTCTATCTGTCGACGTGCTTCCGCCCCAACCTGACGCGCAACGGCCCGCTCGAATGTCAGGCTAACCAAATGCCCGCGGCTCAGGGCAAACTGCCCTCCGATCAGCACATCGCTCACCGCCGCGGCCACCTGTTTCGCGGGGGCGAACCCCGCATGATACGTCACGATAAGGACCATAAACCGATGCTCGGCCCCGCCGCCCGTCCCGTCAGAGGCATCGCGCACCGCTTCTGCGCCCAACTGCACATACAGCGCGGGCACTTCCCCCGCAGGGGCCGCATCAAAAACCGCATCCCCCACCAGCGCCGTGACCGCCTGATCCGTGTTCAGCACGCCAAAGACCGCCTGCTGCAGGGCAAACCCCATGCCATAGCTCATACCGCCACCTCCTCATGGGTCAGGCAGGCCAGATACCGCCCCTGTGCGTCTTGTTCGGCCACAGACTGGATCTGATAGACCCGCGCGCCCTCACGAAACCGCTGCTGGGGCAAGGGGCGGGCCGGATCACCCACAGGGGCACCGCGTACCGTCACCACACAAACCCCGCGGCTTACCTCGATACCGCCCTTGCCCAATCGCCGCCCCCGCCGCGCTTTGACATCCGCCCACAGATCGCCCACCCGCACCCATGTCCGGCTCTCTCCACCCGCACCATCAGGCTGGGGCACCTGCGCCTCCAGCACCAAGCGGCGGTTCAACGACAGCTGGTTCATGCGCGTGCCCCCAAGCCGATCCGCAGCGGGCGGTAGCGTTCGATCAGGCTGCTTACACCAAAGGGCATACAGCCGTCGCCCAACCGGGTTTCGTGGCGATACTCATAGTAATGCGCTGCCAGCATCAGCACGGCCTGCTGCAAATCCGCAGGCACCGCGCCCCAGCTTTGCCCAAGCCCCGCCTCAAACACGATCTCGACCGATCCCTGTGGCGGGATATAGGGCAGCATTGCCCCCGACGGTTTTAGCAGCGGCACCTGCATGTCCCGCACCAACCAATACCGCTGCGGCTCAATCATCGTCTCCGGCCCATCCCGCGACACCACCGTAACGCTCACGATCCCCTGCACCGGTCCCACGGGCAAAGCCTGCGCCTGCGTGTCTTTCCACTCCGGCAAAGTCAGCGCGAACTGTCGCGTGATCAGAGCCTTGCCCGTGCGTGCCTCTATCGCTGCGATGGCTGCGCGCAAAAATCCCGCCAGCACCGGCTCTTGTACCGTCTCAGTGCCAAAGCCGCTGCCCATCCGCAAATGCGCCTTGAACGGCTCTAGCGGCAGATCGGCCTGCGCCACCCCTGTCTCTTCGATCAACATCTCATCGCTCCAAATCTAGCCCGCCAAAGCCCCCCGGACGCGCACCCCGACTGCATCGCTCGGTCGGAGGCAGCAGCTAGGCAATGCACCCGGCGCATCGTCGCGCGCCCGGGGGTGAGGGCCGGACATCACCGGCCCCCCGTGTTCGACCCCGCGCCTTACGCGGTGCCGAATTTCAGCAACTTGATCGCGGCGAAATCGCTCACGTCGCCACCCACCCGTTTGGTTGCGTAGAACAACACATGCGGTTTGGCGCTAAAGGGATCGCGCAAAATACGCAGGTCTGGCCGCTCCGCCACGGTATAGCCGGCAGCAAAGTCCCCGAACGCGACCGAGAATGAATCCGCTGCCACATCGGGCATGTCCTCGGCCACCAGCACCGGATAGCCCATCAGCCGCGCGGGCTGGCCCTGCGTCATCCCGTCGGACCACAAGAACCGCCCGTCCAGATCCTTAAGCTTGCGCACAATGCCCGCGGTCTTCGAGCTCATCACGAAACTGGCCTGCGCGCGGTACTGCGCCCCAAGCGCATAGACCAGATCAACCACCGCATCCGCCGTGATCTCCCCCGCGACGCCGGTGGGCACATAGCCCAGATTGCCCCACGCCCAGATCACATTGTCGACCGTGGCATGGGCCAGAAACCCCTTGGGCTTGTCGATCCCGTCGCCGTGGATAAAGGCCGCGGCTTCGGCCCGCGAAAATTTGTCGGCGATCCGCCCCGCCAACCAGGCCTCGATGTCGAAGGCACTGTCATCCAGCAACCGCTGCGACGCTTTAGGCAGCGCGCTTAACTCGTGCAATGGGATGGTGATCCGGTCGATCTGCGGCGTGTCGGTCTCTGACACGGCACCCGTCTCTGTCGCCCAACCGGCCCCCACGTCGGCATGATCCACCAGCACATCGTAGGACGTCGCCTCCACCTGTACGACCGACGCGATAGCGCGGATCGACGCCGTGGCATTCAACACCGACATCACCCGATCCGACGTCTGTGGATCCACCAAATAGCCGCCATCCGAATTCACCGCCGCCGACAGCGCCTTGCTCTCCAGTTCAAGCCCGCGCAACCCGTCGTCATCGCCATTACGGATATAGGCCTGCAACGCTTTCTGATGCGGCGCACCGCTCTCCACCACCCCCGCCAGAGGGGTCCGCGCCGGCACAGTCATCTTTCGATCCAACATAGTCATTCGCTCTTCTGTTTGTTGCAACTTGGTCGTCATATCGTCCTGAAACCCTTTGAAATCCTGTACGAATCCACCCACCGCGCGGCGCATCTCCTCCACCGCGCCGCTTCGCTCATCACCCGTGTCCTCCACTGCCCGCTCCATCCGCTCACCCTCCGTTCCGGTTTAAATTCTGCCGTGCCTCGTCAAAGACACCTGCCATGCCGCGCAAGACCTCTCCGACGGCAATGAAATCCCGCTTCGCCGCGACCCGCGCGGTGGGCAGCATGGGAAACGTCACCAGCGACACCTCCCACAGATCAAGCGTCTGCAGCACACGTTGGCCCGCGTCATTCTTGGCCGCCCGCTGCGTGCGATAGCCGATACTCAGGCCATCAATTGCCCCTGCCTCGATTAACGCCGCCGCCTCTCGGCCCCGTGCCACACTGTCCAGCAGCCGCCCCTTGACCCAGAGCCCGCGCGCGTCCTCGCGTAGCTCGTCCCACACGCCGATGGGCTGGGCCGGATCGTGCTGCCACAGCATCTTGATCCGCCGACCCGCGGCCTCTGCTGCCGCCAGCGACGCGCCATAAGCCCCCCGCGCCACCAGATCGCCGCCCTGATCGACGCGGCCGAAAAGGCTGGCATAGCCGCTGATCTCAAAGCCGCCTTCCACCAAAAGCCCTTCGTCAAAACGCGCAAACTTATGCTCCAACTCGTCGCCCATGTGGGGCAAACCTCTCCCGTTCTCCGACCCGAGGCCGAAGCGCATGCCATCTTCCATGACACCCTCCCTTGCGTTCAAATTGCTACGGCGCGACCACCAGAAACGACTGTACCGCCTGCGCCAAAATCACCGCGACCACACCGTAGACGGTCAACCACAACCGCCGCTCCAGCCGCTCCATCATCTCTTCCAGCCGGTCCAACCGCTGCAAGAGGTTCTCGTGGTGGATTGCACTCACCCTCTCATGCGCCTGCAACCGCAAGCCCGGCGCACATTCAAACCGGTCATATCCCATCTCCTCACCCATCAGCCGCCACCGCCGGCAGCCCCAACAACGACCGCTTTTCCGCCTGCGTCAGAAAATCAGCCCCCGCCACCCTTGCCCATTGGGCATCGCGTTCCTGCGCCAAGGCCGACACCTGATCCAGATCGGGCTTCAGCGTCACCGCCTCTTGCGTGAATCCCGCCAGCCAAGCCCCAAGTGCGGCCGCAACCCGCGTGGCCAATGGCAACACCGTCAACCGATAGAAGGCCCGATGCGCCTCTTGGTAATTGGCATAGGTCGCATCTCCCGCGATCCCGAGCAGCATCGGCGGCACCCCAAACGCCAAGGCCACCTCCCGCGCCGCCGCCTCCTTGGTGCGGTGAAACTCCATGTCCGAAGGCGAAAACCCCATCGGCTTCCAATCAAGCCCGCCTTCCAGCAACATCGGTCGCCCCGCATTGCGCGCGCCCTGATGGTGGCTCTCCATCTCGCTCACCAAACGGTCGTACTGGTCGTCGCTCAGCTTGCCCTGCCCCTCGGCCCCGCGGTACACAATCGCCCCCGAGGGCCGCGCTGCGTTGTCCAACAGCGCCTTGCTCCACCGCGACGCCGCCGCGTGCACATCCAACGCCATCGCCGCCGCCTGCATCGGGCTAAAGCCATAATGATCGTCCTGCGGGTGAAAATTCTTGATGTGACAGATCGCGGCCGTATCCCCTGACACGTCAAACCGGTGCTTGCGCCCGCCGACGGCATATTCATAGGCCACCGGCCAGCCATCCGCCCCTGGCACCACCGACATGCGATCCGACCGCAAAACATGCAGCTCCGCCGGCACCGGGCCAGCCCCAACCGCCTCGATATACCCGTTACCCGTCAACAGCAGCTGCGCATAAAGCGCCTCCAATAGCTCGGCCCGCCCCTGCGCTCCGTTTGGCCGTGCCACCAGCTTCAGCAGTGGGTGGGTCTCGAACCGTTGCTCTGCATCCTGCAACACCAAGGGCAAGGCCGCCGCGGCCTCCGCAATCAGCTTGACCGACCGAAACCCCACAGGGTTGCCGCAAAAGCCGGTGCGCGTCAGGCTGACGACGTCGCGCGGGCTCCAGGCCAAACGCCCGCTGGTCTGATAGGCAACGACAGGCCCCGTGGCAGAGGCTTTCGTCTGCGCAACCGCCTCACCCGCCCCCCGTTTGAGAAAATCAAAAACCATGCCGCTGCTCTCCCTGCTCATTGACCGCCCCATGAAAATCTCACCAATCTCTTAACGCCGCCCGACCAGACCGAACGCAGCGCTCGCAACACCGCTTCATTTTGCCGGTTAAACTCTCCCCGAAGGGCCGTTCTCCTCCGCGAACCGCTCACAACCCCCGCACCCCGGGCATCCGCCACTGCGCCGCAGGCTCGATCATCAGCTCGTGTAGCGCCCAAACCAGCGCATCCACGCGGTCGGGTGACCCGCCGCCCTCGTACCCCCGCGCCGTCATCCGGCACATCTGGTCCTCCAGCGCGTCCAATCCCGCGACATGGCCCACGCGGCCCTGCTCGTACAACGCAGCCACAGGCTCTGCCCGCGCCACCTTGCCACGGCTGGCATGAACCGATTTGACCGGCACCATCGGATCGACTTGTCGCAAGACCTCCGCCACCATCTGCCCACCTTGATTGATCTCGGCGATCAAGCGGTCCGCGCCAAATTGCTCCATCGCGCAGATCGCGGCCCGCGCCCAAGCCGACGGGGTCGCCCCCTGCACCGTGCAATCGGCCAGCACCACCGCTCGCCAGTCCTGCGGCGGGCCTTGCGTCTGCGCGCCTACGACCACAATCCCGCATTCATCCGATCCCGCACCAGCCGTCGTGGCCGGATCCAGCCCCACGACGATCCGGTCCAGCGCAGGCACATCCCGCACCCGCCCCGCCTCGATCCTCTCTGAGGTCCACAGTGCCCCTTCCGCATCCGCCAACAGCACACCATCCAGCTCCTGCCGCCCCAACCGCGTCCCGCGATAGCGCGCGCGCACCTCCTCCAGAAATGACCCCGCAAGGTTCGCGACATTGGCCTCTGTCGGCGCATGGGTGGTCACGGTAGAGGGCGACGCCAGCAACGCCTTCAGCACGCCGACATTGCGCGGAGTCGTGGTCACACAGACCCGCGGGTCATCCCCCAACCGCAAAGCAAACTGCAACTGGTCCCACGTCTCTTCGGCCTTTTTCCACTTGGCCAATTCGTCCACCCACGCCGCATCAAACTGCGGCCCGCGCAGCCCTTCGGGGTCATGCGCAGTATGAACCGTCGCCACCGCCCCGTTTGGCCAGACCAACCGCTTGCGCGTCGCCTCCCAGTCCGGTCGCCGATCCGCGGGCGAGCACGCCAATATCCCGCTATCGCCAAAGATCATGACCTCGCGCACCTGCTCTATCGTCTCGCCCACCAGCGCCACACGCCTACAGCGCCCCGCATCCAAGGGCCGCGACCCTTCGACCTGCGCACGCACCCATTCCGCCCCCGCCCGCGTCTTGCCCGCACCGCGCCCGCCCATGATCACCCAGGACCGCCAGTCGCCTGTCGGGGGCAGCTGATGCGGCATCGCCCAGAACTCGAATAAAAAAGGGAGAGCCAAAAGCTCTCCCTCATCCAGATCATTCAAGAACCGGTCTTGCACCGCAACATCGGCGGAGCCGATCCAGCTTGCACCCGATGTCAGCCCGCGCCTGTTCCATGTCCAGCGCGTATCCGCCTCGGGCAATGCCCGCTTGTCTGTTTCTGCAGTCATTCAGATAGGTCTCCACTTTGACGCAGGTCGCCACCATGCCACTGGCTTTACCCAATGCCTTCGACGCTGCTGTTTCGTTTACTTCCTCCCCGGATCGGGCCTGTTCTCTCAGGCACTCTATCTCGCGGCGCAAATCGCGGATCGCGACCTGCAACGCCTGAAGCTGCTCTTCACTGGCAGCAATTTCCTGTTCCGGGGTATTCATCGTCATTTTGCTCTTACCTCTCGTTTTGGACCTCCAACCCGAGCAAACACGAAAAAACGGCCACCGAAACTTAATCCGGGGCCGTTTGCCCATGTCTTCTAGCATGGACATATTTCTATGTCAGAGCGGACGCAAAGTCAAGGAAAACAAGGTTACCGAAACCTTTCAACCCCTTACGATGGTTAACAAATTCCTAAATTACACCCGCTCTGACGCTTAGTTTCCGCCCGTTGACGCATTGCCCGCCGCTTCCGCGCCACGCTCCGCCTCGATCTTGCGCCAGCGTGCCACATTGGCGTTATGCTCTTCCAATGTCTCGGCAAAAGCGTGACCGCCCGTGCCATCGGCAACAAAGAAAACATAGTCCTCGCTGGCCGGTTGTGCGGCGGCCATCAGGCTCGCACGACCGGGGTTGGCAATGGGCGTCGGCGGCAGCGCGTCAATGACGTAGGTGTTGTACGGTGTCTCCTTGCGCAGCTCGCTGCGGCGCAGTCCACGCCCCAAAATGCCCTGACCATTGGTGATGCCATAGATCACGGTCGGGTCGGTTTGCAGACGCATGCCTTGGTTCAGACGGTTGACAAACACGCTGGCAACCTGCTCGCGCTCTTCCGGCACGCCCGTTTCCTTTTCGACGATCGACGCAAGGATCAACAGCTCCTGCGGCGTTTCAATCGGCAGATCAGGATCGCGGGCATCCCAGGCCTCGGCCAGACGCTGTTCTTGCGCGGCAGCCATGCGAGTCAGGATCGCGGCGCGGTCATCGCCCTCGGACACTTCATAGCTGTCGGGGGCCAAGGTCCCCTCGGCGGGCACCGCCTCGATCTCGCCAGCCAGCAAGTCGATGGATTTCAACGCTTCGGTGACCTGCCAGCTGGTTACGCCTTCGGCCATTGCGATGCGGAAACGTGTGTCAGCTTTGGCTTTGGTCTGGGTATAGACCTCAGGCACCTCATCCTCCCCAGGAGAGAACTCAGCCCGTTCGACAAAACGGTTGGTGGTCGGGTCCAGCTCGCGTACCTGCGTGCTGATACGATTGACGCCGATCCGGTACACGACCTCGGTGCCGCAAGTGCTGGCCCCGCCGCGCGTGACTGTATCCACGATCTCTTTCATCGAGGCTTCGGGCTGGATCAGAAAGCTCCCCGCCTTCAAGGCGCGGGTCTTTTCCTCATATTCGGCCCCAAGACGGAAGATCGCGGACGAGCTTACGGCCTCTTGTGTGGCAAGATCATCGCCGACTGCCCGCATGTTCGACCCACGTTCCACCTGCAAGCAAATCGCCTGCGACAGAGGTCCGGGCGCATCATACTGCCCCCGACCCCACAGGATAATCCCGCCTAACAAAAACAAACCTAAAATCAGAAACGTAACAGCGTTAGACGCGATATGCCGCCACATTAGGATGCTTTCCCGAAGATAACGCTCGCGTTAGTGCCACCAAAGCCAAACGAGTTGCTCAGCGCGATATCAATCTTGCGCTCCACCTTCTTGTTCGGTGCCAGATCGATCTTGGTTTCAACCGCAGGGTTGTCGAGGTTGATGGTCGGCGGTGCCACCTGATCGCGGATCGCAAGAATAGAGAAGATCGCCTCGATTGCGCCCGCAGCCCCTAACAGGTGACCGGTGGCGGATTTGGTCGACGACATGGTAACCGTTTCAACCGCATCGCCCAGCATCCGCTCTACGGCACCCAGTTCGATCACATCGGCCATGGTCGATGTGCCATGGGCGTTGATGTAATCGATATCGGTTGGAGCCAGACCGGCACTGCGCAAAGCGTTGCGCATGGACCGCTCCGCCCCGTCGCCGTCTTCGGCAGGTGCGGTGATGTGATAGGCGTCGCCCGACATCCCGTAGCCCAGAACCTCGGCATAAATCTTGGCGCCACGCGCTTTGGCGTGTTCGTATTCTTCCAGCACCACAATGCCCGCGCCTTCGCCCATGACGAAACCATCACGATCGGCGTCATAGGGGCGGCTTGCCTTGGTCGGATCGTCGCCCCGCTTGGTGGACAGCGCTTTACAGGCATTAAAGCCCGCCATGCCGATCTCGCAAATCGCGGCCTCGGCCCCGCCAGCGATCATCACATCAGCGTCACCATGTTGGATCAGACGGCTCGCATCACCAATTGCGTGCGCTCCGGTAGAACAGGCCGTCACGACCGAATGGTTCGGACCACGGAACCCATAGCGAATCGATACCTGACCCGAGATCAGGTTGATCAACGCGCCGGGCACAAAGAACGGGCTCACGCGGCGTGGGCCTTTTTCGTGCATCATGACAGCGGTATTCGCGATAGAGTTCAAGCCACCGATGCCAGACCCGATCAACACGCCGGTGCGTTCCAGATCTTCGCGGTCTGTCGGCATCCAGCCGGAATCCTCGACCGCTTGCTGTGCTGCCGCCATGCCGAACAGAATAAAGGTATCTACCTTACGCTGTTCTTTCGGCTCCATGTATTTATCGCCATTGAACGTGCCGTCGGTGCCATCACCAAGGGGGACTTCGCAGGCGTATTGAGTGACCAGTTTACTGGGATCGAAGCCCGTAATCCTGCCTGCACCGGACTGACTATCCAAAATTCTGGACCAGCTGGCCTCTACGCCATCGGCAAGCGGCGTTACCAATCCCAAACCTGTCACAACTACTCTGCGCATATCCAAGCCCCTTGGTGTTTCTTTGCGTTGACCGGCTATACCTTGCCGAGACCGTAAATTTCAAGACGCGAAGCGTCCAAGCTGCGGCCAGACCGGCGGGCCTTTGCGCGTCATTGAACGTAACTTGTCGCCGTAAAGCCCTATGTTCCGCAGGGTAAGACCCGTAACATAAGGCGCTGCCAGACCGTGGTCTCACACCTCGCGCCCCATGTCACATGCTGCCACCGGAGAGGTCAGGCAAAGCCCGTCAGCCCCACGTAAAAACGGCGCCCCTCCCTGAGGAAGAACGCCGTTCTCTGAATTTCGTGCCGTCGTTATGCCCCTTGGGCCCGACTGGCGAAAACGTCTTAGGACGCTTCTTTGATGAACTTGACCGCGTCGCCGAAGGTCTGAATGTTCTCAGCTGCGTCATCGGGGATCTCGATGCCGAACTCTTCTTCGAACGCCATAACCAGCTCAACAGTGTCGAGGCTGTCTGCGCCAAGATCGTCGATGAACGATGCGTTCTCAACAACTTTGTCTTCTTCAACACCCAGGTGCTCTACAACGATCTTCTTTACGCGGTCTGCGACGTCGCTCATATTCAGTCCTCATTCATTCGGGCAATCCTGCCCTCTTCTGTTTCCGTCAGAACCTTATGCGGTCCGTATGGATCGTGCCCCGAGGGGCGGCTATGGCCCTTGTTGTCACAAGGTAAGGGGGGCAATCAAGCCTCCCTGTCGTGGATTCTGCGCCCCATTTAGCACAACGCGCAGATTTGGCAAACGCTTTGCAGCGCAGGCTCACAACATGGCCATACCGCCGTTCACATGCAAGGTGGTTCCGGTGACATAGGCGGCTTCCGGGCTGGCCAGATAGACGACAGCCGATGCGATTTCGGATGCTTCGCCCATGCGACCCGCAGGGATCTGCCCCATGATTCCCGCCTTTTGGTCGTCGGTCAGCTTGTCGGTCATCGCTGTGGTAATGAAACCGGGGGCGACCGCGTTCACGGTGATCCCGCGGCTGGCAACTTCATAGGCAAGCGATTTGGACATGCCCACCATACCGGCCTTGGACGCGGCATAGTTCGCCTGACCGGGGTTTCCGGTGGCACCGACCACGCTCGAGATATTTACGATCCGGCCCCAACGCGCCTTCATCATGCCCCGCATTACGCCTTTGCACAGCTTGAAGGTCGCGGTCAGGTTGACGTTGATCACCGAATTCCATTCGTCATCCGACATGCGCATGAACAGGTTGTCGCGGGTGATGCCGGCGTTGTTGACCAGAATATCGACCGATCCCATCGCCTCTGCCGCCTGTTTGGGCAGCGCGTCAACGGCATCCATATCGCTCAGGTTACAGGGCAGCACGTGGGCGCGCTCACCCAATTCTGCCTTCAATGCTTCCAAAGGTTCGGTGCGGGTGCCAGACAGGCCGACGGTCGCGCCGCGTGCATGCAGGCTGCGCGCGATTTCAGCGCCGATACCACCCGAAGCACCGGTGATCAGCGCTTTTTTTCCAGTAAGATCAAACATATGTAATTCCTTTCGCGGCCTGTCTCAGGCCGTTTTCACGGCGGCGACATCGGCAGCGGTGCCAATGTTCACGCAGGTGATTTCCTTGTTGATGCGGCGGATCATGCCGGACAGAGCCTTGCCCGCGCCGATTTCCCAGACCTCGGTCACGCCTTGCGCGCCCATCCATTCAACCGACGACATCCAGCGCACCTGACCGGTGACCTGTTCGATCAACAGCTTGCGGATCTGATCGGGGTCGGTAACCGCTTCGGCCACTACATTCGCCACAACCGGCACGGCGGGGGCATTCATTGTCACATCCGCCAGCGCACCGGCCATTTCCTCTGCGGCAGGGGCCATCAGGGCACAGTGGAACGGGGCAGACACGGGCAACAACAAGGCACGCTTAGCACCGGCGGCTTTCGCCAGATCAATCGCGCGTTCGACGGCTGCCTTGCTGCCCGATACAACATTCTGCGCCGGGTCATTCTGGTTGGCGACCTGACAGACCTCGCCCTGGGCGGCCTCTGCGGCGACGGCTTCGGCCTGCTCAAAGCTGAGGCCCAAAAGTGCTGCCATAGCGCCCTGCCCCACAGGCACAGCCGCCTGCATCGCGCGACCGCGAATGCGCAGCAACCGCGCCGTATCCGACAGCGAGAATGTTCCCGCCGCGCAAAGCGCTGCATATTCTCCCAGCGAATGGCCCGCGACATAGGCCGCCTTGTCGACGGTAATGCCTTCGGCCTTCAACGCCGCCATCGCCGCCATTGACGTTGCCATCAGCGCAGGTTGTGCGTTTTGGGTAAGCGTCAGCGCGTCCGCGTCACCTTCCCAGATCAGCGTCGACAGCTTTTCGCCCAAGGCTTCGTCCACCTCGTCAAACACGGCTTTTGCCGCCGGATAGGCGTCAGCCAGATCGCGGCCCATACCGATGGTTTGCGCGCCTTGGCCCGGATATACGAATGCAATGGTCATAAAGTCCCCCGAATTTGCGTTTCCAGCGCTTTAGCGCGTGGGTGGCCGTCAAACAAGCCTGCACGGCGACTGTGCGCTGATCCGCATTGGTCCCCAAGCCCCGTTGCGGTAAGCAGAAACGACCCATTTCGCGACGGAGCACCCTCATGGCCTTAACCAATACCTCAATCCGCTACGGCGGGGTGACCAAGTTCTTTCACTGGCTCACCGCCTTGCTGATCCTCACGCTGATCGCCCTTGGCCTTTATGCCAGCGACCTGCCCCACGATACGCAAGCGGCGCTGACCCGCAAAGCGTGGCTGTTCTCGCTGCACAAAACACTGGGCGTGACGGTCTTCTTTGTCGCCCTTGCCCGCATTCTCTGGGCCTTTACCCAACCCAAACCGGGGCTGCTGAACGCGGATCACCGCCTTGAAAGCTGGCTGGCTGAAACGGTGCATTGGGTGCTCTATGGGTCGCTGGTGATCGTCCCGCTGGCGGGCTGGATCAACCACGCCGCCGCCTCTGGCTTTGCGCCGATCTGGTGGCCGCTGGGGCAGTCGCTGCCGTTTATCCCCAAGAACACAACGGTAGAGCACGCTTTTGGAGCGCTTCACGTCATCGCAGGCAAACTGCTGATCGGCGCGTTGATCCTACATATCGCAGGCGCGGTGAAGCACCATGTTGTGGACCGCGATTCGACCCTGCGGCGGATGCTGCCGGGCGAAGCCGTCGTCGGCCCGCTCCCTGCGCAGCACCACACTGCCGCACCGGTGATTACCGCCACTATTGTCTGGGTCGCGGCGATTGCCGTCGGGCTGGGTCTTGGCCTTGGCTTGGGCCAGCAAACCGAACAACCCGCCCTGACCGAAACCGCCGCACTGGAGGACGTCGCCTCTGACTGGCAGGTGCAAGACGGCGCCATCGCGCTTGAGGTCACGCAGTTCGGGTCCGTCGTGGCTGGCAGCTTTGTCGATTGGGCATCCGCGATCACCTTTGACGAGACCGTCCAAACTGGCAAAGCCGGCGAGGTGACGACCACAGTCTCGATCCCGTCGCTCAGCCTCGGGTCGGTGACGGATCAAGCGATGGGCGCGGATTTCTTCAACACCGAGGCCTTCCCCACCGCAACCTTCCAAGCCGATATCAATGTCGCCGCAGACGGCTACATCGCGACAGGCACGCTCACGATCAAGGACCAGTCCATACCGGTCGAACTGCCCTTCACCCTGACACTTCAGGACGACACCGCGCAGATGACAGGCACCACTACGCTGGACCGTCGCGACTTTGGCATCGGGGAAACGGTGACGGATGAAAGCACGCTCGCCTTTAGCGTCACCGTGAATATCGACCTCACCGCCACACGAGGACAGTAATCCGATCCACAACGGCGCGGGCCATATGGCCCCGCCCCCATAAACGCAAAAACGCCGGGGACCTGCCCCGGCGTCTTCGTTTTCTCACTAAATAAAAAGCTTACTCAGCCTTCATCGCTTCGATAGAGATGTTCACTTGCACTTCGTCGCTGACGAACGGCGCGAACTGACCAAGGTTGAAATCGGTGCGTGTGACCGTGGTCGTCGCGTCGAAACCGGCCCAAGGCTTCTTGGCCATCGGATGCTCGCCCATCTGGTTCAGCTTGGCGTCCAGCACAACGGATTTCGTGACGTCGTTCATGGTCAGGTCGCCGGTGATCAAGGCGGTTTTCTCGCCCGTGACTTCGATGCCCGTGGAGACAAATGTCACCATGTCGCCATCTTCGGCCCCAAAGAAGTCACCTGTCATAAAGTGCTCGGTGCGCGGCTCCCAGCCGGTGATCATCTCTTTGACCGGAAACGACACCGAAACCGAGGAATTCGCGGGCTCCGCTTCGTCCATCATGATTTCACCGTCAAATCCGCTGAACATCGACGTGGTGGTCGAGAACCCGAGGTGGTTATAGGTGAAAACGATTTGGCTGTGGCTTGCGTCCAGCACGTATTTTTCGGCTGCGAACGCGGATGTGGCACCCAGTGTAAGGGCAGTAGCAAGAAGGACAGACTTCATGTTCATTGGAATTCTCCTGTTGGCGTGTGTCTGGAGTATACATGAAGCATTTCAACATTTCAGCAACCCAGCAGCGTTCAACAGTTAGTGCGCATTGGCGAACAGTCGCGCGCCCTTTAGGTGCCCGCTTTGCCGTACAACACCCGGATAGGATCAGACCACCTGACCGGAATCCCGCAGGCTAAAGGTCAGATTATCGACCACACGACGTTCTGCGATATGAACATCCACAATGAAATTGCCCCGTTCGTCCCAGAAATGAAAGTTGCGGCCCACACGCTCTACCCGTCCCAGATCGCAAAAGCTGCACCGGTGCAGCACGCGTTTGGACCCGACCGCGCGGGGGCGTACGAGCCGAAGCTCGCGTCGCAGCGTATCAATCTGTATGTCGGGCAACGCGGGCTTTTGCCCTGATAGCATCAGGCTTGCGCCCAACATAAGCGAAAGCACAGACAGCCCCACCTTGAACAACATCACATCCGAGCCAAAGTTCGACCCCGGCGTCAGCCACAGCCCTGTCGCTGCCAAAACCAAAGCCACCCCGAGCACCCGCTGACCGCTGCGCAGCACTGCCCGCGATCCATCCACCATTCCGGCCTGCGTTGAAAACTGCACGCTGTCTGCCGTAAAATTCGTCACTGCGCCCATTTCTCTGACCAACCTTCATCAACCCATGTTCTCTCCCCATCAGTTCTCGTATGAGTTCATGACGAAAAAGAGGCGCACTCGTGACCCATCCGTGATCAAAGTAGACCTATGCAAACGTCCGTTTATAAATACGTCTGCCACAAATTCGAGGTCCGTCTGGCCCTGCGCGTCACACGCCCTTGCCCTGCCCGCGAAACCGTGTATATCGGCCCTTCGTTTTGCATTATCTTTTGAACCGCGCAGACTCTCGTGGTGGGGCCGCAAAACGCAAATGCCCTACCTATGAAATGCGCCTTGATATAAATAGGAGTGCACATGCCGCTTTATGAGCATGTTATGATTGCGCGTCAGGACTTGTCCAACACGCAAGCAGAAGGCCTTATCGAACATTTTGGCACAGTTTTGGCTGACAACGACGGCAAGCTCGTCGACAGCGAATACTGGGGCGTCAAAACGATGGCCTATAAGATCAACAAAAACCGCAAGGGCCACTATGCCTTCCTGCGTTCGGACGCACCTGCGACCGCCGTTCAGGAAATGGAACGCCTGATGCGTTTGCATGATGACGTGATGCGCGTTTTGACCATCAAAGTTGATGAGCATAAAGAGCTGCCATCGGTCCAGATGCAAAAACGTGACGAACGCCCCGAGCGTGGCGAACGCCGCGAACGTCGTTGATCATCAGCTTGCAATAAAGGACATAAACCATGGCCGCTAAACCATTTTTCCGCCGTCGTAAGGTCTGCCCCTTCTCGGGCGACAACGCACCGGCAATCGATTACAAAGACACACGTCTTCTGCAGCGCTACATCTCTGAGCGCGGCAAAATCGTTCCTTCCCGTATCACCGCAGTCTCCGCGAAAAAGCAGCGTGAATTGGCCCGTGCCATCAAACGCGCCCGCTTCCTCGCCTTGCTGCCCTACGCCGTTAAGTAAGGAGAAAGCACATGCAAGTTATCCTTCTGGAACGTGTGGCCAAGCTGGGCCAAATGGGCGAAGTCGTGGACGTAAAGCCAGGCTACGCACGCAACTATCTGCTGCCACAAGGCAAAGCGCTGTCGGCTTCCAAAGCCAACATCGAAGCCTTTGAAGGTCAGAAAGCACAGCTTGAGGCGCAAAACCTCGAGACCAAAAAAGAAGCCGAAGCCATGGCGGACAAGCTGAACGGTCAGCAGTTCGTTGTGATCCGCTCCGCTTCCGATTCGGGCGCTCTGTACGGTTCCGTCACAACACGTGACGCATCCGATGTGGCAACAGCCGAAGGCTTCACAGTCGACCGCAAGCAGGTCGTTCTGGGCAGCCCCATCAAAGATCTGGGCCTGCACGACGTTACCGTCGTTCTGCACCCCGAAGTCGAAGTCACCATTCAGCTGAACGTTGCACGTTCCGCCGAAGAGGCCGAGCTTCAGGCTGCTGGCAAGTCGATCCAGGAATTGGCCGCAGAAGAAGAAGCTGCCGCCGAATTCGAGATCTCTGAACTGTTTGACGATCTCGGCTCCGCCGCATCCGACGACGATGATGATCAGCCACAAGCAAAAGAGAAATCGGACGAAGACGAAGCGTAAGCCTCAGTCTTTCGACCTGATTCCAAATGAAACGTCGCCGCTGAGCCTTCAGCGGCGACGTTTTTCGTTGCCTAATCGGCGACATGCCGCCCTTAGGTAAGCGACGCTCTGCCCATCAAAAACCAGCGTCATTGCGCGGTATTTCATGGATTGTATGCATGGGGCTCCCATCAACGATGCGAGTCACCCGCATGAATACGCTCACACGCCGCTCCCTTTGTCAGATGTTGCTTTGCGCACCCGCCCTATCCGCCTGCGCCAGTACCGAAGCAGAACCGCCCGCCGTGGCCCGTAAACTGCCCTTACACCCGAACGAGACGCCAGAGCTGCGTGGCCTGATCAATAAATGGGCCGATCACTACGAAGTGCCCCGCCCCTTGGTCCACCGCCTTGCCATCCGCGAAAGCACGCACCGTCCCGAGGCGCGCAATGGGCCGTATTTCGGCCTGCTTCAGATCCTGCCCGCAACCGCACGCGGCATGGGCTTTAGAGGCGATGCCGGCGAGCTTCTAAATCCTGATGTCAATTTGAAGTACGGCGTCAAATACCTGCGCGGCGCTTGGCTGCTGTCCAATGGCGATCACGCCACAGCAATCAAATGGTACGCGCGCGGCTACTATTACGAAGCAAAACGGCGCGGCATGTTGGTTGAAACCGGCCTGCGCAAGGGCTGAGCCGCTGCGCTGACGTCCGGCACGGGGCCGCTGCCAGCACCGCCCCCCCAGATAGCAAAAGGGCCACCCAATCGGGCGGCCCTTTCTTTTTACGTCACCGGCGAGGGTGAAAGACTTATTCGTCTTCCAGCTCTTCTACGGCTTTCTGCAGATCTTCTTTCGACACTTCTTTTTCGTTCAATGTCGCTTGTTCGAACACGTGGTCGACCACTTTATCTTCGAACAACGGTGCGCGCATCTGCTGCTGCATCTGCTGGTTTTGTTGAACGAATTCAAAGAACTGGCGCTCCTGACCAGGGTACTGACGTGCCTGGTTCATGATCGCTTGGGTCATCTCCGCGTCGGTCACCTGAACTTCGGCTTTCTGCCCCAGCTCGGCCAGCAGCAGCCCAAGACGCACGCGGCGCTCGGCCAGCTTCTTGTGCTCGTCTGTGGTCTCGATCTCGGGGTGATCGTGGCCTTCGACTTCGGGGTTGTCTTCGTGCCACAGCTGGTGCGCGATCTGGCCGGCTTCGGCTTCAACCAACGACGGCGGCAGGTCAAAGCTGACCAGCTTGTCCAGCTCGTCCAGCAGACCGCGTTTCATGACAGCGCGCGACGCACCGGTATATTCCGCTTCCAGACGCTCTGCGATCTGGGATTTCAGCGCGGCGAGGTCTTCTGCACCGAATTTCTTGGCCAGCTCGTCGTCGATTTTGGCAGCGACGGGCTTTTTCACTTCTTTAACTTTGCACTCGAACACGGCTTCTTTGCCCGCGAGGTGAGGTGCTTGGTAATCTTGGGGGAAGGACACGGTGACGTCTTTTTCGTCGCCCGCAACAACACCGACCAGCTGTTCTTCGAAGCCGGGGATGAACGAGTTGGAACCCAGAACCAGCGGGTAGTCTTCTGCAGCGCCGCCTTCAAAGGCTTCGCCGTCTACCTTGCCGAGGAAATCAAATGTGATCTGATCGCCATCTTCGGCCTTGGCACCCTCTTCGCGGGCTTCAAAGTCCTGTGCGGTTTCTGCCAGATTGGCCAGCGCTTCATCAACGGCAGCGTCGTCAGCTTTGACAACCATTTTATCCAGCGTGATCGACGACAGGTCGACTTCGGGAATTTCTGGCAGCGCTTCGTAGGTCATGGTGACCTCGACATCGTCGCCTTCTTTCCAGTCTTCGTTCGCCATTTTGACGTCAGGCTGCATCGCGGGGCGATCGCCGGACTTTTCAAAGTGCTCTTGCATGGCGCCATCAATGCTTTCCTGCATGGCTTCGCCCGTAACCTTTTGGCCGAACTGCTTTTTCAGCAGCGCCATTGGCACTTTACCTTTGCGGAAACCCTTCATCTCGACTTCGGGCTGCGCTTCGGCCAGCTTTTCGTTGACCTTGGCCTCCAGCTCAGCTGCTGTCACAGTGATGGCATAGCCGCGTTTCAGACCTTCGTTCAGCGTCTCGTTGACCTGCATGTTTGCTCCATAGGGTAAGGCCGCGCATTGCGGGGCGCGGGCGGAAAAATTTCCGCTCTTCTATTGGGGCCTGCGCTTGGGCGCAAGCGGATTTGGCGGCGGGGGTCCCGTGGGACGGGGCAATTTGCCCCCTGCCCCCGCCTACGGGTGGTAAATAACGTCTCGCGTGGTCCTCAAGCGGCGAAGGGTCACCGCCTCAGGCTCCGATCAAGCCTAGGTCATGCCCAATGCTTCTTTGTACATCTCAAGGACGGCTTCTTCTTCGGCGATATCATCCGCCTCGCGCTTGCGCAGCGCGATAACCTTGCGCAGAACTTTGGTGTCGTAACCGCGGGACTTGGCTTCTGCCATGACCTCTTTTTGCTGCTCGGCCAGGTCTTTCTTTTCTGCATCCAGCCGCTCGATCCGCTCTACGAACTGGCGAAGTTCGTTTGCGGTGACACGATACGTTGCATCACCGATGGCGTCTGCGGATTCGGGATTGGTAGCACTGTCGCTCATCTGGGGCGTCCTATGTCTTGAATGGGTCAGCGCAGTGACTACCCCCGTGCCTGCCCTGCCGCAAGCCACTCTTGCCCATTGGGCGGAATTCGGATAGCTCGCGCCCTATGGAAAACGCATCTCTAACTATCTTTGACGTACTGATCTGGGCCGGGGCAGCTATCTCCTTTGTTGGGCTGGTAGGGCTTGTCTGGTGTATCGTGCGCGTGGCCCGCGCCAAACGCGCCGGCCTGACCGAAGAAGAGATGCGCGTCGTCTTGCAAAAAGTCCTGCCGTTGAACCTCGGCGCGTTGCTCTTGTCGGTGATCGGGCTGATGATGGTCGTCGTGGGTATTATCCTCGGGTAGCGCTTGTTTGCACGGCATCGCGCGCTCTGCCCGCCGCATTCTCACCGCTTGCGGCTTGCCACACATTCAAAAGCCACTATATGTTTCTCTGACAGCTGCCACTTATGGCGGTCTTTGAGGGCGAGATAGCGTATGATTGAAGCAGATTGGATTTGGGGCCTGATTGGCGGGCTGTTGATTGGATGTGGGGGCGCGGTGTATCTGCTGGGCAACGGCCGCATCATGGGGGCCAGTGGCATCGTGGGCGGGCTGGTCGACGGATCGGGCCGCAGCACTTGGGTCGAACGCATCAGCTTTTTGGCGGCCCTGATCCTTATTCCCGCGGCAATTGCGGCCTTGGCTCCGACCCCAGCGACGACCCACCTGACCGAAAACCTTTGGCTGGTTGGCGTGGCAGGGCTGCTGGTCGGTCTGGGCACCCGTATTGGTAACGGCTGCACGTCCGGCCACGGCGTTTGCGGGATTTCGCGGCTGAGCCCCCGCGGCATCGTCGCCACATTGGTCTATATTGCGGCGGGGGCCTTGATGGTCGTCGTCTTGCGCAGCTTTGTCGGAGGGATTTGAGATGCGTAACATGATTGCCGCGCTTGCGGGCGCTTTGTTTGGCACCGGACTGTACCTGTCTGGCATGACAGACACCCAAAAGGTCCAGGGGTTTCTGGATTTCTTTGGCAGCTGGGACCCGACATTAGCCTTCGTCATGGGAGGGGCCATTCTGCCTATGGCAGTGGCGTGGGCGATGACCCGTACGCGTCGCCCTGTTACGGGTGGTGACTTTCCCGCCCGCCCCGATGCGCGCTTGGATCGCAAGTTGATTATCGGCGCAGTGCTGTTTGGTGCAGGCTGGGGACTGGTCGGGCTGTGCCCGGGTCCGGCGCTGGCGTCGCTGGGTTTCGGCGGCTTGGGCGGCATTATTTTCCTGATCGCCATGCTGGCAGGCATGATGATCGCCCCCAAAGCGCGGCTGATACTAGACACACCGCGGACGGCTGGATAAATCAAACTATGGATATTCGTCAAATCACCCCCCGCTTCTATGCTTCCCCTCAGATCGACCCGTCCGATATGGGCGCGATCAAAGAGGCCGGCATCACCTTGATCTTGTGCAACCGCCCCGACGCCGAGGTTCCCCCCAGCCATCAACATGCGGCCATTCAAGCCGCGGCAGAGGCTGCCGGACTGCGTTTCGCGTATCAGGAGTTGACCCATCAAACGATGACCCCCGACGTGATTGCCCATAATCGCGAAATCAGCGTGGCGCAGGACGAAGTCGTTCTGGGCTATTGCGCCTCTGGCACACGATCCACGATTGCTTGGGCTTTGGGTCAGGCTGGCAAACAACCGGCTGACACGCTGATAGAAGCCGCCCGTGCCGGCGGCTATGACCTAAGCCATATGCGTGACGTGCTCAGCGCCCCCTACGCCTAAGAGCCCCTCTTGCTCCATCACGACAGCGGATAGCGCCGCCTTGGCGCTGTCCCCCACACAGCCACGTTCATCTACATCATCCCATAGCGCGCATCCTTTACCGCTGCTTCATCCCCTTCAAGATGACGCACAAAGGTTACGAATCTGCTTAGATGCGATGAGAAATCGACTTAGACGTCGGTCTGCGCGATTGGCAGCTCGACACGGAAGCCGGTGCCCGACACATCAGTGAGATACGATATATCTCCCTCTAGCCGCTTTATAATCTCGCGACAGATAGCAAGCCCCAAACCTGCCCCCTCGCCGCCTTGCCCCGGTAAACGGCTAAACTTTTCAAAAATCAGTGCTTGCGAAGCGGCGTCAATTCCTGCGCCGTTATCTATCAGATCAACGATGATACGCCGCCCCCGCTGATGCGCCCGGATCGACAGCTGCGGGTCATCAGCCACACAATATTTCTGTGCATTTGTAATCAAGTTTATGAAAACCTGCACCAAACGATCCAGATCGGTATCCAGCACGATATCTTCACCCGCGCTTTCCCGATCAATCTTGATCACACGCGTATTTGCCGCCCGCGCGGTGGTGACCGCCTGATCCAGCACATCGCGCAAAACGCCACGTTGTCGGTTCAACGACACCTCGCCGTTTTCAAGCACAGACAGATCCAGCAGATCGTCCAGCAAGCGCGTAAGCCGGATGGTTTCGGAGTGAATAATCGACGCGTAGCGGGTCTTTTCTTCCGGCCCCAACCCTTCGGCGTCACGCAAAATTTCAGAAAAGGCACGGATAGAGGTCATGGGCGTGCGCAATTCATGGCTGATCTGGCTTAGAAAACTGTCTTTTTGATGCGACAGTTGGGTCAGCTTGTCATTGGCGCTGCGCAGTTTCGCAGCGGTATCTGTCAGCGCACGGGATTTGATTTCCAGCTGGCTGGAATATTCCAGCATCTGCGCCGATTCGTCCGCCACAGCCAACAGATCCTGAACCGAGACAGAGGCCCCACCCACCAGTTGCGCCACCATAGCATGCGCCGTAGCGGCCCCCACAGATGCTGCGAGTTCGCGTTCTAGCGCCTGCACAAATCGCGGTGTCGGTTCCGGTAGGCCGTCGTGTTTTTCTTGCAACTGCGCTTGCGCCCGAAAGAAGCCTTGCGCCTCTGCAGCGCCCAAAATGCGCTGTGCCATGATCATCAGATCCTCGCTCGCCGCGACCGACGCGCTCCATCCGCGTGCCGCCGTGGAATGGTCAAAGATGTTCACGAATTGCGCCCCTTGCAGCCGCTCTACGGGGGCAGGAAAGCTGAACAGGGACACAGCGATAAACACCAAAGCGTTGATTGAAAGGCTCCAGAGAACGGCATGAACTGTCGGATCTAACCCATTGATTCCGAACAACGCCTCGGGTCGCAGCCACTGCAATCCGAACAGCCCGTTTTGAAAGGTAGACGCCGACAGCGCGGCCCCTGGGCCAAAGCTTGGCAACAGCATTGTATAGACCCAAAGTGCAAAGCCGACGGTCAGTCCACAAATCGCCCCCGTCCGCGTCGCACCGCGCCAGAAGATGCCCCCCAGCAGCACCGGCAAAAACTGCGCCACCCCCCCGAAAGAGATTGTCCCGATCGCCGCAAGCGCACCGCCCCCGCCCGACAGCCGGTAATAGCAATACCCCAGCGAAATGATCAGCAGGATCGACAGCCGCCGCGACAGGATCACCACATGACGCACATCGCCCGACTGCTGGACAGTGTTTTGTCCATAGGTCAGCCAGATTGGCATCACGATATGGTTACTCACCATCGTCGACAGCGCCAGCGTCGCGACGATCACCATTGATGTGGCAGAGGAAAACCCACCGAGAAAGGCGAACATCGCGAGCGAATTCTGTCCCTGACTCAGCGGCAGGCTCAGGACGAACAAATCAGGGTTCGACCCTTCGGGTAGCAGATCGAGCCCGACCACGGCAATGGGCACGACGAACAGACTCATCAGCATAAGATACAGCGGGAAAGCCCAGCTGGCGGTCTGCAAGTGGCGCTCGTCGCCGTTCTCCACGACCAAGACCTGAAACATGCGCGGCAGGCAAATAAAAGCCGCAGCGGCCAGCAGGGTCAACGCGGTCCACCGGCCCCCTTCGACCTGCCATTGCCCGATCGCGGACCGGTCAATCTGCGCCAGTGTCTGTTCGACACCACCGGCGACCCCCCAGACCACGAAAGCACCAACCGCCAGCAGCGCCAGCAGCTTAACCACCGCTTCTACTGCGATGGCGATGACCACGCCGTGATGGCGTTCGTTGGCGTTCAAATTACGGGTGCCGAACAACACCGTGAACAGCGCCAGCCCCACCGCAACCCAGAATGCCGCCTGTGCCGAATTGATCTGGCCGCCGGCGGACGGGGCCTGAGGCTCGGCGCTGGCAAAGATCGACAAGGACAGGGTAACCGACTGTAGTTGAAGCGCAATATAGGGCGTCACCCCAATGACGGCCATGATCGTGACCAATATCGCCAAGAGGTTCGATTTCCCGTAGCGTGACGAAATAAGATCCGCGACCGAGGTCACGCGATGAGACCGTCCGATGCGTACCAAACGGCGCAAGATCCACCACCAGCCAATCATCACCAGCGACGGGCCAAGATAGATCGTCACGAATTCCAGCCCTGATCGCGCCGCATAGCCGACCGCGCCATAAAAGGTCCAAGCGGTGCAATAGATCGACAGCGACAGCGTATAGACCAACGGCGAGCGCAACAGCCAGTCCCCACGCCCGCGGGCGGCAGCGCGTTCAGCCGCAAAGGCCACGGCAAAAAGCCCCACCACATACAGCAAACAGACGGCAACCAGCTGGTTCAGCGACACCATCAGCCTTGCGTTTCCTGTGCGATCTGACGCGCTGTCCGCCGCCACAACAAAAAGCAACAGGCGATGCCCGCCAGCCAGACGCCAAAGACATAGCGCAGCGCATGTGACATGGGAACAGCATCGCCCGCAGAGGGGTCTGGCACCGGCCACAAAAGCGGTACCATCCAGAACCCCAGCACCAGCAGCGGCAGCAGCCGGACGGCGTCCATCATGCGGCGAAACCGGTAGCTGCGCCGTTCAAGAAACAGCGGCGAGCCGGGTAGTTTACTCATGCCTCTGCAGTGCCTGCAGCTGTTAGATCGCGCACGGCCGCCAGCATATCGGCATTAGAGAAAGGTTTAGTCATAAAGCGGCTGACGCCCGCCTCTAGCGCGATTTCGCGGTCGCGGGTCTGGCCGCGGGCGGTCAGCATCAGAATAGGCAGATCGGCCAGCGCCGCGTCCGCGCGTAGCTCTTTAAGGATTTCAAAACCGCTTTTACCGGGCAGCATCACATCAAGCATCACCAGATCGGGGTTGGCATTGCGGATGACGTCGACAGCCGTGGCCCCGTTGGCCAGCGTTTCGACGCGCCAGCCTTCGCGGCCTAATAAAAATCGTATCGCCTCGGCGATGTTCGTCTCGTCTTCTACGAGCACGACGTGTTTGCCCATTGGCAAAATCCCTCCCTGTGGCCCTGGCCGCCTTAGGACGCGATCTTGGTAGGCCGAGAGGCAGGATGCACGGAAAACCCTGCCCTGTCAAAAGCCTGTTGCCCGCCCTTATACGCCATCATTCAAGATTGACGGCTCGCGGCGTGCCGGACATTCGGTGCGCGGACACACCCGGCACGTGGCACCGACATCGTGCACAGCTACGGTTTCGGGGCTGGCGGGTAGGATTAACATGACCGACTGCAGCAAGGGCATCGCGTTGTAATCGCGCGCATTCTGGGGTTCACAGGTCGCATAACAATCAAACGAGGAATACCCCCGCCCCAGCTGCGTCACCCGTTGTTTTTGCACCATGCCGGGGCTGCCCAAGACGCTGAACAACGGCCAAAGCGGGCAGCAGGCGCCAAAGCGGGGCACGACAAACCCGTCGATGGATTTGCGGAAGATCAACGTGCCTGACCGGTCGCAAACGACCAGCCCCGCGCCCAGTTCCGGCACCGTCGCCATACGGCGCAAAACACGCGCCACGGGCTGCCGCAGCAGCGCGGCAAGTGCAACGGGGTCCGGCCCTAGCTCATCGAGCGCTTGCGTCAGCCCGGCAATCGGCAGCGCCTCTGCATCGATGGCGATCTGCTGCAAAACGTCTCGTGCGATATGCCGTGCAGCAACGCTTTGCAGGTCGGGAGCAGTCTGGATTAGCGTCTCAATGGCTCCTGCATCCCCATCTGTGACCTCTAGCGTTGCAAAACGATAGCGGTGCGCGGCCAGAAACGCTTCGACCTCCTCTTGCGGAGAGTTGGCGGCGGGGGTGATCTCGGGGTCGGCCTCAAGGTACCCCACAAGCGCCTGTGCGCTATCCGCAAGGCGGCGGCTGTCCTGATCGATGTTGATGTGAAACCGGTCGCGCCATTCGGGTTCAAGCGTTTTGGTATCGGCAAGGATCGACGCGGTTGACCGGATCGCCGCCGCGGTGGTCAGCAGTTCGTGCATAGAGGCCGCCAGATGCGGGTCATGGGCCAAACGGTCGGTCAGCGTCTCGACGGTGCGTTCAAGCGTGGCGATCCGGCGTTGCGCGCTGGCCAACACATCAGCCCAACCGGGAAAACGTCCGGCGAATTCGTCAGCGCGGTTCACCTCTGGCCCGCTCAGCCGCGCATCATCCGCGGCCTCGCGCAGGGTGGCAATCAAGGCGGCTTCGGCTCCTTCGGTCAGCGCCGTCGGCTCCACCCCAAGGGCGCCTGCGATGTTCAGCAGCAGTTTCCCGCCGATTCTGCGCCGGTTGTGTTCGATCAAGTTCAGATAGCTGGCCGAAATGCCGATCCGCTTGGCCAGATCAGCCTGCTTTTGCCCTGCCATCACCCGCCGCTCGCGGATGCGACTGCCGGTCAACGCATCGCGGGTCATGCGACACAGCCGCCGGATTTATGCCGCATTATCAACGGCTTTCTGCGCTGCAATATCATTAAATTTACAAATCCCCCTAGGCCTCTGCGAATATATTTACAGAATAGTTGTTTTTATCAAGGGGCTTGTTGATCGATTTTCAGTTTTCCCCTCATATCATATTTGCACCTCTGTGCATCATGGACCCGGAAAAATAATCGGGCCGTGGTTTCAACATTTGGGAGGAAATACATGACATTTTCTAACTTGACGCGTCGCGGCGTGATCAAAACCGGCGCTGCTGCCGGTGCTGGTCTGGCCTTGCCGACGTATCTAAGCGCTGCCGCGCATTCCGGTTTCACGAACGCGCCAACGGGCGACACGGTGACGCTGGGCTTTAACGTGCCACAATCGGGCCCCTACGCGGACGAGGGCGCAGACGAACTGCGCGCGTTCGAGCTGGCGGTCGAACACCTGAACGGTCAGGGCGACGGCGGCATGCTGAACACCTTCAGCTCCAAGGCGCTAGAAGGTAACGGGATCATGGGCAAGAAGGTCCAGTTCGTCACCGGCGACACGCAGACGAAATCGGACGCGGCCCGCGCATCGGCGCAGTCGATGATCCAGAAAGACGGCGCGATCATGATCTCCGGTGGCTCGTCTTCCGGTGTGGCTGTTGCTGTTCAAGGCCTGTGCCAAGAGGCCGGCGTGATCTTTATGGCGGGTCTGACCCACTCCAACGACACCACCGGTAAAGATAAGAAAGCCAATGGCTTCCGTCACTTCTTCAACGCCTATATGTCCGCTGCCGCTTTGGCACCGGTGCTGAAAAACCTCTATGGCGATGATCGCAAGGTCTATAGCCTGACCGCCGACTATACATGGGGCTGGACGCAGCAGGAATCCATTCAGGCCGCGACCGAAGCCATGGGTTGGGAAACCATCAATGACGTGCGCACCCCGCTCGCCGCGACGGACTTCTCGTCCTATATCGCGCCTGTGTTGAATTCGGGTGCCGATGTTCTGGTACTGAACCACTACGGCGGAAACATGGTCAACTCGCTGACCAACGCCGTGCAGTTCGGCCTGCGCGACAAACAGGTGAACGGCAAGAACTTCGAGATCGTCGTGCCGCTATATTCCGAGCTGATGGCCCGCGGTGCGGGTGAGAACATCACCGGTATCGTCGGTTCGCAAAACTGGGACTGGAAGCTCGAGAACCAGATGGGCGACCGCTACAAAGGGACAAACGCTTTCGTTCAGTCCTTTGGCGAAAAATACGGCTTCCCACCCAGCCAGGCGGCTCAGACCTGCTATGCGCAAACACTGCTTTATGCGGATGCTGTGGCCCGTGCCGGTTCGTTCAACCCCTGCGCCGTCGGCGAAGCCCTTGCCGGTTTCGAATTCGACGGTCTGGGCAACGGCCCAACGCTGTACCGCGCCGATGACCACCAGTGCTTTAAGGACGTTGTGGTCGTGCGCGGCAAAGAGAACCCCGAGAATGAATTCGATCTCGTGGAAATCGTCGAAGTCACCCCAGCCGATCAGGTCACCTATGCACCTGACCACCCGATGTTTGCGGGCGGTGAGCTGGGTGACTGTAACCCCGGCGCGTAAATCCAAGTCTAAGGCGGGGGGCGACCCCTGCCTTACCTTGCTGGCGGAATCTTTCCGTCTTTCACTTCTTAAAAATTCGAGGGCACCGCGATGGACGCCATTCTTTTGCAACTTCTTAACGGGTTGGACAAAGGTTCAGCCTACGCGCTCATCGCGCTTGGTCTGACGTTGATTTTCGGCACGCTGGGTGTCGTGAACTTTGCTCATGGGGCGCTGTTCATGATCGGTGCCTTCTGCGCCGTCACGCTAAGCAAGATTTTCACGCTCAGCCACAAGGCATCGGAACCCTCCGGCGTCGATTTTCTAGGCAAACCAAAGTACGATGACATCCTTTATATCAAGGACTGGTTCGGAGAGACCGCCGGTGCCTGGATGCTGGATTGGTCCGTTCCCCTATCGATCCTCTTTGCCGTGCCGATCATGCTGGCCGTCGGCTTTGTGATGGAGCGCGGGCTCATCAAACACTTCTACAAACGCCCCCACGCGGACCAGATCCTTGTGACTTTCGGTCTGGCGATCGTGCTGCAAGAGGTGATCAAGTATTTCTACGGTGCGAACCCGATCCCCACCTCCGCCCCAGAGGCGTTTCGCGGGTCGTTCGACTTTGGCGTGATGCTGGGCTTTGATCCTAATGCGATCATCTACCCCTACTGGCGCCTGATCTATTTCGCTTTCTCGGCGCTGATCATCGGCGGTGTGTTTGCCTTCTTGCAGTTCACCACCTTCGGGATGGTCGTGCGCGCCGGCATGGCTGACCGCGAGACCGTAGGTCTGCTGGGCATCAACATCGACAAACGTTTCACCATCATGTTCGGCATCGCCGCCGCTGTCGCCGGTCTGGCCGGTGTTATGTACGCGCCAATCAATTCGCCCAACTACCATATGGGTATGGATTTTCTGGTGCTGAGCTTTGTGGTCGTCGTTGTCGGCGGCATGGGGTCTTTACCCGGGGCCGTTCTGGCGGGGTTCTTGCTGGGTGTCCTGGAAAGCTTTGCCTCCATGAACGAGGTCAAGAACATCCTGCCCGGCATTGACCAGATCATCATTTACGTTGTCGCGATCCTTATCTTGCTGACACGCCCCCGTGGCCTAATGGGCCGCAAAGGCGTGATGGAGGAATAACCCATGCAATCACTCACTAAAAAAGACTTTCTCCTTCTGTTGGTGGTGGCATTCCTGACCATGGCAGCCCCTATCATCCTGAACCCCTTCCCCGCCGGATCAGGGCTGGCGCAGTTCAACGCCGGCTACCCTGACTTGATGCAACGCTTTGTGATCTTTGGCATCTTTGCCATCGGGTTCAACATTCTGTTCGGGCTGACCGGATACCTCTCCTTTGGTCACGCGGCCTTTCTGGGGGTCGGTTCCTACTCTGCCGTGTGGATGATGAAGCTCTTGTCGATGAACGTGATCCCCGCGATCCTTTTGTCGGTGATCGTGGCGGGGCTCTTCTCTGTCGTGATCGGCTTTGTCTCGCTGCGCCGGTCGGGGATCTACTTTTCGATCCTGACGCTGGCCTTTGCGCAGATGTCGTTCAACCTTGCCTATTCGGTCCTGACGCCGATCACCAATGGCGAAACCGGGCTGCAAATCTCGCTCAGCGATCCGCGCATTCTGGACGGTGCGAACGCGCCCAGCTACCCCAACCTTTTCGGGGCGCAGATGAATGCCGCGACGACGTTGGATTTCGGGGCTTGGTCCTTCACCTTCTCGGTCGGCTACTACCTGTGCGCCGTGATCATGCTGCTGGCGTTCTATATCTCAATCCGCGTCTTCCGGTCGCCCTTCGGCATGATGCTGCGGGCGGTGAAATCGAACCAGCAACGGATGAACTACACTGGCCTGAACACCAAACCCTACACGCTGGCGGCCTTTGTCATCTCCGGCATGTATGCCGGTCTGGCCGGTGGCCTGCTGGCCGCGATGGACCCGCTTGCCGGTGCCGAACGGATGCAGTGGACCGCCTCGGGCGAGGTTGTTCTGATGACGATCCTAGGCGGTGCGGGCACCCTTCTGGGGCCGGTACTGGGCGCGGGCTTTATCAAGTACTTTGAAAACATCTTTTCCAAGATCAACGATAACGTCCTGCACGGCTGGTTCGCCTTTATGCCCGATGGGCTGGAAGACACGCTGATCACGCTGATCCATCCCTTTGTGGGCAAGGGCTGGCACCTGACGCTGGGCCTGCTGTTCATGCTGGTCGTGATCTTCTTGCCCGGTGGTCTGGTCGAAGGCGGTCAACGCATCGGTCGCGTGTTCCGCCGCAAGGACCGGAATGCCGGATCGGTCGAAGCAGACGCCGCCGCACAACGCAACACACCCCCAGCCGAATAAAAAGGAGCTGAACAGATGGCCATTCTCGAAGTCAAAAATGTCGGCAAACGTTTCGGCGGGTTGCAAGCGCTGAGCGACGTGAACCTCAGCGTTGCGGAAAATTCGGTCCATGCCATTATCGGGCCGAACGGGGCGGGTAAATCCACGCTGCTGAACTGTCTGGTGGGCAAACTGATCCCCGATACCGGATCGGTTATGTTCGACGGGCAGTCGGTGCTGGGGCGCAAACCCTACGAGATCAACCAGATGGGGATTTCGCGCGTATTTCAAACGCCCGAGATCTTTGGCGATCTCAGTGTGCAGGAAAACATGCTGATCCCCTGCTTTGCCAAACGTGACGGGGCGTTCCAGATGAACGCGCTTACCGCCATGTCGAGCCAGCGCGACGTGATCGAAAAAGCCGAAGAAATGCTGGTCGAGATGAAGCTCGCCGACAAGCGCCATATGCACGCGGCCTCTATGTCGCGCGGTGATAAACGTCGGTTGGAAATTGCGATGTGCCTGTCGCAAGATCCGCGCCTTTTGCTGCTGGATGAACCCACAGCGGGTATGGCGCGGGCCGATACCAACAATACCATCGACCTGCTGAAGCAGATCAAGGACGAACGCGACATCACCATCGCCATCATCGAACACGACATGCATGTGGTGTTCTCGCTGGCGGAACGGATCACCGTGTTGGCGCAAGGCACCCCGCTGGTCGAAGACACCCCCGACAACATCAAAGGCCACCCCAAGGTGCGCGAGGCTTACTTGGGCGAATCCCAGGACGCCGCCTGACGCGCGGGGGCTCCGCCCTTCGCGCGTCACCCCGCACCAGAGGCTTTGCAAGGACAAGACTATGAACACGAAACCCGATTTCTCGAACAGCGCCAACCACGCCGCTACTGCCCCCGCCTATCTTTCGGTATGGGACATTCACGCCTATTACGGCGAAAGCTATATCGTGCAGGGCGTCAGCTTTAACGTGCACGAAGGCGAGATTCTGGCGCTTTTGGGCCGAAACGGCGCGGGTAAAACATCGACCCTGCGGGCCATCGCCCAGATTGGCGACCCCGAATTGCGCAAGGGCGAGGTCTGGCTCGACCACCAGCCGCTGCACAAGATGGCCAGCCACGAGGCCGCCGCCAACGGTCTGGCGCTGGTCCCCGAAGACCGCCGTATCATCGCGGGTCTCACGGTCGAGGAAAACCTGCAACTGGCGCAGATCGCCCCGCCCATCGGCTGGTCGCTTGACCGCATCTACGATCTGTTCCCCCGCCTCAAGGAACGCCGCAAGCAAGAGGGCGTGACCCTGTCGGGCGGCGAACAACAGATGCTGGCGATTGCCCGTGCGCTGGCCCGTGACATCAAGGTGCTGCTGCTGGATGAACCCTATGAGGGGCTTGCCCCCGTGATCGTGGACGAGATCGAAAAGACCCTGTCGCTGATCAAATCCCAAGGCATCACCACCATTCTGGTGGAACAAAACGCGGTGCGTGCGCTCAAGCTCGCGGATCGTGCGGTGATCCTTGATACCGGCGGCGTGGTGTTTGACGGCACCGCCGAAGAGGTGCTGAACAACGCCGAACTGCGCGCCGAATATCTGGCAATCTGACGGCCAAGCCTCAACGCGCGCGGGAAAATCAGACGAAACAAATGTTTCACACCGGCATTTTCCCGCGCCCGCGTCCCCCTGTCACATCCCCCATATCCCTCGCCCCGATCCGCTGCCCGACCCGCGCTTTGTGCGGCCAAGCTTACGTTAGGCAACTGCTTGCTTTTCATGACTGCGCCCATGCCCTATAAGGCAGCAATTCAAGGGCACAGGCAGCGCCCTATCGACTTTGACTGGCTGAGGAAAATATGACAAAAAACACCCATGACGCCGATGTGGCTTTTATCCAAGCGCTCGCCGAGTTGCTGAACGAAAACGATCTGACCGAATTGCAGGTCAAGCGGGATTACGCCGAGGATGACAGCCTGAATGTGCGCGTCAGCCGCAAACCACCGCAACAGATCGTAGCACCGCATCAGGCGCAATCGGCCCCTGCGCACTATGCAGCGCCCGCGCCCGCCGCCCCGGCAGCCGCAGCCCCTGCAGCAGAAGCCAGCGATCCCGCGGATCACCCCGGTGCTGTCGTCTCTCCGATGGTGGGGACGGTATATATGCAAGCCGAACCTGGCGCGCCTTCGTTTATCTCGGTCGGGACCTCCGTTGCCGAAGGCGACACGCTGCTGATCGTTGAAGCGATGAAAACAATGAACCACATTCCAGCGCCACGTTCCGGCACGGTAAAGCGGATTTTGGTCGATGATGGCGCCGCCGTTGAATTTGGCGCGCCCTTGGTGATCCTGGAATAAGGCGAAACCTATGTTCAAAAAAATCCTAGTCGCAAACCGCGGCGAGATCGCGTTGCGCGTGATCCGTGCGGCCCGCGAGATGGGCATCGGGTCTGTCGCGGTCCATTCGACGGCAGACAGCGATGCGATGCATGTGCGCATGGCAGACGAATCTGTCTGCATCGGCCCGCCCTCCTCGCAGCAATCCTATCTGTCGATTCCGTCGATCATCGCCGCCTGCGAAATCACCGGTGCCGAAGCGATCCACCCCGGATACGGTTTCTTGTCCGAAAACGCGGGCTTTGTGCAGATCGTCGAAGACCACGATCTGACCTTTATCGGCCCCACAGCGGAACACATCCGCATTATGGGCGACAAGATCACCGCCAAAGACACCATGAAAGAGCTTGGCGTGCCCTGCGTTCCCGGCTCTGACGGTGGTGTGCCCACACTGGCCGACGCAAAGCGTATCGGCGAGGAAATCGGCTATCCGGTAATCATCAAGGCAACCGCCGGGGGTGGGGGCAAGGGCATGAAAGTGGCGCAATCCGCCGCTGAAATGGAACGTGCCTTCATGACAGCCCGTGCCGAAGGGAAATCGAACTTCGGCAACGACGAAGTCTATATCGAGAAATACCTCACCACGCCGCGCCACATCGAAATTCAGGTGTTCGGCGATGGCAAAGGTCGCGCTGTCCATCTGGGCGAACGCGACTGTTCGCTGCAACGCCGCCACCAGAAGGTCTTCGAAGAAGCCCCCGGCCCGTCGATCACCGCCGAAGAACGGGCGCGTATCGGTAAAGTCTGCGCGGATGCGATGGCCAACATCAACTACATCGGCGCGGGCACGGTCGAATTCCTGTATGAAAACGGCGAGTTCTATTTCATCGAAATGAACACGCGTTTGCAGGTCGAACACCCCGTCACCGAAGCCATCTTTGGGGTCGATCTGGTGCGCGAACAAATTCGCGTCGCTGCCGGTATGGATTTGTCCTTTACCCAAGAAGACCTGAAGATCAACGGCCACGCGATCGAGGTCCGGATCAACGCTGAAAAACTGCCGAACTTCTCGCCCTGCCCGGGCAAGATCACGCAGTATCATGCCCCAGGCGGGCTTGGTGTGCGGATGGATAGTGCGCTGTATGACGGCTATAAAATCCCGCCCTACTACGACAGCCTGATCGGCAAGCTGATCGTTCACGGGCGCGACCGTCCCGAAGCGCTGGCGCGTCTGCGCCGTGCCTTGGGAGAGCTGATCGTGGACGGGGTCGACACGACGATCCCGCTGTTTCACGCGCTGCTTGACGAACAGGACGTGCTGACAGGGGACTATAACATCCACTGGCTAGAGCATTGGCTTGAAACAAATTTGGGCAATGCCTGACCTGACGCCAGAGCTGTTATTGCACGGCTATTCCATGGGGATCTTTCCCATGGCCGAACACCGCGACGACCCGGAAATCTTCTGGGTCGACCCGCGGCGGCGGGGCATCTTCCCGCTGGACGGGTTCCACATCTCGCGGTCCCTTGCGCGCGCGATGCGGCGGACACGCTTTACCATCAACATCGACACCGCATTTAAAGACGTCGTATCCGGCTGCGCCGACCGCGCCGATACATGGATCAACGCCGAGATTTTTGCGCTGTACGCTAAGCTACATGCCCAAGGTCACGCCCATGCGCTTGAGGTCTGGGAAGGCGATGTTTTAGTGGGTGGCGTCTACGGCGTCACGCTGGGGCGCGCGTTTTTTGGCGAAAGCATGTTTTCGCGGCGGGACAACGCATCAAAGATCGCGCTGGCCTGTCTGGTGGACCGGCTGAACCGCGGCGGGTTTACCCTGTTCGACACGCAGTTCCTGACACCGCACCTGGCGTCTCTTGGTGCGCAGGAGATCACCCGCGCCGCCTATCACGCTCGGCTAGAAATGGCCTTGATGAAAAACGCGGACTTTACTGCGCCCCATGCTGCCACGCCTCAGGATGTGGAGCAGCGGATGACCCAGATATCATAGCGGGGATGTTCCAGCGCTGAAAGCGCAGGCGCAGAGGCGATCATCCAGCCGGCAAAAAGCCGGTTCTCCTCGCCAGTCTCGACGATATCAAGCTCGGCATAGGCGTCGCCCGCAGGGTTGCCCTCAGGATAGCGGCATTCGTTCAGGGTCACATTCAGGCTACCCACGCGCGACGTCTCTCCGCGCTGCATCTCTACGTCACGCGACAGGCCCGATACCTTGTCCAGCGCCCGCAAGACGCCGCCTTCAGCGCTGGCGACTTGCTGTGCCTGCACGGGCGCGGCCATCACGGCGAGGATCATAAAAATCTTGCGCATCACAGGGGTTCCTTGAACGTCAAAACGGCATCTTTCAAAGCCACGCATTGGCCGGATGCCCGTAGCTTCGTGCGCCCACGATAGGGCGCACGGGGGGCTTTTATTCGGGCTGCCATGCCTCGTAGTCACCGCGGTCGGCGGGCTTTTCACGGCGTATCGATCCCGCAGGCGCATAGGCCAGCGCGGTGCCGGTCAGGTTCTCTTGGTGGGGCTTTTCCCACGTTTTATGTACCAGCGGGCGATCTTGCGGGGTTTCATCCCACGAATGATGCAGCCAACCGTGCCAGTCCGCATTCACGCGGGTCGCTTCGATCTCGCCGTTAAAGATGACCCAGCGTTTGCTGCTGTCCGCGTTGCGGTAGTACATATTGCCCTCGGCGTCTTCGCCGACCTTGATGCCCTTGCGCCACGTGAACAGCTGTGTGTTCAGCGTCTGGCCGTTCCACCACGTCACGCCGCGTAAAAGAGAGTTGAGAATGCCCATAGTGGTCTCCTGAAGCTTTGATGGATATATGCACCAAGGCCGCGCAAAGGTCTAGCGGGCTTCGGGGCGCATAGCCGCGGTTTTCAGCCTGGTAGGCAGGCGGTGACTTCGATTTCGATGCGGTATTTGTCATCGATCAGCCCACATTCGATCATGGTTGCCGCTGGTGGCGCATCGCCAAAAACCTCTGACAGGATCGGCCAGCAGGGTTCAAACTCGGCGCGATCAGGCAGGTAGTAATTGACGCGGACCACATCGGCCATGGTGCAGCCTGCCTCGCGCAGGGCCCCCTCGATGGTCGCAAGGGCGGCGCGGCATTGGTCGGTCACGGTATCGCCCTGCCCCACGGTGCCCGCCACATGAACAAAGCCCCCCGCCACAACGGCGCGGCAATAGCCGATCTTGGCCTCAAATTCACCGCCCGAAAAAATACGTCTTGTCATGATGCGCCTCTTGTCTGTCATGCCTACGCCTCTGTCAAAGCGCTTGGCCCGCCAGAGGTCAAGCGGCAAAACTGGAACTGCGGCTGGATGTGAAAAAGGCGCGCCATCTCTGGCGCGCCTTGATCGGATAATATGCCGTTGATCTTAGCCTGCGGTTGCGGGCTCTTTCTCGGCATCGGCGTGGATCATCAGCGGTGCCGCATCAGAGTTCACGGCTTCTTCGTTAACGACCACTTCGGTCACGCTGTCCATGCCGGGCAGATCGAACATCGTGTTCAACAAGATGTCTTCGAGGATTGAACGCAGGCCACGTGCACCGGTTTTGCGCTGGATGGCGCGTTTCGCAATTGCCGAAAGCGCATCATCGGTAAAGGTCAGCTGCGTATCCTCGATTTCGAACAGACGCTGGTACTGTTTAACCAATGCGTTTTTCGGTTCGGTCAGAATTGTGACCAGCGCATCTTCGTCCAGATCCTCAAGCGTTGCCAGAACCGGCAGACGGCCAACGAATTCCGGAATCAAGCCGAATTTCAGCAAATCTTCGGGCTCGAGGTCGGTGAAGATCTCGCCGATACCACGGGCATCCTTGTCGCGCACATCAGCGCCAAAGCCCATTGCGGACCCTTTACCGCGCGCTGCGATGATCCGGTCCAGGCCGGCAAAAGCACCACCACAGATGAACAGGATGTTCGTGGTGTCCACTTGCAGGAATTCCTGTTGCGGATGCTTGCGCCCACCTTGTGGCGGCACAGAGGCGACGGTGCCTTCCATCAGCTTCAGCAAGGCCTGCTGCACACCCTCTCCCGACACATCACGGGTGATGCTTGGGTTTTCGGACTTGCGCGTGATTTTATCAACTTCGTCAATGTAGACGATCCCGCGCTGTGCGCGTTCAACGTTATATTCCGAAGACTGCAACAGCTTGAGGATGATGTTTTCCACATCTTCGCCGACATAGCCCGCTTCGGTCAGTGTCGTCGCATCTGCCATAGTGAACGGCACATCCAGAATACGTGCAAGCGTTTGCGCCAGTAGCGTTTTACCACAACCGGTCGGGCCGATCAGCAGAATGTTGGATTTCGCCAGCTCAATGTCGCCGCCCTTTTGGGCGTGGTTCAGACGTTTATAGTGGTTGTGCACGGCAACTGACAAAACCCGCTTGGCCATTGCCTGCCCGATCACGTAATCGTCCAGAACATCACAAATGTCCTTGGGCGTCGGCACGCCATCGGTGGCCTTCAGCCCCGAGGCTTTGGTTTCCTCGCGGATGATATCCATGCAAAGTTCGACACATTCGTCACAAATGAAGACAGTCGGACCTGCAATCAGCTTGCGCACCTCATGCTGACTTTTGCCACAAAAGCTGCAATAAAGTGTGTTTTTGCTGTCGCCGCTCGAAGTATTAGCCATTTCAACCCTTTCAGGTCTGTCGTTTGATCGTGCCCGCCATACGGCAGCCATCTATATTTTTTTGCTCGGTGCCAGCTTAGGCCAGCGGTGCGTGGTCCACAATCGTAAAATAACGGGCCACGCACGCCTTATTTACTTGCCTTTTTTGTCGTCAGCTTTTGGCGCGTCAGGATCATTCATCTTGCCACGATTTTCGACGATCTCGTCAATCAGGCCCCAGTCTTTGGCTTCCTCGGGGGACATGAAGTTGTCCCGCTCGAGTGCGGCTTCGACTTTTTCCAACGGCTGGCCGGTGTGTTTGACATAAATCTCGTTCAGGCGCGTTTTCAACTTTTGCGTTTCCTGCGCGTGAATCATGATGTCCGTCGCCTGACCCTGATACCCGCCGGATGGCTGGTGGACCATGACGCGGCTGTTGGGCAACGAGAATCGCATGCCCTTTTCACCCGCTTGCAACAACAGCGACCCCATGGATGCCGCTTGCCCGATGACCAGCGTCGATACCTTCGGTTTGATATACTGCATCGTGTCGTAGATCGACAGACCCGAGGTCACAACACCGCCTGGGCTATTGATATACATAGAGATTTCCTTGGAGGGATTCTCTGCCTCGAGGTGCAAAAGCTGCGCAACGATGAGCGAGGACATACCGTCATGGACAGGCCCGTTCAGGAAAATGATCCGCTCTTTCAGCAGACGCGAGAAGATGTCGTACGCACGTTCGCCCCGGCTGGTCTGTTCAACCACCATAGGGACCAGCGTGTTCATATATGTATCGTGTGGATCGTTCATAAAGCCTGCCTGATATTGCCGTTCGCCGGACCATACCCGCGAAACCTTGGCTTAAGATTAATCGCGGCATCTAAGGGGTTCAAGGGGGGCAGGCCCGATCATCTGGCTGGCCGAGGATTTGGCGGCTTGGTTAAACAGTGCGCACCGCCCGAATCATCTTTACAAAACTAGTTTTATAGTTTTATCCTAGCCCCATGACAGCACATCAAAAAACCGCCCGCGCGCTCGCCGCCCTTGGCCACGACACCCGCCTCGAGATCTTTCGCCTTCTTGTGCGCGCCGGAGACGATGCGCTGACCGTTGGTGAAATCGGGACGCATCTGAACGCCGCCCCTTCCACTCTTGCCCATCATCTAGGTGCGCTTGTCGATGCCGGTTTGATCATTCAGCGGCGCGACGGGCGGCGCATCGTTAACCGCGTGGACTTTGACGCCATGCGCGCAACGCTTTCGTTTCTAACCTCGGAATGCTGCACCGGCGTTTCGCTCAATAAGGATGCCGCCGCATGACCGACCTTTCCCACCCCTCCCGCAGTGTCGTGCGCGACGCGGTACATCACATCTGGACCCGTGAACGTGTATGGCTGGCCTTCGCCGGCCTGCTGGCGGTGGTCTTTGTGGTCGACGCACCGCTGGGGACCAGCAGCGTGCAGTTCACAATCCGCAATCTGATCGATGTTGCGCCGTTCTTGCTCTTGTCTATCGGCATCGCTGCCTACGCCAGTGCGACGGGGGCCGACGGGTTGATTGCGCGCGCCTTCACCGGATCGCCCGCCGTGATGATCGCCGTCGCAGCCGTGGCGGGCGGGCTGTCGCCGTTCTGTTCTTGCGGGGTGATCCCGTTGATCGCGGCGCTTCTTACCATGGGGGTTCCCCTCTCCGCTGTCATGGCCTTTTGGCTGGCATCGCCCGTGATGGACCCGTCGATGTTCATGCTCACCACCGGCGTTATGGGGGCAGAGTTTGCCATCGCCAAAACCCTCGCCGCTGTGGTGCTCGGCATCTTCGGAGGGACGATCGTGCACGCCTTGTCGCGCGCTGGCGCGTTGGCAGACCCGTTGCGCGACGGTGTCGGCAATGGCGGCTGCGGTGCGTCAAAGGTGCGCACGCCCCAGCCGGTCGTCTGGGCCTTTTGGCACGACGACACGCGGGTGGCAAAATTCCTGCGCGAAGCCGTCAAGACCACGTTGTTCCTGACCAAATGGCTGGCGCTGGCGTTCTTGCTCGAGAGCCTCATGCTGGCGTGGATTCCCGCAGAGCTGGTGACGCGTGCCCTTGGCGGCACCGGCATCGTTCCAATCGGGATCGCGACATTGGTCGGGGTACCGGCCTATCTGAACGGCTATGCGGCGCTGCCATTGGTCGGCGGGCTGCTTGGTCAGGGCATGGCCCCCGGTGCGGGGCTCGCGTTTCTGGTCGCAGGCGGGGTCACGTCCCTGCCCGCGGCCATCGCTGTTTGGGCGCTGGTCAAACGCCCTGTCTTTGCACTGTATATCGGGATCGCGTTGACAGGGTCGTTTGTGTCGGGGCTGCTGTTTCAGCTTTGGGTATCACTGTGACACCCAAAGCTCGTTTTAATTTGCCAGACAGGCCGTGAAGGCCCCCGACAGGTCGCGTAGCAGGGATGGATACATCTCGACGCCCGGTGCCAGCTGCGCGCCGATCGGGTCAAGCGAGGCAGACTTTAGCGGTGCGCCGTCTTGCAGGGCCTCAATCAGGCCGGCGTTGAACTGCGGTTCTGTGAACACGCAAGCCGCTTGGGTATCTTTCACCACATCGCGCACCTCGGCCAATCGTGCAGCACTGGGGGCTGCCCCATCGCTCAGGGAGATCGACGCGCTTGCCTCTACGCCAAAGCGGGCTTCGAAGTAGTGATAGGCATCGTGGAAAACGATGAACTTCTGCCCCGCAAGCGGTGCTAACTCTGCCTGTAGATCTGATTGCAAATCCGTCAGACGGGCCTGCGCCTTTTCGGCATTTCCGCTATAGAGCGTAGCATTTTCAGGGTCTTGCTGCGACAGCATGGCCGCGATCTGATCCAGCCAGACGATCGCATTCTGCGGGTCGAGCCACATATGCGGGTCCAATGCGCCCGCCGCGTGATCGTGCCCTTCGTGCGCGTCAGTGGCTTCATGATCGGCATGGTCTTTTTCGTCGCCATGGTCATCGCCGCTATGGTCGTGCTCTTCGTGATCCTCATGGTCATCATGGTCGTCGTGGCCGTCATGATCCTCATGCCCCGCTTCATCGCCGTGGTCATGCGCCTCGAACGCAACACCGCTGCGGTTGGTCAATAGGCGGATGCCGTCCGCATCCTGCAGGGTCAGGCGCTGTGCATCCTGTGCCAGACTATCCAAAGGCCCCTCCAGCCAAGCGGTCAGCGATGGCCCGACCCAGACCACCAGATCAGCCTGCGTCAAATTGCGGGCTTCTGTGGGGCGCATGGCATAGCTGTGGGGCGACGCGCCGGGCGGGATGATCAGATCGGGGCTGCCTGCCCCCTGCATCACCATAGACACCAACGAATGCACCGGCGCGATGTCGGTGGCGACGCGGGGTACCTCTGCCTGGGCCAGACCGGCAGAAAAAAGGAGGGTGGTGCAAAGCAGACGGCGCATAAGGGGGCTCCCATAAAGTGTTATACTATAACCTTGATAGATCACACGTTATAACATATCAATACCGAACCCTGCTACGGAGCCAAATATGTCGACCCTTGGATTTGAAACACATGATCACGGTGCCTGTGTCGACGACGCGATGGCCGCCGCAGAGGCACGTTGCGCGGCCTCGGACCTAAGACTGACCCCGGTGCGCCGCCGGGTGTTAGAACTGTTGCTGGCCGAACACCGCGCCCTTGGGGCCTATGACATTCTGGGGCATCTGTCCGCCGAAGGGCTTGGCGCGCAGCCCCCTGTCGCCTATCGCGCATTGGATTTTTTGGTAAAGGCCGGACTTGCGCACCGGATCGAGGCGCTGAATGCCTATACCGCCTGTAGCCATGTCGGATTGGACCACACGCCGGCCTTTTTGATCTGCCGCAGCTGCCAATCGGTCGCCGAAAGCGAGACAGCGTTGACGCAGGGGCGTTTAGGCGACGCGGCCCGCGCGGCGGGGTTCCAGATTGAACGCACGGTGATCGAGGCCCAAGGCCTTTGCCCCGCGTGCCAGAACGAGGCCACCGCATGAGCTTGATCGCCACCCATAACCTGACCCTGCGCATTGGCGGTCAAACGGTGCTGCGCGACGTCGACATTGCCGTAAATGCCGGAGAGATCGTCACCATCGTCGGCCCCAACGGATCGGGCAAGTCCAGCCTGCTGCGCGCTCTGATTGGCGCGCTGAAACCTGCCGCGGGCACAATCACCCGTGCGCCGGATTTGCGCATCGGCTATGTGCCGCAAAAGCTGCAAATCGATGCGACGCTGCCGCTGACGGTGCGCGGGTTTCTGAACCTGCCCCGTCGTCAGCCGCGTGATACCGTCGCCCAAGCCTTGCTGCAGGCGGGGGTAACGGACCTTGCGAAAAAGCAGATGACCGATTTGTCGGGCGGACAGTTCCAACGCGTCCTGTTGGCCCGTGCGCTGCTGAACAAGCCCCATATCCTGATCTTGGACGAAGCGACCCAAGGGCTGGATCAACCCGGTTCTGCCGCGTTTTACCGCCAGATCGAAGAGGTGCGCCGCGATATGAGCTGCGCCGTACTGATGGTCAGCCACGATTTGCATGTGGTGATGGCGGCCTCGGATCGGGTGTTGTGCCTGAACGGTCACGTCTGCTGCGAAGGCACGCCCGAAATCGTCGCCGACGCGCCGGAATACCGCGCATTGTTCGGCACTGGCACCCAAGGGGCGCTTGCGCTGTACCGGCACGAACATTCGCATTCGCATGATCACACCCACGACCATACACATGATGCGGGCTGCAACCATGCGCACGGGGACCAAGATGTTAGATGACTTTTTGATACGCGCCGGGCTTGCCGGTATTGGCGTGGCATTCGCAGCCGCCCCTTTGGGGTGCTTTGTGGTCTGGCGGCGGATGGCTTATTTCGGCGATGCGACATCGCATGCGGCCTTGCTGGGTGTCGCGCTGGCCTTGGCATTTGAACTACCGGTCTTTGCCGGGGTGTTGTTGGTCGCCCTGTCGATGGCGCTGATTGTGACGGCGCTGAACGGGCGCAGCCTGGGCACGGATACGCTGCTGGGGGTGCTGGCCCACGGGGCGCTGGCCATCGGCCTTGTTGCGGTGTCGCTGCTGCCGAACCAGCGCGTCGACCTCAGCGCCTATCTGTTCGGAGAGATTCTGGCCGTCACCAAAAGCGATCTTGCGATCATCTGGAGCGGCGCCTTGCTGTCGATCGCCCTGTTGGTCTGGCGCTGGCAAGCATTGTTATCGGCGACGCTGAACCCTGATCTGGCAACGGCGAGCGGCGTTAACCCGCGGCGTGAACAGCTGATATTGACGCTGGCGCTTGCGGTGACAGTTGCGGTCGCGATCAAGGTCGTCGGGGCGCTGCTGATCGCGGCGATGCTGATCATTCCCGCCGCCGCGGCACGCCCCTTTGCCCGAACGCCCGAGGTCATGGCCGCGACCGCCTGCGTCATCGGGGTGATCGCCGCCTTGGGCGGGCTGGCCGCGTCCTTTGCATTTGATACGCCCACCGGCCCGAGCATTGTCAGCGTTGCGGCGCTGCTGTTCGTGCTATCCTCCGGCGTGGCCCCCCTGCTGAAGCGCTAGGTTTTCTACGCGGAACACCCACCAAGGGCCGCAGCATCGCGCTGCGGCCCTTGGTGGGTGTGCATGAACGCTAACGGAGCGTGCCGATCACGCGGCCACGGGCAAAGGCGAACGTCCGGTACTGACCAGGCTATGCGGAAAGAAGACCGAGAATCTCGTGCCCTTCCCTACAGTGCTGGACACAGAGATATCGCCACCATGTGCGAGTGCCAGCTTTTTGCAGATCGCAAGCCCCAGCCCCGTGCCACCTTCCGACCGGTTGTCAGCGTTTTCGATCTGGGTAAACGCCTCGAAGATGGATTCCAGATCTTTTTGCGCCATCCCGATGCCGTTGTCTTCGACCTCGAAGCGGAAGCCACCGCCGTCGACTTCAGCGCGCAGGTATATGTCTTTGGCCTTGGAGAACTTGAGAGCGTTGCCCACCAGATTAATCAGGATCTGCAGGCAGCGCCCACGGTCGGCGATCACGTCAAGGCTGCCGTCGGGCACATGCAGTGCCACGTCCTTGCCCTGCGCCAAACCTTGAAACTGGTCCTCGACCTGCGCCAGCAAAGCCTGCGTTGGAAAGGTGCTTTTCGCCAGCTTGATGTCGTTCAACTCGATGCTGGTATAGTCAAGGATGTCGTTAATGATGGTCAGCAGGTGGTTGCCCGCAAACTTGACACGCTGACCGTAAAGCTCTGCCTGATCGCCAATGATGTTATAGTGTTTCTCGGTAATCGGCTCGGACGGGGATAGCTTGGCCGAAGTGGTGGATTTGAGCTTGGTGAGGAAGCTCGCATAGCCAATCACGATGGTCAGCGGGGTGCGCAGCTCGTGGCTGAGCACGCTCATGAATTCGGATTTGGCGCGGCTCGCCGCTTCGGCAGCATCACGGGCCTCGCGTAGCTCTTCGATGCTTTCCATGCGAGTGCGGATTTCGATGAAATAGGTGAACAACCCGCCAAGTGTGATCATCGTCGCAGTCCCCGCGATGAGCAACGCCAGCAGCTTATATTCCTCGGGATTGGCGTAACCAGGTTTCAGCCCGATGCTATTCACGCTGAACGCCGCCATACCGGTAAAGTGCAAACCAACGATGGACAGTGTCAGCACGCTTGTCATATGCAGCCCGCTGTGGCGCGAAACACGGCTGCCTAGATACAACGCGAAGGTCGAAAAAACGATTGCCAGTAGGATAGAGGCGATCAGATAACTGCGGTCCCAATCTACCAACCCTTCGACACGGTATGCCACCATGCCGGTGTAGTGCATTGCAGATACCGCCATACCAAAGACCGCGCCGCCGATTATGGTGGTTACGACTGACCGGAACATGCCCGCGATAATGATGCCAACTGTACAGCCTGCAATCGCTATCAGCAGAGATATAAAGGTCAGTTGTAGATTGAATGTCACCGGCGCCGCTGGCTGGTAGGCAAGGATCGCGATGAAGTGCGTGCACCAGATAGCGACCCCAGCAGTCAGCGCCGTCAGCATATACCAGATCAACGCCTGACTGCGCGGACGCCCCAAAGCATGCTGATACAGGCGTGAAACAACCCAAGACCCAAACGCACACAGCAAGAGCGCCAAAAGAACCAGACTGAAGTCGTGGTCATGGTGAATGGTGTGGGCAACTTTAATCATATCGGCGCACTCTAACTGCTAATTTCAGGGGCGTTGATCGCCTCGGAAAGCGGCAGTTTTGAGGCATGTTTACGTTATACTAGTGATAGCCAGATAAATACGTGCGTTCTTTAGTTATGAGAAACAATAGGTTGTGGCCATGTTAAAAGCGTCACACGCCTTTGTTCAATGGCGCTGTGTTAACCTTAACGACGCTTACAACCACCGGCACCCAAAGAGCGCCAGACGCCTTAGCGCAGTTTGCGCAGATAGGCCCAGGACACATGCCCGCGCACACGACGCGCCTGATCAAGCGAGACTTCGCACCAGCGCGTGCCGCCGGTCTGCTGGCATTCGTGCACCTGCAAAACGGTGCCGTTCGGCAGTCCCAATAAGACGATAAACCCCGTCCCCGGCCCTGCCCGCATCTTGAGCATGTCATCCCCGTCCACGCCGCTCACTTCAAAGCGGCCCAGCGATCCTGCGGTTGCGGGGGTTGCGGATACTGTGGTGCCGATCACCAATGCCGATATTGCGGCGGTCACTGCTTTGCGCATTGTTGTTGCCCTTGTTCTAATAGCCTCGGGTTCGGTGGTAGCCTGCGCAAGCCGCAAAATAAACCGTCATATCAACCGGCGGGTGATGATCCGCCGACCCTGCGCCCTTTGGGACAACAGCGTCAGATGTTGGGAACGATGAAATCCGGCGACAAGCCAGCCTGCGCAATCGCATCCCCGACATCCAGCCCCGTGAGCGAGCCATAGCCTGTGACCAGCGCCGTGGCAAAACCCGCCTGCGCGCCGCCCAGAATATCAGTGTGCAGCGTATCGCCGACCATCAGCACACGCGCGGGTGGGATTGCGCGGTTGAACCGGTCAAGCGCGATATCAAAGACCTGCCCGAACGGCTTGCCCAGAAACACCGGCGTGACGCCCGTGCGATCGGCCAGCCGGTGCGCAAACCAGCCCGGTTCGCGCGAGAGGCCCGTTTCACGCGGTGCGACCAGATCGGGGTTGCCCACCAGCACCGGACGGGGCGCGCGTTTTAGCGACGCCTCCAGCAATGTCTGCCGCCGGTCGGTCCAGCCGTCTGCGCCCACCAGCAAGAACCCGTCCTGCGCATCGTAGCTTTCGGCGCGGTCGTCGAGCACAGTCGTGTTGAGCGTCGTCAATTCCCCCAGATCGACGGCGGGGTTGATCATCACGCCCCATCGGCACGGCGGCAGCCCGGCTATATGCGCGGTCAGCGCCTCGCGGCTGGTGGTGACCTCGGAGGTGGTGAAATCAAACCCCAGACGGGCATAGCGGGCCATCATATGCGCCTTGGGATAGGCGGCGGAGTTTGACACCACGCCAACCGCCTTGCCCGCCGCGCGCAGCGCCGCGATGGTATCGGTCGCACCGGGGATCGCGGTTTCGCCGACGTTCAGCACGCCGTAGGCGTCAAACAGGATCAGATCGAACCGCGCCGCGATGTCGGTGAACACGCCGGTCTCCGCCAGACCGCCCGCCGCAGTGCGCGGCAGACGGTCGGCAATTTGCAGGTACCGTGCAAAGGCGGTCTGCGGGTCAACGCCGTAATCTTGGGTCACAGGATACGGCGCCGCAGATAGGCAGAGATGACTTCCCCCACCACCACCAGCGCGATGATCGCCAGCAGGATGGTCGCCACCTCGGGCCAATTGAAGGTGTCGATCGCGCCTTGCAGAATGATCCCGATGCCGCCCGCACCCACCAGACCCAGCACGGTGGATTCGCGCAGGTTGATATCCCACCGCAAGATCGCCACCGCCCAGAAGGTCGGCATGACCTGCGGCACGATCGCATAGACGATAACCTTGAAGCGCGACGCGCCCGTGGCCTCGAGCGCTTCGACAGGGCGTGTGTCAATTTCCTCAATCGCCTCGCCCAGAAGTTTACCGATGAACCCGATAGAGCGGAACATGATCGCCACGATACCGGCCACGACACCCGGCCCGAAGATCGCCACAAACAGCAGCGCCCAGATGATCGTGTTCACCGACCTCGAGGTCACAAGGATCAACCGCCCCAGCCACAGGGTCACGCGGTTCGGCGTGGTATTCTGCGCCGAGATATAAGCGACCGGCAGCGACAGCAGCACCGCAAAGGTGGTGGCGAATGTCGCGATGTTTACCGTATCCCACAGCACCTTGAGGATGGTTTCCAAGTTGGTGGGGTCCGGCGGATACATGCGGCTGAACAGATCGCCGATCTGTTCAGGTGCGCCCCAGACCCAAGGCCAGATCACTTCAATCGACGTGAGCGCCCAGGCGATCGCCAACCCGCAACCCAGAAAGATGGCATAGCGCATCATGCGTTGTTTGAGCGTAAAGCGGGACCAGTCGTCGCGTCCGAATTGCGTAGAAAGTGAGGTCATTGGATACGCTTTCGGATAACGCCGCTGACGGCCTCGGAAAAGAGGATCACGCCCACGATGACGATGGTGATGGCAAGGGCGAAGTCATAGTCATAGCGCCCAAAGGCATTGGCGAGCGTCGCACCGATGCCCCCTGCCCCCACGATCCCCACCACGGCAGAGGCCCGCAAGTTGGAATCAAGCTGGTAGATCGTCAGACCGATCTGGCGCGGCATGATCTGCGGAAAGATCGCGTAGGACAGCGTCGAGAAATATGGCGCACCGGCGGCGCGCATGGCCTCGACCTGACCAAAGTCGATCTCTTCGATCCGCTCTGCCAGCATCTTGGCGACGAAACCAATGGAATAGACGGTCAGGGTCAGCACGCCCGCAAAGGGTCCGAACCCAACCGCTTTGACGAAGAGGATCGCCACGATCACCGGATGGAAGCTGCGTGCAATGATGATGATCGCACGACCCAGATAGAACACCGGCTTGGGGGCGACATTGCCTGCGGACATAAAGGCGATGGGGATCGACAAGAACACGCCAAGCGCCGTCGCAAGCACCGCGATCTTGAGGCTTTCGAGAAACCCGTCGATCAGCAGACCGCTGCGTTCAAAGCTGGGCGGAAAGGCCCCGCCGAAAATCTTGCCCGCGCGGCCGATACCTTCGGCGACGCGGTTCCAGTCGATGGGCATGGTCAGCCCGACCCAGCCGAAATAGGCGATGACGCCCAAATACACGGCCCACCGCAGCACGGGATTGGCTATAAAGGGCGGCTTGGCCCAAGTGTCGCGCGGCGCGGTCATGATGCGGCTGCCTTGTCATCCGGCCCGCCGCTGCGGTCGGCATGGGGGCTGCCCGCATAGATCGCCTCCATCGCGGAGGGGTCCAGCATGTCGGGCTTGTCGTCAAAGATGATCCGGCCATAGCGCATGCCGACGATGCGGTCGGTGTATTCCTTGGCCTCGTTCACGTTGTGAATGTTGATCAGTACCGGCAGTTTAAGTTCACGCGACAGGTCGCGCAGCAGGCCCATGATCTGTTCCGATGTCTTGGGGTCAAGCGATGCGGTGGGTTCATCAGCCAGCAGGATATCGGGCTCCTGCATCAAGGCGCGGACCACCCCGACGCGCTGACGTTCGCCGCCCGACAGCTGGTCGGCGCGGGTGTCGGCGTAATGGGCGATGCCCACCCGCTCCATCAGTTCATAGGCGCGGCGAATGTCCTGTTTGGGATAGCGCCGCGTGATCGCGGACCATGTTGAAATATACCCCAGACGGCCCGACTGCACGTTCTCCATCACGGTGAGGCGATCGACGAGGTTGAACCCCTGAAACACCATCCCGATCTTGCGCCGTGCGGCCCGCAGCTTCTTGCCCCGCAGACGGGTCAGGTCGGTGCCGTTCAGCTCGACCGTGCCTGATGTCGGCTCAACCAGCCGGTTGATGCAACGCAGCAACGTGCTTTTACCTGCACCAGAAGACCCGATGATCGACACAACGCTTTCACCCTCGATGGTGAGGTCAAGATTCTTGAGGACCGGATCGCCAGAGCCGTAGCGTTTGACGAGGTCAGTAATTTTCAACATGTAAAATACCTTATGCGCGAGGCCGACCCACTGGGATCGGCCTCGACGGAAAAATCATTCAGCAGCAAGGCCTTGTGGGGTATATTCAACACCATTGGCAGACTGGATCTGACGGATGACGGCCCACTGGTCTTTGTAGGTGATCGGAACGAATTTGCTCACGCCCGAAAATTCTTCGCCCAATGCGGTGCCGGTAAAGTCGTAGCTAAAGAAGGCTTCCTTGATCTTGTCCTTCAGCTCTGGCGTCAGGTCGTGGGCCACGCCGTAAGATGTCGTGGGAAACGGATCGCTTTCCCAGACAATGCGCACCTCGGCAGGGTCATACAGACCGCGTTCCGCCATGCGGTCCACCACTTCGGACGCAACCGGTGCCGCGTCGTAGTCGCCCGCGACCACACCCAACATGGATTGGTCGTGGCTGCCAGAGTAGGTCACCTCGTAATCCTGATCCGGCACGACGCCCAGATCAGGGAACAACGCGCGCGGTGCCTGATTGCCGGAGTTCGACGTGGGCGATGTATGCGCGACGCGTTTGCCAGCAAGATCGGGCATCTCTTTGATGTCGCTGTCGGCTTGGGTGTAGACCTGCAGCTTGTAGCCGAACTGCCCGTCTTCGGAGCCCATGATCGCGAAGGGTTCAACGCCCGCAAGGTTCACAGCAAAGGGTGTGGGTCCGGTCGAGAAGCCCGCGATATGCAAACGGCCAGAACGCATGGCTTCGACTTCGGCAGAGTTGGACTGGACGGCAAAGAACTGGACTTTCTTGCCGGTCACCTCGGACAGGTGGTCGATGAAGGGCGTCCAGATGTCTTCGTAAATGGCGGGATCTTCGACGGGCGTATAGGCAAAGACCAGAGTCGACGGATCCTTGAGCATGCTCTCGTCTGTGGGCGCGTCGGCGACCAGATCGCCATTGGCATCACAGAACATCGTATCCAGCGCACCGCGCTCTGCGCATTCTTCGGCCAGCGTGGCAGTACCGGTCATGGCAAAGGCCGCCAAAAGGCCCGCCGTTATAAAGCTACGTTTCATGTGTTTCTCCTCCCCGAGAATACCCGCGCAGAGGGTACTGCGCGATTAATTAATCGATACGAGCATTGAAGCTTTCGATTCGCAACATTTTCCGACTAGATATTTGGAAAGTGCCAAATTCAAACGGCATATCCGGATGGAGGGGACCCGCAGAATGGATACCGGAACCGAACGCCGCACGCTGCGCAAGTCAGAACGCCACGCGCAGATTTTGCTGGAACTGCGCCTTGCCCCGCATGTGCGGGTGTCGGACCTTGCGGCCAGCTTTGATGTGACCACAGAAACCGTCCGCCGCGATATTGCTGAGCTAAGCGCGCAGGGGCTTTTGCAGAAATCCTACGGCGGGGCCTCCCCTCGCGCACCGGGGGCGCAAAGCGTGCTGGACCAACGTCAGCGCGAGCATGTGGATGAACGTCGGCAGATGGCGCAGCTTGCCCTAACGCGGGTGACCGACGGGCAAACCCTGATGATCGACGCCGGTGCAACGATGATGGAATTTGCCCGCGCCTTGGCCATGTCGGGCAAAGCAGTAACTGTGCTCACAAACAGCCTGCAGGTCGCTATGATCCTTGGGTCATCGGACGCGGTGCGCGTGATCATGACGCCGGGCGACTATCTAAACGCCGAGGCCGCGTTGACGGGGACCGCAACATGCGACTTTCTACGGATGTTTAATGTCGACGCTTGTTTTCTAGGCGCGTCGGCCCTGGATGAAACCGGCGTCACCGAAGCGATTGCGGGCTTTGCAGAGGTAAAACGCACCATGCTTGCGCAAAGCCGGACCGGGCATTTTCTGATTGATGGCAGCAAGTTTGGCAAACGTCATCTGACGCAGGTCATTGCCCTTGACGAGATGGGCTGCCTGATCACCGATATCGCCCCGACCGGAGCGCTTGACGCCGCTTTGGACTGTCATCGCACGCCTACCATCCTTCCGAACCAAGGCTGAGAGAGCGCCGTACGCAAAAGTCTAAAAAATGCCGCGATTGCGCCTGCATTTTGTCCGCAGCAGTACCGATGATGCGGGACGTTTACGAGGATCAAGCCAAGCCGCGAAGACATCGACACAAAGTCGGGCACCGCGCAGCTTGGACGAATGAGGGTGGTGATTTGCTTAACAAATTTACGGGGTATCTTGCCTCTAAGGTCTTTATCGTCCTGACGATTATCCTGCTCGTTAGCGTCGGCAGCATCGCCTATTCTATCGTTAAGCTCGACCGCGACAATCATCTGGCCGCCCTGCGTCTCGATGTCGAACAGGAGCTAAATTCCGTCACCGATCAAATCCAGCTGCGCTTCTTCGAGGCGGTTCTCGTCGCCAAGAACATCGAGAATTCGCTTGCGATTGACGGCGAGATTGACGAACGCCAGATCGCCCGTACCGTGCGCGATCTTCAACGCCATAACCCCGATGTAATTGCCGTAGCTTTAGCCCCTAACCTATCGATTACACACAGTTTTCCGCAAACGGATAACCGCGTGACCATCGGAATGAATTATTCGCAGCTGCACGCACAAATGCCCAGTGTGGCGCAAGCATACCGCACCCGCGCGCCCGTGATCGATGACCGCGTCGACCTTGTCCAAGGGGGCACAGGCTATATCATGCATTATCCGGTTTTCCTGCCCAATGCCGAGCTGTCGACCGATCAATTCTGGGGCGTGATCTCTGTTGTGATGGATCAAAAAGGCCTGCTGCAAACCCCGCAGCGTGATTTCTCTGACCCCGCCCAATACAGTTTTGAACTCTATCCGCTTAAAGCCTCCGGCTTGGTAGAGGCCCTGCCCGATCACCGGCTGACCAAGCTGAAGGACAAGCCGGTGGTCACCACGTTTAATGTCCTTGGTGTCACTTGGGAGGCCGCCGTCCGCCCCGCCGGAGGCTGGCCCGCCTATTCACCCCAAAGCCGGAATCTGGTGGGTTTTGCCCTCATTGCCGCCATATTTCTACTGGGTGTCCTGCTCGCCTTTCGCCGCATGGCGCTGGAGCAAGCCAACGCCCATGCGCTGTTGTCCGAAGCCGTGGGCGCGATCAATGAAGGGTTCATCGCATTTGATGCCAAGGAACGGGTGATGGTGGTGAACCAGAAATACCGCGACTACCACCCTCAGATTGCTGATCTGATCGTCCCCGGTGCCACGATGAAAGAGCTCGTCATGCATTGGGTCGACCGGTCTGATCACTTTGAAGACACCGCCAGAAAACAGGCTTGGATCCGCGACCGCCTGCAGAGTTTTCGTAATCCGGGCAGCGCCTTTTTGCAAGACACCGGTGATGACTGCTGGCTTAAAGTGACCGAGGCCAAGACGCCCCATGGCTATACCGTTGGCATCTGGACGGACGTAACGGCCGAAAAGCGCGCTCAGGAAGCAGCCGAAGCAGCCGACCGTGAAAAAACCGAATTCCTCAACAACGTGTCACACGAGCTGCGCACGCCGCTGACGGTCATTTTTGGCCGCGCCTCTTTCATGCGCCACAGCGATAAAATGCCCCAATCTCAGCGTCTTATGGATGCGCTCGAGGCCGATGGCACGGGCTGCCCTGTGGCCGCCGGCGCCGCACGCGACTACCAGCGCTTTATGACCGATCAAGGCGCTGGCATCGCCGAGTCCGCGCAGCATATGATCCGTCTGGTCGAAGATTTGCTGGATTGGACCAAAGTCTCTCGCGGTCAGCTTGAACTGGATATGGCCCCGATCCAGCTTGATGAAATCGCCCGTTCCGTGACCCAAGAACTGCAGCCCGCTGCAGAGGCCAAGGGGCTGACGTTAACCTACATTGGTGACGGCCCCGTTGCGACAATCGCCGATAAGGTTCGGGTCAAACAGATCTTGTATAACCTGATCACCAACGCCATCAAATTCACCAATGAGGGCAAGGTCAACTTGTCGATGCTCCATTCAAACGACAAGATTGTGTTCAGCGTCAGCGATACCGGTAACGGCATTTCCAAGGCCGATGCACGGCGCGTCTTTCAGCGGTTCCAGCAAGTTGACGGGTCGATGACGCGGCAGAATGGCGGATTGGGGCTGGGTTTGGCGATCTCTGAACAATTGGCCACGCTTCACGGCGGATCGCTGTCGATGGATAGCGAACTTGGCGTCGGCAGCACCTTTAGCCTGACCCTGCCGCGGGATACTGTCAGCACTCTATAAAAGCGCGCTTGACGGTCAGCTGGCCCAGATAGATCAAACTCTAAAGATAAAAATTTGGTCTTGTGAAGGATTTCGGGTATACCAGACAGATTAACGATTAGCTTTTTTCGACTTTAAATTTGTCTCAAAGGATTTCTTTTTGGATCTCCAAGCGAACAGCTATGTCGTGGATGGCCAGAACCGCATCGTTTCAGTCGGGTCTGAATGGGATCAATTCGCGCTTGAAAATGATGCACCGGGGGCGACATCTGCCCGGGTGATCGGACGCGAGGTATGGGATTTTATCGAAGGCGATAATACCCGCGCCTATCTGTTCGGCGTCTTGCAGACCTGTCGGATGGAACAGCAGCTGTTCAGCATCCTCTATCGCTGCGACGGGCCCGATATGCGCCGGCTTTTTCGGCTGACAGTCTGGCCCTCGCCGGATCACAGCCTGACCTTGGGCAGCATGTTGGTCCATTCCGTTGCGAGCCACCCCACCGCCACCGCTGGCGCGTTCGATACCTTTTACGACACCACGAGATGTTCCATTTGCTGCGCCTTTCAGATCGGAGAGAAATGGATCGATCTACGCACCCCGCCGGACCCAGGTAATTTTGCCAAAAGCTATTCGATCTGCCCCTCCTGCATAAAAGATGCAGATCAGGAGTTTGCCCGAATGAGGCGCCAAAACAACGTCTTGCCCATGGTGCATCGCAAACATTAGCCCCAAAAGAACAAGGCCAACCAGGGCCGTCACAAGATGCGCCGCAAATACGCAACGCTTGCGCGCCACGGCGACTAAATCTACTAAATATAAGGAAAAAGTGGTGCCCCCACACGGACTCGAACCGCGGACCTACTGATTACAAATCAGTTGCTCTACCAGCTGAGCTATAGGGGCACTGAGGGAGCGTTTAAGAGATTGCTGCGGGCCGTGCAAGAGGGGAAATGTCAATTTTTTGCAGTTTTACACAAGTCCCGCAAAAGGCTATTGGAATGCAGGTACCAGTAGGGGTGGGAAAGCGTTCATGCAGTTGATTTTGCACACAGGTGGCCATTACACCGAAGAAGACAGATTGCTGAAAAGCCTGCAATCTAACCATGATTTACTGACCCAGGCAGGAACACATACGCCAAGCCCCAGCACCTACCGCGGTTTGTTTCGCGATACGTTGAATGCGATGCATAAATCCTCGGCTGCTGACGGGGCGCGGGATGTGCTGCTGGACGCGGTCATGGGGGAGTCAGACGCGGATCGGGTGATCTTTTCCGACGCGAATTTCTTTCGCACCCCCGCTACGGCTGTTGTCGAAGGGATGCTCTATCCCGCCGCCCCTGTACGTATGATGCGGATGGCACAGTTGTTTCCCGATGACGAACTGCAGATCTTTATGGGGATCCGCAATCCGGCAACGCTTTTGCCAGTGCTTTATGATGTGGCGGCTGACAAATCTCCGACACAGTTCTGGGGCGACAAGGATCCGTTGGATGTGCGCTGGTCAGACACGCTGGGATTGCTGCGCGATTCCGCCCCTGAGATTAATATCACGGTCTGGTGCAACGAAGATGCGCCGCTGATCTGGGGACATATCATGCGCGACATGGCGGGTCTGCCTGCCACGACCCCGCTCAAGGGGGAGTTTGACCTGCTCGAAACGATTATGCGCCCGGAGGGGATGAAACGCTTTACGTCTTATCTGGCCGCACACCCTGAAATCACTGCGGCCCAACACCAGCGGGTGATTGCCGCGTTTTTAGATAAATACGCGATAGATGACGCGCTTGAAGAAGAGCTGGATATGCCCGACTGGACCGAAGAACTGGTCGAGGATATGACAGAGGTCTATGATGAAGACCTCGCGCGTATCCAAGAGATTCCCGGGGTACGGGTAATTCTGCCGTAAGCGCGGCACCCGCGGGCCACCGTTGATCTTAGTTTGACATGCAAAAAGCCCGCGCATTCTAGCGCGGGCTTTTCGATTTATTCAACTGAGACCTCAGGACTTTTTGATGTCGCCAACCTTCTGTTTGTCTGCCTCAGCCTCTGCCGCGTCAACGACGCGCTGACCGGAAGCCTTGGCCTTTTCGACAAACGCATCTGCAGCTGAAGAACCGGGGGCAGCGGCGTCCGCATCTTCTTTGGTTTCGCGCAAGACTTTCTTGGCCTCATCCGATGCCGCCTGCGCAACCTTACCCAGCTTAGACTTCTCTTCCGCAAAGATACGCTCTGCATCGGCCATCAGCTGGTCGCGGTGCTGACCCATATATCGGTCTTCGGTCCGGCTACGCGGCAATGCCGCGCCAATGGCGGCCCCGACGGCCAGTGCAAGCGCACCGACGACCAAGGGTTGATCTTCGAAGATATCGACCGCGCGATCACGGCCTTCGCGACCATAGGATGCTGCTGACGCACGTGCACGCACAGCGCTTTCACGGGCTGCAATCACGCGTTCACGTGCGGCCTCGGACAGATCCTCGGTCCCCTCGGCCAGGCGGCGGCGTAGCTGCGCGGCGCGATCAGCGGTGGAAGACGTGAAGTCGCGTGCGCCCGAGGCAACGGAATGACCGGCATCAGACACCGCACCTGCGGCTCCTTTCGCCTTGCCCGCAACGGTCGACCCTGCGCTGGACGCGGCACCGGATACGCGACCACCTGCGCGCGATGCGGCGTCGCCTGCGCGTTGTGCCAGACCGGGGGTGTCGTCGTCATCGTCATGGCGTGCCCAGGATGGCACATCGCCTGACCGTGCGACTTCGCCCGAATAATAGGGTTTGGACGGATCACCGGGCTGTGGCCCTAGATCGCGGCGCTGTCCTGCGGGGATCACGCCATGCTGCTGTGCGGCGACGGGCAAACCACTGTGGTCGTCGCGATCGCCATAGTAGTTTGTGCGGTTGCGCGGATCGCGGTGGTCATAGCTGTCACGTGTACCCATACGGTCACGGCCCGGGGCTCTGTCGCCAGCCATCAGCCATGCCAGCCCAGCCCCGGTCAGCGCCAGCGCAATTGGATTACGCTTCACCGCGTCGGTGACCGACCGTCCAATGTCACCACCATGTTCACGGAACTGATCCGAAAACTGGCGGGCAATTGTCTCTACCGAGAATTTATCTTGCAGATCATCCAAGGTGTTGGTCAGTCCGGCGCGTTCACGTTCGATCTCGCGTTCGATTTCTTCGGGCGTGCGGCTATCATTTGTCATTGTAAACCTCCTTCACGGCTTGCGCGTCGCGCTTTACGTTTTTAGTGGCACGGCTCGGTGCCAAGCTGCTGAGCTTGAGAGCGCTGGTGCCTTTGCTCGCCATCAGATAGGCGATCAAGGCAAAGGCAACGCCGACGATCAATGCAGACCAGCCGGCGGGAATGCCTGCCTCGGTCAAGGCCGCGACAAGGGCCGCAGTCAGTACGTTCAATGCTGTCAAAGCAACAATGACGGCCCCCACGATCAAACCGATGGCAGCGCCCGCTGATTTCAGATTTTCATTCACCTCGGCACGGGCCAGATCGACCTCGCTGCGCACAAGCGAGCTGACGTGGGTCAGTGCATCGCTCAGCAAACTTCCTGTGGATTTATTAGGATCGGTGGTCATTGTGTGCCCCCCTTCGAGGTAGTGTTCACGGCAGGTGCGGCCACATCATTGGTGTTCAGACCCTGCGTACGCTCGGTTGGAACGGGGCGTTCCATGTCGCGGCCCTCATAGGCATAGCGCTCACCACGGGCACCCGTCTCGGAGGCTTTGGCAAAACGAGTTGCGGCGAAGCCCACCAATGCGGCACCACCTAGAAAGACAAACGGGTTACGCTTGGCAAAATCGGTGACAGCACCAACCATCTCGCCCAGATCTTTGTCGCGCATCGAATCCGATGCATCGGCAAGGCCGTCTGCAAGCTGGCTAAAGGTACGTTCTTGCGGCGAACCGCTGCGCAATTCGTCGGCTGCAGTGCGCAATGCGCTGGCCACGCCCTTAACTTCGTCTGCAGCGGCACCCTTGGCGTCGTCTGCATAGCGTGCGGCGTCGGAAGCAACGGTATCGGCCACATCTTTGGCCCGAGTTTTCGCCTCTTGCGTGGCGGAAGCTGCGGTTGCTTTTGCTTTTTCATTCAGGTCCTGCGCGCCGGCAGGATTGCTATTTTTGTGATCAGTCATGGTGCGCTCCTTTTGATTAGGCGACTAGGTTGAGAACGGCGAGAACGACCACGATCAGGCCGATGAGGTAAAAAACTCCATGCATTCGAATTCTCCTTAGTTGGTCACGTTCCTGTCATCGAGGGACCAACGGCCGGTGCTGAATTTCGTTCCGCACCCACACGCCCGAAGCAATAAAAAATCTGCGACGAGCCGGTGAAAATCGGGGGGTGTATATAGGCACGCGCGAGGCGAATAATCGCTGAACACAGCATGGAACACATTCGGACGCTGCGGCGTTTGACACCGAATGCAATCACATCCCAAAGGAGATCGATATGTCGATGAACAGCCTAAAAGACGTGTACCATGACCAACTGCAAGATATGTACAGCGCCAACAAACAGTCGCTTGATGTGGTCGTCGCCCTTGGTCGCGCCGCCACGGACAAAGACCTGTCCGAAGCTCTGATCGCAGGGTCGAATGGCATCAGTGAAGGTATGGAAAAGCTTGCCGAAATCTGTAACGCCCATGACATCAAGCCAAGCGGCGAACATTGCAAAGGCATGGAAGGTCTGGTCGCAGAGGCCAAGGCGCACGTACTGAACGAAGATTTTGGTGACGACGATGTGCGCGACGCGATGATCATCACGCAGTACCAACGTATGGTACACTATGCGCTAGCCGGTTACGGCTGCCTCGTGGCGTTCGCCAACCGTCTGGGCAAAGACGAAGACGGTGCGGTCTTGCAAGAATGTCTGGATCAAACCTATGACGGCGATCGCCGCATGACCGAGATTGCAACTGGCGGCGTGAACAAAGCCGCTGCCTAAGCCGACGTTGGCTGGCCCTGCCCGCCACCCTACGCACACAAAAGCCCCGCTAATCCAGCGGGGCTTTTTCTATGTTTAGGGGTGCCGAACAACCTGTAATGTAGCAGCGCCTAGCTGGCCTCTGCTGCCGAAACTTGCGGAAAATATTCCACTCCCTGCTTTTCAGCGAGCTTGTGAATTTCAGCCACGATGCCTTCGCGTGCATCGCAGGCTGCCTCCCACGAGGTATTGGGATCGGCGCAGGGAACAAGGAACCAGACCTCCATACCCAAGACATCCTGCCCGCCGACCCGCACGCAAGCGTCATCGCGTTTACCAATATATTTATCTTCCATCTCGTCGATCACCTTGTCGAAAGCATCGCGGAGCGCATCAACATCAGCCGCGTGAGAAAGCTTAATTTTGACGATCCGCAACATTTCGGGCTCCTGCATGGTCCAGTTTTTGAATGGCGTGGAAACGAATTCAGTCACCGGCACGACCAGCCGCGTTCCGTCCCAGTCTCGTAGTTGGACATAGGTGAAATGGATCCGTTCAACATGACACAGCGCATCGTTGAACACGATCCGGTCTCCGATCTTGGCGGACCCGTTCAACGCGATTTGAAGCGATGACATGATGTTGCTCAGGATGCTGCGCGCGGCAAAGCCCAAAACCAGCGTAACAGCACCTGCGGTGCCCAACAGCGTTAGCCCAAGGTTCTGGAACACATTGGTTTGCGACAAGAATATACCGCCGCCAACCAGGACCACCGCCACAACGAACACACGACGCGCGGCTGAAATACGGGTCGCCGTGGTGCGCTTGTGCACCTCCTCCTTGAGGGTCAGGTCGGTTTCTTCGACCTTCGTCAGATGATCCAAGATCACCTCGACGCAGTTGACCACAAACCACAGCCCCGCACCAATCAGACCCAGCCACGCCGTCGGCACCAATATCGTTGTCAACTCTGCCGAAAACGAGAATATCTTGGCCTCGAGCACCATCACAAACAGTGTCGAGACAACAACGCAGGCAGGCCCGCGCACCGAGTTTAGCATCTGCTGCGCCAATCGCGACGGTATGCGCTGTGCGACCCAGCTGGTCAGAAGCCAGACCAGACGCGCCACATAGATTGCCAGCACGATCAGAACTGGCAGACCAATCAGTTCCCACAGAGCAAGGTCGACAACAGTGTTTTGTGTCAGCACGTCCGGCAGCATCGTTTCAAGTCGGCCGGGACCGTAGCGCTCGTAAAGACGCGGGATATTTTGCACGGTGTGACGCGAGAAAACCCAGACCGGCTCCCCGTCCTCCGCCTTGATCCGGTTCAGACGGATCGAGGCAGGGTAGTCCTCCATATCCAGCGTCCACAACAGCAAGGACTTGCGCGGCGTCCCCGCCATCGCGCGATCAGACGTCGCCGTCGCGTCCAGCGCATCGGGCCGGTCCAGCAGTTTATCCCAATCAATCACGGTCTTTCGGCTGATCACGGTTTCAAGCTGACGGATCAGCGAGGTGCCGACCTGCTGTTGGCGGTCTTCCCGTATATCCGACAGATCAAGCAGATGCGCCGCACCGACCCAATCATCACGCCGGACCGCCCGCACCAGGCTCTCCATCGTGGCGCGCGGAGTTTCCCGATCGATCTCCGACGGCACAGCGGGCAAGCCGACATTCAGCGCCTCGACGCAATACCAATGCGCGCTATCGCAAGCCTCTTCCTTATCTTGCGCCCAAACCGGCGCTGCAAAAATCAGCAGCGCGCCCAACAGCCCCGCGATATATCTCAGATTGATCAAAACACTCTCCATTCCGGCGTCACGCACCCGCGTGACAAGTCGTCGTTGAGACTGAGCTAGCGCAGCTGGGACAATCTACCAACCTTTGTTCCTATATCTTGGACCTACGAGATCGTACCGCGGTACCAAGCCACAACACGCGCCGTCGCGCCGGTCATACGAAGGGTGGAAATTATAGTTGGCTCGGGATTTGCGGTGGGGGGGGGATTGGCGGAGGAGGTGGGATTCAGACTCACGTGTCACCCGAAAGACACACATCGCAAAAGTCAAACTATAGCCAATTCATTGTTTTTAAAAGATCTATTGAGTTTGACGTTCCGCTTCAAGCTGAATACAGGCTTGCATTTGTGGTCAATAGCGTGGTCAATAAGGTGATCACTAAGGGGATTATTGTATGACCTTTCGACCGCGCAAGGGCAACTACATCACGCAACGACGGGGGCGTTATTACTACCGCAGAATGATCCCAGTGCAGTTCCAAAATCTGTTCACCAAGAAGGTTTGGATGATCGCCCTTGAAGGTCAAAACGACACCGACCGAGCAACCGAAGCTCAAGGCATCGCAGACCGACATAATCGTCAGATGCGCATGGTCCAAATGGTAGACGTCGGAGAGGCTACGAAGCTCGCCGCTGACGCGGTGGTGATGCGCATCGACCTATCACCGAACGACCTACCTCCCGGCGCACCTGCGCCAGTTCCAGCACGGTTCTACCGTGACGGGCGTATCGTTGAGACCACCAAATACGCGGTTACCGACGATCCTGCACAGCGCCGTGCGGCTGAGGGCGAAGGGTTCTTTGTCGTGTCTCAGGAAGAGGCACGGGCGCAGATTGAACTGCAGCAACAGATGAAAGCCTATGACGCGGCAAAGACATCGGAACAGGCTGAGCTTTCCGACCTGAAAGCAGAACTGGCGGCGGGTAAAGTAGAGGCCGCAAGCCGCGTTAGCGGCGAGACGGTTCTGTCTATCCTGCCCCGGTGGCGCGACCGCGAGAAGCAGGCACCCACAACGTGGAAGAAGCATCTTCAGTACGCGAGGGAATTCGCCGAGTTTCATACTGGCGACGATGGCGACCTGTATCTGTCAGATGTCACGAAGCGACATGTTCAGGAGTACGTGGAGCATGCACAAACCCTAACCTATCGAGGAGCACCACTGTCGCCGACCTCGATTGCAAAGAGATTGGACTCCGTACGGGCATTGCTCGCCTTCGCGGCATCGGTAGACGAAATCGACCACAACCCCGCCACTGGCGTGAAGCCTCCGAAGGACACCCGCCCAAAGACCTCGCGAAGCTGGAAAAGCTTTGAGAGGGAAGAGATTCAGAAACTGGTGAAGGAGTCGACAGACCTTTGGAGCGGGAGGCGTAACAGCAAACAACCGGGACGCAAAGAAGACTTAGCAACCGCCCTTCAGTGCCTAATCTGGTCAGGTGCTCGACCAGAGGAGATATGCCAGCTTCGCCGCGAAGATATCGACCTGTCAACCAGCGCGATGCACATTACAAATGACGAAACCAGCGATGACGCCCGCGCCCGCCTGACCAAGAATGACAGCAGCATAAGGACGGTGCCAATCCATTCCCGGTTACAGCCTACTCTGTCCGAACATCTGAGACGCCATAACAGCACCCTACTCTTCCCCTCTTTTGCGCCGGAACCGACCCCCGCTGAATTGAAAGAGGAGGAAAGGACCGGAAGGCTAGAAATTAAGGGCCGTTACGCGCGACCGCTGTCGCGGGAGTGGACCGACAACCTACGCGAACTGATAGCCCCTAATGAACCGCGAAAGGTCCTGTATAGCCTGCGCCATAGCTGGGCGGCGGAGTCGCGGCGCACAGGGATGCCTGAGCATGTCCGGAACGCGCTGATGGGGCATGCGGACGATAATCGCCACGCATCACGCTATGGCGGCGATATCGAATGGCTGGAAGTTAAGAGAGAGCACGTTGAACGAATGATATGTGTTTAGGCGGAGGGGCGCGTTAGCGCCCCCTTCCCTGCCCTCTACTTAGATTGTTCAGCCACGTTGCCTGTAGGCATGGCTTCCTGCATCGCGGATAGATGCTCCTGCGCCTGCTCCAGCATCCCGCTCAGATGTTGCAATAATACATCTGACATCGGCGAGATGCAGGTATCTGCCAGCCCCGATGTCGCGGTGATTAGGTCTCCGTGCATCTGCTCAAAAGTTTTTATGATTCTTTTTCTCCATTCAAAGTTTCCATAGGTCGAAACTATGTGGAGTCATAACCTATTGTAAAGTTTAGTATAAATGACATTATAATGTCATTTTGCCTGACATCTCGCCGCAATTACTTACCATTTTCTGACCCGTTTTGTTGATTCGATTGACTCTAGCTGCAATATTTAGTAGGTTAAGTCAACAACAGATTTTAAAATTAACAAAATGAGCAGGAAATATGCAGATCACAGTTTTTGACTACGCAGATGCCGTCGGCGTCCATCTCGGTACGGCGCGGCGACGCTTAGAGAGCGTACCTCGCGACGTGCAATCAAGGCCGCACAGATATGGTCTGGCGGATGCCCTTTTAACTTTGAAGAAGAAAGAGGTTGATGATGGCGCGATGCGGCGGCTGGTCGCTACAGTCGTGGTCCAAGGTGATCGTCTGTACGTCGCTGAAGATGTGACTACTGCAAAGGCGCTGTTTGCCTTGCTTCCGCAGGATTGCCGAGCGCGTTTTGATGTAGCGCGTAGCCTCTTCTTTGCGTCGGTGGCGAACAGCGCAATGGCCGTGCCGTCGGTGATGGAAACAGTAGGCTCTCTTGCGGACCTGTTACTCCTGCAACCTGACATTTTGCGCTGTGTCGTCGGCGTCGATGCGACCTGCGATGTCGCGGGTATTGCGCCAGCGTTTTCGCTCGCCAATTGCAACAGTTCTTACCTTGAGGAGGCAGCGTAAATGTCTGATAATTTTGAGACCTTCACCAATATCGTCAATTCTAGTCCGGTTCTGACGGAGAGATTTTCTGCACTAGTGCAGGACACGATCAGCGCTGCGAGAGAGCTGCACGGCGTAGATATCTCCATCGAAGACTGTACCGCCATCGCGGAGCTTCGTAACGCGACGCTTGGCGCTACGCTTGATCGTGACGAGCTTGACCGCCAATTGCAGGAACTGCCGAAGCTCTCAGATAGTAAGCTTAAGGCAGATATCGCCAGCGGAGATCAGGAAGCGATGGCCACGGCGCTCCAGAAGGTCAACGCTGGCAAGGATGTAGTGCATCATGAGCGCAGTAGCGATGACCGCGCGCGTCGTATTTCAATGGCGCGAGAGCTTGGAATCGCAACGCCACCGCCAGTGCAGGATGATCTTAGATCCCGCGCCGAAAAGATCGAACTTTTGCAAGAGGTTAAGAATCCGGCGCAACGAGTTGCCTTGGCCAGAAAGTGGGGGGTGCTATGAGCCGCGCAAGCTTTCTAGAGTCGGTAATGAACGATCCCGGCAAGTTGGAATATGGTCCACACGGCGACACCGCGATGCCGACGCAAAAGCGGTCGAAAAAAGAGAACGCTCGTCGAAAACAGGTTCGAGAGCGGTTGGAGCGAGGCCTCCAACGCCGCAAGGAATTGACGCCCGAAATGATCGCTGCCGAAGCCGAAGCTCTTCGGGAGCAGATCGCTCAGATCCTCGACGCCCGCCGTGCGCGGGATCAAGCAGCATAAGAATGTAAGAGAAAGAAATACCAAATGTATGAACAACAATCAGGCTTGAGCCTACAACTGGCGAAATTTTTAGAAAACTCGATGGCCGCCCACGAGATGCGCGGCCAAGGATTTTACGTCAACTTTAACCGCTTAAAACGCGAACTGGATGACGATGCAGTTCTGACCATGTCGGTGCTGCTTCAAGCTGGTTTTGCCCAGTCGACAAACACCGCAGGGGAGTGGACCACACGACGCGGTTCAGCAGGCAGGAGCGACCTATTCGAAACCTTCCCGGACGGCGGGGTGGTTGATATCTTAAATACGCTGGAGCCTGTGTGATGGCCAAGCTAAAGTCTGCGAAGCACGATGCATTCGCCCGACTTCTGGCACAAGGTTGGAAGCAGGTGCCTGCTTACCGAAAGGTATATGCTCCGGATGGGGATTGCCGCGCCGCTGCATCCAGATTGGCAAAGCGTTCCGATGTGGTCGAGCTTGTGAAGAGCATTCAGGGGGATGCGGCTGCGCAGATATACGCGACCATGGGCGGAACGGGTGGCACACTCACCGACCTTGGTATCACACCAGAATGGATAGCCGAGCAGTATCGGATCATCGCGGCCAAGGCTCGCGCCGCCGGGGACTTCAAGGCCGCGACAGATTCCGTGAAGAACATCGAAAAGATGGTGAGATCAGAAACGGAGGCGGAGGGTGGGGATGCACCTAAGAAGTCCGGCGGTCCTCAAATTGAACATATGATAGCCATTCTTGCGAAGCTAGCAGCGCCAACAGCCAAGATCGTCGATAATCAGAAACAGCGCGGCGAGGATTCCAGAGAAGTTTCGAAGATTGCCCGGAACAGAGCGCATCGGGCTGCGGCAAGGGATGAGCAATAAAAAAACGCCGCCCCGTAAGGAGCGGCGCATGGGGTGGGAGAAAGAAACCACCCCTGAAAAGATGATAGGGACACAACCCCCTACTACAATAAACATAACCCGGGATACCCCCATTTGTCAAGCTTTTTCTAGGCTGTAGCGGTTTTTCGTGACCCGGACGCTACAAAAAACAGAAAACATCAGAATCACAAAATGATTCGTTGATCGAATCGTGATTCACAAATACAAGGTAATTACAAGATGTAATGCGAAAAGACATTTCAGCTTGAAGCTAAAATAACACAGCAGCCCAGCACGGGCGAAAAAAGAGAAAGAAGACGACAACTTATGACTAGTACTACTACTACCCAGCGTAGCGATGCGCCAACTATCAGCGATCTTGAAGCTGCGCCGGAAGAAACGATTGCCAACCCCTTTGCGGCGGCAAGTCTGAACCTGTTCGTCCTGAAGGGGGAACCTAAGTGCGCGGAAGAATATGCTGCCATCTTGCAAGATTATGCTGAGACAAATGTAATCAATATTGCCGACTACCAAGACGGCAGCCGGGAAGTTCTTGCTGCTGAACCTGAATACCTGCCCTCATTTAACGACGCGGAAATTCTGGGGACTGCGCCGGAAGGCTTCGCGGAATTTATTGGGCGTGAGGCTACTCTCCTCGTAGGGGAGATGTGGGGCGCTCGCGACCGCCGGAACACCCTCGACGGTGATTGGAAGTCTCCCACAATGACATGGGGGCAGTGGATTGGTGGCGGTGCCGGAAGCGGCAACGCCCCTGCTTGGGGCTTCTCTCGACACCCTGAAAGCAAGAACAAGGCCGGGGCATGTATCGTCCTCGGATCGTCTGTAGATGGTGCACGTAAGGCCAAAGCGATGACCACTATGGCGGCGGCTGGACTCGATGTGGATTCCGGAGCGAAGCTGGATGACGTTTTGGAAACCATCGAAGAACTAGGCCTACTTTGTATCGTATATACGTCCTACAACAATGGCACGACCGGTCTTGAGCTGAAGCGCGACGAAGTGCTTCGCAAGCTGAAGATTACACGCGATCCCACTGAAGGAGAAATTAGGCAGTACCTGCGCGAGTTTGACAAGAACCGATATGAAGATTCGTTCATTTCAGGGTGTAAGATCAGTACGCAAAAAAGTCAAACAACTGAAGGAGTTAAGATCATTCTTGACACTCCTCCCCTTGAAAAGTTTCGCCTTATTTTTCCGTTCGCAGAACCTGTAAATCTTATCGATTTAGCCGATACGCAGCAGGCATCCCTTGACCTTTGGGAAGACAAGATCACAGGGCTAGCGCAGAACACCCTAGGCATTCACTTCGACACCTCCTGTACCGATCCAAGCCGCCTATTCTATACAGCCCGCCACCCGAAGGGTTCGGATGACTGGTACGCGGCTGTGGTGATGGGTACTCCCCTAAAGTTCGATGACGTCGAGCCGATGCGCAAGAGCACCTACACGTCCAATCGGGAGGTTAACGCCTTCACGATGGCGGCAGACATGTCTGGCGACGAACGTCCACCGATGGCGCTGACACCGTCCGGGAAGAGCCTGAACGACTGGCACCGCACCGCGAAGGATAGGTTCATGCTGGCGGACGTTCTGGAGACGTTGTGTCCGGACAAGATCAGGATAGCAGGCGGTGAGGCGCAGGGGCACGTCCACACCGAATGTCCCTTCGAACATGAGCACACCTCTGAAGGTGGTACAGCGACGATGGCGGTTAACGCAGTGGACTCTCAGTCGGAGTATTGGACTTGGTTTTGCCACCACGATTCATGCCAAGGACGGCACAAGCTCCAGCACCTTGAAGAAGCTCTGCGCCAAGGTTGGTTCGAAGAGGATGCGCTTTTCGATATCGACCTTAGGTTCATGCTCCCGGCAGCGGATGGTGTCGATGACCCATTCGAACCTGTGGAGATCAAGAAGGAGCGCGAACAGGAAAAGCGTGCCACCTTTGAAGAACGTGCAATGGGATTGGACAAGGATACCACGGAGCACGAAATCGCAACGCTGATCGAAGAGGCAATAAAGGAGGGGGTGGATTCCACGACCAAGGCCCGCCTCATGGATGCCATTGTCGCCGCGACCGTCTTAGGTAAGCAGCCCGTCAAGGATCTCTGGAAGAAGGTGGCGAAGACATTGCGCAGCACCGCCAGCGAAAAGGGCGACCGTCCAGATGGAATCCTAGTCACTGAACCAGCGCCTTACCAAACGAGATACGCCTGTGATGCCATCAAGCGAGCGAACGAAGAAAATCCGTTTTTCTTCGAGTACATGGAAGATGCAGCAATCGTTCGAAATGGACGTCTTCGCATTACAAATCACGCAATGAAGCGTCGACAACTCGGAGATGTTGCCAGCTTTCACAGGCCGACGAACGAAGGTGAGACCCAGCACATTTACCCACCTAAGGATGTGGTGGAGGACGTTTTCGCCGGGAACCTGTCTGAGTTTCTATTGCCTATCAGAGGTGCGGTCGACACACCATTTTTCGCCGCTGATGGGACGTTGGTAACTGAAAATGGTTACCACAGCGGTTCAGAAATATACCTGCAAAGCGAACTGGTGATGAAGCGCGTTAGCGCTGTGCCTACAGCAGAGGATATGTTTAATGCGAAGCGTCTTATAATTGAGGAAGTGCTAGCGGACTTCCCGCTGGGTGCTCTAACGCGTCCTGAAATCGTAGAACAGGCTCTGCATGGAGAGGGTGTAGCGGCGGTTACCAACATGATGGCGCTCATCCTCCTGCCGTTTATGCGGGAAATGATCGACGGGGCTACACCCGGTCACCTTCTAAACAAGCCCGCTCCGGGCACAGGTGCATCGCTTCTTATCGATGCAATCTCTATCATCGCGGCGGGCCGCGCTACGCCTGCGCTGGCAATGCCCGGAGGGAACGATGAGATGGGCAAGACCTTGACGTCAGTCCTTTCGAACGGTCAGAACATCGTTTTCTTCGATAACATCAACCACTCCGTCGATAGTGGGGAATTGGCCTCTGCCATGACTACGCCTGTGTATCAGGCACGCATTTTGGGAAAGACACAAACGGTTGAGGTCGATGTCCGCTGCGCATGGGTGTTCACAGGTAACGACGTAAAGTTTTCGCCGGAGCTTATCCGTCGTCTGATCATGATCGATTTGGACGCAGAAATGGAAAACCCTGAAAAGCGTACTGGGTTCCGGCATGGCAATATTTGTGGGTGGGTTTCTGAAAACCGGGGAGACCTTGTATGGGCCTGTCTGACGATCATCCAGAACTGGGTAGCACAGGGGATGGTAAAGCAGACAGACACAATTCTGGCTTCGTATGAGAACTGGTCCGGCGTCGTCGGTGGTGTTCTTGAGGCCGCAGGCATGGGTGGATTTATGGGTAACCGCGAAATGCTCAAGTCCGCTAACGAGGAGCAGGATAGCCCCATCAATCTACTGAAGGAACGCATCATCCAGTTCAATGTCGGTACGAACTTCGTGGTGGGCGACGCTAAGCGCTTTAAGAATGGCGTATCAATCAAGGCAGAACTGGAAGGCTTCGATGATGGCGATCCTCTCTACATCAACGACTGGGCTTACGATAGGCATTCGCAGACCTACAATGACACCACGACGCTGTCTCGCCAGTTCGGGCGGTTCGCAGAAACATTCCGGGCCGACCGTGATGGCGGAACCTACTTTCTGGTAAAGGGAGCCAAGGGGGGCACCAAGGTCTGGACTTTGCAATTTGAGAAGCGTCGGGCAGCGTAATAGAGTATAGGCCTGCGTGAGCGGGATGCCTGACACAGTAGAGGCCCGCGTTAGCGGGCCTTTTCTGTTCTTGAACTCGACTACATGTTGCGTGAGGGAGGCGAAAAGGTGGGGGAAGTGGAAAAAATACAGTGCACTGCATTAAGAATGCAGTAAGAATACAGTAGGAATGCAGCGAGATTTTTCTTTAAGTCTTTATTTTATATTGATTTTTTTGAAAAATACAGTAATACAGTAAGAATTTAGGTCTTAAGACTCTAGGAAATATTTTTTTACACAGCCCTCCCTCCGCTAAGCAGGATCGAAAAAAAAATAATAATAGCACAGGGGAAATCGGACAAATTCCACTGTATTACTGCATTTTCGATTAATATCGTTTTATTTCAATTACTTACGTATACAGTGGCCACTGTATTCTTACTGCATTCCACGGTATCGTACTGCATTCCCGCTATCAGACCTTTCTAACCTAAAATCGCCCTTCAGCCCCTTCGCGACCCTGATCGCACAACCCGCCAAAATCGCTGTTAAAATATTCAATATATTGAATTTGTCCATAAAACACAGGGCTTCGACCGCTGCAACCGTAGAGTAACAAAGTTGCGCATAAATCATTGCTAAGATAATAAAACTACCTTTCGACGAAGAGACCTGCTGTAAAACGCGGAGCAATATTGGGCCACGGAAGCGGCTGCGTTTTGCAGTTGTAGCGGAGTAAAAGTCCGCCAG
>LAZR01000159.1_pt1 | contig 82914 bp, 69 predicted proteins | sample 329461 | NCBI WGS metagenome assembly LAZR01 (sample SAMN03002196, study PRJNA259156) | marine sediment metagenome | biome: sea floor; feature: Hydrothermal impacted sediments; material: marine sediment; isolation source: Loki non-amplified sample from Loki's castle hydrothermal vent sediment ... | reverse complement strand
TCGATCCCTTGTTTAATCCAGGCACCATGCGCCAGGATCACGCCATCCCGCATGACGTCAGGAATGATCAGATCTTCCAGTAATTGTCCTAGGGCTTCTTTAGCGGTATAGCCATAAAGACGAGTGCTGCTCTCATTCCAGTAAATTACCCGCCGATCGCGATCATAGCCCTGAACCGCCACTTTCGGCAGACTCTCCAGCAGGGCGCGAAAGCGCTGTTCACTCTCCAGATACTGGCGGCGTACTAACTCGACTTCTTGCCTGCCGGCATCATGCGAATCGCTGCCATCCGTTGAAGGTGCCTTTGACATGTTCAACATCAACGCACCGGAAAACGCCCTGCGGTTCTTCTTCAGGCGTGCCGGATCTTTGTGATGTCGGGAATCGCTGGCAGTCATGGGATTCACTTAAAGAAAAAACCTGTCAGTAGCCATCATAATGGCAACAATCGTCACTTTATGGTGATTATCCTACATCCAATCGTAGGAGATAACCTACACATATGCCTCATCACCGGTTTGATTCTTTTTCAACAAAAATGCTCTTTTTGCGTACATTGCTTTGACATAACCTTGCAGATCTTTTCATTTTCTTCCTGTTGGCCGCGGTGTTTGCACCGGCCACATAGGGCAATTCCGCCCAGTTAACAGGAGAATAGCCACATGAAACTCGATACCCTCAAGCACGGCTTCGATCTCACCTTCATGCCTAACGATTCACTCACCGATTATTGGCATCCGGGCGTGACCGAGGCGTTAAGGCATAAGGAGTGGGCCAAAACGGATATTCGGGAGCGAATTGACCTGACCGCCTGGCAGGGATTTACTGCGGACCTGCCACGTGATCCCTATGTTAACCAGCGCTGGAAGCGGATGTCCTGGCTCGCTCTGAATGATCAGGGAGATGTCGAAGACATGGGCCAATGTCCCATGGCCCAAGGAGGAGCCTTCAACGACGCGGAAAGCATGGCGGATCGCCTGCGGTACTATGATCCGCTGACAAGGGAATTCATGGCACGCCCGGATGTGAAGGCCTTCGTTCGCGCCTGGGCAAGGCTTTGGAGTATCGGGGCGCACGAACCCATCCTGATGCAGATCACCGGGGTGCGCGGAGAAGGCAGCATCGACCCCCTTCAGGGGCAGGGGATTCATGCCGATGGCTGCAAGGCCCTCAGCATTCTGGTCCTCAATCGAGAAAACGTAGCAGGAGGTGAAAACCACCTCTACGGCGACAAGGCTGGCACGCAACCCTTAGTCGATATCACCCTCAATCCGGGTGATATTCTTCATCTGCGCGATGACCGGCTATTCCACAGTGTCGACGGCATCGAACAGCTCGACAGCGAGGCACCCTTCGAGCGGTTCATCATTATCATCAATAGCCGCTTCGTGGATGCGTTTCAGAACCGGATGTTGCGTCGCTACTTCCCGGAAGCGGTTCTCAATGAGAGCGTCTGATACGCTCGGTCATGACTCGCTCAGTAAATTGAGAGCCTAGCAACACCAACGCCCCCGGCACTTCGGGGGCGTTTTTGCTTAAAGCGGCTGAGATTAGGGAGCGATACGGGTACTGGCATCGGTAAAGCCCATCAACGAAATATCTATGTCCATTCGGTCACCGCGAGGACCAAACAAGCTGAGGGTTGCCGTATTGCCACTGCGCAGTTCCTGCAACATCGACGATTCAATGGGGATGTCAGCACGACACCCTTGCTCGAAGCAGACCTGATAGGGGAACTGGATGGGCTCCCCGTTATCCACACTGAATTGCAAGCCCGCAGCCAAACGTACCCCTAATGGCACGAAGAAGCTCATCACCGGATCATTGATCTCGGGCGGATAGTCGAGAATTACCTGCATTAAGGGCTGGTCGCTGTCAGGTTGCGTGATCATTTGCGCCATCGCACAAGGGGTTGGGCCTTCGGCATTACGCTGGCAACGAACCTCCCAGTCTCGGAACGATTCGGTGGTGACATCATTACCGGAAGCCGTTCCCGGTTGTTGGCTGAAAGCGTTGGGCGACAACGCCAATATTGATAATAGCCCCATTCTGCAGAGGTTTTGTGTGAGATAGCGCGGCATTAGCATACCCTCCTGGTGGCTCGCTGATGGTGAATAATAACACCCACCATGCCCGCTTGTGCGCTGGAGGTCGAACTCCATCCGTTACGCGAGCGTGATTGGGTGGTTTGCTTTCAAGAACGCCCCTAAAAACCTGGGTTAAATGCAGATTTTGAGAGTGGTGTTCTATTTTGCGAGTGGTGTTCTGAAATGGCTGGCAGCTTGGCTTGAGCCAAGTTATTCGATGCCCGAACCGCTTCCTTCCGATTCTACCTGCCCGCGCCGCTGCATCCAGCGCATTACGATCCAGCACAGCGCTGCCCAGCTTGCTCCGGCCGTCCAGCCAGCAAGCACATCGGTTGGCCAGTGAACCCCGAGATAGACGCGGCTTATTCCCACCAGCAGGGTCAGCAATATCGCCAGAATTAGTAGGTAAGCTTTTAGCCTTAGCGCTGGTTGTACGCGAGTGAGTAGCGCGGCCAGGGTGAGGTAGGTCACAGCAGACATCATTGAGTGGCCGCTGGGAAAGCTTGCGGTGTAAACCATGGCTTCATGAGGCACGAGATCAGGGCGAGGGCGATCAAAACCCATTTTCATCACGGTGCTGAGTAGTATGCCGCCGGGCACTGCGATCGAAGCGAACAGGGCTGCGCGATAGCGTTTGGCAAGTAACAGATAGCCCAAGGAACCCAGCGTGATAAGTACCAGCACGCCAACACCGCCAAGCGCGGTAAAGTCACGCCCCATTTCCTCGACCCAGCCCGGCCCGATCGGGTCGCTAAGATCTGCGGGGTTACGAAGGGCTAGCAGCAGGCTCTCATCGATGCTCTGTGTGCCTCCTTCTGTAACTTCGTCGGCCAGGGCAACGAACCCCCAAATCCCGCCGGAAAGTACCGCGACGCATAGCAGCATTGCGAGTTCGTAACGGCCAAGCCGAGCCAGCAGGGAAAAGCTTTTGCGCCCAACGTGTCCGAGTTTTTCATGGTGCTTCATTAGCAACTCCTTTGCTTTGATCCCGAATTTAACTAATAAATAATACGCAACATAGATTCAGGCAATCCTACTGTGCTTGTGTCATTAATAGCCCGGAAAACTGTTTACTTGCTGGCGTAAGATTGCACTTTGCTCTGGGACATTTCCATCACATCCTCGCCCCATGCACGCAAGTTTTGGTAAGGCGTTAACCAAGCCGCAGCAAAATAGTGGCGGTTAAACGTCAGCATCATCGTCACAGCCAAAAAAACCTGCTTAGTACACTCCAGCTGGAAGGGGGCTTATGCTAACTTTGTATTAATAGCCTATGGGGTAGCCATCCATGATTATTGACCATGTCAATTGAAACCTGGTTTGCCTTTGCTCTTGCATCAGTGGCTTTGCTCGCCATTCCGGGACCTACGATATTAACAGTGGTCAGCTACTCTATTGCCCAAGGCAGGCGCGCGAATGTGCCGCTTGTCGCTGCGGTGGCGTTAGGGGATTCAACGGCGCTGCTCTTTTCACTATTGGGACTGGGAGCGGTGTTAGCCACTTCGGCACTCTGGTTCACCGTTATCAAATGGATCGGTGGGTTATACCTGCTCTATATGGGCATCAAGTTGTTGAGTGCCGGTATATCATCGGTGCAGCCGGTGACACCGTCCTTATCAGGGTCGCGCTTAAAGCTCTTCACCAATACCTATCTCGTCACTGCCCTTAATCCGAAAGGCATTATCTTCTTCGTCGCTTTTTTACCCCAGTTTGTTAACCAGAGCGCCGATGCAGGGCAACAGCTTTGGGTACTGGCGGTTACGTTTGTAGTTTTGGCAACGCTGAATGCCACTTTTTATGCCGTGTTTGCGGCCTCGGTGCGCAAGGTGCTTGCATCGCGCCGTGCCCAGCGTCGCTTTAACGTCGTTGGCGGTACGTTGCTCTCTTCAGCGGGTATATGGGCGCTACTGGCTAAGCGGCCTGTGTAAGCGTTCGATTAACTTAAACCGTCGGAATATAAATGGAATAAATCATGATCAGAGATGCCGAAAAGGGCGATTCAGAAGCAATTGCGCACATTTATAATTACTACATTGAAAATACCGCTATTTCATTTGAAGAGCAGCCTGTATCGGGCTCCGTCATTCAGAGCCGAATTGAGAACGTACAGGGCGCAGGTTTACCTTGGGTGGTGGCATTGGAAGATGATGCGGTGGTGGGCTATGCCTACGCGACTAAATGGAAAGAAAGAAGCGCGTATCGATTTTCAGTTGAAATCAGCGTTTACCTTGCCAACCAAATGCAAGGCAGGGGCTTGGGTGCAAAATTGTATGAAACTATCTTTTCCAAGCTTAAAGAGTGCGGGTTTCACACGGTGATTGGCGGCATCACGCTTCCCAACCCTGCTAGCATTGCACTGCATGAAAAAATGGGCATGAAAAAAGTGGCCCATTTTGAAAAGGTGGGATTTAAGTTCGAGCAGTGGCATGACGTTGGCTACTGGCAGATCAATCTGAATGAGCATTTGCCTCTTGAAGCCGAAGACCATATCAGGCGACTTCGTAGATAATTGAGGGCTGGGCTGAAGCCAAAAATCATAAGCGCACCGAGTACCAGTGTAGCGACCAGGTTGCTAGTACCGAAAGAGTTGGGGTTTGAGGATTTGCGCTTCGCTTTGTTATAACTCAATAAAGCCGCTAGGTTACCTCCATCACCTAGCAAAATGCCCATACTGCTGATGTCACTGTTCACCATAAAAGACTGAGCACGACGACGCAAAAATATGCAGCGGCTCTAAAATGGAGCGAGGCCTGCTCTAAAGGTAGGGCTTGTGTCGTCAGTTTTGTGGCTTTGAAGCTTCCATTAATGTGCCGTGTTCCGGGTAACCCCAGGCCGTTTTATGCCACAGAAGATAATCATTGAAGATTGCTGAAATGATGAAATCCACTCCTAACGCAGCTTAAAAAAAGTTGCATGCAACCGTTTGATAATACGCATAATTCATAACCTAAGTTAGGCTGCTCAAGTCAGTATATGTTTTAGAATAAGGTAAATAAATCATTTGCCTGAGAGGTAACAGAGTGTCTCTCATCGATACAATAGTGATGCAGGGCCTCAGTACCCAAGGTGTGCTATCTCCTGAAGACAAAGCGCTATTACTGGGCCTTGAGCTCAGCCCAAGATATATATCAGCTAACGAAATACTGTGGGATGAGGGAGCCGAGGCTGATCTGTTCTGTGTGGCCAAGGAAGGTTGGGCATACTCTTACCGCAACTTGAAAAATGGTTCTAAGCAGATTCTCAAGTTTTACCTACCCGGCGATATTATCGGCATTCGCGATTTTGGCTTCACTCGTCGTCTGGCAAGTGCGGCAATGATTAATAAAGGCGTAATCTGTCCATTCTCGTATCAGCAGCTTTTTAAACTCTTTGGGCGTTCTAGCTTAGCCGCCGGCATTGTGGCCACCGCAACGCGCCAGCAGGCGCAGCTTTCCGAGCGGCTGATTTACCTCGGTAAGTATTCAGCTCACGAGCAGCTGGCACACTTTCTCTACGAAATCTATTTGCGGCTCAAGCGGATCAACGCCGTTAAGGACAACAGCTTCCTCATGCCGCTCACTCAGGAGTTGATTAGCGACGCGCTGGGGATGAGCCCGGTACATGTGAGCAGGACTTTCTCGATGTTGCGAGAGGAAGGGTTGGTGATCCGAGACCGCCAGCACGTGAAGTTACCCGACCCCGAAGCGTTGGCGCGATTAGTTGAATTCAATGATAGCTATATCGATGAATACCTCCCTCCGTCATTCTCTGAGCTTTTAAAAGCTAAACCATAAAGGTATGTCGTTGACCAAGCCGCAGTGTATTCAGGGCACTGGGTCGCCATTCAAACAAGGGTAGGGGGTGTAAACGCCAACGTGACAGATAAAGCGGCCAAGCTTTGTGTAGAGAACTCCTATCGACATGGGGCTTATGCTAACTTAGTAATAACACTTGTGAAGTAATTTTCCTTCATATTGATAACGGGTCATACGACGACCCGCTGTTGGCCACACGTTAGCTACTATATTAATTAGCGATAGCACTTAAGCGAGAGGGTGTTACCAATGACAGGGACTAATAAAGCCTCAACCACAGCATTGCTGAGCGATAACCGCGTAAAGGTGATCTTGGCCATTGCGTTTATTGCGGTGCTATGGGCCATTGTGGCGCACACCATTGCAGGGTCGCGACAAGACGATTTAGAAGCGATCGAAGCGCGGCTAGCGGCCACTGAGCGTGAGCATCAACAGATTCAGGCGCAGATGTCTGAGGTTGAAGCCGCTGAGCTGGATTTAGCAACACTGCAGCAGAGAACAGAAGCCCTTGAGGTTGAGCAGGCCGAAGCGGAAGCCGAGCTTGCTGCAACGCGTGCAGACATTGCCAATGCTGAAGAGGATTTATCTACTTTACGGGGTGAGCTCGAAACCCGCGAAGAAGAAGTAGATAACCTTAACGAGCAAATAGATGAAAGGCAGAGCCGTCTTGACGAGCTAAATGAAACATACGCTGAGGTAGAAGCTGAGAAAGAGGAGGCCGAAGCCGCTCGTGATGCTGCTCAACAGTCTCACCAAGAGGCAGAAGAGGCCCGCAGTCAGGTTGATGCAGATATTGAAGCGTTAAACGCCGAGATTGAGCAGGCTAATAGCCAGTTGGCCGCACTCGGTGAGCAGGTAAGTGAACTAGAACAAGAGCGGGATGCGCTCACCGTGGAAATCACCTCGCTCAGAGCGATGCGCGACGAAGCACAAGTGACTGAATAAACTGGAGCGTTTAAGATGCGGTATGTAAATGCTTTTAGATATAAGAAGTGGGCTAATAATGAGCTTCTTTCGTTTGGAGAGCGCCAGTTTCATTTACTCCCAGAAAACGATGCAACTTTCTTTCTGCGCATATTGAATCATACCGCAGTCGTCGACAGCCTATTCATTAGCCGTATTGCTGGCACGAAAGAGCAATTTGCTGCAGACAATACGGTAGAAACGCCATCCTTTTCAGAATTAAGGGAAAGGATGGAGGAGAGTGATTCATGGCTGGTGATGTTTGCCGAATCAGCATCTTTAAATGATTTGGATCGCGTCATTTCGTTTCGCTTTATCGATGGCGATGTTGGTCAGCTATCTGTCGATGAAATTCTGCTTCATTTATTGACTCATGGCAGTAATCACAGGGGGATGGCATCACGCGCGTTAGGCTCACATGGACTTGAGCGGCCCAAAGACACCTTTACGCGATTTCTCCACGAGCAGGAGCCGTTCCGGCGAAATAAGAAGTAGCTCAGCCACAAGTCAACATTATTGCTAGCTTTCCCTTCCCAGCCATTCCATGGTTTAGGCATGTAGGTTCGCTGTATAGCTGCTTGCATGCCTGCACTAAAATACGCCCCAACCGCTTAGATGTTACTATTTTTGCCACTGAACCCCATTTACGTTAAGGAAGGATCATGGCGCTTACACTTATTATCATCTTGGCGATGATTGCCGCTGTCGCGTTTTATGTCGTCTCTATCTACAACCGGCTTGTGTCGTTGCGCAATCGCTACCAGAACGCTTTTGCCCAAATTGAAGTGCAACTGAAGCGTCGGCATGACCTGATTCCCAACCTGGTAGAGACCGCCAAGGGTTACCTTAGTCACGAGCGGGAAACCCTACAGTCAGTCATTGAAGCTCGGAATACAGCAGCGGCGGGGCTCAAGGCTGCGGCGGCAAATCCTGGTAGCGCCAAAGCAATTGCTGATCTTGGCGGAGCTGAAGGGGCGCTTACTCAAGCGATGGGGCGGCTTAATGTGGTGATGGAAGCCTATCCTGATCTTAAAGCCTCACAAAACATGCAGCAGCTGTCTGAAGAGCTCACTAGCACTGAAAACAAGGTGGCCTTTGCACGGCAGTCATTTAATGACGCGGTGATGCAGTACAACACCTATCGGCAGAGCTTTCCGCCAGTGGCGGTGGCGGGCATGTTTGGGCATGGCCAGGATGCTTCCTTGTTAGCGTTCGAAGACAGTGCTCAGATCCAGGCAGCGCCTAAGGTGTCGTTTTGATTCACTCAAGTTCTTAGCGATTCAACTTCTAAGCCACTGCACAGGGAAAGCGACATATGGATTTTTTTACTGCGCAGGATCAAGCGCGTCGTAAAACTGGGCGTCTGGTCATATTGCTAGTGCTGGCCGTAGTGGCGCTGATTGTTGTCGCCACGCTGGCGATTGCCATCACGCTCCAATTGATGGATGGGGGCCAACCCGCAGCACAATCCAGCCTTGCTGATCAGGGAATATGGTCAGCGCTATCCATTGAGCTTGTCGCTGGTGTGGCGATTGCGGTGTTGGCAATCGTGGTGTTGGGTGGCTTATTTAAACGCAGCCAACTACGTCGTGGTGGCCGTGCAGTGGCGGAAGCGCTCGGTGGCCGGGAAATCAATCTAAACACCCGCGATGCTCATGAACGCCGCATTTTGAATGTGGTTGAAGAGATGGCCATTGCGTCTGGAACGCCGGTGCCCTCGGTTTATGTGTTGGAGGAGGAGGCCATCAATGCCTTCGCGGCGGGGCATCAAACCAGTGATGCGGTTATCGGCATTACCCGAGGTGCGATCAGCAGCCTGACACGGGAAGAGCTGCAGGGGGTGGTTGCCCATGAGTTTAGCCATATTCTGCATGGCGATATGCGCCTCAATATGCGGCTGATCAGTGTGTTGCACGGCATTCTGCTGATTGGTTTATTGGGTGGAACGCTGCTGCACAGTATGCGTTTTCGGCGGATGGGCGGCGGCAAGCGCGATAACTCTGGGGCGGTCATTCTGGTGCTAGGGGCGGTGCTAATGCTGGTCGGTTACGCGGGCACCTTCTTTGGCAATTTGATTAAGTCAGCGGTCAGTCGGCAGCGCGAGTATCTAGCGGATGCTTCAGCGGTGCAGTTTACCCGCAACCCCCAGGGGATTGGTAACGCGCTGGTTAAGATTGGCGCTCATAGTCAGGGCTCTAACCTTCAAGCAGCCCAGGCGGCGGAGTTCAGTCATTTGTATTTCGGTCAGGGTGTACGGCTGGGGTTTAATCAAATGATGGCCACCCATCCGCCGTTAAAAGATCGCATTCAGCGTGTAATGCCAAACTGGAATGGTCGCTTCGAGGCAACGTTGCCCACGCAACCGGTCGAGAGCGAAACAACTGATTCAGCAGCAACTGCGCCAAATGCACAAGCGGGGTTAAGAGAGTCACCCCTGGCCGCTGTGTTGACAGGTGCTTCTGCTCAAACGGCGATTAATTCCATGGGAAAACCCGACCAGCGCCATATTGCCCAGGCTCAAACAACGTTAGAAGCACTGCCAGAGAAGATAAAAACTGCCGCCCATGAACCTTATGCAGCCCGCGCTTTGATATATGCGTTACTGCTCAGTGATGACCAAAAGGTGCGTGAACATCAGCTAGAAGCGTTGCAGAAAACCGCGCTGCCGGATGTTTATCTAGCGTTGGTTAAGCATACCCCTGATGTGATGGCCCTGGACATTCAGCTGCGCTTGCCACTGGTTGAGCTGGCGTTATCAGCGCTGAAGTCACTTTCGGTAGAGCAGGGGCAGCACTTTCGCCTCTGTATGGAACGCTTAATGAGTGCCGATGGTCAGGTGAGTCTATGGGAATGGTCGCTTTATCAACTGCTGCTGAATAATTTGAGCGAGCAGGATAACGGGCCTGCCAACCTTAAGTTAAACGACCTACAGCGGGAGTGTCAGTTACTGCTGACGGTGTTAGCGGCAGCCGGTCAGGAAGACCCTGATGAGATTAGTGCAGCACTGCATGCTGCTGAACGTGAGTTGCCGTTTGCCTTAACAGCCGCTGACGATGTAACCGATATGCGTGCGCTTAGCCTAGCGGTTGAACGCTTAAGGCGCCTGCAGCCTTTGCAAAAAACTGCCTTGTTGCAAGCAATGGCACGCTGCATTGAGCACAGCGGAATTATTCGCCCTGCCGAAGCCGAGCTGTTCCGTGTGGTGGCAGATATCCTCGACTGCCCGGTGCCGCCATTACTAATAGATGATTAAGTGATAGATGATTAATGCCTACGTTTCTGCTACTGCTCGCCGATACCATCCTCATTCTGCATGTGCTGTTTGTGGCGTTCGTCGTGTTTGGCTTATTCGCTGTGTATGTTGGCTATTTTCTAAATTGGCGGTGGGTTCGCAACCGCGTTTTCCGCATTGTCCATCTATGCGCCATTGGTTACGTGGTGGGGCAAGCTTGGTTAGGTGCGGTCTGCCCATTAACCACTTGGGAAATGGCGCTGCGGGCAGAGGCGGGGGCGGCCACCTATTCAGGCTCGTTCATTCAATATTGGCTGCATAGTTTGCTCTACTTCACGCTGCCGGAGTGGGTGTTTGTGGTGGTTTATACCTTATTCGGCAGCTTGGTGCTGGCGAGCTGGTTCGTGGTGCGCCCTCGTAAGCGAACTCGCTGATCCCTTTCTATTGGTTCCTAGTTTCTCCTAACGTTGACTTTCCAGCCGTATGTTGAGTGGTCTGGAGTTGCATGCCGTTGTTTTAGTATATGTGGCAGGAACGCGGGCTTGTGGCCCACTATTTAGGTAATATATGATACATATATATTTTGTATTCGTTTCATATGTTGGGAGATATGATGGGCATCGTAAAGATCAATGATCAGTTGCATGAGGATATTCGCAAAGCGAGCTCTGTGATGGTGCGCTCTATCAATGCGCAGGCGGAGTATTGGATAAAAGTGGGCATGCTAGCCGAGGCTAATCCGAACATGACTTTCTCTGACATTATGCACGAGCAAATGAAGCAGGCCGACGTCGATGTCAGGAAGGTGATCGGTGCCTAACGTCATCCTGAAAAGTGAACAGGAATTAAGCGTTATGCGGGAGGCAGGACGGCTACTCGCATTGGTGTTCAGTTATCTGGATGAGAAAATAGCGCCTGGGGTAACCACCATGGCGATTAACGATTGGGCCGAGCATTATATTGTCGATGAGTTGAAGGCTCGCCCGGCCAGTAAAGGCCAATATGATTACCAGTATGTGCTGAATGCATCAGTCAACCATGTGGTATGTCATGGCGTTCCCTCTGAGACACAAACGCTTAAGTCAGGTGATATCGTTAATGTTGATATTACCCTGGAGAAAGATGGCTTTATTGCTGACTCCAGCAAGATGTACCTGATAGGGGAAGTGACTCCCTTTGCCAAACGGTTGGTTGATAAAACCTACGAGGCGCTATGGGAGGGGATTAAAACGGTCAAGCCGGGTGCCACCTTAGGCGATGTTGGTTTTGCGATTCAGCAGCATGCTGAAAAGCATGGCTACTCTGTTGTGCGGGAGTATTGTGGCCATGGGGTTGGTCGGGAGATGCACGAAGAGCCCGAGGTGTTGCATTACGGAAAGAGAGGCAGGGGCTTGGTGTTGAAAGAAGGCATGGTGTTTACCATTGAGCCCATGATCAATCAGGGAAAAGCCAAAATAAAAACCAAGAAAGATGGCTGGACGGTCATTACTAGTGACAAGAAACTGTCTGCCCAGTGGGAACACACTATTGCTGTCACATCATCGGGTTTTGAAGTGCTCACACTGCGCGATGACGAGCGTGCTTCAGCTGAGCTTGAGCCATAAGCGATACCATTACCCCCATCTTAGCTTCGAAAGCCGCCAACGCTTATAGGTTTGGAAACCATCTGGCGAAGTTGATGAGTTGCGTTAAGCTGAAAGCAGCAGGTTGGATACGTATTGATACTGCTGCAAAGCCAAGCGAAACGGAGGTCAACGATGGCTAAAAGACCGAAACAGAGTGGAAGCGGTAGTAAGCCCTCTGGTGGCAATGAGTTACTTAACTCAGTTTCCTGTGGAACTGAAAAGCTTTTATTGGCGGCCCTGGAGCGTGGAAGCAACTGCCTTGAAACAGGACGCTACCTGATTAGCTATCGTGAGGGCATGCTCGAAGATGGCATTAAAGCCCTGAAGGCCCAGAACTTTCGAGTGGCTGACGCGCGGGATTTTGCCGATCAAGCGGTTAATTTGGAAGATGCCGGGGATGCTGAAGCCATGGTCTTCCCAGAGCTTGGGGTCGCGCTAGTGGGCGGTGATGCCTTACAGCTACATGGAATGAGCATGCACGATCCTATCGCTGCAGACAGCCCAATCGAAATCATTGAGCCTGAGTACTTTGCGTTTTCAGAAAGCGCTGAGTACCTGCGGGGCTTTTTACGCGCCGCCAGCATCATTGCCCATGACCTGGGCGCAGAGCTAGATATGGGTGAAGCCGAAGAGGAGCTTGAGCCTGACGAGCTAAAGGCAACTTGGGGGTTAACCCAGTGCAAGGTGTTACAAAGCAGGTGGAGTGGCACCGGTATTAAAGTGGCGGTGCTTGATACTGGGATGGACCTGGGCCATCCAGATTTCGTTGGCAGGGAGTTTGATACCCGATCTTTCGTTGGCGAGCCTGTCCATGATATCAATGGCCACGGAACCCACTGTATTGGCACAGCCTGTGGCCCCCAAACACCCTCTGGAGATACGCCTCGTTACGGCATCGCTTACGGCTCTCGCATTCAGGTAGGTAAAGTACTCACCAACTCAGGAAGCAGTACCGGGGCAGGGGTACTGGCGGGTATGAACTGGGCCGTCGCGAATCGGTGTGAAGTTATCTCTATGTCCCTTGGCAGTCAAAGCCCGGTGCAAGAAGCCTATACACACGCAGGGGCGGCGGCACTTCGCAATGACTGCCTAATTATCGCCGCTGCAGGAAACTCCGCTACAAACACGGGTGCGCCGGCCAATTCACCGACCATTATGTCGGTTGCATCGCTAGACGCTAACTTGAAGCCTTCAAGCTTTTCGAATGCTGGCAAGATCGAAATTGCCGCGCCGGGCGGGGATATATTTTCGTCTTGGCCTCGTCCCATTCACCATAAAACGATTAGCGGAACGAGTATGGCGACGCCTCACGTGGCTGGCTGTGCCGCGCTTTGGGCAGAATCCGATGCCTCGTTACGTGGTACAAAACTCTGGCAACGACTGTTGGATTCAGCGCGGCAGCTGCCATTTTCCGAGTCCCGGGTAGGGGCGGGTTTGGTGCAGGCTCCCTAACAAAGAAGGGTTATCTTTAGGCAGTAGCCCACGTTGGCGCTGCCCTGGGAACTGACTTCAAAGGTATGATCTATGCCAAATATTGAGCTTTGGATTATTACGGTTTCTCATGAACAATCGATCAAGGAAATTGCTACGCGCCTGAGTGCTGAAGGCTTAACTATCAAAGATATACTTGAAGAGATTGGGTGCATCACCGGATCGGCAGATAATGTCACCGTTGAGCGACTCAAAAAGGTTCAAGGTGTGGTAGATATTGCCCCTGATATACAGGTCGGTATAGGACCTCCTGGCGCCGACAGTACTTGGTAAACCCGCATACTTCGCACTGCCCCTTTAGTCGTTTGGAAATAATAACGGTGACCAACCCCGCTGGCTGTCTACGCTGGTGGGGTTGCTAATGAATGGACTTATATGAGTGAAACGATGGAAGTGATCCGCAGTGTCGTTATTTCTGAATTTTCCGATTTTAATGACTTGAGTGAATTTATTATTCTGGTCATTCGGTTGCTAATGGCTGCCTTGCTAGGGGGCTTGTTGGGGCTTGAACGAGAACAGAGTGGCAAGGCGGCTGGAATACGTACCCACATGCTTGTCTGCATGGGAGCGGCGTTATTTGTGTTAATTCCCCAACAGTCCGGTATTTCTGATGCGGAGATGAGTCGGGTTATTCAAGGTGTTATTGCCGGTATTGGTTTTTTGTGTGCTGGAAGTATTATCACTCGTCAGGATAAATTGGCAGCCACAGGGCTAACTACCGCAGCAGGAATTTGGTTTACAGCTGCCATAGGAATAGCCATTGGCTTGGGGCGTGAGCAAACAGCAGTTTTATGTACATTATTGGCTTGGATGGTGCTCTATTTAGTACCTTTCTTCTCACGCTCGGTAACTAAGAAAAAACCTGCCCGTTCAGAGCCGAGTGTCGATGATCCTGGTATCAAATGAGGTTGAGCCGCTAAAGAAGGAGCTACTAAAGCCATGAATAAAATGGAGTCCTTGAACCAAGCGATTCATGAGGAAGTGGCACTTTTCCCATACAACGCGGCTTGGCCTACCCTATTTGAGCAAGAGCGCGAGCGGCTTCAGCAACTGTTTCCAGGTGATTTTCGGGCGATTGAGCATATCGGTAGTACCGCCGTGCCTGGCCTTTCGGCCAAACCGATTATTGATATCCTGGCGGGCGTTGATTCAATCGCGCGCGCCGATGAATTGATGGAGCCGCTTTGCCGAGCTAGCTATGCCACATCAATGGAATACAACGCTTCGCTAGTAGAAAGACGTTGGCTAATGCGGTTTGCAGACGGGCGCAGAACCCATCACTTGCACCTTATGGTGTATGGCGGTGAAGAGTGGAACCAGCGCTTGGCGTTTCGCAATCGCCTTCGTCAAAGCGCTGAGCTAGCCCGGCAGTACGGAAACAGAAAGCGGCGGTGGGCAGAGGAATTCAAAACGGATAGAGAGGCCTACACCGCGGCAAAAGGGAGTTTTATTAGGGATGCATTGCTAGTTCAAAACGTGCCAAAAGTGCATTAGGGAGCGGATGTCCGTAAGTAGCGATAGCCGCTTCTCCGTTTGTCGAATGCCTATCGGTCGAGTAGTAGAGCAAGCTTTTTCAACTTGTCTTCTTTCTGCTTCCGGTACTTCTCCTTTTGGTATAACGCTTTCTCGGCTTATCGGAACGTTTTGTGGGTGTGCCAGCGCCAGTTTCACCCTGAGCGGTTTGAAGACTCTGCCTTAATTTGGCTGCATCGCTGTGGGTGAGCAGGGCGCGTAAGTCGTCTAGTAATGCTTGCTGGAAGGCGCCAGGGTCATCTTGCTGTTCGGAAATCGCCCGCAGGCGCTGCTCCCATAATGCGGTACGCTCTGGGGTGCTCACGGCGCTTGGCAGGGCGGCGATTAACGCGCAGCCTAGTTTGGTAGCGCGCAGGGCTTTTTGCTGGCGCACTAAATAGCCGCGCTGCACCAGGGTTTCAATAATGCCTGCGCGGGTGGCTTCTGTGCCCAGGCCATCAGTGTCGCGCAGGGTGCGACGAACGTTGGGGTCATCCACGTAGCGGCCTATATTCATCATCGCTTTGATCAGGCTGGCATCGGTGAAGGGCTCCGGTGGGCGGGTCTCCTTCTCCTCAACACCCGCACCTAGCACTTGGCAAGGCTCCCCTTGGGTGAGCGGCGGCAGCGGAGGGGTTTCATCGCGAGTAGTGAACAGCGGCTTCCAGCCTGGGTCGAGAATGCTTTGGCCTCGGGCACGGAAGGCCTCGTTCAACAAGGTGAATTCTGCTTTTACCTCGAAGGTGCGCAGCGGACGGTAGAACTGCGCCATCACGTTGCGTACCACCAGCCGAAACACATGGCCTTCGGTGTCAGAAAGCTGACTGAAATCAGCCGGTTTGCCGGTGGGCGCGATGGCGTGGTGAGCGCCGACTTGCTTGTCGTTCCATGCCTTAGAGCGCAGCGTGAAGTCCGCGCCATTCAGCCACTGCTGCAGCGTTTTATCGTTTTGGCAGGCGCTGGTTAGGCTGCGCTGGGCAAGCTGAAGATGATCTTCCGGCAGGTAACGGCAGTCTGAACGCGGATAAGTAATCAGTTTGTGGCGCTCGTAAAGTCGCTGACAAATGTCCAGCACTATCTGGGCAGAGAGCCCGAAGCGGCGGGCGGCGTCTACCTGTAGGGCAGAGAGCGAGTAGGGCAGCGGCGGAGCCTGGCGTTTCTCTTGCTGATCGAGTTTGGTCAGTTTGCCAGATGCGCCGGGCAACTGAGCGGCCAGAGTGTCAGCGGGAGTGCGATCAATTAAGCGCCCTTGGTCATCTAGCGGCTCGTGCTCTTTAGGTGCCCACCAGGCACGCAACTGCCCCTGGGCAACCCTTAAGTCCACCCATAGCGGATAAAAGGGGTGGGGGACAAAGTCACGGATGGCGTTGTCGCGGCGCACGATTAGCCCCAGTACAGGCGTTTGTACGCGACCAACAGAGAGCACGCCGTCGTGACCCGCTTGGCGGCCGGTGAGTGTCCAGGCGCGGGTAAGGTTAATCCCATACAACCAGTCAGCACGGGAGCGTGCCTGGGCGGCTTCAAACAGCGGTTGATACTCAACATTAGAGCGCAGTTTCGCCAGTGCTCGGCTGACGGCTGGCTTGTTAAGGTCGCTAACCAGTAGCCGTTGCACCGGGCCGCGATACTTCATGTACTCAATCACTTCCTGAACCAGCAACTGGCCTTCTCGGTCAGGATCACCTGCGTGTACCACATCCGTCGCTTGTTTAATCAGCTTGCGAATCACCGCTAGCTGGCCGCGCGCTTTCGAGCGGGGCATTAGTTTCCACTGTTGCGGCACGATAGGTAGCCGATCCAGCCGCCACTGCTTATCAGCGGGGTCATAGGCTTCGGGTGGTGCCTGCTCCAGCAGGTGGCCCAGGCACCATGTTACCGTCGTATCACCGCACATAATGGCGCCATCCTGGCGCTTGCTAGTGCCCGGTAACGCTTCGGCAATGGCTTGGGCGAGGCTGGGTTTTTCGGCAATTATCAGGCGCATAGCAGCGGGGCCTTCATCGTATCCATCGGTGGCGGCTATAGTAGCAGACGCTTCGGAGGTTAGGTTGAAGGGGAGAGGATAGTGATGCGGCAAGTTATCAATGCTGTTAAGTTGTATAGATTATGTATAAATAATTGAGTGTAGTTAGTTTTAAGGGGCATAACCAATGCGTGAGCGCGGCAGAACACGACGCTTGATGGGGTTAGGGGCGCGTACCGGTGGTGCGCTGTTGAAGACACGGCTCGGCGGCCAAGCAGATTGGCGGGCACTCGGCGAAGCGCTGTTTGAGGGGTTATCTGAACTCAAAGGCCCGGCCATGAAGCTTGCCCAAATCATGTCTCAATGGGATGACCTGCTACCGCCTGACCTAGCTGAGGAGCTCGCCCGCTTGCAGCGTCAGGCCGAACCTATGCCCTGGTCAAAAATTCGTGAAGCTTTGGTGATGCAGTATGGAGATATTGATCACTACTTCAGTGAGATTGAAGAGCGTCCGTTTGCCAGTGCCTCGATGGGGCAGGTGCACCGGGCAACCACCCATCAAGGTGAAACCATTGTATTGAAGGTTCAGTACCCTGGCTTGGCTGACGTGTTAGAGAGTGATTTGATCCAGGTGCGGCGCATTATGCGCTTAGGTCGCTGGTTCAAAGTGCCCCAGGCCAGACTGGACGCGCTGTTTGATGAGCTTGCCGAAAGCCTGCGTGGAGAGTTGGATTACCATGCAGAGGCTGATGCCCTGGCGCGTTATCGCGAGCGCTATCAAGATGATCCGAGGCTGGTGATTCCTGAGCCGCTACCAGCACTTTCCGGGCAGCACGTACTAGCGATGCGCTATGTAGGCGGCACGCCGCTGCGTGAGTTAGCACAAGCTGATGATGCCACACGCCAAGGCGTTGCCCATGCACTGGCAGATTGGATCACACAAGAGTTATTTACTTACGGTGAACTGCACGCCGACCCCCATGCGGGTAACTTTGCCGCTGATGATCAAGGGCGGTTGATCATTTACGATTTAGGCGCGGTGATTGCAGTACCTGAAGCGCGCATTAAGGCGATGATGCAACTGCTTGATGCCACACTAAAGCATGATCCTATGGGCATGGATGAGGCGCTAATGAAAATGGGTGGGCGCCAGGGGCAGGGGGCGCCACTGGCGCTATATAAAGAGTCAGCGGAGTGTATTGCGCCACTGTTTGCCCCAGGTGAACAAGACTTCAGCGACGTACGGGTGCATTACCGGCTGCGTGAGCTAACCCCCAAAGTATGGGCAGCCATGGACCGCCTGCAGCCTCCAGCGGATACCTTATTACTTTCCCGAGCATTAAACGGCCACTACTGGAATCTGGTGCGTTTAGGGGCGCGGTTAGATATGCATGAACGTTCGATTCCACTGCTTAAACGGGCCCATTAACGATGAACCGATTGCCGCTGCGGTGAAGTCGGCCTTCGTGATAAACTATGTCGCTTTCATTTTAGTCATCGTGATTTAAAGACATCGTTTATAGACATCGTTTAACGCAGTGGAGACGGCAATGCTGGCGGTATGGGTCGATCAGCTGCTGGGATTTGCCTCCGGGGCACTCTCGGCAATCAGGCAACAAGAACACTATCCGGATTTCATGACCTGGGTGCGTGCCAAGGGCGCGGACGCATTCGAAGGCGATGTGGCAATGGCCCAGGCGCTGGCACCGGTGCTGTGGTCGCAAACACCGCTGGAGCGGTTAGGTTTTGCCTGTGAGCCGCTGGCCACGCCTGGGCGAAATGAGCCGTGTTGGTGTGATTCTGGGCGCAAATTTAAGCAGTGCTGCTACCGGATTGATTTCCCCACTGAAATTCCTGATCAGATGATGTGGATGCTTTCGCTACGCGAATGGAAGGGCGCAACTCTGAAAGCCGCGCTGGATAGCCAGCAAGCTCCGCCTCAAGCACTGCTGGAAGCTGGTCTAATTGCGGCTGAAAGCGGCCAGACCGGCCGCGCTATGCAAATCCTTGAATCGCTATTCGATGGCAGCGACTGGTCGCGGTTGCCGGAACAGGCTGAACCTGCTTTTGAAATCCTGCTGGATATTTATCAGGAGCGTGGTTTCACCCGTAAGCGTGCGGATCTGCTTGATGACGTCATGGAGCGCGGGCCGCTGTTTTTGCGTGGTGTGGCACTTGAGCGTTTGTGTCTGATGCACCTTGATAACGATGACCTGGATAGCGCCCGTGGTGCTTTTGTTAAAGCTCAGCAAGCGCTGCCTGATTCGCCCACGCTTGCCTATATTGAGGCCATGCTGCTGCTTCATGAAGGTCACGAACAGGAAGCCAAAGAGCGCGCCAACTTCTGGTATCGTCGCCTGGTTCGCCAAGGTGAACTGGATGAAGATCAGCTGGATTTTTTGGCCGCCCTGGCGGAGAACCCAGGTGCCACGCTGGCTGATCAACTACTCAGCGCTGAAGAAGACCTTTCAACGCCACTGATTGCTCTGCAAGCGTTACTGACTGAATTGCCCACCGCACCCAAAATCGATGTGAGAGCGGACCCTGAAAGCGGACGTTTGCTTTACAACACCAGTGCCCGCGAGGCGACGCTGTTTGCTGCCTGGCATGAGCATTTTCAAGTGCTCGTCGATGAAGACGTTGCACTGGGTTTTCAAGCGGACCCTTGGATTAACGCGATGGAGTGGATGCCAGCACTCTGCTCGCATCCAGAATGGCTTGATGCGCCTCAAGTAGTGCAAGACTTAACCCTGGCGCTGACCAGCCGCTTTGGCAGCCTGCCGTGGATGGCGCCGAGCTTACTAGAGCCACTGGCATTGCGCTTATCACGCTGGTTAGAGCAGGCCCGTGCCGAAGGCGATGGCAACCTGTGTTGGGATGATGCCAATAATGCCATGCTGCTGCGCACCGGCTTAGCACTAGTGGTAGGTATGGAGCGTGGTGCTCGCCAGCACTCCCGTGAATTGGCTGAAGAGCTGTTGTTGATCGACCAGGAAGATAGCTTGGGGCTGCGCGAATTGGTGCTAGATCAACTGTTACGCGATCATCGTAACGAGGAAGCGCTGGCGCTGGCTGAAGAGAATGACGACGATGGCTCGTTAGTGCTGGGACTGTTAATGGGTAAAACCCTGGCACTCTATAGGCTTGAACGGCATGAAGCGGCAGAGACCTCGCTTGGTGATGTGGTTAAACATAATCGCCATGCGTTAGAGCTAATTTGCGCTGAGAGCCCACGCCCCTCCATGCCCCACCCTGATGGGCAGGTTGATCCTGGCTCACGCGCGGAAGCATGGCAGTACCGCACACTGATGCGTGATCAGTGGCGGACAACACCAGGCGCGTTGGACTGGCTAGACGCCCACCGCTAGGCCCATTATTAGCCCCTACTACCAAGCCCGCTTATGCGGGCTTGGTAGCATTTGGCGTAGGCACCAACTGCTTGTCTCGGCTGATCCAGATCGCTAAAACAATCGCTGGTATGCCGAGCAGTGTGGCAATCACGAAAAAGCTCGGGTAGCCCTGAGCTGTAACCACCAGCCCACCAAAACCGCTTAAAAATTTACCTGGCAGTGTCATTAGCGACGAGAACAGCGCGTATTGTGTCGCGGTATATGCGCGCGAGGTAAGGCTTGAAAGAAAGGCGATGAACACCGCACTGGCCAAGCCATTGGCGAGGTTGTCACCAATAATGGTGATCACCAGCATAGGTAGCTGATTGCCGACCATGGCAAGTACTGCAAACAGTAAATTCGTTACCATCACCATGGCAGCACCGAAAATCAACAGCGGCCCGATGCCATAACGGGCCACGAAAAGTCCGCCTAAAATCCCGCCGGTAATACTCATCGCAATGCCAAAGATATTGGTCACATTAGCAATCTCTGCCAGCGTGAACCCCAAATCGATATACAGCGGGTTGGCCATAGATGCCATGGCCAAGTCGCTAATTCTAAACACTGCAATAAATACCAAAATCCACAGCGCTTTCACCCCGTATCGGCTGAAAAAATCGGTGAACGGGCAGACAAGAGCGCCAATACTCCACGCACCCAAGCGGCGGAAAATCTTGGGTTTTCCACGGCTAGCGCGGATAAACGCACGTACCTTGGGTTCGTGAATAAGTTGAATGGAGAGCGATGCTCGCTTGGGCTCAGGACGTATTAGTACGGTTAGCACACCAATACCCATCAGTGCTGCCATGCTGAGATAGGCAACATCCCAAGAGGCAGAGGCTGCAATGTAGAGCGCCCCTGCACCTGCGGCCAGTAATCCTCCGCGATAGCCGATAATATAAGTTGAGGCCAAGGCGGCTTGAACATCGTCGTCGGCGGACTCGATACGGTAGGCGTCAATCGCAATGTCTTGGGTCGCCGAGCCAAATGCGACCAGCAGTGCAAACATGGCCACTAAACCGAGGTTGCCTACCGGGCTAATACCGGCAAGGCCCACCAGTCCAGTCACAATGAGGCCTTGTGCCAATAGCATCCAGCCGCGCCGTTGACCGAATACGCGAGTTAAGAACGGCAGCGCTAGGCGGTCCACCACCGGGGCCCAGAAGAATTTGATGGAATAAAGCATGCCGATCCAGGCAAAAAAACCGATGGCCGCCACCTCAACGCCATCGCTACGCAGCCAAGCGGAAAGCGTTGAAAACACCAATAGAAAAGGCAGGCCTGCCGAAAACCCCAAAAACAGCATGGTGATAACGGGTGCGCGACAATAAATAGCCAGCGCTGCAAGCCAACTGCGCTGGGGGGTGGGGGTGGGCATCAAGCGATACTCCTCAAAGACGTTGGCAAGGGCCAAGTGATAAACTAAGCCAATAATCCATCACAAAGCCGACAGCTTACCGGAGAGGAGTTTTCCATGTCGATTACCGCGCATCAGGTAGTTACCTTGCACTATGTGCTGAGTGATGTACTCAGCGATGGCAGTAAGCGGGTATTAGATGACTCTCATGCGCGCAACAAGCCGCTGGAGTACTTGCATGGCCATGACAATATTGTACCGGGGCTAGAGCGTGCTTTAGCAGGGCAAGCCAAAGACGCTGAGCTAAGCGTTCAACTTATGCCTGCTGATGCCTATGGGGTGCGTAACGAGGCGCTTGTCCAAGAGGTCAGCCGTGCTTCGTTTGGTGGCGCTGAATTAGCCCCCGGCAGCAGTTTTCAAACCGAAGGTGAAGCTGGACCACAAATTGTGACTGTGCTGGAAGTTAATGGAGACCGGGTAACAGTTGACACTAATCATCCCCTGGCGGGTCGCACGCTTAACTATCGGGTGACTATCTTAGATGTCCGTGAAGCTACTCGTGCAGAACTGGCCAAGGGGCATCCGCTGCCACCAGGTACTGAGCATAGTAAAGTTGAAGATCGGAAGGTTCTCTAGTCCTTTAAAAGTCCTTTAAACGGTGAAAATTGACGGGTATCAATTTCCTGCTTAAGTAACTTTCTCCCTCCTCAATAACTTGATCCAGGTCAGCCTTCTCCCCCCGCCAAGTGATTAGTATGAAGGCATACATCACGGCGGGAGGAATCACCATGTATTGGGATGACACAATAATTTTTGGCTTAGTCACCGTCGCTTCGGTAATCATATTTATGGGGGGATGGGTGGGCTTCGTGATTCGCGATCATCTACGTAAGGATGAACGCAAAAAGTAGCCCAGCTATTTTACGTCAATGTTGTCAGGGGAGGGGGCTTATACATTTAGTAAGCTTCCTGTTGCCAGCCCAATTTGGGCTGGCTTTTTTTTGTTTAAAATAACCTCAGGTTGAACCTGCTCAACTGTGATTTAAAAGCCATGCGTTGAGAGACATGCTTTAAGAGCAAAATCAGGCGTGCTCTGGTAAAGTCCAGTGAAGTGAAAACTCACCAGGAAGCTTTACATGAACGCAGTTGCCTTACACCGCAGCCCATGGGTTCGTGCACGTGATCGGTTTGCGAGCGTCTTGCTGGTCGCTGGATTAGCGCTGCCCGCGACCGCGCTTGCCCAGGCCTTAAATTTAATCAATGGTGATGTCACCGAGAAGATCGCACTAAGTGACTTACGCGATATATCCGATACCAGCTTTACGCTTTATGACCCTTACCAAGGCCGTGAGGTCGAAATGCAGGGTGTGGCTTTTCAGACGTTTCTGATCGATCATTTTGGCCAAGTACCACCAGCGTTGCACTTTACCGCTTGGGATGACTACGAAGTGACGCTCGAAGAGTGGGATGATCCTAATTGGTATTTGATTACCTTGGAAGATGGCGATCCCCTAACACTTCGTTCGCGCGGGCCTGTACGGCTAGTAGAGCGAGACTACGGTGATCGTGACGTTGAGAGCCTACGCGAGTTTAACGACTGGATTTGGATGATCCGCAGTATTGAGGCGAAGTGGTGACACTCAAGCGCGTTGAGCAGTCGCTAATGCGGACCCGGCCTTTTGCGCGGCAGCACCGTTATTTAACGTGGCTGTCGTTGAGCCTGATGAGCTTTTTGGGGCTAATGGTGCTGATTGTTTATGAAGCGCGTTGGGTATACCCCGAAATCCAAGCTTACTTCAGTCAAACCGGCAGTTTAACCGGCCAGCAATTGGCAACACGCTCGCGTGTTTATCTGCAAAACGCTCAAACTGAGTTATTGACTGAACAACCTGAAGTGGAAGCGTTTGATGCCTCTATCGCGCAAATAGAAATAGCTTACGGGCTATTTGATGTGCACGTTTATCGGCGCCAGTACGAGTGTACTGAACCAAGCTTGCGGGATTTAAATCAACTAATGGAGCGTTTAGAGCAGCGCGGTATTGGCCGCATTGACGCTTTGAGCGAGTTATTCGCCCCGATTCAGTGTTTGACACATATTGAAATGAGCCAGCTAGACCGCCGTGGCCAAGCGATCAATGATTTTTCTGAAAGCACTCGCCAGCACAACCAGGTGTTGACGTATTCAAGTCTATTAATCTTTGTGCTGGGATTAGCATTTTGGTGGCTCCACGAGCGCCAATTAAGACGCACTGATCATGCTACACAACAAACCTTTGAGTGGATGCAGCGCGCTATGCGCGACCCGCTGACCGGCATTGGGAATCGGAGTGCTTTGCATCAGGATGTGATGGCTAATCAGCATCACTCGCTAGGCCTTATTCTGATTGATATCGATTTCTTCAAACAGTACAACGATGCTGTGGGGCACCCTCAGGGCGACGCGTTATTACGTCAGTTAGCGGAGTTAATCGCCCATACCCTCAAAGATGAAGCGATGCTCTACCGATTGGGGGGCGATGAGTTTGCAGCATTGATCGACTGCCCCGATTCAAACACCCTGGGGAGTTACTGTCGTGAGCTGATCCAGGGACTTCATGGAGCTAATTTTCCGCACCCTGCTCATCCAGATAAAAAAGGGGTCACCCTAAGCGTGGGTGGTACATGTTTTATAGCCGGTGAAAAAGCATTTTCACTTGCTTACGAAGCGGCTGATAAAGCCCTATACCAGGTTAAAACAGCCGGACGCGACGGGTGGCAGGTGACTGAAGACGCAAAATAGCGTTTTAGTCCACAAACGCCGCTCATCATGTAAGTGCTTTGCAAAAAAAGAGTAAACAATGGGGAAGTGGCCTCGTTCAGTGGCGCTCTTACGCTACGTTGTTTAAAGTGAATACTGAAATCAAACGGTGTTCGATAACTGCGGAGAAAAGAGATGAGCCATGATGAAACGTCCACTTTGCTAAAGCAGCGTCGTTCGCGCCGGCAGGTGCTGGCAAGCCTTGGGTTAGGAGCGGCGGCGCTATATGTGGCGCCAAGCCTGCTGTCGATGGATCAAGCGGAGGCGCGCGGAAAGCATCGCTCAAAGCCCAGCTATTCACGCCCCAGCTATTCACGACCAAGCTATTCACGCCCCAGCTATTCACGACCAAGCCACTCGCGCCCCAATCATTCGCGTTACCACCACTCTCAATCGCATCACCATCGTGCCCAACATTCACGCCCGCGTCATCGCTATGACCAATATGCCCGTGGCTATCAATCACGCCCACGCTGGGAGCGTGATGGGGTGATCGAACTGCGCATTAGTCGGCTTCTTCCAAATCGCTGGTGAGGTCAAATATGAATGCCATAACTGACTATGCGCTGCCCGGGTTGGGTCCCTGCTTAAGGCTGGTAGATGCGCAGCCATTATTGCCCGTCCTTCAGGCGGCGATGCCGGGCTGGGCATTAACAGAGTGTGCACGCCAGCCCTTTGAACCTGATATCTGCGTATGGCAGCAAGAGGAAGGTTTCTGGCAGCAGGCGCCTGCGCTGCCGAAAGGGATGTGGCTGGAAACCGCCGTGGGCGCGGCGTGCAGTGTTATCGCCGATGTTTCAGGTGCTTTTTTACGCCAGCATCCCGATTACATTGGTTTGCACTGTGGTTCTGCTGAAATAGATGGGCAACTAGTGATTTTTCCAGAATCCCACCGGGCCGGTAAAAGTACGCTGACGTCTGCGTTTGCAGCCGCTGGATTTCGTGTTTTTGGCGACGACGTGGTGGCGTTAACCCCTGAAGGAGAAGGCGTCTCGCTGGGTATTGCCCCAAGGCTTCGTTTACCCCTACCCAGTGGGATAGATAGCGAATTCCAAGACTTTGTTAGCACCCATCAAGGCCCCTGCGATGACCGGTATGGCTATTTAGCACTTGATGAGACATTGCTGGCTAGCCATGGTGCAAAACGGCCCATCGGGGCGATTATTTTGATTGATCGGGACAACAGTGTCACCACGCCACAACTGACCTCTTTGCAGCATGGCGAGGGGCTGTGGCAACTGCTACAGCAGAACTTTGCAGACACACTCTCTGATCAAGCGCTGATGACTAAATTCTGGCCTCTGGTGCAGGGTATGCCGTGCTTTTTACTGCGTTACTCCGATGCTTATCAGGCGGCGGAGTTTGTCGGGCGTCATCTTAGCAAGGCACTAAAAGCACAGCCGTCGAGTTATACGTCACCCTCCTTTGAAGCAGTTATGCCTGAGGCGCCTTCGCTAAACAGAAACGATCAGCGTTGCTGGCGTGCGCGCCCAACTGCGCATGAGTATCCCCTAGGCGATGAGCTATTTGTCATTATTGAAGAAGGGGGAGCCATTCACCGCATGAATGTGACTAGCCGGGCTGTGTGGCTACTTTTGCAAAATGAAGCACTGGATATTGATGAGTTAAGTAAAACCCTGACGGCATTCTTTATGCCGGTTTCACGAGAACAGGTAGCTAAAGATGTGGCGTTGCTACTGGGTCAGTTTTTGGTGGCCGGTTTAATTGAATCAGTAGATTGTGCCAACTGAACGCTTAGCGCCAAGTATCACGCCAAGCGCGCATGACGCGCTCTGGGTACCAAGTGTGACCTAAACTGCCATTGTAGCGTGCTAAGGCGCGGGTGAAATCGCCATTTTCGATGGCGAGATAATGCGCCAAAATAGTACAGCCATAGCGTAGATTACGGGGCGGGTGGGTTAGATCATCAATGGGCAACCCCAGCTCGCTGACCCAAAAAGGCATGATTTGCATCAAACCGACCGCACCTGCAGATGAAATAGCGTCTGCCTTAAAGGCGCTCTCTACTTGAATTAAGGCAAGTATTAAATCAGGCGGTAGTCCGGCTAGCCTGGCTTCTTGGTAGATACGTGTGAGTAGCGTTTGCCGCTGTTCAGGGTCGTTGATAAAGCGCGTTAGCGGCGCATCCATACGCATGCGCCACTGTTGCGCTGCCCGCTGTTGTTGAGCCGTTTGATGTTGCTGATTGGCAGCTTCAAGCGTAGGGCGTAGCGCTTGAGGTAAGGGCTGGGCAGCTAGCGGTGTCATGCAGAACAGCACTATAAGCGTGGTCACGCTCAAGTTAACTGTCAGCATGTTTGACCACCCAAGCCCCGGCCACCGCGCGAGACTGCGCAAAGCGCTACGTAAAGCACTGCACAAAGCACCATGTGAAGCACTATGCGCGGTGGCAAGCTGATTGATGTTAGCGGGCTTTCTCACGCAAAAAATCGATGATTTGATCCGCAGGCACCATCGTTGCATCACTATCACGGCGGCCCTTGTATTCCAGCTCACCGTTATCTAAACCACGGTCGCCAATCACTAAGCGGTGGGGAATGCCCATCAACTCAAGGTCGGCAAACTTGACCCCAGGGCGGGTATCGCGGTCATCCAGCAGCACATCTAATCCCGCCGCGCTGAGCGCTTGGTAGAGGCGCTCGGACTCTTCACGAACACGTTGTGATTTGTGGGCATTCATTGGCACCAGTGCCACTTGGAACGGTGCAATCGCATTGGGCCAGATGATGCCGGAATCGTCATGGTTTTGTTCAATGGCGGCGGCGACCACGCGGGTCACGCCGATGCCGTAGCAGCCCATCCACGGATGGCTGGTTTTGCCGTTGTCACCCAGCACATTGGCGTTCATCGCCTGGGAGTACTTTTGGCCAAGCTGGAAAACGTGACCGACTTCAATGCCGCGCTTGATCGAAAGTGTACCTTGGCCATCGGGAGACGGATCGCCTTCAACGACATTACGCAGGTCAGCGACTTCAGGCAGAGCAACGTCACGTTCCCAGTTAATGCCGAAGTAGTGCTTGTCGTCGACATTGGCGCCAGCGCCGAAGTCGCTCATCAGCGCCACGCTACGGTCAATAATCACCGGCATTTTAAGGCCGATCGGGCCAAGCGAACCTGGCCCAGCACCAACGGTGGCGCGGATTTCTTCTTCGCTGGCCATGGTCAGCGGCGCAGCCACGGCGGCCAGGTTCTCTGCTTTCACTTCGTTAAGCTCATGGTCACCGCGAACCAATAGCGCGATGAGTCCGCCTTCAGCTGCGTGTACCATCAGCGTTTTAACGGTTTTTTCAATTGGCAGATTGAACTGCTCCACCAGGGTTGCGATGGTCTTGGTGTCTGGAGTGTCGACTAAGCGCAGCTCTTCACTGGGCTCTGCGCGGGTCGCCTGGCTACCAAGCGGGGCGGGCAGGGCCTCGGCTTTTTCCATATTGGCCGCGTAGTCTGAAGAGTTGGAGAACACGATATCGTCTTCGCCGGAATCAGCGAGTACGTGGAATTCGTGGGAGCCAGTGCCGCCAATGGAGCCGTTGTCGGCAATCACAGGGCGGAAATTAAGCCCTAAGCGAGTGAATATGCGCGTATAAGCATCGTACATATCCTGGTAGGTCTGCTTGAGTGACGCTTCATCCAGATGGAAGGAGTAGGCGTCCTTCATAATGAACTCACGCGAACGCATGACCCCAAAGCGCGGGCGAATCTCGTCGCGGAATTTGGTCTGAATCTGGTAGAAATTTACCGGCAGCTGTTTATAGCTGGCAATCTCTTTACGCACTAAATCGGTAATGACCTCTTCATGGGTCGGGCCAACGCAGTAATCGCGGTCATGACGATCTTTCAGACGTAGAAGCTCAGGGCCGTACTGCTCCCAGCGGCCAGACTCCTGCCAAAGCTCGGCGGGCTGCACGGCGGGCATTAATACTTCCTGGGCGCCGGCCCGGTTCATCTCCTCACGCACAATGGCTTCGACTTTGCGCAGGGTGCGCAGACCCAGCGGCAGCCACGTGTAAAGGCCCGAGGTCAGGCGGCGAATCATCCCGGCCCGTAGCATTAACTGATGGCTAATGACTTCGGCGTCGGCCGGTGTTTCTTTCAGAGTGGCAATCAATAATTGGCTGGCGCGCATGGGCGTGAGCATTCCTTGGTTCTTGAAAATGTGCTTAAAAGCGTTGAATGCAGGCATTGTACGGCTTAGTGGGTAAAGCGGCAAAATATGAAGTAATGTCACATAGCCTATGCTTTTGGCAGGTTGTGCTAGACTAGTCGAGTTTTAAGATACGTTAGTCGGCAAAAAAATCGCTACGTCACAACGTTCTACACCGACTATCGTTACGTTTAATGATTTGAGGGAACCTCCATGCATCAAGCAGTTCGTCGCTGGCTAACGGGGGCCGTCGTTGGCGCCTCTGTGGTGGCATTAAGTGGTTGCGGTACGCTTTTTCATCCTGAACGCAAAGGCCAGTTGAGCGGTGATATTGATCCCGTCATTGCTATCGCCAATAGCGTGGGGCTACTGTTCTTTATTGTGCCAGGGGTCATTGCCTACGCCGTGGATTTCTCTAATGGCACCATCTATCTGCCGGGCCGTAATAGCGCCTCAGTAGATGTTCACCAGTTAGACGACGCTATGGATGTAGCTTCTCTGGAAAAATTGCTTTCTGAAAAAGCCGGCCAGCCGGTGAGTTTAGAGAGTGAACTCGTCATGATTGAAGAGATGGACAGCCTGGATGAAGCGCTGGCCATGGTGCGCATGTCAGGCGTACTGGATGAAGAGAATCTGGCTAACATGGAAGTCATTACTGAAAGCTAAGCGCTAACTGAACAGCACCAGCATTGTATTGAGTCTAAAAAAGCTCAGATGGCGTTACGCCAGTTCTGAGCTTTTTTAAGCCTCTTATGGGAGGGCTCTTCAGCGTTGCTCAAATATTCGCGAGCTAAAGCTCCCTCCCACTGGTTTAGTTATTTGCATAGCAGAGGTAATTCCACACTGAGTGCTTAAGAGCCTTTTTTATAGCCTAAGCTTTAAGCCGCTTTAAAAGTAGCCAGCTTCAGCGTGATTAACCCTGCCATTAATCCCCAGAAAGCACCGCCAATCCCTAATAGTGTGACGCCAGAGCCTGTCAGCAGAAATGTGATAATGGCTGCATCGCGATGTGCGGGGTCATGAAAAGCGTTTGCCAGACCACCGCCTAATGTTGCCAGCAGTGCAATGCCTGCCAGGGCCATCACCAGTGCCGTGGGCAGTGCCATGAAAATGCCCGTCACGGTAGCGCCAAAAATACCCATCCCAAGATAGAAAACCCCGGCGGCTACCCCAGCGGTGTAGCGACGTTTTGGATCTGCGTGAGCGTCAGGCCCTAAGCAAACCGCTGCGCTAATTGCCGCCATATTAAATGCATAACCACCAAAAGGGGCTAGTAGCAGCGAGGCGCCTCCTGTCCAGCCAATCAGTGGTGAGCTATCAGGGCGGTAACCCGCAGCACGCAGTACGGAGACACCCGGCAGGTTTTGTGTCGCCATTGTGATGACAAAGAGCGGAATACCAACGCCAATCAGTGTTGCAAGGGTAAACGTAGGCGCAGTAAAGACGGGCGTTGTGGGCACCAGCGAAATACCTTGTAAGTTAATCTGTCCTTGGAAGGCAGCAACCGCTAAGCCAATGATCAGCACACCAGGTACGGCCAACGATGGCCATAACCGTCTTCCTGCTATCCAAGTGGCTAACATGGTGAGAGGCATTAACCACTGGCTTTCCATCACCACAAAAAGCTCTAGCCCAAAGCGCAGTAAAATACCCGCCAGCATCGCCGAGGCAATAGCACTGGGGATATGTCGCATCAAGCGCTCAAATAAGCCGCTTACGCCACACAGCGTAATTAATAGTGCAGAAAACAGAAACGCACCAATGGCCTCTTCCATAGGAATGCCGGGTAGGCTGGTAACGAGAAACGCCGCGCCGGGCGTAGACCAGGCCGTGAGCAAAGGCATACGATAGCGTAATGACAGGCCTAGGGAGGTGGCGCCCATGCCAATACCCAACGCCCACAGCCAGGAACTGATTTGGGCAGGCGATGCGCCAGCCGCCGCGGCGGCCTGGAAAATAATCGCTGCTGAGCTGGTATAGCCAATAATCACTGCGACAAAACCTGCTGTAACGCTTGATAGGCTAATATCGTGGCGCAGTGAAGGCCGCCGCTCTGATGTCTGGGCTAAATGATGTGTTGTCGTTTTGTGCATGACAACCTCCCGCGAAGCGCGTCAAATAAAATGTGCGCTATAGCGCACGATTTTGGCATGCTATCATTGTGCGCAATAACGCACAATGCGCACGGCAGGATATTAAGCTGTATGATGACATTAAATAGTCTAACGAGATGGGGGATATATGGTAGAGAGTGATTCAGGCACACAAACCCAGGCGATAGAGCCGCCCCCAACCATTGCGGGGCATATCGCGAGCACCGTAAAGCGACTGCGTAAAGAACGCAGTTGGAGCTTGGATCGTGCCGCGGGTGAAACCGGCGTTAGCAAGGCCATGCTTGGCCAAATCGAGCGTGGCGAATCCAGCCCAACCGTATCAACGCTATGGAAAATCGCCAGCGGTTTTAGAGTGTCGTTTTCTACGCTGTTTGATAGCGCCAAACCTGCGTTAGGCGAACTACACCGCAATGGCCTGGAGTCGGTCTGGGGGGATGATAGCGTCGGTATGCAAGCCCGCTTACTGTTCCCTTATGACCCGCTGCTGGGTTTTGAGATGTTTATGATTGAGCTTGCCCCGGGCGCCTTGAGCGAGTCGTCGCCCCATGCCAGTGGGGTGGTTGAACACATTGTGGTGGTGGAGGGGCAGATGGAGCTATGTATTGATGGGCGGTGGCAAACGCTACATGAAGGAGAGGGCATCCGTTTTTTTGCTGACCGACCTCACTCAATGCGCAATGCCACCGATACGCGGCTGCGCTGCCACGATGTGATTCACTACTTGCCCGGCGCCGCCTCTGGCGCTTGAGCGCGCTTGGCTATTGAGCACGTAACCAGGCGATCTCATCCGCCCAGATATCGGGTTCAATGGTCTCTAAAATCATTGGAATAGCGCTAATGCGCTTATCCTGCATAATCGTCGTGAAAGCTGGTAAGCCAATATTACCTTTGCCCAGGCTGTGGTGGCGATCCACGCGGCTGGCAAACGCGCTTTTGGCATCGTTTAAGTGCATGCCGCGCAGGTACTTAAAGCCCACCACGCCTCCCAGTTCATCAAGCGTGGCTTGGGTTGCCTCAGCGCTACGCAAATCGTAGCCCGCAGCGAAAGCGTGGCAGGTATCAATGCATACGCCCACCCGGGTTTTGTCATCCACATGGTCAATAATTTCGGCTAAATGCTCAAAGCGCCAGCCTAGATTGGTGCCTTGCCCGGCGGTGTTTTCAATGACAGCCGTGACGCCTTTGGTATGCGTTAACGCTTCATTAACGGAGTCAGCAATGCGCTTTAGGCAGTCGCTTTCGCTGATTTTGTTCAAGTGGCTGCCCGGGTGGAAATTAAGCAGCGTCAGACCTAGCTGCTCGCAGCGTTGCATCTCATCCAAGAAGGCATCGCGCGATTTGCGCAGGCCTTCTTGTTCTGGGTGGCCGAGGTTAATCAGGTAACTGTCGTGGGGCAGAATCTGTTCAGGCGCGAAGTGGTGTTCGCTACAGGCATCACGAAAGGCTTGAATCGCCTCATCCGTCAGCGGCTTACCCTGCCACTGGCGCTGGTTTTTAGTAAACAAGGCGAAGGCATCAGCGCCTATTTCTACTGCCCGGTGAACGGCTTGATCTGCACCACCGGCAGCGCTCACGTGGGCTCCTAAGTACTTCACGGTTGACTCCTTGTCATGTTAACTCTGCTCAATGGCTGTCTAAAAAACGCTTAAAGGCCGCGGGCTCATCGGTAATGACACTGGCGATGCCCCACTCCCAGCGGCTATGAAAGGCGCTGGGATCATTGGCGGTATAGCACAAAATTTGATAACCATCGCGCTGCATGGCATCGGCTTGGGCGCGCTTTAAGCGCGGCCAGTCGGGATGCACGCTGAAGGCTTCAATGGCTTCACACTGTGCGCGCCAGGTTTTGGGCACGCTCCCAAACAGCACGCCAAGCGCTAGCCGATCTTTGCTTGCAAACTGACGGCAGTGGCTTAGGGCGCTGGCATTAAATGAAGAGATAATCAGCCGTTCTGGGGGTAGTGTATCCAGCATTATCGGCAGCGCGCGATCAACCAGCGCGATAGGGTCGCGGCCTTTGTTGACCTTGATTTCCATATTGACGCCCATTTCCAGCTCGTTTAACAGCGCAAGCATTGCCTCTAAGCCAGCCATTTTTTCGCCTGCAAAACCGTCGCCAAACCAACTACCTACATCTAAACGCTGGGCCTTTTCCCAATTCATCGTAGCAAGATCCCCTCGCCCGTTTGAACAGCGTGCTACGTCAGCATCGTGCCAAATCACTGGGGTGCCGTCGCCTAGCAGTTGTACATCTAGCTCTACCCAGGAGGCACCTGCTTGGTGGGCCGCTCGGACGGCCGCCAAGGTGTTTTCGGGGGCCGCAGCGGAGTATCCACGGTGGGCAACCAAAGTGGGGACTTGAATAGCGGGGTGCGTCATGACGAATCTCTAAGCGTTAGACGGTAAAAGTAACATTAGTTTAACATGGGTGCATGACAACTGGGTTTCAGCTTAACCGTTAATGGCGTGCGTAAAATACGCTAAGTGGCTGGCTTGATTTATCTCCCCCGACGCGCTTGTATAGCGGCTCATGTCGAAAAACTTACAATTAATAAGGAAATACTAATGTCAAAGCGTATTCAATTTGCTCGTACGGGTGGTTCTGAAGTACTCGAACTGGTCGACGTGACGCCTGTTGAACCCGGCCAGGGTGAAGTGCGTATTGCCAATAAAGCCGTTGGTCTAAACTTTATTGATATCTATTTTCGTACCGGCCTTTATCCTGCCCCCGCTATGCCTTCCGGTTTGGGCACTGAAGGTGCGGGCGTGGTGGATGCCGTGGGAGAAGGTGTCACGCATTTAAAAGTTGGTGATCGAGTGGCTTATGCCCAAGGCCCGCTGGGTGCCTATGCTGAGCTTCACAGCCTGCCTGCCGCTAAAGTGGTCAAACTACCCGATTTCGTGGATTTTGAAACGGCGGCGGCCAGTATGCTTAAAGGCCTGACCGTGCAGTATCTGCTGCGCCAAACCTATGAATTAAAAGGCGGAGAAACTATTCTGTTTCACGCCGCTGCCGGTGGTGTGGGCTCGATTGCCTGTCAGTGGGCAAAGTCGCTGGGCGTGAAGCTCATTGGTACCGTTAGTTCCCAGGAAAAGGCGGATCTCGCTATGGCCAATGGCGCTTGGGCAACGATCAATTATAGCGAAGAGAATGTGATTGAGCGTGTTCGTGAGTTAACCAACGGCGCTATGTGCGATGTGGTCTACGATTCGGTGGGTAAAGATACCTGGGAAATGTCGTTGGATTGCCTCAAGCCTCGCGGATTAATGGTCAGTTTTGGCAACGCTTCTGGGCCAGTTGATGGTGTTAATATCGGGATTCTTAATCAGAAAGGCGCGCTTTACGTCACTCGGCCAAGCCTCAACGGCTACGCTGACACACGCGAGCGCTTGGAAATGATGTGTGAAGATTTCTTCTCCATGATCAAAAGCGGTAATGTCAAAATCGATATCGCCAACCGCTATCCATTGTCAGAGGTGGGCAAGGCACAAGACGCCCTGCAAAGCCGCAAAACTACCGGGTCGACTATTCTGTTGCCATAGCTAGTTTGCTCACCCTAGCGTGTGGCTTAGCGCTCGTAACGTCTTCCAAGCGACTGTTTACTCAAGACAACGTAACTTCTGTATGTGTTTCCAAAACAGCTCGGCATTGCCGGGCTGTTTTGGTTTCTCAAGGGGTTAGATTTATAGCAATGGACGTTTGCAGGGGCTATACGTGTGTATAGTAAACGTCTAATGTGCGAAAGGAATGGCCATGCTTAAAGCATGGCGTAGATCAATCGTAGGCTGCCCTTATTAAGGGATGGCAAGGGAGTAGGAAAAGGATGTCGATTGAAGACATGGCGCTTGCACCGAGTACGTTAGTGTTTATCGTGCTAGGACTGACGTTGGCGGCTTTTATATGGGGGCGGTTTCGCTATGATCTGGTTGCCCTGGCGGCACTGTTGGGTTCTGTCATGCTGGGGTTGGTGCCGACAGAGAGCGCTTTTATGGGGTTTGGTCACCCGGCGGTTATCACCGTGGCGGCGGTGCTGGTACTAAGCCGAGGGTTTGAGCGCTCGGGTGTTGTCGATGTTATTGCTAATCAAGTGCTTAAAGTGGGAGAGAACCTGCTTCTCCAGCTACTGGTATTAGTAGGCACAGTGGTGATGCTGTCAGGCATAATGAACAATGTTGGTGCTCTGGCACTACTGCTGCCCGTGGCAATGCGGTTAGCCCGCGAGCACAATACTTCGCCTTCACTACTGCTGATGCCGTTGGCGTTTGGTTCTTTGCTTGGAGGGCTCACTACGCTGATTGGTACGCCACCTAATATTATTATTTCCAGTTATCGCGGTGAGGTGACCGGCGAGTCGTTTAGTATGTTCAGCTTTTCGCCCGTTGGCATTGTGGTAGCACTAGTGGGATTGGCGTTTATTGTCTTAGTCGGCTGGCGCTTAACACCCAAACGTAGCGGGCAAGCGTCTACGGATGAGATGTTTGATACGGCTAATTACTTGGTTGAGCTAAAGGTTGGCGAAGAATCAAAAGCCAAAGGATTAACCCTGCAACAACTGCGCGACGAATTGGATGAAACCATTCCGGTGTTGGCGGTGGTGCGCGATGACAATCGTCGTGCGGGTTATAACTTTCACGGCACTTTGCAAGAGGGCGATATTCTGCTGTTAGAAGCAGGCCCTGATGAGCTTCAACTATTAGAAGATAAGGCCGGTCTGAGCGCTATTGCTGAATTGGACGAAGAGGCCCAGCCTACTGATGATGACCAAGAGGCAACTGAAACAAGCGCTGATGCGCCGAAGGATAAAAACGCGTCGAAAGAGCGTAAGCCCGTAGATACCGAAGGACTGCAGCTAATCGAGGCCGTAGTGCGCAATGACTCGATGATGATTAATCGCAGCGTGCGACAGCTCCGTCTTAATCAGCAGTTTGGTTTGCATTTAGTGGCAGTTGCCCGGGATGGTGGGCGCTTAAAACAGCGGTTACGTGATATCCGTTTTAAGAACGGTGACATTTTGCTTCTTCAAGGTAGTGAAAACGAGATATCTGAAAGCCTTGCCACGCTAGGTTGCCTGCCGCTAGCCAGCCGCGAATTGTATCTTGGACAGCCACGTAAGCTTGCTATGTCGCTCGCCATTTTTGCGCTGGCGATTATCGCTATGCTGTTTGATTTACTGCCTGCTGCAGTGGCGATGAGTACGGCAGCACTGATCTCTTTACTGATCGGCGTGCTACCACTGCGTGAAGGGTATCAAGCCATTGACGGCCCTGTAATAGTGCTGTTAGCGGCGATGATACCCGTGGGCGAAGCCCTTGAAACTAGCGGGGGGGCAGATTTAATTGCTGAGGCATTGCTGAGTTATGGCAGCGACTGGCCGGTCGTTGTCACCATGGTCGGGCTTTTCTTACTCTCCATGTTGCTCTCTAACGTGGTCAATAATGCCGCCGCAGCGCTGCTGATGGCGCCCATTGCGGTGAGTTTGGCCAATGGCTTTAATGTTTCGCTGGATCCCTTCTTGATGGTGGTGGCTGTCAGCGCGTCTTGCGCTTTTTTAACCCCGATAGGGCATCAATCCAACACCTTGGTGTTAGGCCCGGGAGGCTACTGCTTTGGTGATTATTGGAAGTTAGGCTTGCCGCTTTCATTGGTAGTGCTGGCGGTGGCTATTCCGATGATTCTATTGGTATGGCCGCTTTAAAACGCGGAAGTTGGCGCTCGGCCTGATAGGTTTGACTGAAGATGTTATTAGGTTCCGAAAATTTTGCTACCCTAATACGTTCATATATCAATAAAAACCGAACAGGCCGGGCTTATGAATCAACAATTTCGTCAAGATGCCATTGTCGAGCTAGTTCGTCAGCACGGCTATATGAGTATCGAGCAGCTTACCGATCACTTTGCGGTCACTCCGCAAACCATACGCCGTGATTTAAACACCCTGGCAGATGATGGTCGAGTACGGCGCGTGCACGGCGGAGTGGGCATTGAATCCAGCACCGTTAATACTGCCTATAGCACCCGTAAAACGCTTCACCTGGAAGAGAAAGAGCGTATTGCTCGCTGTTTGGCGCAGCACATTCCTAGCCACTCCTCGCTGTTTATTAATATCGGCACCAGTAATGAAGTGATTGCTCAAGCATTGCTGGAGCATCAAGGCCTAGAGATTATTACCAATAACCTTAATGTCGCCGCTATTTTGCAGCATAAAGAGGACTTCACCGTGATTATCGCCGGCGGCCAAGTGCGCTCTCGTGATGGCGGCATCATTGGGGAAGCCACGATCGACTTTATCAATCAGTTTAAAGTGGATTACGGCATCATCGGCATTAGTGGTATCGACGAGGATGGCTCGCTGTTGGAGTTTGACTATCAGGAAGTACGGGTTGCTCAGGCGATTATTGCTAATTCACGGCGTATCTATTTAGCCGCGGACTACTCTAAATTCCACCGTAATCCGGTCGTGCGGCAAGGCAACCTGGCACAGCTAGATGCGCTATTTACTGACCGCAAACCACCCGAATCAATTCAGCGTCTGCTTACTCAGCATGATGTGGCACTTCATATAGCCTGACATAGAGGCTGACGAGATTAGTTTCATCCTTGAGCAATGATAGCGGCTGGAGTAGCCTTGAATCATAATAAAGCGAAAGAAATCATACAAAATCGAAAATCCTACAAAAAGCGAACTTGATATGTCCTCTTTTATTCTTGCCATTGATCAAGGTACCACCAGTTCTCGCGCTATCCTATTTGACCGCCAAGGGCAGATTGCTGCTGTTGCCCAGCAGGAATTCACCCAACACTTTCCCCACGATGGGTGGATCGAGCATGACCCTGAGGATATTTGGGATACGGTAGTCGCAACTTGCCGAAACGTTATCGAAAAAGCGGCAATTTCCGCTGAGCAGATCGCCGGTATCGGTATTACCAACCAGCGTGAAACCACCATCCTGTGGGATCGCAGCAGTGGTAAACCGCTCTACAATGCTATCGTTTGGCAGGATCGACGTACCTCAGATGTATGTCAGTCATTGCGAGATAACGGCCATACGGGCACTGTTCAAGCAAAAACCGGTTTGCTGATTGATCCTTACTTCTCGGCGACCAAGCTTGCCTGGATTCTGGACAATGTAGAGGGCGCGCGAGCCCGTGCTGAGAAGGGGGAGCTTGCCTTTGGCACCGTCGATAGCTTTTTGATTTGGCGGCTAACCGGTGGTCTTCGGCACGTGACAGACGCTACTAACGCTTCGCGTACGGCGCTGTTTAATATCCACACTCAGGAGTGGGATGAAGAGCTGCTAGCGCTATTTAACATCCCCGGCAACCTGCTACCCGAGGTAAAAGACTCAAGCGATGATTTTGGTACGACTGAGGCAAAATGGTTGGGCACGCCGTTATCCATTGCTGGGGTGGCGGGGGATCAGCAGGCTGCCTTGGTAGGCCAAGCGTGCTTCAAACCGGGAATGGGCAAAAGTACTTACGGCACGGGCTGCTTTATGATTGTTAACACCGGTGAAACGGCGTCGCTGTCCCGCAATCGGCTGTTGACCACCATTGGCTATCGGCTTAATGGCAAGCCTACCTATGCAATGGAAGGCAGTATTTTTGTTGCTGGGGCAACGGTGCAGTGGTTGCGCGACGGGCTCAACCTATTTGCCGATGCCTCAGAAACCGAGGCGTTGGCCCAGAAAACCCGTAGTGGTCACAGCGTTTATCTGGTGCCTGCGTTTACCGGGTTAGGCGCGCCTTACTGGGACCCAAAAGCGCGGGGAGCGATTTTTGGCTTAACGCGGGATACCGGTATCGCTGAGATAGTTGCCGCTGGGCTTCAGGCGGTGTGTTACCAAACCCGTGATCTTCAGCACTGCATGAATGATGATATAGACATCCCGCCAGGCAATTTACGTGTCGACGGTGGCATGGTGAAAAACAGTTGGGTGATGCAATTTCTTGCCGATATGCTTGGCGTCCAGGTGGATCGACCGACTATTCTTGAAACCACCGCGCTGGGCGCCGCCTACTTAGCTGGGCTCCGTTTAGGCTGGTATCAGACCCTGGAAGAGATTGAACAGCTATGGCGCTGTGAGAGAAGCTTTACACCAGCCATGGATGAAACCACCCGTGAAGCGCTTTATAAAGGCTGGCTAGATGCAGTCTCACGGGTTCGCTCTAATGCTTAAACGTTTTTGTAGTGTTCATTTTAAATGGCTAATTAGTCACACTATTTAAATGTACAACTTAAAAAATACTACTTAAGCAGGCTACCTAATTAGTTTATTTGCCTTATAATATGGCGGCCAGTTGTTCTATTGGCCGCCATATTTGCGCTTTAAGCGCCCCTTATGAAAGTATTTAACACAGTTTGTGCTTAATTCTCGTTTATGTAGTTTAGTTACAACCGCCCGTGCGGCCAATGACGCATTGTGCGTTTTGCTGCACTGAACCATAGTAAAGACATGGATCAGGAGGGTGTTTTGTTATCCCGAATCACTCACCTAATCCCTGCTACAGAACCATAGCGCTTCAGCATAACCCAAGCGCTAAAGGCGAAGGTCTTGAAAAGCTTGTGACCGTTTCGCAGTTACCGAACTGAGCACTTATCCGGCTCAGCATGAGTAGCAACGTCACCATTCGTCATTAATAAGATGGCTGCTTTGAAACCGATTTCGGACGGGCAGCGGATGACCATACCATGAGGTATTACTAATGAACTGCATCGAACTGAGCCAACAAGCCGACAGTATCGCCAGCTCCTTCAGTAAACAAGATCTAGCCAGGCTGGTTGTGGCACTGAAGGGCAGTCGTGAGTCACTGCAACACGCGGTTGAAGTCATCGACACCGTCGATAGCCGCTCAGGCTGCACACTCGAAGAGGCCTGGGATGAAGTGCTATCCGGGGATTCTCAGCGACGCATTGAAGATGAAGAGTAAAACGCGATCTTAGTAATTGATAAGTGACCTTAAGCCCCCCTTATTTAGATGAGGGGGGCTTTTTCTTTTTAGTGATTTAGCTTTGCTACAGCGCTTAATGTGCTACAGCAATGAATAGATAGTAAATCGTTGGGACTATTGCACCACTGCGGAAGGTGTTAATGGCAACGCAGTATCACGGTTTTGTTCAAAATAACGATTAAAGCGCTCTTCAGCATCGTCCCCAAATAACACGCGACAGGCCTCTTTTAAACCGGTGGATTGGCGCAGCTGCTCATGACGCACGACCAGTGATACTTTGGCACGGCGGCGTAGAAAATCTTCTAGCTGGGTGATCATCTCGTGATCACGGGCATGCTCTAATTCGCAGCGAATATACTCAGTGCCTTCAATGAGAATTTCGCTTTGCGCAGGGTCTTGACGAATTTTTTCAAGCATTTGAATGGCTTGATCAGCGTAGCGGCGCCATAGCCGAGTAGAAAGCATCTCTGAAGAGGTGGGCGCCGTCATGGCGTCCAGATTCATGCGTTTGGCTTGATCCATAAACTGCTGCTTCACGGGGTCAGGTGGCTCGCCGTACCACTGAAAATCAGGGTCGGTCAGGGTCACGCCCAAGCGGCTAATTTCTTCGGCAATTTCATCACCGACATTCAAACAGTCGGTGAGTTTGCCGCCAAAAATGCTGATATGAGCGCTGTCAGTATTGGTATCGACCACATGCTTGCGGGAGAGCTGGAGAAAGTCGCGATCGCTACCCTGGTCGGCTTTAATGGCCAGTGGACGCACGCCACAGCGGGTCGAAATAATATCGTCTTGGGTCAGCGGCTTATCGAGGGTAAGACGCTTATTAATGTTTTCCAGCACAAAGGCGATATCGTCAGCGGTGACGTCGACCTCGGGGTGTTCCATATGGGTGTCGGTCGTGCCAATGCAGGTGCGGTTGCCCATGGGAATGACAAAGAATAGCCGACCATCATCCGCAAAGAATGCTAATACGCGCTGGGTGTTGGTTAACTGAGGAACAATAAGATGAATACCCTTGGAGTAGAGATGATGATGGGTCGTTTTTTGCCCGGTCAGCTCATTGTGTTGATCTACCCAGGGTCCTGCCGCATTAATCAATACTTTGGAACGAATATTAAACGTGCTGCCATCCATGACGTTGCGCGCTTTGGTGACCCATAAATCATCGACCCGCTCGGCACCGAGTGATTCAACATAGTTGGCAGCAATGGCCCCATAGTTGAGCGCATGACGCACAAAGTTAAAAACAAAGCGGGCATCGTTATCGTGTAAATAGGCATCAGAGTACTCGAAGCCGCCAATGGAGCCATTGATGTCGATAATTGGCTCTTCTTGCTTAATTTTTTTCGGCGAGAGCAAGCGCGGTAGTTTGGTAAACCCATTGCCCATCAGCCAGTAAAGCCAGGTGCCCGCCCATAGGTAGTGAGGAGAATGGCGGAAACCTTTAGAAATAGTGGTCAGGAAGCGAATTTCCTGCACCGTAGAAGGGTAACTCTTGATTAAGTGATTACGGCTTTTGCAAAGTTTACGGACCAAGGCAAAATCCTTGCTCTCCATATACTTAATGCCGCCCCATACCAAGTTGGATGAGTGCATGCTGGTACTGCCCGCAAAGTCACCGCGATCAATCAGGGCGACTTTGGCGCCTTTACCTGCCAGTGCCGCCGCTGTGGCTGCACCATTAATCCCGCCCCCTATGATCAGGGCATCAAATGTTTCGGTGGGTAATTTCTCAATGTTTCTATTACGCAGTTTCATAGCGGTTCCAATTAACCATTAAAAAGCCCGGTTGCAGTGGGGGTTATCTTTTATGCAGTGCATGCCGCCAATGAAACACTTGGCAAGGCGGGCATAACACCCGCCTTGCAAGCTATAACGTAGTGATTACTGGCGCGTACCTGCTGCCATCCAGGCTTCCATCATTTCATCGTAAGGAACGGTGGTGCCTTGGGGCATTTCATCATCAAGCTTCGGTTTCGGCGCACCTTCTTGGTCCAGCCATATCTGCGGGTCTTGCTCTTCATTTAGCACTGGGGCGTAGCTGTCGAAAACATTGGCGCGCGCAAGGCGGCTCATGGTGCTGTCCATTTCGGCTGCAAGCTTATCAAGACCTTCCTGAGGCGTGACTTCACCACTCATCACCGGTGCAAGGTTCTGCCACCAGAGGGGTGCCATACGTGGGTAGTCAGGCACGTTGGTACCGGTCGGTGTCCAGTTGGACTCGTTGGGGCTGCGATAGAACTCCACTAAGCCACCAAGCTTAGGTGCCATTTCCGTCATCTGCTCAGAGAAGATGTCCGACTCACGAATCGGCGTTAAACCGTGCATGAGTTTTTCCAGCGATACCGTTTTAGACACGGTGAACTGTCCGAACAGCCAGGCGGCGGTGCGACGATCTTCAGGTGTTGAATCAAAGAACGTCCACGCTCCCACATCTTGATAACCCACTTTCATCCCCTCTTCCCAGTAAGGGCCAGTGGGGGAAGGTGCCATGCGCCATAGCGGGTTACCTTCATCATCGGTGACCGCAACCGCTGGATCAGTCATATCGGCAGTGAAGGCGGTGTACCAGAAGATCTGTTGTGCGATATGGCCTTGCGCAGGTACGGGGCCTGCTTCACCGAAGGTCATCCCTTGAGCTTCTTCAGGAGCATAGTCGCGTAGCCAATCAACGGCTTTTTGCATGGCAAACACGGAAGCAGGTGAGTTGGTAGCACCGCCTCGGCTTACGCTAGCGCCGACGGGCTGGCTCTCTTCATTGACACGAATGCCCCAGTCATCCACCGGGTTGCCGAAGGGGACACCGGGGCTTCCCATACCCGCCATGGAGAGCCAGGAGTCGTGGAAACGCCAGCCCAATGATGGGTCACGGCGACCATAATCCATATGGCCGTAAACCCTGGTACCGTCAATCTCACCTACGTGCTCCGTGAAGAACTCAGCGATATCCTCGTAGGCGGTCCAGTTGGTAGGTACACCCAGTTCATAACCGTAAAGCTCTTCAAACTGGGCCATTAAGTCGGGGTCGGTGAACCAGTCATAGCGGAACCAATATAGGTTGGCAAACTGCTGGGTAGGCAACTGAAAGATGCTGCCATCCGGTCCGGTGCCGTACTGCAAGCCGATAAAGTCATCCAAATCCAGCGTGGGCAACGTATAGTCAGCCCATTCGTTCTCCATCGCCTCGGAAAGGTTAATGGTGGTGCCATAACGAATATGCGTGCCGATGGAGTCGGTATCATTCACAAAACCGTCATAGATGCTGTTACCCGACTGCATCTGGTTCTGCATGGTATCCACCACATCACCTTCACCAATGATGTTGTGGGTTATGTTAATGCCGGTAAGCTCACTGAAGGCTTTGGCCAATACCTCGCTTTCATAAACATGGGTAGTGAGGCCTTCGGCGACGGTTTGAATGTCCATGCCCCGGAAGGGCTCGGCCGCATTGGCAAACCACATCAGCTCTTCGATCTGCTCTTCACGGCTCAGCGTTGAGTTTTGGAAGTGCTCATCGACCAAGCGTTCAGCGATGGCACGGGCATCCTGCTCCTGAGCAGAGAGCGCCCCCGATGCCAGCATCAGCCCGGCTGCAAGGGCCGTTAGTTTGAATTTGTTATAGTGCTTTTGCATGTTGACCTCGTTTTGTTGTTTTCTTCCCTGTTGGCTTGGCCATCCTTGATACCGATTTAACGTTGGCTTGGTTGTTTAAGTAGCTTCTTAAACGCTAGCCCCAACGCATCAACACCAGCAGCCATAAGGCTGATACTGCTAGTGCAATCCAAATGGATAATGAAGTGAAGCCAATCACTCCCAGGTGGATAAACGCCGCAGAGAGCAGGCTAATAAACAGCCGGTCTCCACGGGTGGTCGCAATGGGTAAAAACCCTTTGCGCTCTATAGTCGGCGATAGAACTTCCCATATCGTCATGCCCGCCAGCATGGCAGCGATAGATGAAAAAAATATGGCTGTCGGCATTGTCCATACCATCCAAGACATTATGTGCTCTCCTCAGGTACGGCCCAGGGCGAAACCCTTGGCGATATGGTTGCGAACGAAATAGACCACTAAAATGCCGGGGATAATGGTGAGCACCCCAGCGGCGGCCAAGGTGCCCCAGTCAATACCCGAGGCTGTCGATGTGCGGGTCATAATCATCCCGATTGGCTGAGCGCTGGTCGCCGTCAACGTACGCGCCAGCAATAGCTCCACCCACGAGAACATAAATAGGAAGAACAGCGTGACGCCAATGCCCGAACGGATCATGGGGATGAAAATCTTGATAAAGAATTTCGGAAAGCTATAGCCATCGATATAGGCGGTTTCGTCGATCTCTTTAGGTACGCTGCTCATAAAGCCTTCCAAGATCCAGATCGCCAATGGAATGTTGAACAGGCAGTGGGCCAACGCGACCGCTATGTGGGTGTCGAACAACCCCACCGAGTAGTAAAGCTGAAAGTAGGGCAGTAGAAATACGGCTGGCGGCGCCATTAAGTTAGTTAATAGCCAAAAGAACAGATGCTTGTCGCCAATAAACGTATAGCGACTAAACGCATAGGCCGCAGGTAATGCTACGCAAATGGTAATGAGCATATTCATCGCCACATAGAGCATCGAGTTAACGTAGCCCATGTACCAACTGGGGTTGGTAAAAATGCCGATGTAGTTATCGAAGGTAAGATTTTGCGGCCACAGCGTCATGGAGCCCAATATTTCGCTATTGGTTTGTAGCGACATATTGATCAGCCAGTAGATCGGCAAAATCATTAATACTAGGTAAAGGCCCAGCAGCAGGCGAGCGCGCCAGCGTGAACGCGCATTGCGATTGCGCCGCTGCGCCGGGGTGACCTTACTGAAGATCGTATTATATTTTTCGCCGCGCTGACTGTTTTCGAGTTGGTAGCTCATGTTAGGCACCCCCATGCGGCGGTTTGTCTTTCTGCATATTCATGATGGTGGTGTAGAACACCCAACTGACCAGCAGAATGACCAGGAAGTAAATCAGCGAAAATGCAGCAGAGGGGCCTAAATCCTGTTGGCCGATGGCCATGGTAGCCAGCGACTGGCTTAAGAAGGTAGTCGAACTGCCGGGCCCACCGCCGGTTAGCACAAACGGCTCAGCGTAAATCATGAACGAGTGCATAAAGCGCAGTAGCACGGCGATAACCAGCACGTTGGTGAGCTTGGGCAGTTGGATATAGCGGAACACCGCCCATTTAGAGGCACGGTCAATACGCGCGGCTTGGTAATACGCTTCGGGTATCGAGCGTAGTCCGCTGTAGCAAAGCATGGCGACTAGCGGCGTCCAGTGCCACACGTCCATTAAAATGATCGTTGCCCAGGCATCGCCCGCATTGCGGGTTATGTTGTAGTTGATGCCCAGCTCGCGCAGGCTCCAGCCCATTAAGCCGATGTCACCACGGGTAAATATTTGCCAGATACTGCCGACTACGTTCCATGGGATTAACAGCGGCAGCGTAATCAAGATCAGCACCGCGGAGGCCTGCCAACCGCGCTTAGGCATAATCAGCGCGATGCCAATACCCAATGGAATCTGAATGGCTAGAATAATCAGCGAGAATGAAATTTGGCGCAGGAAGGCCGCTTGCAGTGCACTGTTGTTAAGGATGCTTTGAAACCACTCGGTGCCGGTAAAAAAGCGTGCATTAGGGCCGAGTACGTCCTGAACTGAGTAGTTCACCACGGTCATCAATGGAATCACCGCAGAAAAGGCCACCAATACCAGCATGGGGAGTACCAGCAGCCACGCTCTATTGTTAGGTACTTTATTATTCATGGCCGATCTCCACTAAGTATTCGTCGATATACAGCGCTACCTTGGCATGTTCGAAGTGGGCATACGCCTGCTCGCTCACTGGCGGGTGACCCTCGGGTAAGCGCGCCTTAAAGGTTTGCTCGTTAAGCTTGAAAGTGAGCAGGGAGTAAGTGCCCAAATCTTGCACGCTGACAATTTGGATCGGCACACTGTCGGCCATCGAACTGGTGGAAATGGTGATAAATTCGGGCCGGATACCCAGCTTGATATTGGTAGAGGTGGCGCCGGCAACATCGCGTTTGAGCTGTTCGGTCACGGGTAAGGGCTGGGCACCGAACATTACCTGCTCTGCGCGATACTCCACCGCCATAAAATTCATGCCAGGGCTGCCAATAAAGTAACCCACGAAGGTATGTGCCGGGCGCTCAAATAGCTCTCTAGGCGTACCGAACTGCACGACTTGGCCTTCGTACATCACGGCAATTTTATCCGCGAAGGTGGAGGCCTCAAGCTGGTCGTGAGTGACGTAAATCATGGTGATGTTGAAGCGCTCGTGAATCTCTTTAAGCTTACGGCGCAGTTTCCACTTGAGCTGTGGGTCAATCACGGTAAGCGGCTCGTCAAACAGAATCGCGGTGACGTCATCGCGCACCAGCCCACGCCCCATGGAGACTTTCTGCTTCTCATCGGCGGTTAAGTTTTTCGCTTTACGCCATAGCAGAGGCGTTAGCTCAAGAATATCGGCGACCTCTAACACCTTGGGTTTTACCCGATACTCGGGGGTGTTCATATTGCGCAATGGAAAAGCGAGATTGTCGAACACCGTCATGGTGTCGTAGATCACTGGGAACTGGAAAACCTGGGCGATGTTGCGCTCTTCAGGGGGCAGCTCATTGACCCGATGACCATCAAACAGCACGTCACCATCGGAAGGCTCGAGTAGCCCGGAGATGATATTCAGCAATGTGGATTTACCACAGCCCGACGGGCCTAATAGGGCATAGGCGCCGCCTTGATGCCATACATGATCCATATGCCGAATAGCATAGTCCGCTGCACCGGTTGGCGTTTTGGTATAGGCGTGAGCCAAGCCTTTGAGGGTGATTTCAGCCATGGGCAGTGACTCCCTTACGTGTAGGGATATGTACCGTATGGCCCTGGTTGTCGAAGGCGTAAAGCTGATGCGTAGGCACGTAAACCGTCAGCGGGTCGTTGACGTTAAACTGATGTATGCCCGCCAAATGGAGTACTAAGGGGAAGCGTTCATGGTGCACATGCAAAAAGGTTTCAGAGCCGCTGATTTCCGCTACATCCACATGTACCTCAAGGGCTAAATCATCTGCATGCTGAGGCTTTAAGGTAAGGTGCGAGGCGCGTACGCCAAAATCATACTCGCCCGGCGCCAGGCGCTGAAGCTTAGCGTCGCAAGGAAAGTGCAGCTTATGGTCAAAGGTGATTTCACCTGCACCAAGCTTACCAGGCACAATATTGATCGGCGGCTCGGAAAACATTTCAGCGCTGAAACGGCTATCGGGTTCGCGATAGACCTGCTCAGTGGGGCCGTATTGGAGTAGCTTGCCCTCGTGCAGAACAGCGGTATTGCCGCCCAGGGCTAGCGCTTCATTGGGTTCGGTCGTGGCATACACCGCTATACAGTTACGCGCTTTAAACAGGTCGCGCAGTTCATCGCGCAGCTCTTCACGTAGTTTGTAATCCAGGTTAACCAGCGGCTCATCAAACAGAATCAAGTCGGCATCTTTAACTAGTGCGCGACCCATGGCGGTGCGCTGCTGTTGGCCGCCAGAAAGCTCCTGAGGGAAGCGGTGAAGCAGATGTTCGATATGCAGCATTTCGGCGATTTCATTAACGCGCTTTTCAATTTCTTTTTTAGGGTGTTTAGCGAGCTTAAGCGGCGATGCAATGTTGTCGTAAACGGTGAAGCTTGGGTAATTGATAAACTGCTGATACACCATCGAGACATTACGCTTGCGGACTGAAACGTTGGTGACATCCTTGCCATCCATTATGACCTTCCCGCGGGTGGGCGGCTCAAGCCCTGCCATCAGACGCATTAGCGTTGTTTTGCCCGCCAATGTTCGCCCGAGCAGCACATTAAAAGAACCAGGTTCTAAGGCTAGGTCTACGCCACTGATATGCGGCACACCACCGACGATATGATCGATATTTTGCAAATGTAAGGACATGCCAATCTCGCTAGCGTCATTGTTATTGGGAAACGTTATTGGAAATAGCGATTGGAGAGTGCTATTGAAATGCGACTTTTATATAGCTATTCGCTTTCGTTTACGAAAGGCTAGTTGATCAATTACGAACTTGCAATGGGTTTTTAGATCGTCGGTATGCGTTTTTAGGCGTAGAATGTGAAAATAATAAATTTACTAAAGTCACAAAAGACGTCGCCAGGGATGCAGGCGGTTTAAACTCGCCTGATTGGCTTCGCAGCGTTCAGCAGCATAACTCGTTCTACTTTACGATATGCCCCCTAGACGCTGGTTGATAGCGTCTAGATGCGCAAATTTGGCAGGACGGACATCAGAGCAATGAGTAAAGCCAAAATAGACAATAGATGAGCCCAACGAGCAATAAGGAGGCGATTAATTGCTATGTCACTTTTCGTCTAATGAGTTGCTTTTTGATTGAAATATGTTCAGCTGGAATCCGATGACTGTCAGCAGGGCAGCTAATAACCAAGCAGGGCTGCTACCGGTTCGGGTGAACGGGGTGAGGCCCTGCATAGGGGTCACCTTGCCGGTTAGGCTGGTTTTTTCAAATTGCTGGGCGCTGGCGGTAATGCGACCCTGGGGGTCGATAATGGCTGTCACGCCATTACTAGTGGCACGAATCAGGCTACGACCATTTTCCAAGGCGCGTAGGCGCGCCATCTGCAAATGTTGGTGTGGGCCAATGGAGCGTCCAAACCAAGTGTCGTTAGAAACTGTTAGCAGCAGTTCGGCATTGCGCGCCTGCTTGGCCACACTGTCGGCAAAAATGATCTCGTAGCAGATGGCGTTGCCAATGACCGTATCAGCGGCGCGTATTGGGGGCTGCCCATCTGGCCCTGGGATGATGCTCGGCGTTGGCAGATCGAAAAATGCGATAGTGCCAGCGAGAAGCCTTTTCAGAGGCAGGTACTCGCCGAAGGGAACCAGATGGGCTTTACGATACTCGCCCTGCACGTCACCTAGACCGATAACGCTGTTGTAATGGAGCCCCTGGTCGTCGCGCTGCAGGATGCCGGTCAGCAGGTGAGTGCCAGGGCGGAGTTCAGACTGCACCCGTTCAAGGATAGGCTTTGCTTCCTGCTCGAACATGGGCAGCGCCGCCTCAGGCCAAACGATCAGATCGATATCACTTGGCTGCTCTCGTGTCATCGTGGTGTAGATATTGGTCGCGTCGCGCTGGCCCTGAGCACTCCACTTGATGTTCTGGTCAAGATTCCCTTGCAACAGCGCCACTTTGATTGGTTCGCCCGCGGGGGTAGTCCACTGGTTGGGCAAAACAATCGGTACCAACCACAGGATGGCAATAGGGGCTAAGGCCCACCAGCGACGTCGCAACAACTCTACTCCAAGCGTGCCGGTCAGCGCGACAATCAGCGACAGCAGGTATACCCCGCCAATGGGCGCCCAGGACGCCAAGGGAGAATCTATCTGTGAAGTGCCCAGCAATAGCCAGGGAAAACCGGTGAACAACCAGGTGCGTAGCCATTCACTAACCACCCAAACACCTGCAAAGCTAAGAAATGCTAACGGTGAACCCGTGATGCGACGATAGAACCCAAACGGAATAGCAAAGAATAACGCCAGGAATGCGACGAAGAGAAGGGTGAGGAGTAGCGCCAATGGCGCCCCAGTGCCCCCGTAATCATGGATAGCGACAAAGACCCAAGAGGTGCCGGAGCCAAACAAGCCCACACCGTAGCACCATCCACGTAGGGCTGCCAGGGCGGGCGTAAGTGCATGTATATTCCAATAGACAAGGGCCACAGCTACCGGACCAAGCCACCACAGGAAGAAGGGTGCTGCACTCAGTGTTGTCAGTACTCCAGCCACCAGCGCTAAAAAACATCCTGATATTGATGCGATACGTCCAGAAAAAATGGCGTACTTTTCTGTTTGATTGACCGAATCCATACCGTTACTCAGACAGCTTAAAAACGCGACGCTCACACCATAGCGAAACTGCCAACGTAAACACCCCCACAAACAGCGCGATATCGGCCAGATTAAACGTAGGCCAGTGCCATTCACTCCAGTAAAAGTCCAGGTAGTCCACGACGTAGCCTCGCGCCAAGCGGTCAACGGTATTGCCGATAGCGCCGCCCAAAATAAGGCTGTACGCCAATGCTTCCAAGCGCGGTATAGGTTTGTAAAGTTGCACCATCAACACAACCGCGACCACTAGAGCCAAGCCAACAAAGATATAGCGCTGCCAGCCACCGGCATCAGCAAGAAAGCTGAAGGCAGCGCCTGTATTACCGGCGTAAACCCAGTTAAAGAACGGCGTTAGCGGAATGACCTGACCGAAGGGCATCAAAGCGTGCACGAGTGCTTTGATGATTTGGTCGGCCAGTGCCACCGATACCGCTATCGAAAGCCATGTGCCGCAACGTGACCGACATCCTTTATCCAGATCACTCATGGCTTACTTTCCCATGCATAGCTTTCTTCTGTGTCGTGGCTGTCAACGTGTTGCTGAGCGAAAAGCGATAGCCTAGCAGTCGCATGGCATTCAAGGTAACCAATACGGTGGCACCGGTATCGGCCATCACCGCAATCCACATACCGGTAATACCCAAGGCGGTGGTAACAAGGAAGACGGCCTTTAGACCAAGCGCGATCACCACGTTGGTTTTAACATTACGCAATGTGGTACGAGATAGGTCTATCAACTCGGCGATGCCGGTAACGCGATTCTTGAGCAGGGCTGCATCTGCAGTTTCCAGGGCCACATCCGTACCGCCACCCATGGCAATACCTACGTCTGCCGCCGCCAGCGCGGGTGCATCGTTGATGCCATCACCCACCTTTCCGACAGGGCCGCGGCCTGCGTTTTGCCAGTCACGAACGCGCTGTGCCTTGTCTTCGGGCATCAGCTCCCCGTGGGCTTCGATGCCTAAGCTGTCCCCAATAGCGGCGACGGTACGCGCGTTATCGCCGCTGAGCATCACGACTTGCACGCCCAGACATGATAGCGCCGCCAGTCCCTCACGCGCATCTTCACGAGGTTCATCGCGCACGGCGATCAGACCCAGCGGGCGCTCGCCTTCGACCAGCACGGCAAGACTCTTACCGGCTTCCTCCAGCTCGGCGATGCGGACGCTTAACACGTCATCAAGCGTGATCTGTTCTGCAAGGTGGCGCGGCGTAATTAAGCTCAGCTCGCGCCCCTCCACTTGGCCTGCAACGCCACGACCCGCAATTGCGCGGTTTCCGGTCGCAGGGGGTATGACAAGGCCCAGCTGCTGCGCATGAGCGAAGATGGCCGTGGCGATGGGGTGACCCGAATCACGCTCCATCGCGGCAGCTAGCCGCAACACGTCGTACTCATCCTGTCCGGCGGCCAAGGCCTCCACATCGGTGACTTTGGGCGTGCCCGCAGTGAGGGTGCCAGTCTTATCCAGCGCGACTAACCGAAGCTTGCCAAGCTGCTCAAGCACGGTACCTCCCTTGATCAGCAGGCCACGTCGAGCACCTACCGAAAGACCCGCAGCAATGGCGGCGGGGGTTGAGATCACCAGTGCGCAGGGGCAGGCGATCAACAGCAGCGCCAAGGCACGGTAAATAGACTCAGACCACGCCATGGTCGAGATCAGCGGGGGCACCACTGCCATCAATAGTGCAAGCAATACGACTGTGGGCATGTAGTAATAAGCAAAGCGGTCGATAAAGCGTGCTATCGGTGCTTTGGCAGCCTGTGCTTCTTCGACCAAGCGGATGACCCGCGCAATAGTGTTGTCCTCGGCTCCCCGAGTTACCTCCACCTCCAGGGCGGCATTAAGATTCACCGTACCGGCAAAAATGTCGTCGCCAGACCCGCGCGAGCGTGGTATGGATTCACCGTTTACCGGTGACTCATCTAGGTCAGATTCACCGGTCAGGATGCGACCATCGCAGGGGACACGGTCGCCGGGGCGCACCAGTACCCGCTGGCCGGGCTTGAGTAATGCCGCCGACACCTCACGAACATCGCCGTTGTCCATCAGTCTTGCCGTTGATGGCGTCAGGTTTGCTAGTGCCGAGATACTGCGGCGCGCCCGTGAAGCAGCCACGCCTTCCAGTAGCTCCCCCACGGCGAACAGGAAAACCACCATCGCGGCTTCAGCGGCGGCATCAATGGCCAGCGCGCCAAGCGCGGCGATGCACATCAGCATTTCAATGGTGAAGGGGGTGCGCATCTTCAGCGCGGCCCAGGCACTTTGCGCGATGGGCACCAAACCCACCAAGGTGGCCGCAATAAAGGGCCAGTTGCCTAAGGCTGGCCATACCAAACGAAGGCCAAACGCCAATATCAGTAGGCCCGCTGTGGTCATAACCAGGCGGCCTTTAGCCGTTTGCCACCAGGATGATGAAGTGCTTGATGCCCCTTGGTGATCTGCATGAGAGGCCACTTGGTAGCCGAGTTCTTTCAGGATGCGCTCAATGGTCTTTTGCGACGTAGCCCCATTACCTGAGTAATGAATCTTCACCGAACCGGTGACTGAGCTCGCCGTCACTTCCTTGATGCCTTCCAACCGTCCTAGCGCAGACACTATCTTGCGTTCACAACCGCCGCAGTCCATGCCTTCGACCCGCAGCGTCAAGACCGCAGACGATGCTTTATGCGTTGACTTTTCCATGGTGCTCGTCCTTCCAGTGCGTTATTGTTTTGAAGTGTAAATCCTGTAGTAACTACAGCTTCAAGTCATTCGGAAGGAGTTTTAGAATGTCGGCAATTGGCCAAGCAATCAGCATCGGTGAGCTGGCACGACGTGCCGACTGCAAACCGGAAACGGTGCGCTATTACGAGCGTATTGGGCTACTGCGCGATGCATCGCGTACTGAAGGGGGGCAGCGTCGCTATGGGGAAGACGCCGTCAGGCGTTTGACGTTTATCCGTCATGCTCGAGACTTCGGTTTCTCGGTGGAAGCGGTGCGAGAGCTGTTGGCGATGTCAGACCAGCCTGACATGCCCTGCCATCAGGTCGACGCGATTGCTAAGCATCACTTAGAAAAAGTAGAGTCTCGTCTTCAGCGACTCACTGTACTGCGTGAGGAACTCCAGCGTATGGTTGCCCAGTGTGTCGGTGGTAAGGTGGGAAGCTGCCGAATCATTGAGGTGATCAGTGATCATCAGCTATGTATCAGTGAAACTGCTCATGGTGCGGCCCGCGACCTGGGTTAACCCTAATACTGTAAGCCCTTTATAGCGCGCTAGCCCAGCGAGACATCCAAAAAAAGCATAAGCACTAACCCGATGGAGAGGCCGAACGTCGCCTTTTTCTGGTGCCCGCTTCGGTGGGTCTCGGGAATGATCTCATGGCTAATGACATACAGCATCGCACCGGCCGCAAAGGCTAATCCCCAAGGGAGTAGTGCCTGTGACATGCTGACGATGCCTGCACCCAATAAGCCTCCCAACGGCTCAACGAGTCCTGTGAGGGCGGCAATCGTCCATGACCGCCAGCGTGAGTAACCCACACCAAGTAGCGATACCGCAACGGCCAACCCTTCTGGCACATTTTGTAGACCGATACCAATGGCGAGCGGCATTCCACCCTCGATACCTCCTGCACCGAATGCCACGCCAACGGCCAGACCTTCCGGCAGGTTGTGTATGGTAATAGCGATGATAAATAGCCAAATACGGCGCAGCGAGGCTGCTTCCGGTCCTTCGCGACCCTGCTCAAAATGCTCATGGGGAAGTAACTCGTTCAACAGCGCTACCATCCCAATACCCAATAGTATCGCCGCACAGGCAATTGCCGCTGGCAAGACGCTACCACCATAGCGCAACTCAGAGGCTTCCAAGGAGGGAATGATCAGTGAAAAGAAAGAAGCGGCCAGCATGACGCCTGCGGCAAACCCAAGCGCTAAATCACGAACACCGCGATTGGGTTTTTTGGTGAACAGTACAGGAAGCGCACCGATGGCTGTCATCAAGCCCGCTGTAAGGCTTGCTAAAAAGCCCAGTGTCACTAGAGAAACACCTTCCATAAACGTTCCCTATGGTGTTGTCCAAGGTCCATAACGATATTTAAAGACGGGCAAGTCAATGACATGCAAGAGCCAACCATCCCGTTCCCAACGTGACAAATACAAAGCAATTGAGCACAGAGGGCATTACTGGTTAAGTGTAATCAGATCGTAAACTGAGGGCATTCCGATAGCTTGCTCAAAACGCCCCCTTACCTCGTTTAACAATGCTTGATATTCCAGGCGGGTGAGTTGTTCACCAAGAATGATGCGTTGACCTTGATCGAGAGGATCAACAGGTTGGTCATCCACTCTCACTTCATAATGCAAGTTAGGGCCAGTGGCGACGCCTGAAGTACCCACTTCACCTAGCACTTGCCCTGCATTGACTAAGTCCCCGACCACAAGCTGTGGAGAAAATCGGCTTAAGTGCGTATAACGGCTGATAGCCCCCATAGCGTGTTCTACTTCAATCACGCGCCCATATCCGCCTTGGCGGCCGATGAAGGAAATGCGTCCAGGCGCGGTGGTTATTACCGGCGTGCCATAAGGTGCCGCCAGGTCAATGCCATCATGAGAACGAACTTCTCCGTACACGGGATGGCGCCGATTACCAAAGCGAGACGTCAGGCGTGCGCCAAGAACCGGCAATTGCAAAGTCTCTAACAGTATTTCGTTCTTGAAGAACATCACGCTGCCTTTTTTAGCTACCGGCCACACGACCTCTAGTCGTTCTGCCTGATCAGGCAATCCCGCATAACTTAGGCGCGGAGGCCCTATACGTGAGCCATCCTGACGTCGATCCTCTTCCCACAGTAATTGGATACGCTCACTGCCTGAAAATTCAAGAGGAGCCTCCATGAACTCGCCCAGTAGCGTTTCCAGCTTGGTGGCGAAAGGTGATGTGACCTCCTCCGCCGACAAGGCGGCACAAAGAGAGGTTTCAATGATCACATCACGACCAAAGGTCAGGGTGTCGGGGCGAGGCTGTGTAGTGAAGTGATCTTGCTGGGTAACTGCTTGCACCTCGTTTGTTGTCGGCTCTGTCGGCGAAAGTAGCAGTTGTTCTCGCCAACTGGCTTCGGCTACCACAGGGCACAAGCTCATAAAGCCTATTAACAACCAACGCTGCGTCACTGGCCACCTTCCTCTTCAGATACCTCCTCTACTTCGCGCTTTACGACATCAATCAGCTCTTGCATACCGAAGGGATCGAGCAGCTCACCATTGATAAAAAAGGTTGGCGTCTGGCGAATTTGATGTGTTTTGACGTCCGCCATGTCTTGGTCGATCACCGCTTGGATCTCTGCTGAGTTGAGTTGCTCTTCCGCGGCATCTTGGTCAAGACCGGCTTGGCTGGCAATCTCCAAGATAGCTGATTCATCGAAACGGCCATGAGATGCCCACTGATCCTGGCGAGAGAGCAGGGCTTCGAGTACCGGTTCGAATACCTCCTGGCGTCGAGCGACTTCCAGTACACGGATGGCCGTATCAGAAACCTCCCCATGGAAAGGGGTGTAGCGCATGATTAGCTGCACCTGCTCCGGGTAGGCTTCCAGAATATTTTTGGTGAGCGGATAGAAGGCACGGCAGGCTTCGCAGGCCGGATCAAAGAATTCAACAATCTTCACCGGCGCTTCTTTTGGCCCCAGGATCGGTGAGTGTGAACGCACCAAAGAGCTCTCAGCCTGAGCAGCCGCTTGATTCGCCGCCTCAGCTTGCATGTCCAATAGGGCAGGCTTCGATATCACTACGATGGCAGCTGTCAGGATCAACGCACCCGAAAGCATAAAAGTCACTTTTTTGAACATTTATCTCTCTGTCTCTAAGCTGTAGTTAGAAAATTAGGTCAGGTTTTTATGGTTTCAAGCCGTACCCAGAAAGGGTCTAAACGAGCAAACATAGGAAACCTCAGTTAACCCAGTTAAGACTTTTTCATTTCTATTACTATAAAACCTCTAGCTACTAAAGCTTCAACCCCTGAACTCTATCTATTTGCGTCTGCTCCGGGTGCCACTACGCGTTTGACACTGGGAAGTGATAGATCTAAGGATTCGCCGCCGTTTACGCAGTCTGAGCTAGGCAGTCTGAGCTAGGGGCGATGGAAACGTTGAAGAAGCTTATGTCGTAAGCGTCGGGGAACTGGATGTCGTGCCGTGTTTAGCCACTGGGGGGGGGAGAGGGCGCCGGGCGGGGACTCCGGCGCCTAAACGATTATAAAAAGCAGTATTACTTAATGCTTTCCTCGGCCTGCTTTGGCGCTGGCGCAGGTTTTTCGTTGTGATCGATCAAGGTGGACTTGTTCTTGGCAAACGCATCGTAGGCGAAATCGTCAACCGTCAGCATTTCTAATACTTCCGCTTCGAAGATGCGCATAAACTCGGCATCCTCTGTGCTGATCAAGCCTTTCTCTAAACCAGCCTCAATACGTGCTTCAGGGTGCAGCGCCGTTTGCGGTAGCTCGCCTTTGGCATAGGCTTTATTGACGGTTCGGTAAATCACCTCAGCACGATCATAATCCACCAGTAGGGCGTTATAACGCGCCAGCGGGTTGCGCTGCTCACCGTCGTCTTGATCCCAGGTGTTCTCAAGCAGCTTGGTGCGTAGAGCGCTATGAGTGGAGACGCGAGTAGCGATATCGCGGGCTAAATCATCATGGGGCTTTTCCCAACGACGGCCAGCGGGCATTACAATGGCATTAAGAGTTTTACCCAGTGCACGGTTAGGCAGGTTATCGAAAATTTCGACAAATGCCTGTTCAGCACGGTGGAGTAAGAAACGGCAGCTGTAATGCAGCAGTGCTTCTTCGCCTTCGACCTTGCTGCCTGCATGCCACTGTTTAAGCACCATCGAGATGAGGTACAGGTTGGATAGCACATCGCCCAACCGAGCAGATAGCATTTCACGCTTCTTCAAGGTTGAGCCCAAGCTTGCCATGGCGGCATCCGCACACAGTCCAAAGCCTGCCGATAGTCGGGCCACATCCTGGGCATAGACAGCGGCGGGGCCATCAAACGGTACGCTGGCTTTACCAATGCCAAAACCAAGGGTAAAGGCACGCGCGGCGTTACCGAAGATTAAACCTGCGTGACCAAAGAAAGCTTTATCGAAGGCTTTCATATCGTTAGCGTCTTTCGCCGCCAGTTCATCAAGCACATAAGGATGGCAGCGAATAGCACCCTGACCAAAGATCATCAGGTTGCGAGTCATGATATTGGCACCTTCCACGGTAATCGCCACCGGGTTGGCGCTGTAACCGATACCCAAGTAATTACGCGGGCCGAGGGTTACCGCTTTGCCGCCGTGAACATCCATCGCGTCACTGAGCAGCACACGCTGGAATTCGGTTAACTGGCTTTTCAAAATGGCCGAGGGCACGGCGGGTTTTTCACCGTGATCGATCATGTTGGCCGTTTGATACACGGTGGCCTGGGAGATATAGGCCAGCGCCGCCATGCGAGCAAGCGGCTCCTGAACGCCTTCCATTTCAGCCACCGGCACATTGAACTGGCGACGTACGCGAGTAAAACCACCGCTCCAGCCTAGGGCGTAGCGCGCAGTACCAGTAGCGCCTGAGGGGAGTGTGATGCAGCGACCAATAGACAGGCACTCCACCAGCATCCGCCAGCCTTGGCCGATCATGTCCGGGCCACCAATAATGGTGTCCAGTGGTACGAAGACATCTTTACCGATAATCGGGCCGTTCATAAACGGGCTGCCGATGGGGTGGTGGCGACGACCGATGTCCATGCCAGCCGTGTCGCGAGGAATCAGCGCCAGGGTAATTCCGCGATCTTCTTCATCACCGAGCAATTTTTCAGGGTCAAACAGGCGGAAGGCTAAGCCAACTACCGTGGCGATCGGCGCCAGGGTGATCCAGCGTTTCTCAAAATTCAGGCGCAGACCAAGCACTTCTTCGCCATTAATGATCTGTTTACAGACCACGCCCGTATCCGGAAGCGAGGTGGCATCCGAGCCTGCACGTGGGCCGGTTAGGCCAAAACAAGGGATTTCACGACCATCAGATAGGCGTGGCAGGTAGTGGTCTTTCTGCTCTTGAGTACCGTATTTAAGCAGCAGCTCGCCGGGGCCGAGAGAGTTCGGCACGCCGACGGTGACCATCAGTGTTTCATTAGCAGAGAGCTTTTGCAGCACCATCGACTGGGCTTTGGCTGAGAAGCCCAGGCCGCCATACTCCTTCGGAATAATCATGCCGAAGAAGCCCTCTTTTTTCAGAAAGTCCCACAGCTGCTGGGGCAGGTCAGCGCGCTCTTGGGCGATATCCCAGGCGTTACACATGCCAGCGGCGGTCGCACACTGATTGGCCAGAAAGGCTTTTTCATCGTCACGTAAACCATCGTCTTTAAAAGCCAGTAGCTTGTCCCACTGAGGCTTGCCCGAAAATAGCTCGCCATCCCAGGAAACGCTGCCAGCTTCTAAAGCCGTGCGTTCGGTAGCGGAGACTTTAGGTGCTACCTTTTTAAAGGTGGCAAAGATGCGCGGCGTTAGCCACTTGGTACGCAGTGCAGGTAGGCCAGCAACGGCAACGGCGAGGGCTGCAAGCAGTAGCAGGACGCCAATCACGTTGGCATTAAACAGCAGGCCAACCAGGCCTAGCACGCCAAGCACCAGCAGTGCTGCGGGAGCACCAGCTTCGCGGCGCATAACCGTCAGCATGCCGACGATAGCAAGCACAATAAGTAGTAGGGTGAGCATAGACTCTCTCTCTATTTGCGGGCCTTGTTTACCGGCCAACTGTTGTTAATAACGTCTTTAATCGAACACTTGTTTGAATATTGGCAGATGGGAGCCATGTGGCGCAAGTCTTTAGGCGTGCTTAACGCTGCTTGCTACTGTCAGCGTAGCCAAAAAAATGCCATGGCGATAAGCCATGGCATTTGGAGTATTAAATGGTCTATACGTTCAGGCGCGTTTAGCCGGTGCGCCGTTGGCAACATAGTAGTCAACGCTGGACCGGGGTAGCGGCGTTAGCCCTTTAATGCGGTCAGCAATCTTCTCCGCCAGCATAATGGTGGGCGCGTTTAAATTGCCGGTAGGAATGAGCGGGAACAATGACGCATCCACTACGCGCAAAGCCTCAATACCATGCACACGTCCCTCTCCATCCGTCACGGCCATCTCGTCACTGCCCATACGGCAGCTGCCACAGGGGTGGTAAGCGGTCTCGGCGTGCTCTTTTACAAATGCATCAAGCTCGGCATCTGACTGCACATCAGGGCCTGGTGCTACTTCCCGCCCACGGTACTTATCAAATGCTGGCTGGGCGATGATGTCGCGGGTTAAACGGATAGCGTCGCGAAACTCTTGCCAGTCTTTGTCTTTCGACATGTAGTTAAACAGTATGCTCGGCGCGGCATGAGGGTCTTTCGAGGTTAGGCGAATACGACCGCGGCTTTCTGAACGCATGGAGCCAACATGGGCCTGGAAGCCGTGGGCTTCGACCGCGCTTTTACCGTTGTAGCTGATCGCGATAGGCAGGAAATGGTACTGAAGGTTGGGCCACTCCTCTTCATCGTGACTACGGATAAAACCACAGGATTCAAACTGATTGCTGGCGCCGATGCCGGTGCCATTAAATAACCATTCGGCACCGATTTTAGGCTGGTTGTACCACTTGAGCGCGGGGTAGAGCGATATGGGCTCTTTGCACTCGTACTGAATGTACATCTCCAGGTGGTCCTGGAGGTTCTCACCCACGCCAGGCAGGGCGTGAACCGTTTCAATATCGAGCGCTTTAAGCAGTTCAGGATTACCAATGCCGGAGCGCTGTAAAATCTGCGGAGAGGCGATGGCGCCACCGCACAGCAGTATTTCACGGCGTGCGTAAGCCTGCTGTTTATCGCCTTTCTGCTCATAGCGCACACCCACCGCACGCTTGCCTTCAAACTCAATAATATCGGTAACCGCGTGAGTCTCAATCGTTAGGTTATGGCGTTTTTTGGCGGTGTCCAAATAGCCACGGGCGGTCGACGCACGGCGGCCTTTGGGCGTGACAAAGCGGTCCATGGGGCCGAAGCCTTCTTGCTGGTAGCCGTTAACGTCTTCTGTTTCTGGGTAACCTGCCTGTTTGCCTGCTTCTATAAAGATGCGATAAAGCGGGTTGTTAGTGGCCTTGGGTGTGGTCACGCTAACCGGGCCTTCGCCGCCGTGGTAGCTGTTGGCACCAATGTCACGGGTTTCGCATTTTTTGAAGTAGGGCAGGCAGCTTAGATAATCCCAATCTTCGAGGCCGGGCTGCTTGGCCCAATTGTCATAATCCAGCGCGTTGCCGCGGATATAGCACATGCCGTTAATCAGTGAGGAGCCGCCCAAGCCTTTGCCACGGCCACACTCCATGCGGCGGCCGTCCATATAGGGTTCGGGGTCGGTTTCAAATGCCCAGTTGTAGCGCTTACCCTGTAGCGGGAACGCTAAGGCAGCGGGCATTTGAGTTCGAAAATCAAAGCGGTAATCTGGCCCGCCTGCTTCTAACAGCAGCACGCTGACGCTGCTGTCTTCGGTTAGGCGTGTAGCGAGCACATTACCCGCCGAGCCTGCACCGATAATGATGTAATCAAATTCGCGTGGTTGAGACATAGTGAATTACCGAGGCTGAAGATGAGGCGGGGCTTCCTGGCGGTAGCTTTTCGCGAGGGCGCTGTGAACCCATCCCTGGGCGCTACTTTTCCCATCTGACCGCCACGGATGGCGGGAATGCCGAAACTGAATGGATCAGGTTTCGGCCATGGGAAAAGACCCTCGCTACAAGCCACCCCAAGCGCCCTGGTCAGTTATTGCGCGGAAAGTAGTACTTTGATTTAAAACACTGACTCAAATGGCCCCATCTCGATCTGTACGGACTTTGTCTGGGTGTAGTGGCTGAGTGTCTCGATACCGTTCTCACGACCAATACCTGACTCTTTATAGCCGCCAACGGGCATTTCAGAAGGCGACTCGCCCCAGGTGTTAATCCAGCAGATACCTGCTTCCAGCTGGTGAATTACGCGGTGGGCGCGGTTCAGGCTCTCGCTGAAGACACCGGCGGCAAGGCCGTAAGTGGTGTCATTAGCGCGCCGAATAACTTCTGCTTCGTCATCAAAAGCGAGCACTGACATTACCGGGCCGAAAATTTCTTCGCGCACGATGCGCATATCGTCAGTGCAGTCGGTGAACACGGTAGGCGCAGCCCAAGCGCCATCTGCAAAGCTGCCGCTGTTCCAATCATCGCCGCCGACCAACAGCTGCGCGCCTTGCTCTTTACCCAGCGCGATGTAAGAAAGCACTTTTTCTTGATGCTCAAAACTGACCAGCGGGCCAAAGTTAACGCTGGGATCCATAGGGTCGCCTGCTTTGATACGCTTAACGCGCTCGACCATCTTGGCTTCAAAGGCATCTTTGACACTGCGCTCAACAAATACTCGCGTGCCGTTGGTGCAGATTTGGCCGCTGGAGTAGAAGTTGGCCATCATGGCCGCGTCGGCGGCACGGTCGAGATCGGCATCTGCAAAGACCAGTAACGGTGACTTGCCACCCAGTTCCATGGTGACGTCTTTTAAGCTTGAGCTAGCGGCGGAGGCCATCACTTTTTTACCGGTGCCCGCTTCGCCGGTGAACGAGACCTTGGCGATGCCAGGGTGCTCGGTAAGCATCGCGCCTACGCTGCCGTCGCCTTGCACCACGTTAAAGACGCCGTTGGGCAAGCCTGCTTCGGTGAAGATTTCCGCTAGTTTCATCACGGTCAGTGGTGTGACTTCGCTAGGCTTAAACACCACCGCATTGCCAGCGGCGAGCGCCGGGGCGGCTTTCCAGCAGGCAATTTGGATCGGATAGTTCCAAGCACCAATGGCACCAATCACGCCCAGCGGTTCGCGACGGGTATAAACAAACGAGCTATCGCGCAGCGGAATCTGGCTGCCTTCGATGGCGGGCGCTAAGCCAGCGTAGTACTCAATGGCATCGGCGCCGGTCACGATATCGACACTGGCGGTTTCGCTGATTGGCTTACCGGTGTTGCGGGTCTCCAGTTCAGCGAGTTCGTCATTACGTTCTCTTAGCAGTGCGACGGCGCGCAGCATAATGCGTGAGCGCTCCATGCCGGTCATCGATGCCCATTCACGTTGACCACGCTGCGCTGATGCGACGGCGGCATCAACGTCGGCTTGGCTCGCTTGGCCAATCGTGGCTAGCAGGCTGCCATCAAAAGGATTGGTAACAGTAAAGGTATTGCCTGAGGTGGCGTCTACCTGGCGACCATCAATATAAAGAGGCTGTACGTCTAGAGCGGCCATGTTGGTCTCCTAAAAGGTATTAAAATTAGTTTTAACAGTTGGATGCTGACTATTTGCATCCGTGGTAAGCAAACAGTTGGTCTAAATAGCTGCGCGCAAGAAGTCGAGCTTGATCGGCGTTTAAGCCTTCTGGGGAGAGGGCGCCGCGTAACCACAGGCCATCAATCATGGCTGCTAACGCGCGCGCGGAATTTCGGGCCTCAGTAGGAGGCATTGCCCGCCGGAACTGGTGACATAAATTACTGTAAAGGCGACGGTCATTGACGTTTTGCAAACGCTGTAGCATGGGCTTGTGCATGCTACTTGCCCAAAACGCCAACCATGTTTTGGCAGCCGGGCCTGTTACTTGAGTGCGGTCAAAGTTGCCCTCAATGATTGCCTCAATGTGAGCCCGGGGAGAGTCGTCAGCTAACGCGTGGCGGCGAACGGCAACCGCATCCGTCAGGTCGGTCAATATTTGCCGCATCGTTGCTTCAAGCAAGCCATCCTTGCCACCGAAGTAGTGGCTGATAATGCCCGCTGATACCCCAGCATGACGTGCAATGCGCATCACGGTTGTTTCGGCCAGGCCGACTTCATCAATGGCAGCCATTGTCGCGGTAATTAACTGCTGGCGGCGTATCGGTTCCATTCCCACCTTTGGCACGGTGACCTCCTACAAAGGCTCTACCTAATACGTTGAATGCTTAACCAGGGCTGATGCTTGAAACGAGAGGTTAGGCATGATTACCTAAACATGATGGCATTTTTTTATTGAACGTTCAATCAATAAAAAGATAGCGATAAGTTTACGGGTAACTTTCTCATTGGCTTTATATGCAGCTAATGTGTGGTTAATGCGGAAGTTAATCAGTCGTGAATGTTTAGTTATGCGCCGTATAAAAAAACATTCGCTTCAAAAATCTAAGGGGACAACGATGATAAGCAAAAACTCTTCACGCTATGCAGGTGCTTTGTTGCTGGCGGCTGGCTTGCCGGCGGTGGCCTATGCAGATGAGTGCAGCAGCGTGCGCTTTGCAGAAGTGGGTTGGACCGATATCACCGCGACCACCGCGCTAGCCAGTGAAGTACTGGAAGGCCTTAGCTATGAGCCACGTATAGACACGGTGTCCGTGCCGATTGCCTATGCCGGTATGCGTAACAATGATTTTGATGTCTTCTTAGGTAATTGGATGCCCTCCATGGCATCAATTAGCGACCCGTATATAGAGCGCGGTGAAGTCGAGCGTTTGGTGGCTAATTTGGAAGGGGCCAAATACACCTTGGCAGTACCGCAGTACGTCTACGATGCAGGTGTAACATCGGTCAACGATTTAGCCGAGCACGCTGACCAATTTGAAAGCAATATCCATGGCATTGAAGCGGGCAACGATGGCAATGAGCTGATCGAACAAATGATCGATGACAACGCCTATGGCTTAGGCGATTGGCAGGTCGTTGACTCCAGTGAAGCAGGCATGCTGGCGGAGCTGCGTGCCCGGGTGCCCAATGAAGAGTGGATGGTGTTTTTAGGTTGGGCGCCTCACCCCATGAACACCAACTTCGACATGGCCTATCTTTCCGGCGCAGATGACTACTTTGGCCCAGATTTAGGCGGTGCCACGGTCTATACCAACGCCCGTGCGGGGTTTGTAGATGAATGCCCGAATGTGGGTGCGCTGTTGAACAACATGACGTTTACCTTGGAAATGGAAAACGAGTTGATGAGCGCGATTATGGATGACGGCGTAGACCCTCGGGATGCAGCGCGTCGCTATCTTAACGCCAATGATGAGGTGTTGGATGCGTGGTTAGAAGGCGTCACCACACGCGATGGTGAGCCAGGCGCCGAAGCAGTGCGTGCTGCCATTCAATAAGCCAATTTAGCGGAGAGAGGCAAGCTGGATTCCGGCTTGCCTTTCGTATTTAAGGTAGGCATAATCTGCACCCGTTGATGACGGAAAGGCTACGTAGCTCAGCTGGTTAGAGCACATCACTCATAATGATGGGGTCCCCTGTTCAAATCAGGGCGTAGCCACCACATCAGCAATCAGTACACTCAATCAATAACAGGGTGTACCGCTATGGTGGCCCCTTAGGTCCTCCCGCAACGCTAAACTGCGAACCCCGCCAGGCCCGGAAGGGAGCAACGGTAGTGGTGGCTGCGTGTGCCGGGATGTGGCTTTTGGGGCCGCCTCCATTTTCTAATTATATCGAAGAAACTCTAGCTCCAGTCGCCCCCACTGCTTTCAATACTTTCTGCTTTCCTATTCCAAAACAGGCATCTTGTCTGTTTCTAAATGAATTTTCGCATATTTAAGCTCAACTCTATGTTTGATAGCTCTATCTGAAAATAATAGCGTTGCTAGGTTCTAATCTGTCATATGATTCTATAAAATTTTGCTATCTCTATGATTAATAATTAGAATTGATAATTATAAAGCAATTTTTGGCCTATTGGGTATGTTTTATATTTTTTGTCTGTTTTGTGAGATTGGCTAGCAATTAATCATTTTATGGGGCAAGCAGGCAGTTAAGCTTTTATATTAATCGAGAGCTTTTAAGCATTTTTTTAGATCGATACAGACATGCCAAGGTCTGTATCATTATTAGTTGGCAGGGAAAAATGGACGAAAAATTTAATTTTTTCGAATTTTTTGCAGGTGGTGGTATGGCTAGATCCGGTCTAGGTAATGATTGGAATTGTCTGTTTGCTAATGACATGGATCATATAAAAACTAAAACCTATATACAAAACTGGGGCGACAGACATTTTGATGGTCGTGATATCCATGATGTGAAAATTGAAGATTTACCGTTGAATGGAGATCTGGCATGGGCTTCATTCCCTTGCCAAGATTTGTCGATAGCTGGTAATGGCTTAGGGATAGGAAGCTTAAATAGTTCAGGGGTTACCAGATCAGGTGCCTTGTGGCCTTTTCTTAAACTCATTAACGACTTGAGAGAAGAAGCCCGTCAGCCCTCTTTATTAGTTTTAGAGAATGTTGTTGGTTTGTTAAGTTTGGATAATGGCCGTCACTTCGCTGCGATCTGTAAAAAGTTAAGTGAAATCGGATATCGTTATGGCGCTGTTATTGTTGATGCTAAACACTTCCTGCCACAATCTCGGCCACGTGTATTTATAATTGCTGTGTTGCGCGACGTCGATATTCCTAATCATCTTCAGTTAGAAGCAGGGGTGGAGCCTTGGCATACGCCTGCTTTAATGCGTGGATATAAATCACTTTCCCCGCAAGAGCATACAGATTGGGTATGGTGGAAGTTAGGTATTCCTCCCTATTTAAAGAAAAATGCTCTTGAAGAAATCATTAAACTTGAAAAGGTGGAATGGCAATCGCCTGAAGAGACTCAGTTAATAATTAGTAGAATGGCACCAGCTCACTTGGCGCGTCTTGAAGAAGCGAAAGCAGCTAATGGTGTGCGTATTGGCAGTCTTTATTTCAGAATGCGTCGAGAGGGTGATATAAATAAACAGCGTTCGGAGATAACTTTTTCTAATGTTTTGGGTTGCTTGCGAACCCCCTCTGGAGGAGGCTCCCGCCCAAGAATAATTGTTGCTGGAAATGGGTTGGTTAGAACTCGGCTACTGCTGGTTAGTGAAGCTGCAGAGTTGATGGGGCTAAATGATAATTACATATTACCTAAAACTTATCAAAATGCTTTTAAAGTTATTGGGGATGGTGTAGCAGTACCCTCTGTTCGCTTTCTCGCCGAGCGGCTTCTTGAGCCTATGATACTGTCAATTCGTAAAAGAAGTTATTGATTTTAAAGAAAGGTTTTTAGTTGAGTATAATATTTAAAATGTTTGCTTTGATGCTCGCTCATGGCAATCACTTGATGTTGAATTTTACTTTGCGCTAGTAAAGCTAGTAAGCTGGCAAAGTATAAAGCTGCAAGCATGAACGATGCACATACTAATAAGGATAAAAGGTTGTGGTCTTTCCGAGTACTTTTGATGAATGGGAAAAAAAGCTTGTTGATTTTTTCTTGGTCATCGACCAGGACGGCGATGCTAGCCCTATCCGCGCCTTTGAAGTCACGCCGCATATGCTAGCAGAGGCATGCGGCGCTCCTCATGGTAGTGAGAGCAGCGCTGAAGAAGCTTTTCGTCTCATGCTATCTCGCGATCCACTGTTGATGGATTCGTTACGATCTGGCTCACAGCGCTTTGAAAAGCTAGATGTACCTAACTGTTTTTCCTATCTTGTATTTACCTTGTTGATTGATAGCCTCTTAGACGGAAATACGACCCAAGGTGGGGAATTTCGTCATAAGCTTTTGGTTTGGTTGGGGGTGAACAACGCGACAGTCTCTAATCTTCGTGGTGTTGCAATGATGTGGCAAAGTCTGGTGCATTGGCTAGATGTGCGTATTCGTGCCGGGGATCCATTTCGACGCTTAATACTACCCGATCCCGGTTATTGGTCGCATATTGGGTACACGCGACGTCTGTCGTTTCCGAGCCGGTTTGATCTGCGCTTAGTTGTAAAATTTTGCCAAGAACATCCGAGTGCTCATCGCGACCCACGTATCGCTATTAATGCTTTTGAGAGGGAACTGATAGGTAGTCGCGATTCTTGGGGGCTGCGTCGTGCATTCGAAGAGTTTCATGCCGCTTACTACAGACAGCGTCGCGCTTTAGGTGACCTGTGCTTCTGGCGACTGTTAGAGCAAGCTTCGGCACTGGCGGGGCGCCCCACACGCAGTAATGTCACAGTCGAGATGATGTTCGATGTGGACCAGCGCGCCATCTTCTTTGCCAAATCTGGTTTAGACAATGAGGAAGTTCCGTTCTTATCACTAAACGAAGCGCTTGTGTCGGCAGGTGCCGAGAAGAGCGATAACCTCGCCACTGCTGCTTCCTTAGGCATTATTTTCTTCCGCCTAGTCGGTACAGGGCGCTGGCGTGCTGAGCCTGATGCCAAGGATTCGTTTTTCGGTTTGCATGTAGCTGTGGCAGAACGTCACCGGCGGAAAATTGGCAAACGATTGGGTGAGCTTTCTGTTAGCGATGCATGGGCTATCACGGAGTTGCCCCTAACTCTTGAGCCCATCAAGGCTGCGCTCCGAATAGCCAAATTACTGGCTCCTCAGCAGGAACGGATAGTACGCCCCTGCGTTTCTGGAGGCGTACGTAGCGAGGGTTTTTGGCTTGGCCGTCCGCGATTTTTGCCTTCAATCGAATCTGACACCTCCAACTATGACATTCAAGATGCCTCGTTAGGTACAACTAGCGCTTTACTTAATATGGAGCACGGGCAGTTAAAGGCCTCAGATCCTTTTGAAGGAGCATTTTGCATTCATCCGAGTCTCCTATTTGATGAAGAACATGCCCCTTGGAGTATTCGCCTGAAATTTGTGAGAAATGCTTTCGTGCATCCAGCTCTTACTAGTGCGCGTTATCAGCTGCTTTCGCTGCGAGACTGGGTGTCGGATACCTCAGTAAGACTCGATACAAGCACACCCGCAACGCTGCTATGGGAGTCGGATGAGCTTGCCTGTGCAGATCTTCTAGAGGCTGTTTACGCAAGCGGTCGTAGTGGATGGGAGGAAGCTCAGATCATCTCTCTTCTGAAGTGCGCTGACGATGCCATAAACCCCTGGCACCTTCTCCGCAGTCTTCAGGATGCAGGCATCGTCGAGCCACGTCTGCGCTCCGGTTGGAAAGGACGGGTTTGGACTTTAAAGGAACCGACCATCATTGAAATTCATCATCAAGGGCAGGTTCTGGCTGTGGTTGAAGGTGGGCTTTGCGAACGCTTGATCAAAGATTTTAAACTTGCTGTTGAAGGCCTGGGTGGAACCCCCTTTCGGCGTATTGGGGTTTCTCCATGGGCTGCTCCTTTGTTTGGAGCTCAGGGCGTTTCAGCAAAAGCGCTTGCGGAACACCTTGGCTGGTGTTTCGTGGCAGAACCAACCGTTTCTAATGATAAGCCCTTGGCGTTTGCCGAAACTAGGCATCAAGCGCTGCATTATGCCCCCAAGGATATTTGGTCTTGGACAACAGGTCGTTTCACCACTGATGAGGAGGCTAACGGTGGTGTTCGACTTTTACGATTGTCTCATAGAGGCGAGCGAGACCACGATGTTTACCGCATCGAGAATGGCAACAGTACGCATCATTATTTATCCCGTACTGCCGCCATCGTCTCGGCTCATGCCTTAGCTCGAACACGATTATTCGAATGGTGTCCTGAAGATAATGTTATCACTGTTACAGCGTGCGAAGGTGGTCTTCCTGACATTCTCGCTACTGGAACGCGGCGACGCATGCTCTGTAATGGAGGCCCGCGCGAGAGCGATTACGTTTATCCCGCTAACGATGAAGTGGCTCACTGGCTGGCTGAGCAACTACCAGGATGTTTCGTTAATCCGTGCTATGAGTTGAAGCATGATGTGACTGCTATGACTAGCGTTACACGACGCTCCTTAGGCCGCTTACGGCTGCAGTGGCGCAACGGCTCAATCGCTTACTAACATTCTATTATTTGGAAGTCAGGTATTTATGGCAGCAAACTTGGCGTGGTATGTCGGGCAGTGTGTAAAACGACACGATGTCATCATGACTGTAAAAGTTATAGCTTTGAGGTCGTCGACAGGGTGGGAATTGCTCAAGAACCCGCAAAAGCTTTTCCCAAAGGCAGGTGAAGTCGAAGTTCGTTCATTTAATCCGTCGGAGTATCACCAAAACGATTGGGTTAGTTTTCAGGTTGCTCATAAAGAAGCGAGAGGAAAGTGGAGAGCATCGACCTACCGCAATCTAATGCCATTCCTTGACTTGAAGGAAACAGGAGGCCTTGATGAGTTACGGAAGCTTTTAACTGAAGATGGTGTGGACAGTTCACCTCATGTTGGCACCTCTGTCATTCGTTACTGTGAACATCGCATTATCACGCTCAACCTGACGCGTTCAGAAGACAATCGATACCGAATGGTGTCTGATGGCAGCTTCTATATTTATCCCTATGACCCCGAGTGTTTAAATACCATACCCACAGATGCAGGTATGGTATTTCTATATGAGTTAAGGAAAGGGAGTGAATGCATTGAGGAACTTGATTGGTCTCCAGATGAGGGTTACATAAAGCGCATAGTGCGCGCTATGGCGGGAGCCCATGACCCAGATGCAGAAGCTGTGATTGGATGGCTAAAACGTCACGCAGACGTGACCACAGGCCAAGTCGGGGCCAGTCCTGAAGATACACTTGCAGCACGGCAAGCTGCTCGTTCTGGTGAATTGGCCAAGCGATTACTAGCGGAAAGAGACCTGCTCAGAGAGTTAAACGACTCACTACTATCTGATGCAAGGGTGCTCTCTTATCTTGAAAAAGAGACACAAGCGATTGCTGAGCTGGAACGAGAAACAATACGTGCTTCTCTCTTTAATGAGCTGGAGCAAGAGATTAAATTTCTACGCGAGGGGCGCTTGTTAGAGATCAGTGCCGAGTTGGAGGCGCTTGAAACGGCACGACGAGAAGCCTTGAAAGACCAGCTAGAGCAAGATACGAAGACCAATGTGATAGCAATTGAGGAACTTGTAACAGCCCGCCAGTCAGAAATGGAAGCCGAGCTCGAACTTCGTCGAATAGAACTAGAGCGGGGTATAGACGAGCTAGCCTCACAGCACCGGGTGCTCATCGAACAGCGGGATACAATTAAATCCCAAATCAAAACTGATAGCCAATACATTGCTGAACTTCAGGTAAAAGAAACCCAGGCTATCAGCGAAATTAAGAAGCTTAAGGAAGACGCCGCTTCAATTCAAGTTCCGAAGAGCATCCAGCTTGAATCTGTGTTGCGGTTTAATCCGCCGCAGACCGTACCAGTACATAGCATTGAGGATATGCAGCAAGCGATTGAGAATTGCATCCTGCTTACCCCTAAGGGTAAGGAGCGAATGACGCAGTTTTTAGTCTTGATTCTGGCTGGCGAAACACCAGTGTTACTTGGTTCGGAAGCGCAGGATTTTCTTCTTATAGCTGAGGGGCTGTTCTCATCAGGGCGGTCGGTGCGGCTTGAGGCGGATCCTACTATCATTACCTTTGAAGATCTTTGGTTACGTGCAGGTACTCAGTTACCAACATCACTCACCCACGGGCTGGAGATAGCTTCTAGGAACGAACCTACAACCATATTAGCGGTTATCGAACGTGCTGAACGATCTGGAGCCCGATTCTGGCTTCCGTCACTTGCTGATCGTATACGTCGTGGTGAGTTGCCAAGACGCTTCTTTATATGTGCAACAATCGAAGACGAAAATTGTGAAGAGGCTCAGGTCATTCGCAGCCAAACGGCATGGCTCCAGCTCTTTGGCACTATAGCACCGACTGCACCCGCACTAGTGCCAATAGCTTTAGCCCCATCCAATATGCGGCAGTTGGATCCAGGTGATCGCCCTTTAGATCTTTTGCCCGCTATGGCAATAATCGCGCCGCTCGCCCATCAACTTACCTTGGTAAATGGTTTGAGACTGGCGCGCGTAGCAATTGAATGGGTACGCCTCAATCAGGGGGCTCAGTATGAAGAGATCCCTTCGGAGTTCGCAGAGTTTTTCATTAACTCGCCAGTCCAGAATGGTCACGCGTAAGCAAATTCATAAGGGGATGAAAACGTGTTAGATCCGATAGGTGGATTTCGTCGCATACAAAATTTCGTTATCAATTATGTTGAGACCAGTTTTCGTATTTCAAATAAAGTGGCCGCCCGCGAACGGCGTAATCTACTCGAGACAATTGGTGTGTTGGCCACTGAACCCTACATTGAACCAGTTCTACGTTACGAGTCTCATCCTGAAACTCTTGAGCAACTTGCTCAGCGCGATGATGGCCCGCTCTTACCTTTGAGTAGTGAGGGCAAGCGCGCTTTTGTCGAGCTGGCACTTTCTGGCCTGTTCGATGGTAAGCGCTGTGAGGGTGATTTTCGTCGAGAGTCTACTTTTGCACCATACGATCATCAGGTGGAAATGCTATGGCGCGGTCTGTTACCAGGTAAGCCTGGAATCGTTACATCTCGGACTGGTAGTGGTAAAACTGAGAGCTTCATGTTGCCGGTTCTTGCCGCTCTCGCCAACGAGGCCGTGACCTGGGCGGTACCTAGCAACGGCTACCTGAAAAACGATTGGTGGTGCGAAAGCAAGTCAAAGTGGTCGGCACGGCGGCAAGGGGAAAACCGCCCAAGCGCAATTAGGAGCTTGGTGATCTATCCTATGAACGCACTGGTCGAAGACCAGATGCAGCGCTTGCGCAAGTCATTAGATTCTGACGAAGCGCGAGAGGTCATGCAGGAGCGCCTCAACGGTAACCGGATTTTTTTTGGTCAGTACACCAGTTCTACTCCTACGACTGGCTCAGAGCGCCACCCGCGGATTGCAGATGATCAAGGCGAAAAACAGCGTCGAAGCCGTCGTGTCGCACGCCTGCGCGATGCGATGCGTAGCTTCAAACGCGATCAGGATGCGGCAATAGAGTTTGACTTACAGGCTGAGAAAGAAGCGCTTCGCTTGGAAGCAAAAGCGCCTGATAAAACGCGCTACATTTTCCCTGCAGTGGATGGCGGTGAAATGGTTTCACGTTGGGACATGCAGGCGAACCCGCCGGACATCCTAGTTACCAACGCATCGATGCTTGGCACCATGCTCTCGCGTGAGGTCGAGGAGTCGATTTTTGCGCAGACACGGGACTGGTTACAACGTAATGACGACGCATATTTCTATCTGGTATTTGACGAGTTGCACCTTATTAGGGGGTCAGCAGGCACAGAGGTAGCCTTTCTAGTCAAAACACTCATTCAGCGTCTGGGCCTGGATCGGCTGGAGCACCGTCATAAGCTGCGTCTATTAGCCTCATCGGCCTCTTTGCCGACTGATGGAGAGCAAGGTGCACAATCGCTGACTTATTTACGTGATCTATTCGCACCCTATGGGACAAGCAGTTTTGCGGGGGACCCTGGTGTGAACATTCCAGACTTCTGGCGTGATTGCATCGTGGTTGGAAAACCATATAGTCCTGTTTTTTCGAGTGAGCTGATCGAGGCGCAGCCTTTCATCGATCTTCTCGAAGCCGCTTTGGGGGAAGAAGAGGGCTTTTTAGCCACGATTCAATGCGCGGACAATATGAACCCTGCTGTTCAAAAGGCGGGTTTAGCTCTCGGTGTATCGGCGCTCAATGCTAGCGAGCGAGTTAAAGTGCTGGCCGAAGCTGCTGCTGCAAAGCTGACGCATGCTTGTCTACACGAAGGCGATGTGAGGGCGACGTCTACCTCAGATTTGATCAGTCGGATTTTTCGAGCGGGGTCTGGTGACTCCGAGAAAGCTTTGCGTGGCTTACTTCTGGCACGGGCGCTACCGGAGTCGAATCTCTGGCCGACGAGAGTTTCTCTTACTACTCCGGCATTCCGAGTTCACACCTTCATTCGAAATATCGAAGGGCTCTTCGCCTCCGTTACGCTCGACGGCGCTCTCCCGATCTTCAGCGATTTTACGGTAGAGCGCGGTGTCACTCACGCGAAGCCGAAGATTGAAGGGACCCTTGGTCGTAGGCTCTTTGAATTGCTCTACTGCGAGGCTTGCGGCGATCTATTGATCGGCGGACAGCGTGGACAGAGACTTACAGAAAGTGTCACCGAGCTGCTACCTGCAGCAACCGAACTTGAAAGTTTTCCTGAGAAGGTCGGTTCCGTCTATTACGACAAAATGACACTAGATGAATTTGCAGTTTTTTGGCCAAGGCGAATCCCCCCGTCTATCTCTGAGAGGGATTACGACAGTTGGGATCATGCCAGTCTGAATCCTGAAACTGGACTGGTATCTGCATCGACTGGCGCTGCTGTACCGCCAGAGCATATCAGCGGATATCTTTATCGCCAGACAGAGGCTGCGGTAAAAGGTCGGGACGGAAAGTCGACTGGCCCCCTTATGGCGCAACCTTTTTGCTGTCCGAAATGCGACACAGATTATTCAAATCGGCCGGTCTGGAGTCGTTCACGCTCACCGATTCGCGCATTTCGCACAGGTGTCACTAAAACTTCCCAATTGGTGGCGACAGAGCTCTTCGAATTGCTACATGCGATCGGTGCTGAGCCTAAAGGTATTGCTTTCTCGGACAGCCGACAGGATGCAGCTAACCAAGCTTTGGAGATAGAAACACTGCATCTCCGCGATTTGCGGCGTGAAATGTTAGTAACTGCCGCGCGTAGACTCGTCAAGAAGGCCGCAGATGATTGGATCGATCCAGCCCAATTTTCTTTGCTAGTACAAAGTGCAGACAGCCAGGATGAAATGATTCGGCTTGCAGAAGTTTATAGCAAACAAGCTGCGTCGGGTCAGCAAAAAAATAGCGGCAAAATACCGCTTGGCAAGCTACTGCAATGCAGTGAGGGTAACGAAATAGGTGCACTAACGACTGAGTTCGTTTCGTTGGGTATCCATCCGTTCGACCCTCTAGGCAAGAAAGTTTACGAAGGAAAACTTTGGCAGGATCTGTTCATTGAGAGTGGGGACAAAATCGTTTATTCCCCAAAACTAAATGAAGTGCAGAAAACGGATATAAATGCAGAAATTCTCAAAGTTCAGTACGAGCTGATCGATGACGTTATTTTCGCCAACACGTTCTTCGCACTGGAGGAGACTGGTTTGGGCTATCCGTCCATTATGGATGGAGATGAAGAACGAGCAGACCGTTTGGATGCTTGGCTACGCGTATTTTCTAGTGCTTACCGTGTGTTGGATAACAAGTACGTAAATGGCGAAGGGATGAATGAGTGGATTGTGGGCTCGGACGTCAAGAACAAGCGAGTGCAGAGATTTGCGCATGCTGTGTACGGTGCCAGTGCCGCAATTGATGGCCTGAGCGTTATTTTGGATGAGTTCTCGTCGCTCCAGCATCCGAGCTGCATGATTCAGCTTGGTAAGCTATACCTCAAAGTCTCAAAAGAGACCGATCCTTATTGGCGTTGTGGCAATTGCGAGCGGGTGCATCTTCACCGCGGAACTGGAAAATGCACTCGATGCGTAGAAAGCTTGGACGAGCAACCGACTGGTCATGTTGTGGAATTGTGGCGTAATAACTTCCTGGGTAACCGTATTGTGCGCGGGCTTGAGGAGGGGGTTGGTCGTTTTCGACTACGCGTTGAGGAGTTAACTGGACAGACAGACGACTTCTCAGATCGCTTGCGTAAATTTAAAGGGATTTTTGTCGGCGGGGAGAGTGAAACCCAAAAGCGTGCCCAAGAAATCGACATGTTGTCCGTTACCACCACTATGGAGGTGGGCATTGATATTGGGGCATTGCAGACTGTTTACCAGGCCAACATGCCACCACAGCGGTTCAACTATCAACAACGCGTAGGTCGAGCCGGTCGAAGGGGACAGGCATTTTCTCTGGTTATTACCTTCTGCCGCGGCCGCAGTCATGATGCTTATTACTTTGCGCACCCACGAGCAATAACCGGTGATGCGCCGCCTCCGCCTTTCCTGGCGATTAATCATGATCCTATTCCGCTGCGGCTAGTGCGCAAGAATTGGTTGCGGGCTGCATTTAAGCATTTGCGTGACCAGTGCTCCGCGGCTGGAGAGGAGTACCCAGGCGACCTACTCATGCCGCCTGATGTGCATGGGGAGTATGTCTCAACTCATGACTTCTATCATGACATTGAAGCAGATTGGCCAACGCGTTTGCGTGAAGCCTTGAACGACACCATCGGCGAACGTGATGAGTTTATTGCTGTAGCCACGGCTGCTTCGGTTGCCTTCGATTCAGATCAACAAGATCGGCTTTTAGTGCAGGCCGATGTCGATTGTTTGATGAAGGAGATTGAAGATCTCAGGGCCTATGCGCCAGATTCAGAGATGGGATTAGCCCGCTTTCTAGCCGAATGGGGGTTGCTCCCCATGTACGGAATGCCCACTCGTGTCCGAAATCTGTACCTCGGCCTTCGTTCTGTGACAAGGGGACAAAAGGAAGATTATGAATGGTCAACGATGGACCGAGACCTTGACCTTGCTGTTTTTGAATACGCGCCAGGGGCGGTATTAGTCAAAGACAAGCAGAAACATCGAGTTGTAGGATTTACCGGAAGCCTTTCGACTCCGCAGAGCTTTAAAAAAGATGCTCTTTCGATAAAGGCATTGTCCCGTTGGTATGAGTCGGAAACGCATGTAGCACTGTGTTTTGCTTGCGGCTCAGCTAAGCGTAGCGACACCTTGCCGCAAGTAGCTCCGTCCTGTGATGACTGCGGTGAAGAGATTCCGGTTACTGAGTTTAAGCGCTATATCACTCCCTCGGGATTCCGAACTGATTTCAACCCGAAGGATGATGAAGAGGAAGTCGGACGAATGTCCGTGCGTAGCATGGCTGCCATCGTAGATCTTGGTGAGCGCTTAAAACATGGAAACATCACTGTGCACCACGGAGCCAATGTCACGATCATGCAGATGAACGATGGCGTTGCCAACATCGATGGCGAGGGTGAGGGTTTCTCCATCGAAGAGGCTGTCGATTTGAAAGTTCCTGTGCCTTCGGGCTCGAAAAAAGCACCTCCAATTGACGGAATGCCCCAGGCATTTGAGGCTGGTTGGCTCAAGAGCGCACGTAGTGTGAGCTGGGGCCAAGCGAGATGGGATAAGTATGGTGATGCTGCGCCTGGGGTTGGCCTAATTTCCTGCAAGCAGACGGATTCGATTCATTTGGAGCTTAGCCAAGTTGATTCTCGGCTAAGTCTGGCGCATGTAGCGCGGCGCGGCACCAGCGCTCATCTACCAACGCGCGCAGCCGCGCTGAGTGCTACGCAAATTCTCATACAGCGAGCTGCTCTTGAGTTGGACGTTTCCGCCGATGAATTCGAGGCTCTCGAGCCGAGAGTGCGCTCTGGCAATCCGATGTTGCAGATCGCCGATGCACTGATCAATGGGTCCGGTTTGTGCCGCCGCTTGGGGGAAACAGTTCCAGGGCGTTCGCAACCAAAAATCTTGGACATCTTGCATGATATCTTGGTGAATAAAGACCAGTGGCCATTGATTGATTTTCTTAAAGTCTCGGCAGATGGCGATCACTCGGCTCAATGCCACACCTCCTGTTATCGTTGTATTCAGCGTTATGGCAACCGTCGCTACCATGCTCTCCTTGATTGGAGGCTTGGCCTGGCCTACTTGCGAGCTATGACTACGCCGGGATATGCATGCGGTTTGGAAGTGCAGGATGAAAGTTATCCAGAAATCAGAGGGTGGCTTACACACGCTCAAGAGCTCGCTGAAAATGTCTCGCAGATGCGTCCAGGCACTTTGACCCCGGGTCAGTTAAAGCATTCTGGGCTGCCTTACTTGGATGAAAGGGTTGGTGGTAGTGCTACGAGATACGTAGTAATACATCCCCTCTGGAGTCTCGAGTCGAGTTCACTATCCAGCATGCTGGGGACCGACGTGTCGCCTGAACTACGTTTTATCGACACCTTTAATTTAGAGCGTCGTCCGCTGAAGTCAATGGTGAATTATCGGCCGTCTAGCTAAGCTGTCTGTAGTGGTTCAATAAAACCTGACACCATCGTAGGTGGTAATATTACCACCATAAGCGGGGTGTCTGATGACCAAGAAACGACGTACCTTTTCGCCTGAATTTAAGCAGGAGGCTGCCAGCCTAGTACTGGATCAAAGGTATAGCTATCCCCGAGCTTACACCTCGTTGGGTGTCGGTGAAAGCGCTCTCCCACGCTGGGTTTCACCAGCTTGCGGAAGAGCGTCAGGGAGTAACAGCTTAAGGCAAAGCGTTGACCTTGGATCACCAGCGGATTCAGGAGCTAGAGGCTCGCTGTTAACGTCTTGAAAGGGAGAAATACATACTAAAAAAAGCTACCGCTCTCTTGATGTCGGACGACATGAATCGTACGCGCTGATAGATAAGTTAAGTGAGCAAACGCCTGTTGAAATGGTCTGTAATGAGTTCGATATCAGCCGTTCTAGCTACTACGAACGCCGCCAACGACAGAGCCGCGCAGATATTGAGCACTTGGCTCTAAAAGCTTAGGTAAAACGACTCGTCACTTAGAGCCGAAGTTCTGCTGGCAGCCGGACGCTCAAGGGGGCTGCTCAATGACGAGAGCATCACTATTAGCCGCTTCAAACCTCGGCACCTGATGAGCGAGTTGGGACTGATCTGTAAACAGCAGGGCTCACATGCTTACAAGCAGGCCACCGTTGAGCGACCGGATATTCCGAATTATCTTGTCCGTGAATTTGAAGTAAACCAGCCGAACCAGATCTGGTGTAGCTATATCACTTACATCTGGGTGGGCCAACGATGGAGCTATCTTGCTGTGATGCTAGACCTATATGCTCGCCGGGTTGTCTGTTGGGCCAAGTCAGCCCCAGATGCTGATCTGGTCGTAAGGGCGCTGGATTACGCCTGAGAACAGCGGCGTCAACCAAAAGAGGTTATGCCACTCAGCTCGATGCAGTCAGTATGCCAGCCGTGAGCTCCGACAAAGACTATGGCGCTACCGTCAAAGCATGAGCCGCCGTGGCAACTGCTGGGATAATGCACCGATGGAGCCACTGTTCCGAAGCTTAAAATCCGAATGGATACCCGCCTTGGGATATCGACATCTACCTGAGTCCAAGAAAGACATAAGTGATTATTTAATGGGTTACTACAATCAGCGGCACCTTCATTCTTTTAACGATGGTATGCCTCCCGTTATAGCTGAGGAAAATCTTAAACCACTGTCCGGTATTAGTTGACCACTACAAAGAAATACATCTTTTCCAGAATTTACGGTTCGAAGGGGGGTGACATTGCAGTGAACTGCTCACTTAGAAGCCGGGCAGCAGGTGACATGCTTCGATCCCGCTTGCGTACTAAATAGTAAGGTTCGCTGCGAGCAGGGAGCTCGATATCTAAGATGGTTGTCATTCCCGTGCGGGATAGTACTTGAGCAACTTCAGTGGACAATAGGGCAACAAAAGTGGAATTGCGTTGGAGGAGTGACAACGTGGCAAAAGCTGACGTTGTTTCGATCAGCTCATTTGGGAAACGTAATCCTTGTGTTAGGAATTCCTGTTCCAAGTATCTCCGCATTGGCATATCGGCTGCATACACGATCCAAGTACTAGCCGCCAGATCAGCTAATTGTGCGGGAAGACCCGTTAGTGGATGGCTTGCATTGGCAACGATGGCTAGTTGCTCTTCCCAAATTCGCGTAGCGATATAGGCTTCCGGGCGGGGGCTCACGCTTGTTCGGCAGATGGCAACTTCAAGACGACCACTATCGAGTAAATCTAGAAGGTGCGCGCTCGTGTCCTCTACCAATTCAATACGCATTGCCGGCTGACGTTCGAGAAGCCGGGTAAGGTGATCGGTCAAGAGAGGCACAGCTCCCATTATAGTGCCTACGGCCAAACGACCGCCGTATCCATCAAGAATACTTTCTATTTCTTCTCGAAGATGGGCGAGATCTTGATATATCAAACGTGCATATCGAATGATGCAATGCCCCACTTCATTGGGAGCAAGGCCTCGATTTGTTCGGATAAACAAAGCTGAGCCTACGGCTTCCTCGATCTCCTGAAGCGCTTTGGTTGCACCTGGCTGGCTTATTGAGACACTTTCTGCTGCCTTAATCAAAGATCCGTGTTCGTCAATCGCAATGAGTAACCGGAAATGCCGGAGACGTAGACGGGCTGTAATGGATTCCAAGCTGGGGATCATAGGTATAACCATTGGTTATGTCTGTATTGGTAGTTTTTATTATGCGTGCCTGTGCTGGCTCACTATATTGTTGACTATCCTTAAGGCGCAATGCTGGAACTGACACAACAACAAAAAGGGTACTTAAGCCCTGGGAGAATAAAATGCCAAAGCCGCTACAGTGGCTGTTCAAGTTGTTCGATCATCTCGTGGTGATCGGCATGAGCATAATGGGCCTGATGGTCTTTTGGAACGTAGTACTACGTTATGGCTTTAATTCGGGTATTCCATTTTCAGTAGAAGTTTCCCGCCTAATCTTCGTCTGGATTGTATTTCTGGGGTCGGTTGTCGCGCTGGCGCAGGGTATGCACATGAGTGTGAATACGCTTGTATCACGCTTGCCCCGGCCCATGCGTATTGCCTGCTTTCTCGTCAGTCACGGGCTGATGCTCTGGTGCTGTTGGTTGATATGGCAGGGGAGCTGGATTCAGACTTTACTTAACTGGAACAATCGAGCGCCGATATCGGGCATCTCGGTAGGCATGATGTATGCCGCTGGCCTCGTCGCTTCAGCCTGTATGGCTCTTGTATTATTCGTCAACCTCTGGCGCTCGCTAAGAGGAGAATTGCCCCAGACCTGGTCAGGCGAAGATCCTTATGCCGTTGTTCGGCCTGAGGAGAAGGCGCGATGACCGCTATTGTATTTCTCGGATCTCTTTTTGGGGCCATTAGCATTGGCATACCGATAGCCTTTGCACTGATGGTGTGCGCCATTGCAATGATGTTATTGATGGGTAATCTCGATGCTCAGATTATGGCGCAAAAGCTCATCGACGGCGCTGACAGCTATCCATTGATGGCCATACCTTTCTTTTTGCTGGCTGGTGAGTTCATGAATGCGGGTGGGCTGTCCCGTCGTATCGTCAACCTCGCCTTAGCCCTGTTTGGGCATTTACGTGGCGGGCTTGGATATGTGGTTATTGGCACGGGGCTGTTGCTTGCCAGCCTTTCGGGCTCAGCAATCGCCGATACAGCAACCCTTGCAGTGATGCTCATTCCGCTGATGCGCGAGGCCGGCTATCGTGTGGAACGCTCAGCAGGTCTTATGGCTGCTACCGGCATCATTGCGCCTATCATTCCACCATCGGTCGGGTTCATAGTGCTTGGCGTAACGGCCAATATATCTATAGTACGCCTGTTTATGGCCGGGATCGTGCCTGGCATGTTGATGGCGCTTAGCCTTATTGTCGCTTGGTGGCTTGTCTCGCGCAGGGACAATGTTGCCGTTCTACCCAAAAAGTCGGGTTCTGATATTCGTAAGTGCCTTCGAGAGGCCGTTTGGGCGTTGATTTTACCGCTCATCATTATCGGCGGGCTACGCATGGGCATCTTCACTCCAACGGAAGCTGGTGTTGTGGCTGCCGTCTATGCGCTGCTGATCAGCCTAGTCATTTACCGGGAGATGACTCCCAAGGATCTTTACTACGCCATATTGAATGCTGGCCGTATGACAGCGGTCATCATGATTCTTGTTGCTGCCTCAATGGTGACGGCCTTCCTCATTGCCATAGCCAATCTACCCGGTCAGATGCTGGTGTACCTTGAGCCGTTCATAGGGTCGCCGATTCTGTTGATGATGTTAATCGTGATCACCGTCTTTGCCATCGGTATGGTGCTTGATTTCACGCCCGCTATTACGATTCTCGTGCCCGTGCTGCTGCCAATAGTCATCGCCGCTGGCATTGACCCCATCTATTTCGGCGTCATGTTTATTATGACGGCGGCTGTAGGAATGATTACACCTCCCGTCGGTGCCGTCCTCAACACGGTTTGCGGCATTAGTCGAATCAGCATGGATCAGGCAGTAAAAGGTGTGCTGCCTTTCCTGTTTGCTGAAATCCTGGTTCTAGTGATTCTGGTTCTATTCCCTGCGCTTGTGACCGTTCCAGCATCCTGGTTCTCATAACTATAAATCCAAAAATGAAGAGAGAAACTCATGAAACGATTATTAAAAGCATTTGTTGTTTCGACAGCCCTTATTGCAGCCGTATCGGCATCCGCTCAAGATGCTCGCTTGGGGTATGTACCCATCAACGAGCACCCCGTCGGGCAGGGTTCAATCCGATTTGCTGAGCTTGTCGCTGAAAAAAGCGACGGTCGCATCAACATCCAAACTTTCGGCAACGGTGTCTTGGGTAATGAACCCCAGATGCAGTCTTCGCTGCAAGGTGGCTTTCTTGATGTCATGGTCGGCCCAACGTCAAATCTAGTCGGCACCATCCCCGAATTCCTCATCTTCGATCTGCCTTTCTTTTATGCGGACTTTGATGCTGTCGATGCGGTGATGGACGGGGCTGTTGGTGAAGAACTCTTCGCTAAACTTGACGCCATGGGGCTAGTGGGCCTGGCTTATTGGGATAATGGCTTTCGCCACATGACCAATGCAATTCGCCCCATCAACACGGTCGAGGACATGGCGGGGCTTAAGATCCGGGTGATCCCCAATCCCTTATTCATCAGCACATTCGAAGCTCTGGGTACTAATCCCACCCCGTTGCCTTACCCAGAGCTTTTTAATGCCCTAGAGAGCAACACTGTCGATGCCCAGGAAACGCCGGTAGGGCTGATTTACTCGTCTAAGTTCTTCGAAGTGCAGGACCATCTTGCTCTTACGGGGCACGTCTATACACCCTATGTGCTGCTAGCTAGCAAGAAGTGGTTCGAAAGCCTGGCTGAGGATGATCAGCAGCTTGTTATGGAGGCTGCCCAAGAGTCTGCTGAATATCAACGTGGACTGTCACGCGATGATGCTGATCGTCTGGTTGGCCTGCTCGAGGAAGAGGGCATGGAAGTGACACGCCTTTCGGAGGAAGAGATGACCAAGCTGCGTGATGCGGTTGCCCCAGTGGTTACTGAATTTTCCGAACAGATCGGCTTGGATCTTATTGAGCAGGCACGCGCTGATATGGCGGCTGTCGCTGACTGACTTCATTTGGGGCCGACAAGATCGGCCCTCCGCTAATAATATCTGGAGCGTAATAGGCGGCTTATTCAGGCTCTATCGCCAGCGCATTATTCGTCCTAAGCTAAAGGTGCATTATGTCTCTGATTACATATCTTACTGAAATCGAATTTGGCGCTGGCAGTATCAGTGAGCTGGGAAAACATCTTAATCGCGTCGGTATACGCCGCCCATTGATCATCAGTGATCACGGGATTAAGGCAGCGGGATTGCTTGAAAAGGTGTCTAAACAGCTGGAAACCGACACCCCAGTATTTCTTGATGTGCCAACTAACCCAACAGAAGCGGCCACTGAGGCTGCGGCTGAGATGTATGCCTCGAATGATTGTGATGGGCTTGTGGCTATTGGGGGTGGGTCTCCCATTGATCTTGCTAAGGGTGTTGCGCTGCTGGCCACGCATGGTGGGTCTTTAGCGACCTATGCGCTAATTGAAGGTGGTATGCAGGCAATTACGGATAAGGTTGCCCCCGTCATTGCTATCCCGACCACGGCTGGAACTGGCGCCGAGGTTGGCCGTGCTGCCCTCATTACCCTGGAAGATGGCCGAAAACTTGGTTTTGTTAGCGCTCATCTTATTCCAAAATGTGCGATTTGCGATCCAGAGCTGACCTTGGGCCTTCCGCCATCGCTAACAGCAGCGACGGCGCTCGACGCATTATCACACTGTTTTGAGACGTATCTGTCGCCACGGTATAACCCACCCGCTGAAGCCATCGCACTCGATGGTGCCGTCCGGATTTGGAATAACGTCGTCACGGCATTCGATGATGGAAGTAATCTTGATGCCCGCACCGAGCTAATGATGGGTTCGCTTCAGGGCGGCTTGACATTCCAGAAGGGGCTTGGCGCTATTCATGCACTTTCTCATGCCTTAGGGGGAATGCGAGAGTTGCAGCTTCATCATGGCACCCTAAATGCTATCTTTCTGCCTGGCGTAATGCGCTTAAACCGCGATGCGGCGCCTGAAAAAATGAGCCGCATCGAAACAGCGCTGGGGATTAGCCAGGGAAATTTACCCAATGCACTTGCGGAGCTCAATTTGCGTCTCGGAATCCCCAAAGGGCTTCGCAGCTTGGGGGTCGAGGAGAAACACTTCGATTATATTGTAGAGCGTGCCTTGGCTGATCACAGTCATGCAACCAATCCAGAACAGCTCACGGCTGATCAATATCGGCAGCTAATCACCGAAGCCATGGGTTAGTTTCTCGAAGCGGATGCTAAGTAAGCATCAGTCATTCCACAGCTGCCGGTCAGTATTTCCCGGACCAAGTGACCGGCCGTGGTGGCATCGCGGTCGTTCACAAGGTCTCCAGGTTATGGCAATCCTAGGGATTGTACGTCAAATCACGGCAAGGCTCAGCTCGACAGTCCTTCGTGACCAGGCACAAAACCGCCCAGCAGGCGGTCGATTTCCTTGGCAGGCATCGGACGGTAGAAGAAGAACCCCTGGACGAGGTCGCAATGCATATCGCGAAGCAGTGACAACTGTTCGGCGTTCTCTACGCCTTCGGCCACC